>Ga0187827_10000502_pt1 | contig 61301 bp, 52 predicted proteins | sample ETNtaG_39_FD_167969 | JGI IMG/M metagenome (GOLD analysis project Ga0187827, IMG submission 167969) | Marine microbial and viral communities from oxygen minimum zone, Eastern Pacific Ocean - ETNP2014_SV_150_PacBio MetaG (Illumina Assembly) | ecosystem: Environmental > Aquatic > Marine > Hypoxic... | reverse complement strand
AGTATTAGAAGAATTGATCGTCGAGGTAAAGGCATTATTAGGTTCTAGCGCCCGAAATGAATCATACAAATTTGAAGATGAAATCGCCTCGGTAAAAGAAGACTGGTTTAAGGAATGGATGCCTCACCTAAAGTCGGATGAAACTCCCATTAGTCCTTATAGAGTTATCTGGGAATTGATGCAAAACACCAACCCTGCGGAAACTATAGTAACTCACGATTCTGGTAGTCCTAGAGACCAAATAATTCCCTTTTACAATTCTGTGAATCCCAATGGGTTTATAGCATGGGGCAAATCGACGCAGTTGGGGTACAGTCTTGGATTGGCCATGGGTGCCAGTATGGCAGAGCCCAACAAAGTGGCTGTCAACTTGATCGGAGACTATGGTTTCGGAATGGTTGGGCTCGATATTGAGACAGCAGTCAGGGAAAAAATCCCAGTATTAACCATAATCCTCAATAATTCAGCAATGGGGATATACAGGCCGCATAATTTCCCTACGGCAAATGAGCTATATGGAACTAAATACACAACAGGTGATTATGCCAAAATAGCTGATGCCCTTGGCAGCTATAACGAAGTAGTAGATAACCCTAACGAAGTCGGAGCAGCTATTTTAAGATGCGTAGACACTGTTAAAGGTGGTAATACCGCTGTACTGGAGGTTATGACAAAAGAAGAACCTGCAATACCGCACAGGATGTTTTAGGCACTAAGGCTTCCATATCGTTGCCACGATGTGTCGTTCTCCGTCCGCAGCATCATTGTGGTAATAGACCGCAACTAGGTTTCCATCGGATCTTTCCACTACTCTTGGATACCCGATGTCGTGGCTGCCTGCGTCTTCCCGAATAATGAGCTCTTTTCCCCAGGTTTCACCTTCATCTTCGCTCACCACATATCTGATCCCTGAACCTTCATCCCGGTAACCATAAACCAAACAGATTTTGCTGTCCGAAAGACGAAGCATGGCCGGAGGATTACCGCCAACACCCGTATTGGCTACAGGTTTTGACAATTGGGCCCACGAAATAGCCTCATCATCTGAATACATTAAATCGATCCAACCTCGATTATTATCAGAGGAGCGGCAACGAAGAGCAGTAAGTAATCTACCAGAGGGTAATTTCAAGGAAGAAGGCATAATATCAAAGCCCTCCGGCGATTCCCTTACCCAGGAAATAAAATTAAATGACCGGCCCCCATTTTGCGTTTCAGCACAAAATACCCTGCCCTCATCTCCATCAAGTTTGGTGGAAGTCAGAAATAATTTGGCCCTATGGGTATCTGATTTATCCTTAATAATATCTGTACGGGCCGCTATCCCGAGCTCTCCAAACATTGGAAAGGAGTAGGGACCCTGCCAAGTAAGACACCGATCATATGTCAGAAAGAAATATGACTCGCACCCTTTTCTCAAACCAGTTCTGCCCATAAGCATGGCGAAATCTGGGTTTAAAAAATGGATTGTTTGATGAATGATTCTGGTGGGTTCGTTCGGTAATGCACGGGACCGAGTGGGAGGTTCATGTGCTCGTCTGCACAAATAGCAACATCCCCAGGAGCAGATAATGGTGCCTGGCCAGTATCCCAGGTTAGCCCACCGTCGGTGCTGCGGGACTGCATTGTCATAAAAGGTCGATCTTTGTCCCTAAAGTGAAATCCGCCCTCATTGTTATGAAATCCTAATGTGAACCCGGTGACAATCTCGTCTCCCCAGCTCCAGATGCCGTAGTTGGCAGGCCAGCCAGCATATCTCCCGACCTCTTTGTATACGATGACATGTTTCATGGCTCTATCTTAACTCAAGAGTACGGATCAAAGAGAAAGCAGCTAGTCTTGCAGCAAAGAGGTTACAGACTGAGGCTATTCCTGATACCGTGGGTGCCAGCCGGGGCCTGCCCAGGTAGAAAGTTTTTTAGGAGTCAGCTGCACCAGTACTCTCGGCATGTGTTTGGTGTCTTCGTAGTACTGATGACCTTCTTTTTCCCCTAGATATCTGTGAGCCCAGTGTTCCCAATCCCCTGTCCATTCAGCATCAAGGATCTCAGCGTCTGTTTCTGCAATAACTCTTGTGTATGGAGCTATATAAGTGTCGATACACAATGATGTTTTCGTGTTTCTTTTAATATGATTCACCCATAGTGCTTTACTTCGGCCTGCTACAAGAAACACATCGTTTTCATAGGTGTACCAAAGTGGATTTACATACGGATAAGTATCTTCAGTAAGGGTACCCAGTTTCAGTATTTTCGATCCTGTAGTGAGAAACTCTTCCATTTCATCTCTGGTAAGTTTCGGCATTTGCCATTCCTCCTAATCTAGCCAATAAGGCATGTATCCTTGTTATCCAATATATGTTTGACTGACTGTCCAACTGTCATTTGTGAATTATCGAACCATAGACCATAACCACACACAGTTTTAATGAATTCATACAGCAATTTACATCTTTCCGGATTATTGAATTGTTCTTGAGTTTCTCGATATTTATCCCTTTTTATCACTACATCATAAGGAGGGTCTAAAGTAACGAGATAAATGTTCTCTGAATCCAATAAGTCCTGGTATATCTCCAATTGGTATCTACCGACAACCTCTTCACATACCGGGGTGAATCCACTGGATAGATATGAATTGGCTAGGGCACATTGATTCCGGACGTTCATTCCTATTTGTAAGTTAGCCTCCGTGGTTGGTATTCCATCGGGCCATACACTCCCAGAAATTATCTGAGCTTGCAAATCGTCTCTATTAATGACTGCCGCCTTATCAAAGGTTTTTGCAAGTGATTTTGCAGTAGTAGTTTTACCGGCAGCAGGAACCCCGCTAATAATCCATACCCCCTGCTCTTTATTCATCACAAGCCTTCCTAAATAATTTATCTACCTCCAAGCAAACTACGGGAAGTTACCCCCTTCTCATATAGGTCCTCTACATCTTTCTTTGAGTAACCTAGCTCACCTAGTATTTCATCACTATCCGCGCCGAAACAAGGCCCCGATTTTGACGGCAATTCGGTGCGTCTTTTCGCACGCCATGAAGGTCTTGATACGAGGTGTTCTCCCGCGACATCGTGGACAACTTTTATAAAACTTTCTCTCTCTAACATATGTTCATCTTTCATCAACAGGGCTGGAGACATGACTGGTGCAGCGCAGACACCTGCGCCTTGAAGTGCTCTAGAGATCTCTTCAGCATTTTGGTTTTTGGCCCATTCTGAAATCACCTCGTCGATTTCGGTGACATATTTTCTTCGATTTGCTGCTTCCAGGAATTTTTCATCACCTAAACGCTCATCCGCAATAATTTCAACAATCTTTTCCCAATCTTCATCTGTCTGGCAATCGATTGTGATCCATCTATCAAAGGCATAGTCGACAATTTCCGGGTTTGGGCTCCGTGCTAAAAGGCCCAATATTGGTCTTCCTTCTTTATCGGGGAGGGTTTCATACACATTGTGTGGTGCTGATTTAAGGTGCCTGGGACTAGTTCGTAAAGGCAATTCAATTCCTAGAGATTCAGCAACAAAATACTCACCCACCAATCCGGTAACACCGTCCCTTTGAGGGATTACACAGTACATGCCTTCACCTGTTTTTTCTCTGTACACCAAAGAAGCTATAACAGACGCCGCGCAGGTCGAACCAGCAATAGGATCTCCATAAGATATTCCTGATTTATGGGGTGCCCCTCCCTCATATCCTTGCAAAGCTACTAGTCCACCCATTTGTTCGATTGTGGGTCCGAAACCTACCCTCGAAGAATCAGGCCCCTCATGGCCAAATCCTGGCATAGATATATAGACTAAATCAGGTTTTATTGCTTTTAGGTCCTCATATGACAAACTGTTCCTTTCGGCAACTCCTGAAGACCAATTTTCGACAAATACATCCGCTGTCGCCACCAGGCTTCTTAGGATTTTCATACCTTCTGGCTTCTTAAAGTCGAGTGATAACCCCTTCTTCCCTCTGTTGTATTCATTAAAATATGGGGCAAGATCTATTTCTGGGGTTTCGCGAGCACCTCCTGCTGTTCTAACTGGATCAGGAAATGTAGGCCCCTCAACTTTTACGACATCAGCTCCCATGTCCGCCAAGAATCTGCACCCGTAAGGGCCTGACCACACCTGGGTCATATCAACTACCCTAATACCCTCTAATGGCATGGAAAGATCTTTCGGTTTAAAAGATAAGGCTTTAGAAGCCTCTCTTTTAGAAAGCCTCTCTTTTAGCTCATCCGTGTGCTGCCCTATGCTAGGAGCCGGTTCGAATTCTCCCCTGTCGCCATCAAAGCCGATAGGGCCTGAAGGGTATAAGTGAGTCCCCAATAACGGATGATCAACCTTATTCCAAAAACCAGTTATTTGATGGTTAGGCCACTCAATCAAATCCTTTGGTGTCGGTATCATCCCAAATGGAGCACGGTGCTGATCTGCTATATCAAAAATCTCCTTCGCAGTCTTGGTTGCAGTAAATGCAGGGACAAGTACTCTAAGCAAATCGTCTGACTCTTGATTCCAGCCCCCAGTATTAAATATAGGGTCTTTTTTCATTTCAGAATACCCCATGGCGTCTAATACGGATTTAGTTTGTCTCGGCATTGACGCAACACCTACCCACCCATCCAAACATTCATAAATACCCCAAAGAGCTCTGGGATTATTACCACTTCGGGTCTGCTCTCCCCCAAACCACATAGCGGAGGGTCCGCCTCCTTCTAAAGTGGCCGCCTGAATCTCTTGTATGGACAAATCGAAAATTTCGCCGATCCCAGTGCTCTTGCTAGAATAGATGCCAGCTAATAGGGCACCAAACCCTTGAACACCGCCTTGATAGTAGGCCTGATGGCCTACAGTGAAAAGAGGTGGTTTATCAATATCTCCGGCCAGATACATCTGACCTCCCGATGCTGCCGCTGTTATTGAGGATGCCTTCCAATTGGCTTGAGGTCCAAATTGTCCGTATGGGCTAATTTGGGTCACTGACAAATCTTTCTTCAAATCGCACATCTCGTTTAAATCTAATCCATAGCTAGCAAGATACCCTGGAGGATAACTATCTAGAACTCCATCCGAAGATGATATGAGATTTCGTAGAATATCCATATCAGATTTACTGTCGAAATCAATGACAACAGACTTCTTTCCACCACCAAGATAGGCAAACAGCAAACTCTTTTCTGGATCTGGAATATCTTCAGGCCATGGCGGCTGCCATCTTATGTCATGGCCTTCTGGGGGTTCTACAACAATTACTTCGGCCCCATAAATTGCGAAAAACCTTGCAGCATAGGCAGTGGATACATCCCTGCCAATCTCGATTATTCTTAAATCACTTAAAACCTGAGTATTACCTAAACTCACGTGTTCACCCTTTCTGAGAAAGTTACATTCCCCGAATAATTCCTCGAATATATCCTATTTGACCTAGATGCTGAGATGGCTCGACAACCATGTGGGCTAAAATGCCACCTTTAGTGACTTCTGGTAGTTTGCGATGCACACGTTCATTAGGACATCTTTTGTCCATTTCACCGGGGGTGATAGTCCGTACACATTCAAGTGTTTCTGCCCTAACAGCCTTCTGATAGGCAAGTAAATCACCAAGAGAAACTGCCGGCATATCTTTTACTTGCTGAGCCGTGTATCCGAGGCCGGTGTCGGCCGGCGGGATACCGAATTTTTCTGACCAACCACCTCTGATCCATAGTTGCTCTTCTTCTAGAACACTGGAATTCAAAAGAGCATCCTCAGCTCTAGAAGCATGCCATAAAATAAAATCGATGTGGTTATATTTTTCAAACGGCATGAAGCGTCTTTCGCCGTCGCTTAATCCATCCAGATATCTTTCTGTTTCTGATTGGTATTCATCAAATTGAAGTTTCAATATTTCCCTAAAATCCATAGATGCACCTCTTAGTCAAGGTATTGGTCTTTTTCTGACATTTACCAAGATCCAAAGCATAATACAAAATATGTAATCGTTGGGCTATACCAGTATTCGTGTCTGGAGGAAAATTGAGACGGTAAACTCATCATGTAGCTTCGATGGCGCCACAGAAACGAATCCCTTTGCGTACCGTAGCTTCACTCTCAGTACGATACTTTTCCCTGTCACAGGGCTACATTCCCCGCATAATCCCTCGAATATATCCGATTTGGCCAAGATGCTGAACTGGTTCGACAACCATATGGGCCAAAACCCCGCCTTTAGTTACTTCTGGTAGTTGGTGATGTAAACGTTCAAAAGGACATCTTTTATCCATTTCCTCAGGGGCAATGGTCCTTACGCATTCGAGTGTTTCCGCCCTGACAGCCTTATAATAGGCAAGCAGATCTTCTAAGGAAATGGCCGGCATATCTTTCACCTGCTGGGCAGTGTATCCAACTCCGACATCTGCCGGAGGGATCCCAAATTTTTCTGCCCAGCCTCCTCTTACCCACAACTGTTCCTCCTCACGAACGCCCAGATTCAATAAAATGTCCTCGGCGCGGGCTGCGTGCCATAAAGCAAAATCTATATGATGAGATTCTTCAGAAGGCATAAAACGTCTTTCTTCCTCTGTTAATCCATCTACCAATCTCTCAGTTTCAGATTCATATTCATCAAATTGCAGTTTCAATATTTCCCTAAAATCCATAGAATCACCTTTAATTAGAGTTTTTGTATCTTCACGATATTTTTGAAAATTCAGAGCATGATACAAAATAAACATTGAATGGGCTACAAAAGAATTCTTGTTTGGAGGTCAGTATGAGACTAGAAGGTAAAACAGCCATAGTCACAGGAGCAAGCAATGGGATGGGTTCGTCAGAATCCAAATTATTTGCAAAAGAAGGAGCTAACGTCGTTTTAGCCGACGTAGATTCGAAAGCAGGACAGCAGTTAGTGGAAGAAATATCTGAAGGCGGTGGCCAAGCACACTTTGAAATGTGTGATGTTTCAAGTGAAGATAATTGGCAATCTATGTCTGACAACGTTCTGAGTAAATACGGCTCCGTAGACATATTAGTAAACAACGCTGGAATTAGTAGTACTTCTACCTCTGACTTATTAAGTACTGATGACTGGAATAACATAATGAATGTTAATTCAACCGGGGTCTTCCTAGGGACAAAAACCGCCGCGGAAATTATGAAAAGCCAAGGCGGTGGATCGATAGTCAATATATCTTCGATAATGGGATTTGTTGGAGGAGAGTATGGTCATCCTGCATATCACGCCTCCAAGGGTTCAGTACGAATTTTCAGTAAAGCCATGGCGGTTAGGTACGGCCCATATGCTGTCAGGGTAAACACGGTACATCCCGGATTCATGCCTCCTATGACATCATCTAATCATGGCTTCGCAAGTAAGCGAGATGAATACGTTTCTCAGACACCTTTAAGAAGAACCGGAGAGTCGATCGAAGTCGCCTATGGCGTTCTATTCCTGGCCTCAGATGAGGCATCATTTGTGACAGGCACTGAACTTGTAATCGATGGAGGCTATATAGCCCAATAAGATCAAATAATTGCGTTCTGTATAGCTTCGATTAGAATATTCACAAATAAGCGGGAGGACTAAATATGAGCAGAATTAACAAGTGCATAGAACTTATTGAGCAAAATCAGGCTATTTTCGCTGTTTCCGCACCGGAATTAACTTACGAATGCGGCAAAGAAATGTCACAGACATGGGCCGATCTTATTCAGTTTGATTTTGAACATCATCCTTTTGATACAGTTGGGTTAAGTAAATTTATGAAAGGGTTGAAGGATGGCGGACCAACTCCAAGTGGACATCTCACTCCAACAGTTATAACAACAGTCCCTTCAAATTGTATGACTCCCGAAGAAGTGATCTACAACGCCTGGCAAATCAGGCATGTATTATCTACGGGCGTACATGGTATCTTGCATACCCATACCAGAAGGGCTGATGCTGTCGCAACATTTGTGGCTGCTTCTCGATATGTTTTCCAAACGATAGGAAGAGATCAAGGTATACCGGAAGGTTTACGGGGTGGTGGTGGACAGAAGGAGCCGGCTGCAATATGGGATATGGACCCAACAGATTACATGCGGAAAGCTGACCCATGGCCTTTGAATCCAAATGGTGAACTCCTATTGGGCCTAAAAATTGAAGATAGGTTTTGCTTACCAGACGCGGACAATATTGCTGCGGTACCGGGAATTTCATTTGCTGAATGGGGACCTGGGGATATGGGCATGTCGCATGGAGACCCGGACCTCCACGACCCTCCATATACTCAGGAAATGGATGAGGCCAGGAATATAGTAAAGAATGCATGTGATAAATCAGGGTTAACTTTCCTATGCAGTTGGCAAGACGAGAATCTCACGATCGAGGAAAGAGCAAGGCATGCTCTCCACGAAATAGGAGCCAGGATTTTGCATGTCCCGGACGAGGCAATAGCAGATAAGTTGAGAAAAGAAATGGACCGGAAAATGCCCTGGTAACCCTTGAAAGCATCGTAATTGGAGACCGCGGCTACGACTGCGGTCTCTTTTTTTGTTAGAAGGATACAATTTTTGAAAGAGCCAAAGACGATTGAAATCCCCATAAAAAACTATCAGAACACTATCTACGAGTGGGAAGGAAATAGCCCAACCCTGTTGTTCTGCCATGCAACAGGTTTCCATGGTCGCATATGGAACCGTGTTATTGAAAAACTGAATGGCTATCATTGCATATCGATCGATCTGAGAGGGCACGGTAAAAGTACAAAAACAGAACCGCCATATCCTTGGGATTCCTTTGTCCCAGACGTGATGGAAATAATTAGGGTCTTAAAATTATCAAATATAATAGGAATCGGTCATTCTATGGGCGGACACGTAATAACATCCGTTGCTTCTAAAATGAAAGGTTTGGTGAACGGATTAGTTCTTTGTGATCCGAGTTTATTTGTAGACCACCGGTACAAGAAAAAGAAGCCAAATGTTGAACCAGACTATTCGCATCCTGTTTCCAGAAGAAGAAATAGATGGGAAAGACCCTCTGAGATGTACGACCGGCTAATACAACATCAAAATTTTGCCTCCTGGGAGCCCGCAGTTTTGATGGATTACTGTATTTACGGACTAGAAAGGTATGACGATTCATATAGGCTCTCATGCCCACCTTCGGTGGAAGCTGCCATGTACGGCGCCTATATTGACCCCAAAGTGTTACAAGACTTAAAGACCTATGAAAACCCAGTATCAATTTTATTAGCTAGGGTTATGAAATCAACTGAAAGCTTCGATGACTTTGGTCCGTCAATCACAAGAAACGATCTAGGGAACATGTTCCCAGACGCCGTAGTAAAAAGGTATTCTAAACACTCACATTTTTTGCCGATGGAAAATACAAAATTGGTGGCTGATGCAATAATGCAACATTGTGAGATACTGACTAAATAAAGGACACAGCCGATATATGTAAAGTATCCTACAAACCCAAACTGAACCAGTTAAATCAAGAGGTGAAGGAATGGCATCGAGAATCATTGAAAACAAAGTCACTGCTTACCTGGGACATGAAGATAGCCCGGATATTTCTAATCCCATTCATTCCTCAGAAGTCGCAAAGGCATATGGTTTCCCTGGAGCCCTTGTCGGGGGGGTGACTGTTTGGGGTTGGGCTACTGACACTATCCTCGAGGCTTTGGGGGAAGATTGGTTGAAGGTTGGCTGGTCAGAATTTTCTTTCCGGCAACCTACAATACCGGATGATGAAATGCTCATTAGGGCAACTGCAGATAATGGGTCAGGATCCTGGTCTGTGGAAATGATTAACCAAGATGATGTTATATGTGTGGTTGGGAAAGTCGGTTTGGGAAAATCAGAGTGGTCCAGTGAGTTTGTTCGCTCTACATCCTTAAATCCAACTGGAGATGAGCAACCAAAAAAATCTTTGACACTGGAAACTGCCGAAATCGGATCCGACTGGGCTGGAATGAAAATAAATTTCACGGAGGCGCTTGCAAACGAATTCACCACATTAAAGCAACAGACAAACAACCCTTTGTTTGTGGGTGCTAACCCAATCGCTCACCCATCGTGGACTGCAGGATGGGCCGAACAGCTTATGAGACATAATTACGATATTCCGAGTTCAATGCATACCAGAAGTAGAATACAACATCTTAATGTTGTACCTACCGGAACTCAGGTATTCGGCGGTGCCCATATGGTTGCTGCATATGAGAGAAAGGCCCATCATTTTGTTAACTTTGATGTGCTTTTACAGGATCAAAATGGGATAGACATAGCTCAATTAAGACATTGGACTATATTTAAAATCGCTACCCCTGAAGAAAGAGAAAACGCAATCAGTTAGGTTCTTTGTTCAGTTTTCCCAGTGAAAATAGGGGGACGTTTTTCTATAAATGCTTTTCTAGCTTCCTGGCCGTCCAAACTACCCAATGATTTGCCTATGTTGAGTAGTTCATAGTGAAGTTGTTTTTCAATATCGATCCGATTTGCCGCCCTGAGGACTCTTTTTGTGGTCCTTGCTGTGATCGGAGATAAGCTAGTCAGGGAGTCTAGGTAATGATTGAACTCCTCCTCAAATAATTCATCAGAAACAACTCGGCTAACGATGCCTATTTCCATTGCTTCCTTACCTGTAACGGTTCTATTTTCAAGGAGAAATTTCATAGCTTGCTCATAGCCTATCGCTTGGGACAAGGTCATCGATAGGCCACCGTCGGGGGACCCGCCAATTCGAGGATACCCTGCCAAGAGACGGGCGGAGGTAGCCATTATTCGGATATCCGTCGCCATAGCTAAGGCCAACCCTGCCCCAACCGCAACGCCATTAATCCCACCAACAATCGGTTTGTCGCACTCTTCTCTTAAAGTCAGGTAGAAACGGCTAACCCAACCAAGATCATCTAGATATCTATCCTGGTCTGACATTGGTATGAATTTTTCTTGATCTTCCCCTGGAGTCAGGTCCAATCCAGCGCAAAAAGCGTCTCCCACACCGGTCAGCCCGATTACCCAAACGTTTTCTTCCCCTGCAGCATCTCTAATTGCTTCTATTACGCCCCAAGCGAGTTCTAAAGAGGCCGCATTCTTTTTTGCCGGCCTGTTCATTTTGATCACCCGAACATGCTCTCTGTCATGAACTTGAACCATATCAGTCATTGAAACGTCTCCGTTGAAGTTATTTAACAGTGGATTTTAAACCAACGATCATACTCAAAAGTGGACACTAGTCACCTAAGGATTTTATTTGTTCTTCCACTCTTCCTAAATCTTCGTATTCTTCTAAACTTAGGTGGTAACACCTTTTCAGATATAAATCTGCGATACCAGAGGCCCTTTTCCCTTCTTTACAGGCCCATTCAATCAAAATAGGCATCTGAAAGATTTCCGAGAAATAAGTGGAGATAGCATTTAGATCCGCCTCTGTTTCAACAACAAGGGATTCTTCGTCGGATTCAATAGCATATCGCATTCGCCCAACAAGTTTCGTTAATTCGCTCAACCGGTCAGATTCACTCATCATAGAGTAAATAATATCGTTTACTTGGAAATTTGATTTTTCAGAAATTGCAGTGTTCTGCTCATGAATACCTACACCAGAACCCTCTTCATATAGTTCTAAATAAGCCTGCACCACATCATTCACCTTCATCATAGCGGATGTTACATCGGAGGCTGTGTAGTCTCCACCAAATATCAAATCATCGTGTCTCGTTTCTGCCAGGTTTTTCAAAAACTCTGAATCCTCCACCTCTTCAGGAGCAGGAGGGAATGCAAAGGCCGACATGTCGCCAGGCCCGATTTCACCTACTTGATTCATCAAAAATGGCGGAACGTACTTACTTACATCGACAGTGATGGGGAGAAGGACGATATAGGAGGCAAAACAAGATCCAGTGGAAACATCATTGAAATAAATCAATGCGTGACCTTTTGGAGCATCAGGCTTTCCAAGCTCAAATTGCAAATCCATATGTATTAAAGATTCCCTTTATCTAGCTATTGTCCATTCGCCGCCACCCTGACCATTATATGCCAGATCATAGACAACCCATATAACTACACTCGTCATAATTTCAATATAATAGGGTCTGTAACTGATAGGTTTAGGGGCATCATATGCAGTTGTATAAGAAATTAATGAGACCGCTTCTATTCACATTGCAGCCAGAAATGGCTTGGCACCTGTCGGATCTTGGCCTCTCCCAAACCTGGTTTTGGCAAATGATTGGAAACAATTTTCAACACCACAACGAACTTTTAGAAGCTACAGTGGCGGGTATCCCAATAAAAAACCCAGTTGGTTTGGCTGCAGGCTATGATAAAAATTGCAAATTTTTATCATCTCTTCAAGAGCTTGGTTTCGGATATGTCATGGGTGGCACAATCACCAAAGATGCAAGACCGGGTAATCCTAAACCGAGAGTCATTAGACTGAAAAACCAATCAGCTTTAATCAATGCTTTAGGCTTCCCTGGAGATGGTCTAGAAAGAGCCTTATCCGAAATATCCAAGATGGTATCTATTCCTAAAAAGTCGGTACGCATCATGAGTGTTTCTGGAACAGATATTCCTGACATTACTGAATGCCACCGACAACTTGAACCCTTTTGTGATGCCATGGAATTAAATATAAGCTCACCTAACACTGAGGGCCTCAGAATTTTCCAAGACCCGACAAAACTTAGATCACTGTTAGCTGAAGTAAACCAAAGTAGAACTAAACCTCTCCTTGTAAAAATGCCTCCATATAAGTCCGATGAAGGTGATCATGAAAAAACCCTCAATTTGGGTCGCATTTGCCTAGAGGAAAAGGTGGAATCTCTGACAGTTTCTAACACGATTCCAATTGCGCATGATGGTCTTGCTGTAGGTCATGGAGGGCTGAGCGGAAACCCTTTATTTGAAAATACGTTGGCGATGGTTAAAACTTACCACTCAGAATTCGGTGATAGTATAGAAATTAATGCCTGTGGAGGAATTTCAAACGGCTATCAAGCATATGAGGCCTTAAAGGCAGGGGCTAGTTCCATTCAGATTCTCACAGCTCTTATTTATCAAGGGCCTAGGGTCGTCCAAAAGATCAACAAGGAACTATCTGAACTCATTACAAATAAAGGTAATCCTAAGAATTAGTTGTTTTGTTCATCAATGAGTCTACTTCTGCTCTGAAGGGCATAGCAATTTGAGCACCTCTTCTCGTTGTTGCAAGTGCTCCGGCTGCGGAACCCAACTCGGCCGCTTCAATAAGCGTTAAACCTTCAGATATTGCGACAGCCAAACCGGCGGTAAACGCATCTCCTGCAGCTACAGAGTCAACACTTATCACAGTGGAACTAGGCACATGTTTCAATTCGTTCCCTGATAATAAAAAGAGTCCTTCACGGCCCATGGTGATAATGCATATCGCTTCAGTAATATCCTTCATTTTCAATAAGGCTGTATGAACAGATTTCACATCCTTTAATTCACGACTTGTGAGTAACCCTGCTTCCGTTTGGTTCGGGGTGAGAAAATCGACTTTTCTGATAAGTTCATCAATATCCCTAACATACGGTGCCGGATCCCAAATTACTGGAACGTTATTATCCCGTGCTATATCCGCCGCCTCTAGGTTAACTTCAAGGGGCACTTCGTTTTGAAGCAGCAGGCAGCTCGCTCCGGCGATACAGTCCTTAAGGGAATCCAGCTCCACTTCACCACAACTCATATTGGCACCAGATGAAACAACAATTGTATTTTCAGACTTTGAATCTACAGTTATCAAGGCTATACCTGTACTGTGATTTACATCTTTCGTTATACGGCTGACATCCACCCCCTCAGATTTCAAGTCAGTTAAGACCTGTTCTGAGAAAACATCAGCCCCCACTCTTCCGATCATCGCCACGTTTGCCCCTAATCTCGAAGCTGCAACTGCTTGATTGGCACCTTTGCCACCATTTTCAATAACAAATGAATCTGAAAAAATAGTTTGACCATTCTTAGGCAACTCTTCCACAGCAGTAACTAAATCGACATTCAGGCTGCCCAATACAACGATATGTGAGGCAGGCATGAATTCTATAACCCTATCTGATTCTTTGATAAAAGATCTTCTAAATACACAGCTACTCCATCCTCATCTGGGCTTTTGGCCAGGTCATTACATACTTCAAAAACTACAGATTCTCCCCCAGCCATTGCAACCCCTCTACCGGCCCACTTAAGCATTTCCACGTCATTGAAGCCATTTCCAAAAGCTATTACTTCTTCAACCATCACATTAGTCTGGGAACAAAGCCATGTCAAAGCTTTATCCTTACCAGCATCGATACTAAGTATTTCGCAAAAATGCGGTAATGAGCGGGTGGCATACACCTCACCAGAATATTTCGATTTTAGATCGGATTCTAACTCCGCCACTACTTCTGGGTCTCCGACTCCTAAGACACGATACAGATCCCTACCGATTTCTTCCAAAGAATCCACTAGAAATATTTTCACTCCGTTCCTTTCTCCGTATGCCTCAGCCCAGTCACTCATTTCTTCTACGTAGACATCGTCTCCTGCATAACCCACTACCTCCACGTTAGATTGAGCTAGCAATCGCACCGAAAGGGACACTTGCTGAGCTGAAAGGAAAGTCTCCCAAACCTTTTTTTCTCCTCTATCGAAACTGACCAACGCCCCTTGGAACGACACGATTGTCTCTATCATGGGTGCTTGCCGGAGGAAAATCATGGCAGATTTTAGGCTCCTACCTGTGGCGACTGATACCAAAGCACCTCGTTTGGAACATTCATCTAATATTTCCAGCATGTAAGGGGAAATAGAAGAAGAGTCTCCTTTCAGTGTCCCGTCAATATCCAAGGCAATAATCTTATATTTCAAATCCTTAACTTCTCCAGGGCTGAGATAGGCTGTGCTAAAATCACCGTGATTTTCGTTACCCCACAACCAGGTAGATTTATGCGCATCACACCCAGACTAATACTATGGGCCTGCATTGGCCCTTTGGTAGTTTATTTGATAATACAGGCCTTTGGGGGTAAATAAAAAATAGCCGTAGGAGAAACACCATTGAGTGGAAGAAAAGTCCTGATAACGGGATTAGCAGGGAAAATAGGTGGAATAATCCGGTCAAACCTAACGTTAAAATACGCTTTGAGTGGTCTTGACCTTCAGAAAGTGCCAGAATTTCCTACTACTGTCGCTAATCTTTCAAATCTGGATGAAATACTGCCGGCATTTGAAGGTATTGACACAGTTGTTCATCTGGCAGCAGATCCGAATCATCAAGGTAGTTGGGAAACCAATCTGGAAAACAACATAATTGGTACGCGTAACGTATATGAAGCCGCCCGCCGATCAGGAGTGAACCGGATCGTTTTTGCTAGCAGCAATCATGCCTTGGGATTTTATCCTCTAAGGGATAATCCCTATAAACAAATCTATGAGGGAGAATTCCGAGAGGTACGTCACCCAGTTATTCCCTTGGCCACCAATCTTGTACGACCAGACGGTTATTATGGGGTAAGTAAGGCATTCGGGGAATCCTTAGGTAGCTATTTTCATGACGAATATGGAATGTCGGTCATATGTCTGAGAATAGGTTGGGTAATGGAGCCAGACGACCCGACCTTTGCTCCGTCCGCCTTGTCTTTGTGGATGAGCCATAAAGACACCGCAAACCTGATCGACTGCAGCATAGATGCGCCAGAGTCTGTAGGATTTGCTATCGTCTACGGAATGTCAGATAACACTTATGGAATATGGGATATGGAACAAGGGCGGAAGATAATAGGTTTTATGCCTGAAGATAACGCAGGCACACAATGGGCTCCATCAAAAGATCGGTCTTCAGTCATGAAATCTGGAGACCCACAAGAATGATTGATTGCAAGAGGAGAAAAAGAAATGAAAATACAAAGATATGAGACAGGTATTGTCAGTCTGCCTAGAGAGGAAGGTCCTCTGTCAGGAGGGATGGGCAGTAAGGCAGAATTCATAACGATAAAGATCATCACGGATGATGGTATCGAAGGAATAGGTTATTCGGGGTTCGCGAGTTCAGTAATGGTCAAGGCCTTAAAGGAAACCGTTGATGCATTGCTTGAACAGATTATAGGAGAAGACCCCAGGCGAGTAGAACATATCAATACTTACCTGAGAAATCTGGCGGGAGGCGGAGCCCCAGCTGGCCTTGTAACACGGGGAGTCTCAGGAATTGATGTTGCCCTATGGGATATTAAAGGCAAAGCTGCATCAGAACCTCTCCACAGATTGCTAGGAGGGTTCAGAGACACTGTTCCCACTTATGCAAGTGGTTATTTATGGCGAAATTTTGACTTGAGCCGGTTAGAAAATACAAGTAAAGAGCTCGTAGCTCAGGGCTTCAAGGCTATGAAATTTCGTATGGGAGCTGAAGATAGTGCCCAAAAAGAGATAGCAAGAATGGAAACCATGAGAAATTCAGTGGGTCCAGACATTACAGTGATGCTGGATATCAACCAGGGTTGGGACGTTAACACCGCCATTTCCATAGGAAGGGAACTCGCACAATATGATCTTTTTTGGCTAGAAGATCCAATAAATCACCAAGATTTTGAAGGTTTGTCTCGTATCGCCGATGCCTTGGACACACCAGTTGCAGCGGGAGAATACCACTATGGTATCGAACCATTTAGGACTCAACTAGAACGTCGATCCATCGATATAGTCATGGTCGATTTACTCAGAGCCGGAGGGATAACACAGTGGATGAAGGCAGCTCACCTAGCTGAGGCTTACAATTTACCAGTTGTTACACATTTGGCCACAGAGGTCTTGATGCACTGCTTGGCTGCTTGTCCAAACGGTTTGTACGTGGAACACATGCCATGGACCTTTGCCATGTTCAATGAGGAACCCGAAGTTGTCGGTGGGGAAATTGTTTTGCCTCAAAGTCCAGGATTAGGGTTGTCCTTCAACGACGACAATTTAAAAAAATATGCGGTTTCTTAATTTTTATAGATACCCACCAATAATTGCATACCTACTTAGTCCTAGGTGATATGGTAAACTGAGGGGTGGATTTATAGCTCGATTTTCACTTTCTTAGAATCTCTCAAGGAGTTTTGAATTGGCAACGCAGACACCGAAAAATTACAGCGCCATTGGGAAAAGACCTGTCCGACACGATGGAGCAGATAAAGTTACCGGAAAAGCTCAATACGGAGCGGATTTGAACTTGCCCAGAATGTTATTTGGCAAGGTCCTACGGAGCCCACACGCACATGCCCGAATTAAGTCAATCGATCTGTCTGCAGCACTTGCTCACCCAGAGGTCAAGGCTATCGTCACCTCCAGTGATTTATCGCCTTTGCCGGATAAACCTGCAGAGGTGGGTGAAGACCTCTATGCGAATATGAAGTATGTGAGAGACAGGATTCTCGCTTCTGATAAAGTTTTATTTAAAGGTCACCCTGTGGCAGCCATTGCGGCTAATGGGCTTCATGAAGCAGAAGAACTTTTATCATTGATCAAGGTGGAATATGAAGTTCTGGAATCGGTGACCGACGTCGAATCTGCGATGTCTGAAAATGCCCCAATACTCCATGGCACTATTAGATTTGCCTCGATGTCAGGGGACGAAGTTCATGGCTCCAACATTGCTAGTCATGATCAATACATACTCGGGGATATAAATGAAGGCTTTAAAAAGGCCGACCTAACTATTGAAAGAGAATATCGGACCAAAACAGTGCATCAAGGCTATATTGAACCACAAAACGGTACAGCTTCCTGGAGGTCGGATGGCCACGTTACCATTTGGTGCAGCAGCCAAGGACATTTCGGGATCAGAGATCAAGTTTCTACTATTTTGGGTCTGCCCGTTTCTAAAGTAACTATAGTCCCCATGGAAATTGGCGGTGGTTTTGGTGGGAAGCTTCCTTGCTATTTAGAACCCTTAGCCGCCCTTCTATCCAAAAAAACTGGTACCCCAGTCAAGATGTTCATGACACGATCTGAAGTGATTGAGGCCTCAGGGCCAACCTCTGGAAGTTTTGTTAGGGTGAAAATAGGTGTTACGAATGATGGGAAAATTACTGCCGCCAAAGGCTATCTTGCTTTCGAGGCTGGTGCATTTCCCGGCTCCCCCATAGGAGGAGCTACCGCATGTATGCTTTCCCCTTATGACATAGAAAATCTACAGCTGGATGGATATGATGTGGTCGACAATAAACCTAAAACTACGGCATACCGAGGCCCCGGGGCTCCCATAGGTGCCTTAGCGGTGGAAACTGTTATAGACGAGATCGCGGAGAAGCTGAAAATCGACCCGGTCGATCTTCGACTGTTGAATGCTGCCAAGGAAGGTACACGAAGATCAGACGGAGTTGTCAACGGCAAGATTGGAATGATTGAGCTTTCGGAGATTGTAAAAAATCACGACCATTACCAAACACCTTTGGAAGAAGTTGAAGGTAAGTTAAGAGGCAGAGGAATAGCGTTCGGATACTGGAGAAATAACACTGGACCGGCCGCATGCGTTGCCACTGTTACACCGGATGGAACAGTCAATCTATCTGAAGGTTCTGTGGATGTTGGGGGCTCTAGAACTGCAATAGCACAACAACTTGCTGAAGTCCTCTCCATACCAGTTGAAGACGTTAACCCACAAGTTGCCGACACTGATTCCATAGGATACACATCAGTAACAGGTGGCAGTGGGGTTGCTTTTAAATCTGGCTGGGCTGCATTTGAAGCGGCACAAGAAGTAAAAAAAGAAATGTTAAAGAGAGCAAGTTTGGTATGGGACGCCAAGGAAGATGAAGTCGAATATGCCGATGGAATTGCCCAACACAAATCCGACCCTGAACTTAAACTGACTTTTAAGGAAATTGCAGCAGCTTCGAATGGAACAGGTGGACCGATTGTTGGTAGTGCTGGAGTCAACCCTAGAGGCGTCGGAGGATCATTCGCAGCTATGCTTGTAGATGTAGAAGTCGATGAGGAAACTGGCAAGACGACAATCCTTCGGTGCACCCCTTTCACTGACGTAGGGAAGGCAATTCATCCAGCTTACGTGGAAGGTCAAATCCAAGGAGGCACGGCGCAAGGTATCGGTTGGGCTTTGAACGAGGAATACTTTATGAGTGACGATGGTAAAGTCATGAATGCTAGCCTTTTGGATTATCGAATGCCCACAAGTTTAGACCTGCCTATGATAGATCCTGTGGTGGTAGAGGTATTTAATCCAGGGCACCCTTTCGGTGTGAGAGGTGTAGGAGAATCTCCTCTAGTACCACCACTCGCTGCAATGGCCAATGCCTTATATCATGCTACCGGAGTGAGAATGCGAGAATTACCAATGTCTCCTACAGCTGTAAAAAAGGCTATCGATAACGCCAAAATTTAGTCCCAGGCTTAAATTTTAGTATCATTTAAGGTACGTACGAAAAGAAATTAACGAGGTTTAATAATGCCAAAACAATTCCAATTTAAAGACAATGCCCGAACTCAATTGATGGAAGGTATCGATCTTATGGCCCGCACTGTGGGAATAACTTTAGGACCTAGTGGTCGGAATGTAATCTTAGAAAAAGAGTTCGGCCCCCCCCAGGTATGTAGTGATGGAGTAACCATAGCCAAAGAGATTGAGTTGCTTGAACCATTTCACAATATGGGTGCGCAGCTACTTAAGGAGGCGGCCTCAAAGACAAATGATGATGTGGGAGACGGTACCACCACATCCACAATCTTAGCCCAAGCTATATTAAAAAACGGTTTTAAGAATATAGCCGCCGGTGCTGACCCAATGGCCCTGAAAAGAGGTATTGATCAAGCAGTGGATGTGATAACCAAAGAATTGATAAATATCTCAAAAGATGTCACCGGAGACGAACAGATTTCGCAAGTAGCGGTGCTTTCCGCACATGATGAGAAAATGGGCCAATTGATAGGCCAGGTGATGAGTAAGGTTGGAAAAGATGGCGTCGTAACTGTCGAAGAATCGCGAGGCCAGGACTATGAGGTCGAATATGTAGAAGGCATGGAAATAGATAGGGGGTATTTATCCCCTTATTTTGTGACTGACCAAGATAGAATGGTTACAGAGCTTAATGAGCCCTACATCCTCATTACTTCGGAAAAAATTACGAGTCTAGAAGAATTACTCCCATTTCTTGAGAAGTTTAGCGCTGTCGGCAGAGAACTAGTCCTGATAGCTGAAGATATAGAAGAGCAGGCCCTAGCCACACTTGTTGTAAACAAAATGAAAGGGACACTAAATTGCCTTGGGGTAAAAGCTCCTGCTTTCGGAGATAGGAGAAAAGCTATCCTGGAAGATATGTCCATTCTTTTCGGTGGAACAGTCATAAGTAGTGAAACAGGTAGAACTCTTGATTCCATCGAGATTTCAGATTTAGGAAGATGCAGAAGGGTTATATCCACCAAGGATTCCACTACTTTCGTAGAGGGAAGTGGAGAGGCAAGCCTTATCGATGCAAGGGTGAGTAATATAAAATCTCAGGCTCAAGAGACCAAATCTGATTACGACCGTGAAAAGCTGGAAGAGCGTGCGGCAAAACTATCGGGTGGTGTGTCGATAATAAAGGTCGGAGCCGCAACGGAAGTTGAATTGAAGGAAAAAAAGCAGAGAGTGGAAGATGCATTATCTGCTACCCGGGCAGCTATGGAAGAAGGAATCCTCCCAGGAGGTGGTACCTCACTTATCAGAATAGCTGCTGATTACGTGAAAATTACTCAGATAGTTCTGATGAGGCAACTGGGGCCAGGATTGTTTTGGATTCTGTAGATGCACCTGTTGTACTTTTGATACAAAATGCTGGGTTTAGTGGTCAGGTAGTACTGGATGCGATTAAAAAAGGAAGTGGTGACTACGGGTTTGATGCTGAAAATGATAGGTATGGCAGTATGTACGAATTCGGTGTGATCGATCCAGTGAAAGTCACGAGGTCGGCCCTTGAAAATGCAGCAAGCATAGCTGGTATGGTCTTAACCACGGAATCTCTCATTACAGAGTTGGATCCTCCTAAATTACCAGCACCATTTGACGACTAAATTTTCATTCTCAACAGGGCGGCCTCAAAAAACCGCCCCAAAGGGAAAGACCTATGTCAACCGATAAAGAAAATGAAAATCCTATAGACCCGGACGTTACTATTTCAGTGGAAATAGTGAGTAAGAGCTTTGGACCTCACAAAGCTGTATCCAACCTATCTTTTTCAATCAAAAGAGGAGAGATAGTTGGTTTTCTAGGCCCAAACGGGGCCGGTAAAACGACTACCATGAGATTGCTGACTTCTTATTACACTCCAGACACCGGTAAAATCCTTATAAACGGAATAGACAATTCAGAGAACGACTTAGAAACCAGGAAAAGCATTGGATACCTAGCGGAAAACAATCCTTTGTATGAAGATTTATTGGTCAGTGAATATCTTGATTTTATAGCTGATCTCAGGGGACTTTCAGGCAAGGAAAGAACCCGTAACTTGGAACAAACCGTTGAAGAGGCCAGCTTACAAGAAGTTTTCTATCGGCCCATAAGCGAATTATCCAAGGGGTATCATCAAAGGGTAGGCTTGGCTGGCGCTATAATTCACCGGCCTTCCATCCTGATACTGGATGAACCTACCGAAGGTTTAGACCCCAATCAACGTTTATCGATGAGGGATTTAATCAAATCTTTGGGTCAAGATCGAACAGTTTTAGTGACAACTCACGTTATGCAAGAAGTAGAAAATACCTGTGAGCGAGTGTTACTTATAAACCGAGGCCAACTCACAGCTGACAGTCCGGTCGATGAAATTTTTCAACTCACACCTGGGTTAAGAAAAATATATGTGGAGGCGGAAGGTAATCAAATTGAATCAGGTTTATCTTCACTAGATTCGGTGAAATCTGTCGAACGATTGGATCCGATTGATTCTAGAAAAAGATACATCGTCAATCTATCAGGTTCCGAAGATCCAAGACCAGCTATATTTAAAATTGCTACTAACAATGGATGGATACTGTGGGAATTGCATGAAGAACGCATGCGTCTAGAAGACGTATTTCACACCCTCACATCAGAAAATGAGGCTGAAAGGTCGCTACTAGGATCATGAAATCTCCATTTTTAGCTTTAATTAAGAAAGACCTCAAAGGGTATTTTGACCAACCCACCGGTTACATATTGATCGTCGTCTTTGTGAGTATGCTGGCTTGGTCATTTTTCCAGTCGGCCCTTTTAATCGGAGAGGCTTCCCTAAGACCTTTATTCACAGTTGACTTCGCCATAGACAAGCCATCCTTACCGTGGCTGTTAGCCCTATTTATACCGGCTGCCACGATGAGATTACTGTCAGAAGAACAACGGGATGGTACCTTAGAAACCCTACTAACTCAGCCTATTAGAGGTTGGATTGTGCTGTTAGCGAAGTTCACATCAGGACTATTATTTGTGTCGATAGCTATCGTAGCTACCATAGGCATACCCCTATCTTTAACCAGTGCTGGAGATTTAGATTGGGGTGCCTCGATTTCCCAATATATTGGCAGCATTTTTCTGGCTGGTTGCTTGGTTTCTATAGGATTATTCACTTCCAGTCTTACAAGAAATCAAATCGTCTCTTTCATACTAGGCCTAACCGTAAGTATGGCCCTCATGATTATGGGTCTAGAAATCGTGGCAATAACACTACCTTCAACTGCTGCGAATTTACTCCAACTTCTGAGTCCAATAACTCACTTCGACAACATTGGGAGAGGCATTATAGATTTTAGGGACATACTTTACTTTTTATCATTGATTTCAACCTTCCTTTGCGGAACTTTCATGGTAATGAGAAGTAGGACTCTCAGCCATAAGACCCCGCAATACCGAAACTTACAACTAGGGGTAGCTGGATTTATCATTCTTAGCATCCTCATAGGGTGGTTCGGAACTTCGATTAAAGGCAGATTAGACCTTACAGAAGATAAAATTTTCACCTTAAGCCCAGCAACTGAGGAAATCGTAGGCCAGTTGGATGATCTATTAACAATAGACGTATACATGTCCAAAGATCCTCCCGTACAGGTTTCTCCAGTATCGAGGGATATTAATGACTTTTTAGACGATGTGGAGTCTAGCTCAGATGGAATGGTCAAGATAGCACGTCATTTTCCAGAAGATGATGAAAAAGCTTTGAAAAAAGCTGATAATGCTGGGATACCCCCTATACAGTTCAATGTGAGATCCCAAGGAGAATTACAAATTAAGACAGGTTATATGGGGTTAGCATTAACCTACCTAGACAAACGTGAGGTAGTCCCTTTCATACAAAGTGTTGATGGATTTGAATACCGGCTGGCTAGTTTAGTTAACAAGATGCTTGACGATAGATCCCAAAAGAAAATTGTCGCGTTTTTATCAGGCCATCAAGAAATGGAAATATCTAGGGAATTGGCATCTTTTGCCTCAGTCTTAAATCAACAATACCAAGTAATAACCTTGGCTACCAACGAAGGTATACCAATAGACCTAGAAGATGTGGATGTACTCATGATTACGTCTCCCAAATCCCGAATAGGAGAAACTCACAGAGAATCGATAAAAAATTATATAACCGATGGGGGTAAGGCATTCATAGCTATAGAACCTGTCCTCGTAGACTTCAACCAATTAGCAGGAATACCAAACAGGGACAGTTCGGCAGATTTCATATTATCGACATTTGGTATATCCGTGGAGTCAGATTTAGTTTTCGATCTTCAGTCGAATGAAACTTTAGCCTTTGGAACTGGGGGAGCTGGAAATGTTTACCTGCCCTACCCGTATTGGGTAAAAGCAAACGTTGTTGACAGTAAAATTGGTGGCGAAGTCAGTAATGTGGTAATGCCTTGGGCCAGTACTGTCGGTATCCTAGACCTACCTGACTCCGAATACACTGTGAGCCCATTGATTTCAACCACTGAATTTGGTTCGATTGACATGAATCTTAGAAATCTGAGACCGAATTCCCCCACATTTTCTGAGACCACAGGGGATAATTTTGTTCTAAGTGACTTAGGCGTGGCTTTAGAACACAGCAACGGTTCCAGAATGGTCATCACAGGAGATGCAGATTGGATCTCCGAAACTGCAACTCGTTTTAACAGTAACGTCCTATTAGGACTCAACATCATCGACTGGCTTGCCCAAGAGGATAATTTAGCTTCAGTCAGGTCAAAGGTGGTTTCTGAACGTAACTTGGTATTTTCCTCTGACAGACACAGAAATATAGTGCAGTACTCAAACATAGGAGGAGTCCCGCTTGTCTTTATCATTTTAGGGCTTGCCAGGTTCATGCAACGTAGAAGCAAAGGATTTAGAAATAGGTGGTCAGTAGGATCAAATGCCAAAAGTGAAAGCCCTCAACAGAACGAGGTTTCAGATTAATGAAAAGTAGGCAAGTCGGATATGTACTAATAGCATTGATAGTTATAGGAATTGCGGGACTGTTTTACAGGATTGTCATAGGCGGTACCGATGAATTTATCTTAGAAGGACTTTTACCCATCAGTGAGGATATTATAAATCAGGTCGATATTAAAACAAATGATGGGTTAGCGTCTGAATTGCTAAAGGTCAATGACTCTTATTGGGAAGTGGCAAATAATCCAATTTTCACCCCAAAATTAGCTGCCTTTTGGGAACATGTTGACGATGTGTCAGGAGCACAATTAGTTGCAAGAAAAACTAAATACCACCAGCTGTTAGGTGTAGATGACGAAAGCAGTACTAAGGTTTCATTCTATGTAGGCCCCTCCTTGCAAGAGCAATTTCATATTGGGAAATGGTCGCCGGAGGTAAGGCTCTGCTACGTGAGAAAATCTGGGAAAAATGAAGTGTATTCGATACCTTGCTCTCAAAATGGGATTTTTTCCTCGGACCCCGATTCTTGGAGAAATCCTATTGTAATATCAATACCTCCGTCAGATGTAACGTCTTTTGACTTTATATACCCAGACAGCAATGAGAATTTTTCTATATATAAAACCCAAGAAAATGATTGGGTGGTCGTGAACCCAGATGGAATCCTCGAAGGCCCTGCGAGCCTTCAAATAATGGATTATTTATTACAGTCAGTCCAGGTTCTACCTGCAACAGGATTCGAGAATGACCAGACCGCAAAATCACTCGATTTCGACGCTCCTGATGGCGCAGTACGGATAAACACATCAGAAGAATCTAATTCACCGACAACACGGTTGAAATTGATAAAGAAAGACGAAGAGTTCTATTATATAAAAACACCGAGCCAATCTACTGTATATTTAATTCAATACATACTAGGTGATTTTTTATTGATGGGGAAATCCGATATTTTAGTATCTGACTAAGCAGCCAGTTCATTCGGACTGTCTAGCAATTCTCCTTCTCCGTGCGTGGCCTCTCATTGCGTGAGCCAAAATCAACAATACAACCGCGGTAAATCCAACAGCAATATCCTTATTTTTGTCCAAGAGATGCGTAAGGAACAAAATAGCCAAGTAACCGAAAATTATACTTGTTAAAGAGGTCACCCAAAGTTTCTGGGCTAGTAGGGAAGCTATACCTGCTACGAACAAAGCAAAAAAACCTATTCCGCCAAAGAGACCGATAGCAATACCTCCTGCAATGGCCATCCCATCCCCTCCCCTGAAGCGAGTGAATATAGAATTCCAATGACCAAATATTGCCGCACATGCTGGAAGTAAAATCAGAGGCCCCTCCACCCCCATCATGCTTGATACGATGACCGCCAAAGAACCCTTTGTTATATCAAATACAAGAACTATTAAAGCGGACCAACGACCTACATTCTTAAGAACATTAGAGGCCCCTGCTAGCCCAGTTCCAATAGAAAATATATCTATTCCTTTTCTTCTACTGATTCTGTGGGCAAAGGGGAGAGCCCCAAATATATAACTAACCAGGCAGGCTAATATGAGTGTCAAATATTCTTCCATTTATAACATTTTTATCTGAAAAATCTGAAGTTAATACTAACTTAATTCTATAAAACTAGCATTGATAGATTTAATTTGAATTATCCCGGCGAAAATTACTTGACCGATTCGTGTATGAAGTCAACTATATCTGAAGTTGATGTACCCGGGCCAAATATTCCTTTTATGCCTATATCAGTAAGATAGTTATGGTCCGACTCAGGTATTATCCCACCTGCAACAATCAAGGTATCCCCCATTTCCCTATTATTCAATTCACTAATGATCTGCGGGAAGAGTTCAATATGCGCGCCTGACAATATGCTGAGGCCAATTACGTCTACATCTTCTTGCATTGCCGCTTGAGCTATCATTTCCGGGGTTTGCCTGATACCGGTATAAATCACCTCCATACCCGCGTCGCGAAGCGCCCGCGCTATAACTTTGGCACCTCTATCGTGGCCATCTAACCCTGGCTTAGCAACCAGCACTCTAATAATTTTGGATGTCATATCATCTCCGAGCCGTTTTCTGATCAACTAATTCTATTAAAACGCCTCTAGTAGCCTTTGGGTGTATAAATCCGATGGTTCCCGATAAACCATCCCGTGGTTCTTTATCTATCAACTGGACTCCCGCTAGATCTAGGTCTTTGAGTTTGGATTCCAAATTATCTACTTCGAAACAGATATGATGAACTCCTTCCCCTTTTCTATCTATGAATTTAGCAACTCCATTTTCATTATCGATAGGTTGAATAAATTCCAATTGAGAAGCACCGACCCTCACCAGGGCTGCTTTGACACCCTGATCCTCAATAGTTTCTATTTCCCCGGACCGAGTAACCCCAAACAAATTCTCATAAAATTCGAGAGTCTCCTGAATATCCAAAACAGCAATGCACACATGATTTATGTGCCTGGCGCTACATGTAGATTCGTTATTCACCAAATTATCCTTGTTTTTTTAAAATGTTTCTTGCAATAACTAATTTTTGAATTTCAGAAGTCCCTTCATATATTTCTGTGACCCTCGCATCCCTAAAGTACCTTTCAACAGGTGTTGGAGCGAAGTATCCTGTACCGCCGTGTATTTGAACAGCCCTGTGAGCACTCTCCATTGCAACTTTAGATCCATACAGTTTTGACATGGCGGCTTCAGTGGCGAATGGAAGGTTCGCGTCTCTAAGAGACGCAGATCTCATCACCAACTGTCTCGCTGCCTCAATTTCGGTAGCCATCTCTGCAATCATCCATTGGATCCCTTGTAAATCTGAAATGATCCCCCCGAAAGCCTCTCGATGCAAAGCATAATCAACTGCTGCTTCCAAAGCTGCTTGTGCTATGCCAACACATTGGGCTCCAATGGAAATTCTACTTGCATTTAAAACTTCCATTGTTTGCTTAAACCCTTGTTCATCTCCACCCATCCTGTTTTTTGCCGGCACCAGGGCGTTATCAAAAATGATTTCCCCCACAGTCGAAGCCCTGACCCCCATTTTCCCATGGAGTTGGTTTGTCACTATTCCCTCGGTATCCGATTCCACTATTAGAGCTTCTATTCCCTTATGTTTTTTAGATGTGTCTGATGTTGCCAAAGTCACAAATATAGAGGCTTCGGGAGCGTTACTAATCCAAGTCTTTACACCATTCACGACATAATGTCCATTAGACCTAACGGCCGAAGTTTTTATAGCTGCTGCATCGCTCCCGGCTCCAGGTTCTGACAAAGCAAAAGCCCCGATTTTTTTACCGGATGCAAGATCCGGCAGAAAGTTACGTTTTTGTTCTTCACTACCAAACATGTTTATAAATTGGGTACATAAAGATAGGTGAGCTATGTAAACTACCGAGGTGGCTGCGCAGCCCTTGGCGATTTCTTCTGCTGCTATTGCCAATTGCCTCGTCGTGCCACCACTCCCTCCATATTCTTCTGGTATCGTTAGGCCGAATAAACCCAAATCACCTATCCCAGATACGTTATCCCAAGGAAACAGTGCGCTTTCATCGTATCCCGCAGCCCTAGGGGCCAATTCATTTTTGGAATAATCAGAGACTGTGTTTTTTAATAAAATTTCATCCTCACTCAAAAGCAGATCAGACATCTTTTTACTCCTCTCAGTCCATTAAAATGGGGTGAATTCTGTTTGTTCTCCAAAAATATCCCTGAACACATCTGATATTTCTCCCACGGTGGCATATGATTCCACACATTTTATTAATGCTGGCATCGTATTTGATCCACCTTCAGTCACGGTCCTCAATTTCGCTAAGGATTCTTTTACTTCCTTGGCGTTTCGTTCAGATTTCACCTTGGCCAATCTTGCCAGTTGGTTTTGAGTTTCCTTAGGGGATATTGTTTGCAACTTTTCAATTGGGGGAGTTGGTGATTGATATTGATTAACTCCAACCACCACCCTATCTAGGCTTTCCACTTCTTTCTGGTGTTGGTAGGCACTGTTATGAATTTCCTGTATCTGAAATCCTTCCCTTAGTGCTTCTACAGCTCCTCCCATCTTATCCATAGATTCAATATACTGAAAGGCTTGCGATTCCAATTCATCAGTAAGATGCTCAACATAATAGGAACCTGCCAGTGGATCCACAGATTCAGATACTCCGCTTTCATGGGCCAGTATTTGCTGGGTTCTGAGAGATATTTGTACTGATTCTTCCGTGGGTAAGGCTAAGGCTTCATCCTTGGAATTTACATGCAAGGATTGCGTCCCGCCTAATACTGCTGCCAAGGCTTGGATCGTCGTTCTTATCACATTGTTATCAGGCTGTTGCGCAGTCAAGGTGACACCTGCTGTTTGTGTATGAAACCGCATCATACAAGAGCGATCATTTTTTGCGTTAAACCTTTCTCTCATTATTTTTGCCCACATCCTTCTAGCCGCTCGATATTTGGCGACCTCCTCAAACAAATTACTTTGCGCAACAAAGAAAAAAGAAAGGCGTCCTGCAAATGCGTCAACGTCCAACCCTGAGGATATAGCCGCCTCTACATAAGCAATCGCGTTCGAAAAAGTAAAGGCTAATTCTTGCACTGCGTTGGCACCAGCTTCACTCATATGATAGCCACTGATGCTTATCGTGTTCCATTTCGGAACATTCGTACTGCAAAACTGAAAAACATCGGTGATCAAACGCATTGATGGTTCTGGAGGATAAATGTAGGTGCCTCTCGCTATATATTCCTTGAGAATATCGTTTTGTATTGTCCCGCTTAATGCCTCTGGTATTACCCCCTGTTTCTTGCCAACGGCGATGTACAAGGCCAGCAGAACTGAAGCAGTTGCGTTTATGGTCATAGATGTACTTACTTTATCCAACGGAATATCCTTGAATAAAATTTCCATATCAGCCAAGCTGGATATTGGAACACCCGTACGACCTACCTCACCTGTTGCCATTGGGTGATCTGAGTCATATCCCGTTTGAGTTGGCAAATCAAACGCTACACTTAACCCCGTTTGACCTTGATCTAGTAGGTAGCGATATCTTCGATTCGATTCCTCTGGAGAAGCTAGTCCCGCATATTGCCTCATCGTCCAGAGACGTCCTCTGTACATATTGGGCTGGACGCCACGCGTAAAGGGATATTCCCCAGGATATTCATCCAAAAGTTCGGTCGGCCCCGGTTTGGTTTGTTCGGTATAGATGGTGTTTATCGGTATCCCCGATGTGGTTTCAAAGGAATCCTTTCTCTCACCGAATCTCTCTTTTAAGGGAGTTAATGTATTCTCTTCCCATTCTTCGATTGTTCTTTTTGCCATAAAACAGATTCTCCAACACAATTAGGTAATCTTTCCATTGTGAGTTTATTGGGTTATAAAAAAACGTGTCAAACCCACCTGTACGGTGTAATGTTGTAACCGCTTTAAGTTTTAATTGACACTGAGTTTATATCAAACCTAGAATCTGGGAAAAGTAAAACTTTAACAAAGGACTATCAAACACGTGGAAGATAGACTCGTTTCTGGCAGTACTCACGAAGAAGATCATAATCTTGACACAAATTTACGTCCTAAAAATTTATCTTCTTATGTAGGTCAAGATGGTATAAAAAACACACTTTCAATATCAATAACTGCAGCCAAACAGAGAGGTGAACCTTTAGACCACCTTCTGCTTTATGGCCCTCCTGGACTCGGCAAAACAACCCTGTCAAATATCGTAGCCACGGAAATGGAAGTTAGAATAAAGACCACATCCGGTCCAGCCATAGAAAGAGCTGGAGACATGGTAGCTATATTGAGTCAACTCCAGCAAGATGATGTCCTTTTTATAGATGAAATACACCGTTTAAGCCGAGTCGTAGAGGAAGTTTTGTATCCGGCTATGGAAGATTTTTTTGTGACCTGGGTTATTGATAAGGGACTCAAGGCGAGAAGCATGAATCTTTCCCTAAAACCTTTTACCCTAATTGGCGCGACTACTCGTTACGGTATGATTAGCTCACCCCTTAGAGACAGGTTCGGATCCATTCATAGACTGGATTTTTATACAGTGCAGGACATGGAACAAATTCTTCTTCGGTCAGCAAGAATTCTTGATGTAGCCTACAGCCCAGATGGCCTTCATGAAATTGCGAAACGAGCTAGGGGAACCCCAAGGGTCGCAAACAGGTTGTTGAGGCGGGTGAGGGATTATGCACAAGTTGTAGCGGACAACATAATAACTCAAGACGTAGCACTTAAAGCTTTAGCTGATTTAAAAATAGATAATTTGGGCCTCGACGGAGTGGATGTGAACGTAGTGAAATGCATTATTGAAAAATTTGATGGAGGGCCGGTAGGAATAGACACAATAGCTGCTTCAATTAATGAAGAGGCAGAAACTATTGAAGATGTGTACGAACCATATTTGATTCAAATGGGATTCCTAGATCGTACTCAACGGGGCCGAGTAGCCACCAGAAGGGCCTATGAGCATTTAGGATATGAGTTCAATCAGCCTTCGCCCAGTCAACTTCAATCCCGTATGGAACTTTGATCTACTCGACATCCGATTGTTTCTCTCTCGAACCTCTTCTAATTTTCCATTTAGCAAGTATCACCACAAAAAGAACAGAAACCACGACACCCACACCTGCTAACAAGGTCAGAGCCTCAAATTGTTCTTCCAAAAAATGCTGGACATCTTCACCGAATAGAAATATCACAATCCCCAGGCTGAGGAACCTCATTCCTCGTCCAATGATAGATGCGATAAGGAATCGTTTCATATCTAGTTTCAGCACACCGGCCAGTATGGTGAACACTTTATAAGGTATGGGGGTAACAGCGGCCACCAACACAGCCCAAATACCATATTTATCGAACAAGGATTCTCCTGATTGAATTCTACTTTCAGAGACAAAACTCCCAAGTAGTGGTCTCCCAAACCGAGATCCAAGCCAGTGTCCCAATACGGCTCCCAACACAGAAGCCAATGTGCACAAAGCGGCAAACCATATGGCCGCGCTGGGGTTAATTATTCCCATAGGAATAAGTAATGGATCAGGGGGAATAGGAGAAATAGTAGATTCCAAGAATGCTGTGACAAACAGTATTAGAACTGCCCAATCTGTTTGGGCAAATTCTCTGATCCAATTGGATAACTCGTGAAGAATCTCAAACATACTTGTTTATGTAATTCCAGCTCTAGCTAAAACTTCTTTTATGTTTACCACGTCTGCTTCCCTGACACCTCGGTCAATTTCATCCACTACGGAGGTTATAGCTGTGTTAACAGGGGTGGGTATCCCAGCCAAGGCACCTTGTTCTGAAATATATCCATTCATCAGGGTAACTTCGGTTTTACGACCTTTAGTTACATCTTGTGACATAGAAGATTTCCAATCACTAGCTCCTGGATTTGGCAAAAATTTTTCATCCAATTCTTCGTAAACATCACCTTCATTCGCACGTGACCAAACATCTGCAGTGATGCCTTTTATTGGTTCAACATCGAAATTTTGAGCAAGAGCTACTCGGCAGGATTCCTTTGAAATCTCGATTTGCAACCTTCTGGCCTCTGGAAGTTCCGCTGCACCGTTTGAACCCAGTCCCGTCATAGCCGTTATAGGGTTTGAGGAGGCATTGGTAGTGAGTTTTGACCATCTCTCACCCCATATGTTTGAGGTTGCTCTTGAGCCATCAATACAAGACAAAAGTTCCGCAATCTCCTCTGCCCTCGGAGTAATCCTGCCATGTAGTTCTCCAACCCTGAACACATCGTGCCCGCGGTCCTTACCTGGCTGTCCGCCACGATTTACATGGCCTGGTTCCCAAAGCCCCACTGTTATCCCCGACATAACGCAACCAATTTCCCTTTCGAAACCTACTATTGAAGCAAGAGTTAAATCATTCATACAATTCTGATTACTTACAAGTACTCCATTTGGTGATAGTAAATTTTTAGCGAAATGAGCAGCCCAAATAGTGTCATAAGATTTCATGGCAAAGAATATAATGTCGTACTTCTCTTTAAGCTGGGAAGCATCATAAAAATGATACGCTTGTACAGGTACATTGAAAGGTCCTTGAGACCCTGAAACATCAATTCCATTGGAATTCATTTTCTCTACATGCTCCCCCCACATGTCTATAAGAACAATATCGTGTCCTTCTCTGGTAAGAAAAGCTCCAATATAACTACCGGCCGCTCCAGCCCCTACAACAGCCATTTTTTTACCCATGCGTTTACCTCATAATTCTATTCAGATATTTCTACTTCCACTTGATGCTCACCGGCCTCATGTGACACCTTAGCAGCATAGGTCTTCGTTTCGGGATTTTGAACAGACAATGGCAGCCCAGAGTCATCAACAGCATCAACCAGCATACCATCTACTTTAAATTTTAAAGGCGAGCCTTCCTTGTTAAGGAATGAGGCTAGCAATGTTTCTTGCTCTCTCAATAATTCCACAGCTTTTGTTTGGCCAACTATTTCAAACCTGATGCTGGATCCTGGTAGTAATTGTGCCAATTTACTCCTATCTGCAGTAATCACGGTCGCTATCTTGGTGTATCCCCCAGTCGTACCTCTATCAGCAAGTAATATTATTGGCTTACCGTCGCCAGGTACTTGAATTACGCCAAACGCATTTCCATCTGAAATCACATCAGGTCCGGTCAAATGTTCCAATATAGGTCCATCTAAACGGCAGCCCATGCGATCTGAATTAGGGGTCACTTGATAGGAACTAGAGGTGAGAGTTTCCATTGCTGTCTCAGAAAACCTATCGTGTTGGGGTCCTTCAATTATCCTAATGACTACATCTTCATCATAATTGGGAGGGTTCTCTAGTGATAAACCACCTTCAAAACCTTCAAGGCCCGCACCCGTATTTATAACATCTCCATCTCTTAAAGCCCTGCCTTCATGACCGCCGAATTCCCCAGCTATATATGTTGAGTAGCTGCCCATCACTAAATCTGTTCCCGCTCCTGCAACTCCTCCTGCTAGCGCTAAATACGAACGAAGGCCGTTGCCGGTCGGACCAGAAAAAGTCAAGATTGAATCTGACGAGACTTCCAAGGTCTCCCACAAATTAACTTTGTCACCATTTAATACCGGACCTAGATCCGCTCCAGTTATAGCAATGAATGTATCTTTCAAGAACTTGATCTCTGGCCCAAATAAAACTGATTCTAGTGCAGGTGTATTCTCGGCATTACCAACAAGCAGATTTGCACATCTGAAGGCAAAATTGTCTAAAGCCCCCGACTCAGGAACGCCCAATTCCTGATACCCCGTTCTACCAGCATCTTGAATAGTAGTTAATGTCCCTGCCTTAGCAATTTCAATCACTGGACTTCAACCTCAAAGGTGCCTTGTGCGGATTTTTCTAATATTTCTGCAAATTCCTCATCAGATCCTATAGGGACAAACCTTATGTAATCACCTGGGGTTACTAACGATGGATTGGCCCTACTGGGATCAAACATTTTGACAGGTGTTCTCCCAATCAATCTCCAACCTCCTGGGCTAGTCACAGGATATACGCCCGTTTGTGAATCTGCGATTGCAACGGCTCCTTGAGGAACACTCACTCTGGGAGTCTCCAATCTGGGACAATGTATCTTTGAATCCAACCCTCCCAAATATGGAAATCCTGGACTAAATCCTAGGGCGTACACCAGGTAATCCACTTTCGAGTGAATCTCGATCACTTCCTGAATTGGCAATCCTGTCATTTCAGATACGAATTCGAGGTCAGGGCCATATTCTGAACCATACAAAGTCGGTATCAAAACTATTCTTGAATCCGTGTTTTCTGAGTTTAAATCATCATTCCAAATCCCTTGAACACATTCAACCAAACCTTCCATGGAAAATATTATCGGATTGAAATGAACAACGAAGGAACTGTATGTGGGCACAATTTCCTTGATACCTGGCCAGTCCTCTAACTTTATCAGTGAAATAATGTCATGTACCTTTTTATTAATGTCATAGGAAATGGAATCCCCTACCGTTACCATCAGGGCAGAATCTCCCATGGCAGCAAATTGTGGCTGTTCATTTAGCAAAGTTCCGTTCATTAAATATCCTCACCTAGGTTCTACTAAACAATATCTCTCAGTTGTTTAACTTGGACTCCGGCGGCGTGAAACTCTTGTTTTAGAGTTTTTGCCATATCCACTGCACCGGGAGTATCTCCATGAAGGCAAATCGAGTCCGCTTCTACCTCTACAATATCCCCTTCAACCGAAAGGATTTTGCCTTCAGTTACCATCCTTAAACTTCTTTCAACCACCTCATTGGTATCATGAATTACAGAGCCTTCTTTTGATCGAGAAACTAAAGTTCCGTCGCTATGGACGGCTCTATCAGCGAATACCTCGCGCGCAACCCTCATCCCTAAATCATCAGCGACCTTTATCCACGTAGACCCTGCAAGAGCTAGCAAAATGATATCTGAATCGACTTCAAGAACAGCTTCACAAATTGATTTACCCAAATCTGCATCATCTACAGCTTGGTTGTACATTGCCCCATGGGGTTTCACATGCTGCAGGTTCCGGTCCGATGTAAACGCCTTTAATGCGCCTGCTTGGTAGACAACATCATTACGAACCTCCTGAGGGGTGGCATTCATATTTCTTCGTCCAAATCCATTCAAGTCCGGGTAGCTCGGATGAGCACCAACCGCTACACCATGTTGTTCGGCGAGTTCGACCGTCTTACGCATCCACATTGGGTCACCAGCATGGAACCCGCAGGCGATATTAGCAGAAGAAATATATTTTATAACCTCTTCATCAAAACCCATTTTGTACATGCCAAAACTTTCACCCATGTCACAATTAAAGTCGATTTCTGAAGCCATTATTACTTTCCTTTACCCAACCAAAATGGTGGTCACATTTTACTTTTCTACGCCTACGGTTTTACAACACTACCATCAGCTCTGCGTACTGTGTCCCAAGCACCTCCATAAGCCCTATCCTTAAATGGGAATTTTGCCGCAAGAGACTCGTCGATATCAATACCCAGGCCAGGTAATCCGTTTGGCCACATGTACCCATCTTTCACTTCTGGACATCCTGGAAACACTTCTTTGGTATTCTCTCCAAATATTGCATATTCTTGGATTCCGAAGTTTATAGTGTTGAGGTCTAACATCAGATTAGCTGCATGACCAATCGGAGAAGTGTCTCCTGGCCCATGCCAGGCGGTCCTAACATTGAAGGCCTCACACAAAGCTGCTAATTTCCGGGCTGGAGTAATTCCACCAATTTGTGAAATATGAATTCTTAAAAAATCTAACAGCCTATCTTTAATCATTGGAATAACTTCATGTGGGTTGTTATAAAGCTCTCCCATAGCAATCGGAGTACTAGTCTGTTGCCTTACCAGCCTGAAATATTCATTATCTTCTGGCGAAAACAAGTCTTCCAGGAAAAAAAGTTTGTACGGTTCAACTTCTTTTGCAAACCCAACTCCTTGAATGGGGGGTACACGTTCATGAACATCATGGAGTATTTCCACGTCCCAGCCAATTTTTGATCTTATGTGCTCGAAAAGTCCTAAAGCAGATTCTATATAAGGTCCAGGTTCAAATATACCCCCAGGATGAGCATGTAATTTACCTGGTATCGGTTCAAATATCCTATCTGTTCCCAATCTTGGACCAGATTTTGGGGAAGTAGCTTCGTCAGAAGATCCTTTATTGCCGTATGTAACATATCCAGGGGTAACAACCTGCACACGAATATGGTGGAACCCTTCTTCGATATACATATGTACATCATCCTCAACTTCCTGATATTCAGTACCATTGGCGTGTACATAAACCGCGGCCGAACTTCTGGCCTTTCCTCCAAGTAAATCATAAACAGGCATTCCGGCTAATTTACCCTTAATATCCCACAACGCCTGATCGATCCCACTCAATGCGTTATTTAAAACCGGCCCATTTCGCCAATACGATGAAACATAAGCAGATTGCCATATGTCCTCTATATCAGCAGGGTCTTTACCAATCAAAAATGGCTTTAGATAATCTTCAACGGCAGCCATAACAGGAGTCGGTCTCTGGGTAAAAGTAGCGCACCCTACCCCATAAATCTCCGGTTCATTAGTTTCAATTTTTACTATCACCAATCGGATATTATCGGGTTCAGTAAAAATTGTCCGAACATCCCTAATTGTCAGATTACTCATAAATATCTCGACGAAAAAATAGTGTCATATTGGAGCGGCAGATGGGATTCGAACCCACGGCCCTTTGCTTGGGAAGCAAATGCTCTACCCCTGAGCTACTGCCGCCTGGAAAACCCATTATAGGACAAATTTAGCTACGAAATCCAGTGATTATTTCTAAAGCCGGGTAGGTGATCAAAAATGAAAACATATGTCACAAAAATGTCGAAAAGTTCTTATCCCATTTAACAGAGGCTGTTTAAATATGACAAAAATCCACAGCAGTAGCTCGATCAGTTAGAATTACGGTTAATCAAAAGTCATCTAACAACTTAGATCGGAGAATAAATATGGCACTGAAGCCTTTAATACTTGAGATGGGTACAGGAATCGATTTACATGGTCAAAACGCGACTGAGGCTGCAAGAAGAGCTGTCTGGAATGCGGTGCATCAGAGTAGCCTCATGGGGTTGGGTTTATTTGGTCCTGACACTTCAAAAAACATGGTTGTTGAAATTACGATTGCAATAACTCGGCCAGATGAGGTGGATGAAGATGTAGTTTTGGCGGTTTTACCTCACAGAACTGGCAAACTGAAGGTTATACAGGGTGGTATGGAAATTGAAGGAAGAGAAGGGTCCGGCGATTTTACATTGATAGCTAATGCTGCCGTAATTGCTAAACTCGACCTTTAGACCAATTTATTTTTTGTAGGAGTTTTTTTATAAAATAACATCAAAACACGATGCTGAATGCCAAGTTGTTAAAAAAGGTAACTTGGAAGTTGAAATATCATCAGGTCAAATGACCAGGCTCGCGGGTGTATCGCAGGGACTGGTAGGAGCTGAAGGAATAAACCTTGCTGTAGCCACCGTTCCACCTGGATGCGCCTCTAGTCCCCATCACCACGTGAACTGTGAGTCAACGATATACGTGTCGAAAGGCAAAGGTAGGTTTCTGACCGGACCAACCTTGGGGACTACTTTGGAAATTGAAACCGGTGACTTCTTGTATGTACCGCAAAACTCTGTCCACCAGCCCATCAATGACAGTTTGACGGAACCTCTGGAACTGATTGTCGCAAGAAACACCCCAGTGGAGATAGTAGAGGAATACATACCGTAAAGGCACTGCATTTACGGCAATTAGCTGGATCTAAGTTCGTTACGAACTTCGTTTGCCATTTTCTCAAGATGGTTTAATTGCTTCCGCTTGCCCACTGGCCAATTAGAAGCATCTGGCTTAGTCATCAAGATCAGGTCGTCTACCGCGGCAAGTAAATGTATGGTGGCCAATTTGGTTTGACTCGAATTCACCACCTCTGCTGATTTGTTATCGCAATCGGTGCATAAGTCATATTTAGAGAATTTACCCCTCTTACATATCGGGCATTCATCAATTTCTCCTGTTTCAACCCATTCAAAATGGTCTCCGCAAAATGTATGAACTGGGGATATATTTTCGAAACAATCCCAAAACTTGCACTGATTACTCAAAAGAGACCTTTAACTTTTATAGATGGATATAATGGGAATGTATAATAACAAGCTGACGCTGAATTTAGCTAATGAGTTTTCATGGCAAAAAGCCACCTCCCCTAAGCTAAATTCTAAGAAATGGGCCTGTAGCTCAGGCGGTTAGAGCGCAGTCCTGATAAGACTGAGGTCCCTGGTTCGAGTCCAGGCAGGCCCACCATTTCATCTAGTCACATCACCAATCCCCCATATAGGAAGGCTAAAAATGGCTCGAGTCCCCTACATCAACCGGGAAGATTTGAAAGAATCCCATCAAGGTATCTATGACAATATTGCTAAAACAAGGGGAAAGGTATCAAATGTTTTCTCAGCTCTTTTAAACAATCCTGATGCGACAAAAGCTGTGACAACAGTCGGTGAATACATTCGTTACAACTCACCCTTAGATCCAATCATCAGAGAAACAGCTATTCTCACAACAGCTCATGAAATGAAAAACTCATACGAATGGGCCCAACACGAACCAGTCGCAAGACAAGTCGGGGTAAGAGACGAGGTCATCAAATCGATACTTTCCGGTAAAGGACCTATGGGACTGCCAGCAAAGGAAGGAATCTTTATTCAATCCGCCAAAGAGTTGGTAAAAACAGGAACAGTAACTGATCGGACGTATCAAGCACTGGACCACCTTTTAGGAACCCAGCTAACAATAGATTTTGTAGTCACCGTCGGATATTACTCAATGCTTTCCAGGCTTATTCATTCGTTGGGCGTGGATTTTGACGAAGATCTCCAATTGAACGATAAATTTCAAACAGACTGATTCATGTACAAAATGCCGGATATTATTCCCTTATGAAAATTACATCTGTAGAAATATCAGTATTTGAACTTCCTATATACCCAACAGTCACCCAGGTTGTGCCAGTTGGTGATCCGGCCGACTTGAGATGGCAGCAGGCTTTCCCAAAAGGCGGTCCGGTCCCAGTTCAGGTTATGCAAGTAATGACCGATGAGGACATCAATGGAATTTGCACTGTGGGAGACTGGAGATATACAGAACTTACATGGAGACAAATAGCTCAATTAAGGGAGTTAGTGATCGGAGAAAATCCTCTGGAAAGAGATTTATTGCTATCTAAACTTAAAGCTGTGAGTAGATTCTTTGAGCCCGGTTGGTATGGTGGATTCGACAATTGCCTCTGGGACATCGAGGGAAAGGTCAAAAACTTACCAGTCTCGGAATTGCTCGGCGGTTCGAAAAGCAGAATACAAGCCTATTACAACACTGCAGGAAGTACTCCAGAAGAATTAATCCGTGACGGAGAAAAAGGAATTGCAGCGGGATTTACCGTTTTAAAAGACCATCTTCCCTTCGGTGCCAATAAGAATATAGAAACTTTCCAAGAATTTAGAAAAGTTTTTGGAGACAGCATTGGATTAATGCATGATGCCGCTCTTGTCAATTACACTTTTGATGAAGCTGTCAGGATTGGTAAGGAATTGGAAGCCTTAAATTTCATATGGCTTGAAGAACCTCTGACTGACAGACACTACGAAGACTATGTGAATTTATGTAAGCAACTCGAAATACCTATTGCTGGAGCTGAGACTCTAATGAACGAGCCAGAAATTAGTGAGCTGTGGCTCAAATCAGGGGCAATAGACATTCTTAGAGTGAATGGCCGACACGGAACTACTCCAATTTTGAATGCATCCAAATTGGCGGCCCAGATGAATACCACCGTCGAACCAAATGCTTATGGCCCACTTTTTGGAATAGTCCATGCCCATATTGATTGCGGAATCTCTAACATTGACTGGTTTGAGAATGCTCCTCCTCCAAACGGTGCGCAAATGGGAGAAGAGATTGGTTTGCTCAACCCAATTAGACCTGAATCCGGTTGGGTGACTCCTCCGTCAGGACCTGGTTGGGGCTCAGAGTGGGATTGGGATCTATTTAAAAAGAAGCGAGTGGCCCTCCTTTAAAGAAAGCTCTTAATTTTGTTTATTTGAACCCTAGATCAATCTTTCAGTCAGACCATTTCAAGGATGACACACACAGATTTTTAAATTATTTATAATGGCTCCATGAAACGGTCAGCTTATTTTTCGATAGTTGTATTTCTCTCGGTGATGGTTTCTGCATGTACAGAAATAAATGAAACAGAACGTGCACCGACTGTCGAAAGAAAAATAGTGGAGACACCAGCATCTGGAAAAATCGTTTCTCGAGTTACTCCTAATCCGAGTAAATCGACAAACCAAACACCAAGAGAAACCTCTAGGGTTCTACCGGACTATTCCGGGTCAAATGACCCTCAAGTCGAGGAACAGTTTTTATCTTTTCGGACTCAATTGGATTATTTGATTTCCAATCCGAAGTCAGTAGACGATTGGATTGATATGATTAGCCTCGACAGCAACTCACTTTTCTTGCCGGAGTTACCTGATTGCAGGGGAAGCAAGGTTCGTAAATGTTTTGACGAACTGCTCCCTCTTATCCACTTGGCCATGAATGCGGATTATGCGCCAGGGTCACTTGCCAAGGATATACCTCCTGATAACGCTTGCACCGTAATGAATTACACATATGGGATTGTGAAAGTTTATGGTGAACCCCAAAGTGTTGGATATCCTGAAACAAATCCCAATTTCGAAACCATGGTCAGATTCAACTTTATTGATGAAGCTGAACTGTCAGATTTTCGTTGGGCTTTTCAGCATAGAGACGACTGGGACTATCTACTTCACTGTGTAAAACCAAGAGAAACCTCCAGGGTTCTACCGGACTATTCGGGGTTAAATGACCCTCAAGTCGAGGAACAGTTTTTATCCTTTCGGACTCAATTGGATTATTTGATCTCCAATCCGAAGTCAGTAGACGAGTGGATTGATATGATTAGCCTCGACAGCAACTCACTTTTCTTGCCGGAGTTACCTGATTGCAGGGGAAGCAAGGTTCGTAAATGTCTTGACGAACTGCTCCCTCTTATCCACCTAGCCATGAATGCAGATTATGCGCCAGGATCACTTGCCAAGGATATACCTCCTGATAACGCTTGCACCGTAATGAATTACACATATGGGGTTGTGAAAGTTTATGGTGAACCCAAAAGTGTTGGATATCCTGAAATAAATTCTAATTTCGAAACCATGGTCAGATTCAACTTTATTGATGAAGCTGAACTGTCAGATTTTCGTTGGGCTTTTCAGCATAGAGACGACTGGGACTATTCAGAATATTGTTTAGATGCCAGATAATGTTGATAAGACCATCCCCTTCTTCCCTTCACCCCTCAACTATGATTAACCATTGTCCACATAAATTTTAGTTTTCTAAAAGAATTCGGTATACGGCTCTGAATCTACCGGCGTGTACTCTGAAGGAGGAAATTCCTTCAAAGCCTCTTCATCAATGTCTGTACCCCAACCTGGACCAACTGGAGGGGTAGCAAACCCATCATGAATAGGAATTTGATTAGTTAAAACAGCTTCGTAGCGGTCCAAAAAACTTACAAATATCTCCTGCTTGAAACAATTGGGAATATTCATATCCAAGTGAAGACTGGCAGCTGTAGATATTGGTCCATTTGAATTGTGGGGGGCTACATTTACATATTGCGTCTCCGCTGCTGAGGCTATTTTTCTTAACTCTGAGATTCCACCTGCATGGCATATATCAGGCTGAATTATCGAAATCGATTTTTCGTCCAATAATGGCTGAAAATCCCATCGGTTGTACAACTGCTCCCCTGTAGACACAGGGATTCGAGATTTCCTTGCAAATTCTCCCATCAACTTTGGATTATCAAACTGTATAGGTTCCTCAATCCAAGAAACCTTGTATGGAATAAGTTCTTCAGCAACTTGCAGCGCACTCCAAAAATCCAAACGAGCTCTCACATCTATTCCGATCTGAATGTCCGGACCAACAGCATTTCGTACGGCGGCTACTAATTCAACACCAGTTTTGATTCTTTCGGGAGTTGTTACGTATTGACCTTTAAACGGATAAAACTTAAGGCAGGGATATCCCGATTCCACCGTCTTTATTGCCATTTCTGCGTGGTCTTCTGGAGTAACTGCATCCTCAAACCACCCATTTGCGTAGACTGGAACTGCATCCCTTACTTTTCCACCAAGCAATTCATAGACAGGAACCCCGAGAGCCTTACCCTTCAAGTCCCATAGGGCTAGATCTATAGCACTGATAGCACTCATAGTCACAGCTCCACCAGTCCATGTGACCCGTCTGTACAGTGAGGTCCAGATATATTCAATTGCAAAAGGATCTTTCCCAATCAAAAATTTTGAAAAATCTTCTATCTCTGCCATTAGACCGAGATCTTTGTATTGAAGGCTGCCCTCCCCGACACCATAAATTCCTGCGTCGGTATATATTTTTATAAATAACCAATTATTGGTATCTGATTTATGTGGCGTTGCGGACATGCGAAATGTTTTAATTTCTGTAATTTTCAATTACCGTACTCCAATAAAGTAAATATAATATGACTAAAAGCTTTTATACCACTTCGTAGGCTCTAAGTCATATGTGATAGAGAACAAAGTAGCATTTAGATGACAAAAGTTTCAGAAATAAGTGAATTTGATCTTATATCTAGGCTGGAAACCGTCCTAGAAAATAATGTCACGCCCAATCCGGACAGTAAGATAGAACTTTCAATAGGTGATGACGCTGCTGTTATAGGTAACTTAGATAACCTTCAAGTGGTGACAACCGATGCCATGGTGGATAAGGTTCATTTCGTCATTGATGAAGTCGATATGCGAGATCTGGGCTGGAAGTCACTGGCTGTGAATTACAGTGATATAGCCTCCATGGGATGTAAACCGATATATTCTGTCGTCACTTTAGGAATAAGAGCGGACATATTAGTGGAGCAATTAGAAAGTCTTTATTTAGGTTTCTCAGATCTTTTGAATATCTACGGGGGAGAACTGGTCGGTGGAGACATAGTAAAATCGGACACATTTTTCATTTCCGTGACAGTGGTGGGATCCACAGATAAACCCGAGACCATGAAGAGGAAAACAGCGGTTCCCGGGGATGTTATTGCTGTTACCGGGGCCCTTGGTTGCTCCAATGCTGGACTAAGACTTCTTTTAAATGGTGAGCTCAAAAAACCATCGCATTTCTACGATGCGCATTATCTGCCAAAACCACGAATTACCGAAGGTATCAATCTTTTAGATATGGGAATAAAAACAGGAATGGACATTAGCGACGGATTACTTAACGATCTTAAAAAAATATGTGTTGCTAGTAACGTCAATGCGACTATAAATATAGACAATATCCCTGTACACGAAGACCTAAAAGCATCATTTCCTGATAATTTTACAGAAATGACAGTAAGCGGTGGTGAAGATTACGAATTGCTGGTCACAGGACACGAATCTCTCATCAAATACATTTCTGATTCAACCACAACGAATCTACATATAGTCGGAGAAATAGAAATTGGTTCCGGAAATGTAAATACTGTGGATAATTCTGGCAACAAAATATCAATGACAACAGGCGGATGGGACCATTTTACGGAGAATTAAAAGCATGGAAGAAGTCACTCTTGATATAAGGGGCCAAGGAACTTTAAGGGCCACCGAAATTATTTCGGACCTTCGTATTGTTGCAGAAACATTCTATGGACCTATGAAAATGGTCGGGTTTTGGGATTACCAAAAGGATATGCATTTATGCCCTCACATGGAACGTAGGCAAGATTGTCCTCATACCCTGAAAGAAGATGATCCAAATTTTGTCAGTTACACGAGCACGCTGGAAAGAGAACGTCATTGCAATCTTGCTGTATCATTCCCGCATGCAGAAATAACACTTTATCTTTCATGAATAGAAACCTAAGAGGTGTCATATGCCAGCAAATATCACAAGACCTTCATTAAAACCATATGGTGTTTATCCGGTCCACGATATTCTGACAAAAGCGTCGCTAAAGTTCCCAGATAAAACCGCCATAATTGATGGTAATAGCAGCTACACTTTCTCTGAATTGGAAGAATATAGCTCACAATTTTCAGGTGCTTTGAAAAGATTAGGAGTCTCGAAAGGTGATCGGGTTGGAATTCTTGCCCCCAATTGTGCTGAATTTGTCATAGCATTCCACGGGATAAGCCGCTCAGGAGCAATAGTATCAACGATAAATTCGGGATATCGGGAAAGGGAAATTGCGCACCAGGTGCAAGACAGTGGATGCCAGATTTTAGTGGTTCATGAATCGCTAAATGAAATCCTAGATGAAGCCAAAAAATTGATCAAAAATGATGTCAGATCAATTGCTATAACATCCAATAAAGCTACCCTCGGATCATTTTGGGAATTATTGGGCCAATCTGAAGCATATACAGCAACAAATATAAACCCTGAAAATGATTTGGCAGCCCTTCCGTATTCATCAGGAACGACTGGCCTTAGCAAAGGGGTAATGCTGTCTCATTTCAATGTGGTAAGCAATGTGGAACAGATCCTAGGCCTTACAGGCGGGGCGTCTATGGCGGAGGACGATGTGATTCTCGTACACCTTCCGCTCTTTCATATATACGGTATGAATGTTTTAATGAATCCTTGTATAGCTGCTGGTTCAACCCAAGTGATGATGGGGCGATTTGATATGGAAGAGTTTTTAGACTTAATCGAAACTCATCGGGTGACGAAGCTTTTCACCGTACCGCCAGTGGGATTAGGGTTGAGTCAGTATCCAGGAGTGGCATCGAGGGACTTATCATGCATCAAATTTGCCATGTTCGGAGCAGCACCCCTTTCTTCCGAATTACAGTTAAAAATATCTGAAGTTTTGAATTGCCCTGTTATTCAGGGATATGGAATGACTGAGTCATCTCCTGTAACGAATATAGATTTCACAGAACCGGATCTTCTAAAAGCCGGCTCCATTGGACCGGCCGTATCAGATACTGAAGAAAAAATAGTCGATGTTGAAGACCCTACTAAGGAACTGACCCCCGGGGAGATAGGAGAGTTGGTAATCAGGGGCCCCCAAGTCATGAAGGGGTATTTCAATAATTCTGAATCTACACAGGAAACTATTACGTCGGATGGATGGCTGCACACGGGTGACATAGGGAAAATGGATGAGGACGGGTATGTTTGGATTCTTGATAGGAAGAAGGAATTAATCAAATATAAAGGGTTCCAAGTACCACCGGCCGAGCTAGAAGGATTGCTAATAGAACATCCAGAAATATCTGACGCAGCCGTGATTGGAAAACCAGATGTGGAGTCCGGAGAGATTCCTAAAGCCTTCGTAGTCAAGACAAAAGGAAGTAATATCTCCGAAGATGCTGTTATGTCATTCGTCTCATCAAAGGTAGCGACCTTTAAGTACGTTAGAGAGGTAGAATTTATCGATGCAATTCCTAAAAATGCATCCGGTAAGATTTTGAGGAGACTCTTAAAGGATCAGCAGGAGTAGAACAATATCTAAAATTTGGTGCCATATGTGTTGCATGTGTCGAATGACACTCCCTCTATAGCAGCACCTGTCAGATCAGCCATGGCCAAATTAGATCGTGAGAGATTAGCTCCCACAAGAGATGCTCCAGAAAGATTGGTTCTCCTTAAATCCCCATCGCTTAAATTGACCCGTGCAAGTATTGATCCTGAAACATTTGCCTCTAGCAATCCAATAGATTGCATGTCGGAATCAGTGAAATCGGAATTTTTCAGAATTGCCCAACGCAAATCCACGTTCTTTAAGTTAGCTCTCTTCAGTGAAGCCAAGGACAAGTCTGCTGCTCCCATATTTGAGTGACTCAAATTAGTTGAATTTAAAACCGCGCCAGTTAAGTCTGTATATCTCATATCACATGAACTCATATCTACAGAGGAAAAATCTATACCTGACAAATTGGTTTCAGATAGATCTGACCCAGCTAAGGAACTTCCTGACGCAAGAATTATTTCCACCTCAGCCCGATTCAATTTCTGCATAGACAAACACCAACCTATCTCTAAAACGTCTAGTTAACAATAACAAACAAGGTGTATTTTATTCGAACTGAGTCCATATAAGTGTAAACACCCGTGACTAAATCACTCATATGTAATCTAATATTAAGTAAGATTTTATTTAATGCCAGTAAAACTATACTCATATGCAAATTAGAAGAATCGGTAGATACCAACTTCTTGAGATCGTTGGGAAAGGTGGTCAAGGAACCGTTTATCGTGGACACGACCCTTCCACCGGTCAGATAGTTGCGGTCAAAATTCTCGCCGAAGCACACAGTGATGGTGACTTCCTTGAGAGGTTCCAGCGAGAAGCCTCAATTCTTGCATCCCTTGAACATCCACATGTTATAAAGGTGTTCGATCATGGCGAAGAAGAGGGTCGACATTATATAGTCACCGAATATGTCCCTGAGAACTTAGCTCGAATAATTGAGCAAGGTGACCCGCTTCCGACAAGAAGAGCCTTAACAGTAGCGGCTCAAATCGCCTCGGCTCTTGCAGTAACACATGAAAATGGTGTGACCCATAGGGATGTTAAACCAGCAAACGTTCTAATCTCCGATTCCGGCGACGTGAAATTAACTGATTTTGGGATCGCCACAGCTGATGTGATGAACACAGTGAGCACTCCTGATTCTACGGTTGGAACCCCACTGTATATGTCCCCCGAGCAAATTCAAAGCCGTGACATAGATGGCAGATCTGATATTTATTCGCTGGGCTGTCTGCTTTACCAAATTCTTACCGGAAACCCTCCTTTCCAAGGAGAAAGTGCCTACGACATATTCAATGCCCATATGAACGGTGAGTACGAACCACTCTCTAGCGTTATAGAAAGCTGTCCAGAAGAACTAGATAATCTTCTCAGCAAAGCTTTAGCGACAAGTGTAAATGACAGATTTCAATCGGCTGATGAATTAATGGACGCTATTGATGAGGTGGCAGATCAGCTTACAGATACTGGTGATCAAACATTAGCAACCAGGGTTATGCCTAGGACAATAAGATCGTTGTCTAAACGTAATCCTATTTGGAAAAGAAGAAACACATGGGTGACGGGAGTTGCGGCTGTAGCCGTTTTGGCTATCGTTGGATTCGCTGCCAGCACAATGTTGGGAGGGGGATCCGCCGTCGGTCTGGCAACAGGTGTAACTGACACAACAGAATCCTCTTTGGTGCCTCAAGCCCCAATCATAATACCTGAAGAACCCGAATTGGCGGCTGACCTACCAATCGCAGAAAATGTCCTTTTTTCTTATGGCCCCAATCCTGACTACGTATACGCACAAATTTCGCTTCCTGCTGTTGCTGATGTAGGACACCTATCCAATATCTCTGCCTCTACAAGAGACCTTGACGGTAATGAGGCAAAGTTGAACGTAGCAAGTGTAAAAACAGATGGATTAAGGGCGCCTCTAAACGTTATTTTCCTGAGAGCAATGGAAATAACCGTTGATGCGGGTGAAGTTGTTACAGACACTTTACCGGGCATAATTGAGTTCCAAGTCAAAAGACAATGGATAGAAGAATCCGAAATCCAAAAAAACGATATCGGCCTTTACCGCTTCAAAGATGAGTGGCAGATTTTGCCAACAATACATGAAGGTTCATTTATTGGATCTGAAGATTTATTTTACGAAAGATTTTCAGCCACAACTCCAGGGTTTTCTAGATTCGCCATAGGCCTTACCCTTCAAACTCAAGATGCTCAGTCTATCGCGCCTGACTCAAGCAAAGAAACTGCTTCCCCTCAACAACCTCCAGCTGATTCCCCTATTCAACCTTCAAAACCTCAATCAGCCAACGAATTTCCTGCTGCTACGCCCCTTACTCCTACGCCCCTTGCATTAGTTGGTTTACAGACAACTGAAGTCCCAACACCAGAACCTATGCCGACCCAATCTGTGCCAACACCGATCCTGGCTGCGGTAACGCCTCAGACTTCTGTAGAGGCATTACCAACACAAGAACCACTCCCTACAGCTACTCCCATACCTCCAACACAAGTCCCTACCCCAACACGAGTCCCTCCAACATCGACTCCTACCCCGAGCCCCACACCTGTCCTTGCCGAAAAAGTGAAAGACGGGTCTTTAATTCAATTGTCGACTACCCAACAAGCTCATATCGAATATCCAGGGGACGTTGATGAATGGATATATGTTCCAAGTTCCTCCATGATCGGAAAGTCCGTAAACATTTCAGGAATCACTGATAATCCTGACTCAGATGGGTATTTGGAATTTCTTTCCCCTTCAGGGGATGTGGTTGGGGAAGATGACGACAGCGGACTCAACATGAATCCTGTTATCAGCAACGCATTGTTATCTGAAAGCGGGGTCTACACCATTAGGTTCATGCTATTAGACGGAACCTCAGGGGGTTATACACTTCAAATAGAACCTGCGGACTCAAATCTTCTAACACCCACTGTCACTCTGACACCTACACCTACACCTACACCTACACCTACACCTACACCTACACCTACACCTACACCTACACCTACCATCACTCCTATTCCTCCCATCTCTCACACAGTTTATTTCAAAGATTCTAATCTTGAAGAAGCAGTTAGAAATAGCCTAAGGAATACCATAGGAACAGCACCCGACGAAATAACTTACGGGGATATGGCAGAATTAACGAATCTTGATGCCTATGCAGCCTCAACAGGCGCAATAACTAGTCTTGTTGGCCTCGAGTTTGCAACAAACTTAGAGTCTTTGTACCTGGATAACAACTCCATATCGGACCTTGGTCCTATTTCCTCGCTTACAAATTTACGTTGGGTAGAGTTTTGGGGTAACAATATAAGTGATCTAGGTCCTTTATCTGGGCTAACGAACCTGGAATCCTTGGGTCTAGGCGAAAACTCCATATCGGACATTGGACCTATTTCCTCGCTTACAAACTTAGAGTATTTGTACATGGACCAAAACTCCATATCTGACCTCAGTACTATTTCCTCCCTTACAAATTTACGTTGGGTAGGTTTCAGAAATAACAATATAAGTAATCTTGATCCTCTAGCTGGACTTTCTAATTTGAATAGTTTAGACCTATATCAAAATGAAATATCGAATTTAGAACCACTTCAATCTTTAACCTCATTAACCTATTTAGAAATTAGTGATAATCCTATCTCTGACTACAGTCCAATAACTGAACTCTGTAATGCAACCAATACATATTGCCAAGGCGTCCCTGGTATTTATTTCGAAGATCCTGATCTTGAAGTAGCAGTTAGAAATAGCCTCAGTAATGCGCTAGGTACAGCACCCGATAAGATAACTTACGGGAATATTGCACAATTAACGGTTCTCGATGCCTATACACTCTCGGAAGGTTCAATAACGAGTCTTGTCGGCCTGGAATACGCAACGAACCTGGAAAGCTTGTATCTGTACAACCAATCTATTACCGACCTCGGACCACTTTCGGGGCTCACAAACTTAGAATCTTTGTACCTGGATGAAAACCCCATATCTGACCTTGGGCCTATTTCCTCGCTTACAAATTTACGTTGGGTAGGGTTTTGGGATACCAATATAAGTGATCTAGGTCCTTTATCTGGGCTAACGACCCTGGAGTCCTTGAGTCTAGGCGGAAACTCAATATCCGACCTCAGCCCTATTTCATCGCTTACAAACTTAGAATCTTTGTACCTGGATGAAAACTCCATTTCTGACCTAAGTCCTACATCCGCGCTTACAAATTTACGTTGGGTAGGTTTCAGAAATAACAATATAAGTAATCTGGATCCTCTAGCTGCACTTTCTAATTTGAATAGTTTAGATCTATACCAAAATGAAATATCGAATTTAGCTGCGCTTCAATCTTTAACCTCATTAACCTACTTGGAAATTGGTGAAAATCCCATCACTGACTACAGTCCAATAACTGAACTTTGCAATGCAACCAATACATATTGCAGCGGAGTGCCTGTACTTACACAAACCACAGTTTCATATCCAACTGACTTAACCGTAGCGGATCTAGCAGGGGGAGGATATGGTGGCAACTACCAGATGAACGGATCTTATAACGGGCGCCCAGTTTGGACCAATCCTCTTGGCGGAGATACAGGATATGAACCTCGCCACATTTTCTTTAGTCCCCAACAGGTCGTGTCATCTAACGGTACCTGGGTTATTCAGTCGGGATCCCCCACCGATGAGTGGGACGCTGGCGGCTACTATGACTGCCAAGGTCTTCCCTGGGAAGAATGCTCCCCTGGATGGGAAGGTTTTAAGTTAGATGTGACTGTTGAGGCCAGTACTGCATGGCAGGAATGGCAAGACTCACCATAATGATGAGGGTGACCTCCGGCCGTTGCCCTCAGGAAGTAATGGCAAGAAAACTCAACTGGTTTAACCCAACCTTCTGCCCACAACCTTTGCGATCGATAATCTTCTTACTAATTGTTCCGAAATTCGCATAGTTCCTACTCATTTTCTTGCAATAATGGTTCCAAGTGGTTTCAAGATCACGGCTGTTGCAAATAGGCTAAGGACAATCATATGGCTAGATGTGAAAACTGCGGTCACGAAAACCCTGGTTCGAATCTATTCTGTACGAGTTGCGGGACCAGTTTAGCTACAGAAAATATCTCTAGCCATTCTGTTTCAACTGCCCCAGAAGAAACTCTAAAAAACCCCACATCGACCCTGAACAGCAATCTTAATATGGTTCTGGAAGAATTGCGGAACGTCCTTTTTTCTATAGATGCCCTTAGAAGTTCTGATAGCGAAATACTGGATGATAGCAAGTCTAACCTTGAAAATCGCAAATCAGAGTTACTAATTACTTTAAATCGTATTCTTGAATCTGAATCTAAATTCAAAACTCCAACCCGGATAGAGTATTTCTCTAATTTCTTACAGGAAGTTTTGGAGTCAGACAATTCACTCGAGTCAGAGTCAGAATTATTGGATATCATAAGGTCCAATGACCTTGAGGTAACATCAGATAACGAATCCAAAAGGATCACCGTTAGTCCTCCATCAAACCCGGCTGGCATAGATCCGTCGGTTGTAGAACAACCAATACCGCCATTCTTTGGTTGGTCTCGCCTATGGACAACTCTTTTCTCAGAAAATGCCATGTCCACTTTTCTAGGACTAGGGATATTACTTATGACAGTGAGCTCTCTAGTTCTATTAGTGAATTGGTGGTCAGATCAAAATTTACGACCTTATTTGATTGTATTAGCGTCAGTGCAAATGCTAGCTTTCATCATAATCGGACATATAGTCAAATGGAAGATTGGTCTTCACTTATCTGGTCTTGCCTTTATTACTATTGGAGCTGTTTGGTCCATATTCGCCGCTGGAATGCTTGCTTATCTGACATTTGATCCACTTACGGAATATCCACGAATACCAGGAATTGATCTACAAGTAAATTTGCAGCCATTAGCGTGGCTGATGGTAAGTGGGATCGCGACCCCTGTATGGCTTTTACTTGCCTACAGGTACCAGGGTCATATATTGACACAAGGTGCCGCTATATTATTTACCACATCGTCAGTTTTAATTATTGCGTCATTTGGACATAGATGGGAATTGTGGGAATGGGCAGTCACAACTCTACCATTAATCGCGTTGATGATTCTGTTCCTAAGAAAATATATATATAGAGCCAATCAAAGCAATGCCATGGATCAACTGTTATGGACGGCGCTTGCGATAGGAATTGCATCTCCATTAATTCTTACGGTAAATTATCTCGCAAATTCGGTTCAACATCCTGGCCCAATAGCTTTCTCTTTCTTTTTCACGGCAATCAGTTGTGTATTGGGCTTTAGATTCAGTGGGGTTCGTTGGCTAGAACATGTAACCGCATTGTTTCTCCCTGTGTCTGCGTATTTGTTTTTTTATAACTGGATAGACGATACCGCCCCTTATATTAAAATAATTCTCAGCTCAATCGGATTTATATATTTATACGTAGGACTCAAACCAAGATTTGGTGAATTAAATAAAATAGAACGAGAGTGGCCGATACTCCGCCCCTGGTTTTTGGTTTCGCTCCTTACAATCATTTTCGTTTCTATTCCTTACGGTGTTCCTACGTGGACAAGCGTAACCAGTATGATCACGGGAGCTGTAATTGCTTTTTGGATGGTCAATAAATGGCAAGGAACTCTTTGGCGTTGGATCCCGATCCTACCTCTCATAGCCGGCAGTTTATATTTCCTATCCTCAATCCCAAAGTATTTATCTATATCTTTCATCGATTGTGGATTTTGCGATACGCATCCTTTCCCTCCATTGGTAGCAGCCTTACTTTCCGCAGCCGGACTTTTGTGCTTGCGATTGATCAAAGGCAAATTCAACACCACAACTGCGGTTACTTCCTGGTCGATTTTACTTATATTCACCTCTCTAATCTTATCTATGCCACAAGATCAGGAAGGAGAGATTTCAGGAATAGTGAATAGATCCTATGTGGCTACTCTTCCAATCATAATTCTGTCCCTATTGACGGTTTCGAAGTTGCTGCGTCATCCCTACAGCAAACCTAAATTGGTCTCTTTAAACTTATTTTTACGGCTACCACGGAAATTAACTTTTAATAAAATGGTGCCTGAACGGTCAGTCTCATTACCTGAGTTTGATATCATCTCAAAATTTGCTGCCATGTTGCTAATACCCCTATGGATAATTTCCGTACTTCAATTTGTTTTTGAAATTCAATCCTGGCTGCCATTTTTCGTTCCTGTAATTTGGTGGATTAGCTCGACAGGATTTGGATTGGCGGTTATTAGAGGTAAAACCCGCATGTGGCTTTATCTTTGCTCTGTGGCGATGCATATTGCTGTTTATACAACATTGACATATTCCGCATTTGAAATCAGTACTAATGTAGCTGGATTAGGACTTTCCGCTTTCACTTTATTTTATGCCCTATTTATCTACCTATGTTTCCACAACGAACTCAAAATCAACAACAGAAACTATCGCTCATTGTTACCACTGTATGTCCCAGTTGGTATGACCGTAGTTTTCGATTCCCTACTTAGTATTGTGTTATCTGGCTGGAAGACCTGGGATACCTGGGAAGGACTAACTGTATGCGCGGTATATACCATACTTTCTGTTTTAGTTGCCACAATTAGCAAGTCTCGCTTCATACCCTATCTAACTATGGCCTTAATATTCCTAGTAAATATTTTTGCGATCGGAATTGTCGGAGGTACTTGGGGAACGCGGGCAGTGGGGTGGGCAACGCAAGGGTTTGCTTTTTGGTGGCTCGCAATCGGAATAGGAAAATTTTTCGGCCTTAGAACAAAAACTTATCTAACAATATGGATCAATCCTCTCAACAACTCTGCTCATCGGACAGCGTTATTTGCCGCAGGATTCACGTTTTTATCTTTCCTATTTGAATTCCAAGGATCTGGTGAAAATTTACTAGCCCCGACATCGGTTATTTCCATCTTGGGATTACTCTATCTTGGAAAAGCAATTAATGAACGCAATTTGACCAATGGTTACATTGCTGCAATTTCTTTATTAATTAGCTGGTATGTACAAGTACTGGGAAGAGATTTATCAGGTATCCAGTACTACACTATTCCTGCAGGAATATATCTCTTAACTTTAGCTTTCTTCGAAGTTCGCCGAGGTAATTCAAAACCAAACCTCAGTACCACAGCCAATATACTGGGAGTTCTAATCTTAGGTTGCTCTTCATTTCTTCAATCTTCACTAGATTCACAAGGAAATGTTCTTTTCTTTGTGTTACTCACTGGAATTGAAGGCGTCTTACTAACTCTATGGGGATTATTTGCAAAATTCAAAACCGTGTTTATCGGCGGAATATTAACATTCACACTCAATATCCTTTATCAAGTTGCTTTCCTACTATCAGGTTTGAACGGGGCGCTACTTGCCTTAGGAGTGGGCATATTGATTATCTTGACTGTGGTTGTCATAGAACGTACTAAAACTCGGCTTATTGCAAAGAGTAAGGAATGGACTGATGCCCTGGAAAACTGGCACTGGTGAGATCAACTGATACTCTCCATTAAGCTCCAAACATAGCCGATATTGGCATCTTGCATGAGCCTTAAATCGATACCTGTTCTCCTGATTTCGTTATACAGGAATCAAATCAAGGTCCATTACACAAGACAATATTCAAGGAGGCTTTGATCTTTGAGGACGGTTTTATAATACCGCCTACTGGACCTGGATTAGGAATCGAATTAGATCAGGATGTAGTTAAATCACATTTGGTGACCTACAAAACGCTAGGGCACCGGTTATTTTCTTATTCCAAACTCAAATAGTGATGCCTTAACCCGGTTACGTCCAAATCGACAATCCTGATACCGGATGGGTCATCGGCTAGCGGGTATCCAACCGGGCCTGTTGAAACATATTCGATTCCTTTAATGTTTCGATAGTTATTCCTATGGAGATGGCCTGAAAAGACAGCAGAAGCCTTATTTTGATCCAAAAGAGAAATGATTTCTTGTCTCCTCTGGAAAGGGATAACGAAATAATTATCTGGTTCATCCGAGGTTTCTAAAAACAATGGGTGATGAAGGAAAACTACTTTATGAGTAGCATTCATATTTGATGCTTTCTTGAGTTCAATTTCTAAAAATCCAATTAATGAATCCCATTCCTCGGGAACCAATGAAGGGTCCGAGCATACCGAACTATTTATGGCTATGAAGTAATAGTTTTCCATTTGGAATGCGTAATTATCCTTGCCATATAATTCTCTATATGCATTCAGGGTACTTGCCGTTGGGGTGTTGCCAACATCATGGTTACCAGCAACCCAGTAGATTGGGATGTCTTTATTTAATTGAGAGGTTATCCTGAACAGTTCGTTTCTCTGGTCCTCTGAGTCCGCTTCATGAACCATGTCCCCACACATAACTACAAAATCAGGCTTATATTCATTCGCGTACCGAATAGCCTTGCTAAATAATTGTGTTTCAGGTGCAAACCCATCAAATTCTTGTTCTACATAACGCAGAGTCAATCCTTCCCTTGATCTTGAAATTGCTTCCTCTTCCGTCAATTTACTAATAGAAGAGAACATTCCAAATTGAGGATCAGCCATCTGGATAAAGCGGATAGACATGTAATTACTCCAAAAAGGGTTAATCTAATACTGCCGAAGCTAGTTGTTCCAAAGCCCTACCTTCAATAGGAGGATTAAACAACCCGCTCCTGACATCTCTAAAATATCGCTCTAAGGGGCGAGATTTTTCTAATCCTACTCCGCCGACTACCTTCATCGCTAGATCTGTAATTTCTATCGCCGAGTCTATGGATTTTATCTTAATGGCACCTATTTCACGAAAAAGTTCAGGTTGGAATTCAGGATAATTCTCCCAGTCTTCAGAAAAGGAAAATAGAGCTCTTTTAGATATGATGAGTTTGGACTCCATACGACCGATTTGTTCCCTGACGTGAGGTATTTTTGATATCGGATCCGGTGCCCCTGTTGGCTTTCGGTTCATAGCAAAGTTTATTGCATAATTTCGAGCCGCATTTGCAACCCCTAAATTCGCAGCACTCGTCATGAGAGGAAACCAGGCTGAACCCCCAATCGGGTCACTGCTAGTGCTTTTATAATTGGATCTGAATAAAAAATCCTCATCCCTTACCTTTACAGCTTTGTAAATAATGTCATGCGATCCAGTTGAACGCATTGACATGGAATCCCAGGTATCTTCTACATAAACGCCTTTAGCATCCATGCTTTGTAGGACCCGTGCGGTATCACCCGTCCCGTCTTCCACAGCCGCAAAAGTTACGGCATATGTTAACTCTGGAGCCAGTGTGGACCAGGTTTTACGACCTTCCAAATCCCACTCACCTTCCCCATTCGGAGTTAGAGTGGTAGAAGGTCTTCCTCCTCCTTGGGGTGACCCCAGCTCTGGTTCAGAGGCAATATTGTTAATGAGGGCGCCATTTGAAACCACTTCACTAAAAACTCTTCTCCTTATTGAATCCGGCCATTTTCTCGCAATCGCCTCGGTTCCAACCACCATATGATGCATACCTACTGCTAAGGCAGTAGAGCCATCCCCAGTCCCAATTTCAAATTGGGCAAGGAGAATATCAGTCAGCCCATAGCCTGGACCACCATAGCTCTCCGGAACGGCTGCAGCTAGGTATCCTATTTCGCGCATAAATCGGAAATGCTCATGCGGAAATGAACCATCACGGTCATGTTTCAAAGAAGTCGGAGATATGTACTTTGCTATTTTTTGGGACTTTTCCAAAAGCTGGTTTTGCTTTTCATTCTTAGGCCACATAGTTAACCGTTGACCAAGATAGATTCGGCAATAACTTCCAGTTCCTTGAAAATTTCTTCTTGTGTAGCTGAAGCGACCCCCACAAGTACTCTATCGACCCCTATTTCTTCAAATCTCGAGAGCAAATCCTTATCAGGAGGAAGGCTATGCATCGTTATTTGAATGGTAGAAGGATCTCTGTCTTCGGTATCACAAAGTTTTAAAAGCTCTTGTTGAGCCTTAACAATATCTTCAGGAGAAAGTCTAATAGGAAGCCATCCGTCTCCCCACTTTGCTACCCGCTTTAAAACATTCTTGGCGTTCCCTCCCAACAATACTGGAGGGTGAGGATTCTGAGCCGGTTTAGGATTACAAATTATAGGAGGGAAATCTATATATTTGCCATGGAATTCAGCCTCTTCTTTGGTCCAAATTTCCTTCATCGCTAAGACATATTCTCTAGCCTGGGTCCATCTGTGATCAAAATCAGCTCCCATAATTTCGGCCTCCTCTCTAAACCATCCTGTACCTATTCCAAATAAGAAACGGCCGCCTGAATAAAAATCCAATGTAGCTATTAGTTTGGCCAAGTCCAAAGGATTATGTTCTGTAATTAAATTAACAGCTGTTCCTATCCCTAAATTTGTGGTGACCGATGAAGCTCTAGAAAGAGCAATCAAAGGATTAACCCCTAGATACATTTGCTTCGGGATTGACCCATCAGGAGTTCCTCCGTAGACAGATTTATGATTTACAGGCATCACCGGATGCTCTGGTAACCAAACTGAATCGAAACCTAAATCTTCAATCTTAGTGGCTACTACCCCAAAATCTCCCATCGAGGCCGTCGCACTCATACTAATACCAATTTTCATTGTTCCTCCTATCAAACGTGACTCATGTTAATACATCACTCTGCATAGTAAAAGAAATGATGAAGACACATTCTGTTAACCTAATCGGTGATCTACTAAACGACATCCGAAATATTGGGGGTTATAAATGCCAGAACAAAATCAAAACCGTGTCCAATGGGTCTATTCCTCGAGGAATAACTCAGAATTAACTATAAGGTACGACGAATGGTCCAAAGATTACGATAAAGATTTAATCGAAGATTTCGGTTGGACTGCACCCAAAACAGCAGCCGATTTCCTAGCTAAATATATTCGGCCTGATTCGCTTGTACTTGATGCCGGAGCAGGAACTGGTCTGGTAGGTATGGCATTAGCTGCCCAAGGATTCCAAAATTTAACAGGGATGGATATGTCGAGAGGTATGCTAGATCAGGCCGACCAAAAGGGTGTTTACGCACGGCTCGATCAAATGACGCTTGGGGAATCTTTGGAATATGATTCCTCTGTATTCGATGCTGTGATTAGTGTGGGAGTAATGACCTTAGGGCACGCCACCCCTGCATCCTTTGACGAACTAGTCAGAATCACCAAACCCAATGGCTATATTGTATTCACAATACGGACTGATGTGTATTTGAATAATGGCTTCAAAGAAAAACAAGAGGAGATGGCAGCAAATAAATTGTGGGAAGTTATAGAAGTTAGTGATGAATTCCGACCATTGCCCGTCGGGGAACCTGATGTCATGCATCAAGTTTGGGTATACCAAGTCTTAGATTATTAGCACCGGTCCATTTATCTCAGACTCCTAGATTCTTGAGTGACAAAATTAATCCATCTTTGAAAAAAAGTGTTTCGATGCATCCGCCACCTATTTAATGGGTTGTCAAAATCAAAATTTTCAATATTGGGTATCTTAGGATTCCCCTGGTCGCGCCTAGCTTCATAGGCAAGGCGTCCTTTGTTATATTCAGGGTGCCCAATGTGCATTAACTGTTTATGATCAGGGGTCTCAAGGATCGTGTAGCCCGATTCTTTTCCATGGGCCAAAGCATTGACGTCCCCCCTACTGACAGCATCTTCCACCTCTTGATCTTCAAAACCAGCAAACCTGCTCTGGGGGCACACGAATTTATCATCCAAGGCTCCCATAATTGGATGATTGTAGGTCAAATTATCTAATTCATAAACTCCGAATAATTTTCTTTCAAAGGTTATTTTTCCAAGACCTGAAAGCTTGGCAAGTGCAAAGCCGGCCCAACACAAGCCCAATGTGCTGTGGGAATTATTCCTTGCATCCTCAATTAGTTCAGATATTTCATCCCAATAATTGACTTCTTCAAAATCCAGGTGCTCAACTGGGGCTCCAGTCACTATTAGTCCATCTAATTTTTTTTCTTTGACGGCCCCCGAATAAGTAGCATACAAATCATCCACATGGCCTTCTGGCCATGTTTTATAGGAGTGAGATTCCAGCTTTATCCAGACAGGTTCGATATCTACAAGAGACAAAGCGAGTGGGTTCAATATGTTCATTTCATATTGCTCACCAAGAGGCATGATGTTTAATATTCCGATACGCAGGGCATTACGGCCCTGGGTTTGGGATTCGTGTGTTGAAATCCAGTCAAGGCCATTTTTTTCTATTGTAGGTATTGCGTGATAGTCGGGTCTTACTACAAGAGACATTGCTCACCTTGAGGTTAATTTAGGGTCGCATGACCTTGTTCCGAGATCATACGACCCTATAATCCTCTAGTTTATAGAATCCAAAGCCTGCTGGAAATCCTCTTTGATGTCATCGATATGCTCGAGCCCTACAGAAACCCTGACCATCGTAGGCTCGACTCCTGAAGATAATTGTTCTTCTTCAGACAACTGCTGGTGAGTTGTTGAGGCAGGATGGATTACCAAAGTCTTGGCATCTCCTACATTGGCGAGGTGACTTGCAAGTTCAAGACTATCAATGAATTTAACTGCATCTTCGTAGCCACCTTTGAGGCTTACGGTCAACATTGACCCATATCCTCTCTCCAAATATCTCTCCGCAGCCGCTTTATATGGACTGGAATCCAATCCTGGGTAATTTACTGATTCAACTTTCGGGTTAGATTCCAACCATTTAGCAAGATCAAGAGCATTCGAACCATGCCTTTCCACCCTCAAAGACAATGTCTCTAACCCTTGAAGCAATAGGAATGAATTAAAAGGACTAATTGAGGCGCCATAATCTCTAAGAACTTCTATCCTAGACCTTAGTCCAAATGCAACATTTCGATTCTCTGGTACACCTAGCATATTACAAATGTCGCTGCCAAAACCAAAGGCATCCCAGTGAACCAAACCATGATAGGCTTCGCTTGGTTCTGTATAAAGAGGAAATTTGCCATTACCCCAATCGAAGGTGCCAGCGTCCACTACGATACCAGCAATACTGGTCCCGTGGCCTCCTATCCATTTTGTCGCACTCTGAACAACCACATCAGCTCCATGATCAATCGGCCTAATAAGAGCCCCAGCCGCACCTAAAGTATTATCTACCACCAAGGGTATTCCATGGGAATGTGCTAATTCAGCTAAGGCTTCAAAATCAGGAATATTGAATTTAGGATTTCCCATAGATTCAACATAAATAGCCTTCGTATTTTCTTTAATTAGGGCTTCAAATTTCTCGGGTTCATCACCGTCCGTAAAGCTTACGTTTATACCCAATCTTGGAAACTGTACTTTGAACTGATTGTAAGTCCCACCATAAAGAAAAGATGTCGATACCAAGTGGTCTCCTGCTTGCATCATATTTGCTATGGCTGCAAATTGACTTGCCTGACCTGAGGCAGTTGCCAAACCGACGACGCCGCCTTCAAGTGCGGCCACCCTTTTTTCAAACACATCAGTGGTAGGGTTCATGATACGGGTATATATATTTCCGAACTCTTCCAATGCAAATAACTTCGCTCCATGTTCAGCGTTGTCAAAGACGAATGATGTGGTTTGGTAAATAGGCACTGCTCTTGCGTTGGTTGCAGGATCTGGGCTTTGACCGGCATGTAATTGCAAAGTTTCAAATCTCTGTTCACTCATAGTATCTCCTTAGTTTCTGGAATTTCATCTGATTTAGGTATCTTAAGCATCCGAATTTTCAATAAAATCATAGGCAAAAAAAAACCCCACCTAATGACTCAGGAGGGGTTTTTCTTCATCGATTCCCCGCTGAATCAATTCATACAGCAACCCATATCACAACACATCATATGCGCGAAAACAATGTTGTTGTTCTGACTTAATTCTTGTGGTTTCATAGCGCGAAAACTTTACCTTTCCTTTGCTATCATGTCAAATTGAAGAAGAATCAAAAGATAAATTACCCATTGATCAGTAAATCATTTTTCATTTGAGGCTACTTAGCAGCTTTGAATATCTTGAGTTTTCCAAATTTGGCTTTAATTCGAGATGTTACCCCCTTCTCCAAAACATTTGTTTTACTGGTGTCACCACCAAAAACTCCCCTTATTTCAGGACTGTCAGAATCCTTGGAACCCTTATCTACTAACGCATTTTTTACCCTATCTAGGGCTCCTGAATCCCACCCGGAGTCTACACCTTGGGTAGAGTCTATAGAATTAGACTGCTCTCTTTTTTTAAGGACATCAGCGAAGGAGCCGACTCCTCCCAATAATCTAACACTGTCATCAACTAGTTCTTTTTTCACAGAAATATCAAAACTTTCAAATGAAGAAACGCTATCCTTTAGACCATTCTTGGAGCCTTGGTTAAGGTTCTTAACTTGTTCTACGTTGATATCAGACAGCGCTTCTTGAGAAATTCTCTTCATATGTTTTCGGTTAAATCCCTTGACCGCATCGGGGTCCAAATTCTTGATATGACCTCCAGAAAGCCCCTCGGCGGCGTCAGGATCTAGGTTTTCCAGGTGTTCTTTCTTCAGTTTTGACACAGATACATCTTTTATATTTTTTAGATGATCCTTATTAAATCCACCCATTGCCGTAAACTCTATGTTCGCCAGATGATCTTTATCTAACCCAGCCATCGCTTCCTTGTCCATCTTCTGGAAATGACCCTTATCAAAACCACCCATGGCTTCTTTTCCTATGTTCTTGATGTGATCTTTATCAAGGCCAGCC
>Ga0187827_10000486_pt1 | contig 62669 bp, 62 predicted proteins | sample ETNtaG_39_FD_167969 | JGI IMG/M metagenome (GOLD analysis project Ga0187827, IMG submission 167969) | Marine microbial and viral communities from oxygen minimum zone, Eastern Pacific Ocean - ETNP2014_SV_150_PacBio MetaG (Illumina Assembly) | ecosystem: Environmental > Aquatic > Marine > Hypoxic... | reverse complement strand
ATTAATCTCAATTTTCTATTTTGCATACGATTAATCTCTCCATCTGAAAGGCTCTTTACATTAACCCCATTTTTATCTAATGAATTCCTCAGTGGTTCTTCATGAATTAAGAATTCCTCAAAATCTCTATCTTTAGCTCTCAAAATAATTCTTCGAAGCCAATCATCAATTACACCAGACTTCATTTGCTGAAATCTTTGAATTTCTTCCCCATCTGGATATCTTTTCACAACCTTTATCTTCATTGACTTATCCAAAATCAAAACACCTAATTCCGTAATAAATAATCTTCCCTTCACTATGTATCTCCTGCTTCTACTGTTGGAGTGTTACCATAAATCCTTACCTACTAATCACTATTTCTTCAAAAGCCTTGGAATTTAGTTTTAGCTGTTTCCACCGAAAGACAAACGTTTAAAGCACGAAATCTTGAAGTGTGGGTGGATTATGTTTGAAACTTCCTGAAAAGAAAGCTCGAAATACTTTGCAGATATCTTTTCAGCTGAAGAATTTTAAGATGAATAATCCCGTTATGTTAGCATCTGGTGTAGTTGGTGTTCACCCTGATATTTTCCCTCGTGTGGCTGAAGCAGGAGCAGGTGCTATAGTGACAAAATCTATCAGTATGGAACCTAGAGAAGGTTACCCTAATCCTACCGTTGTTGAAGTAGAAGGTGGTTTTGTAAACGCAATAGGACTTTCAAATCCAGGTATTGATGCATTCTCAAAAGAGTTAGCAACTTTAGAGGAGAAGCCTTTACCAATAGTAGTAAGTTTATTTGGATCCACCCCTGCTGAATTTGGGGATCTAGTTTCAAAATTAGAATCTGTCTCAGTTGACTGTTATGAACTGAATTTATCTTGTCCACATGTGGAAAAAGTTGGCCTTGAATTGGGACAAGACCCTGAAGCAGTAGCAGCAGTTGTTAAGGCTGCCAAAAAATTTGCTTCAAGACCAATATTGATTAAAGTCTCTCCACACATTGCAGATATTGTAGAAATAGTTTCAGTCGCGAAAGATTCCGGGGCCGATGGAGTAACTGCCATAAACACCCTTAGAGCAATGGTTATTGACATCGAATCCGGTAGACCTATACTCTCAAATAATGTAGGTGGACTTTCAGGATCTGCAATTAAAGCGATTGCTATTCGCTCTGTCTACGACATATCCCAAAAAGTTGATATTCCAATTATCGGATGCGGAGGAATAACACGTTGGAGTGATGCAATCGAGTTTTTTCTTGCTGGTGCTTCTGCTGTGCAGGTAGGATCTGCTGTAGCATACAAAGGTCTTGATATTTTAAGTGAAATTGTGAATGGAATTGAGAAATATATGAATAATCATAAGATAAAAAAAATTGGTGATATAATTGGAAGATCATATTCTTCTCAATAGACCCAGAATTACAAAGATAAAACAGATACGGAACGAAACAAATGATATTCTAACAATTTTCGTTCAGGATAAAATGTGTTCCACAGCTGCTCCTGGACAATTCGCTATGATATGGGCTCCGGGTGTAGGTGAGGTTCCAATGAGTTTATCATTTATGGATGGTAAAGATACTTGTGGATTTACTGTTAAATCAATTGGAATGACAACAAAGGAGCTTTGCAACAAGAAAAAGAATGACAATATTGGAATTCGTGGTCCTTATGGGACTGGTTTTACATCAATATCTGGTAATTGTTTACTTGTTGGCGGTGGAACTGGATTAGCTCCAATACTGCCATTGGCCAAAATACTTGTAGGGAAAGGAGCAGATGTGACTCTTCTGCTAGCAGGTAAAAGTAAAAATGATATTCCTTTTCTAGAAGATACTCAAATTTTGCTTTCAAATTCCAAGCATAAAATAGTTGTTACTACTGACGATGGTAGTTATGGTGTTAAGGGTGTAGCGTCAGATTATGTAGAAGTTCTGCTTAAACAAGAAAGATACGATATGATATACACGTGTGGCCCAGAAACTATGTTAAAAAAAATATTCATATTGGCTGAAGAGAAGATTATTCCCGTCCAAGTCAGCCTTGAACGATATATAAAATGCGGATTTGGGATCTGTGGAAGTTGTAGTATTGGTAGATATCTTCTTTGTATTGATGGACCAGTTTTTACATCGAAACAGATTCGAGAAATATCAAATGACTTCGGGATTTCGCGTAGAAATATTAACGGTGGGAAAACACCAATATAAAATGAAAAAATACCCCAATAATCTGAATTGATAGTTTTTTCCTTTTTTTTATGAGATATTTAATATTCATCGCGAAACTTTTAAATAACATTTTCCTAGGTTTTAGTATTCACAAAGGTGTTTAGATGCCAACTCACGGTTCATTAACAAAGGCGGGTAAAGTTCGTAGCCAGACCCCAAAGTTAGAAAAACAGAAAAGGGTATCTCCCAATCCAAGGGTCAGAAATAATAAAACATATTTCAAACGGTACTCTTTGAATCGAAGGCCTGGACAGAATTGGGATACCAGTACTAATCGATAATTCCGGAATTATAATTCTGCTTTAGTAACGAATTAGATTTTTAGTGGATACTATTATTATTTTAGTCAGTTAATTGCACAATAATGAGTTCTCTTTCATTAAGGAGCTCCGGTAGTTGCTTCTTCGCATTATTGATTCCTGATAAGATATCTAATCCAATAAGAAGAATAGTGCAGGCTATTAATGTAGAGAAAGTATAGAGCGCTGGTCCGATTCCTTGGAAAAATATTAGGAGGATAGTTGTTTCGGCTGCAAACATTGTTCCTCCAATCATCAGAAATATGGGTGTTGACCATTCGTTTCTAATCAAGTATTTTCCTAAGATATTTGGTTTAATTGCTAAGCCTGTAAAAATAGTAACCGCTGCCGATAAGCCAAGAATTAAAAAATATTCTATTCTTCCGGTAATCATCAAAAGAAGTGTTGTTCCAGTTACTAGCATGAAGCTTCCCGGTATAATTAGAAATATTGTGCTCAATCTATTTCTTGACAGTAAAGGACGTTTGTTCATTATCAATATGAATAACAATTATTTGAAAACAAAAAAAGAAACAATTGTGTGATAACTTTGACCTAACGCTCAAAGACACTCTGGTATTATATGAGATATCTTTTGATATATCCCAACACAACTAGAATTTTCTTAGCAAGAAAACAAGTATTTTTAAATATAATATCTTTTATTTATTGACTTCAATCTTAATGCTTAAGCTAAAGGAAGACTAATAAGGGCTATAATGGGAGATATATTAGAGTAGGTAAACTAATAATGAGTGAACGTTCATCAATGTTAAAAGTATTGGAGGCATATACTAGAGATGTAGGTAGAGGAGTTTCAAGAATCGATTATGATGCAATGGATGCATTAGATGCTTCAACAGGTGATGTAATAGAAATAATTGGTAAACGGCGAACAGTTGCAAAATGTCTCCCACTTTATCCATCAGATGAAGGTAGGAGTGTGATACGAATCGACGGTCTGATAAGAAATAACTCAGGTGTTGCAATAGGCGACACAGTAACCATAAAAAAAATAAAAGCGCCATCTGCAGAAAAGGTTGTTGTTGCACCTCTTGAAGCCATACCCCCCATAGATGAACGTTATCTCGCTGATGCTCTAGAAAGTGTTCCAGTTACAAAGGGGGACAATATTATGATTCCTTATTTCGGAGGAAGACTTTCATTCCAAATTATTGGGGTGAATCCTATTGCTGATGCTGTACTAATCACCCAAAAAACAGTGTTCACTATTTCTGAAAAAGGTGCGGTACTTAGAGGTGTGCCTCAGGTTACATACGAAGACATAGGGGGACTCAAAGATGAAATCCAAAAAGTTCGTGAAATGATTGAATTACCGCTTAGACATCCTGAAATCTTCGAGAAGCTTGGAGTTGAAGCTCCTAAGGGGATTCTTCTATTTGGATCGCCAGGTACAGGTAAGACTCTTCTGGCCAAGGCAGTGGCAAATGAAAGTAGTGCTCACTTCATTAGTATCAGTGGCCCTGAAATAATGAGCAAATTCTATGGAGAGTCTGAAGCAAGGCTAAGAGATATTTTCAAAGAGGCGAAAGAAAAGTCTCCATCAATAGTTTTTATTGATGAAATAGATTCAATAGCACCAAAACGGGAAGAAGTTACTGGCGAGGTTGAGAGAAGAGTAGTTAGCCAATTGCTCTCTCTGATGGATGGTTTAGAAGCACGCGGGAAGGTAATAGTTATCGCCGCAACGAATAGGCCAAATGCCATTGACCCAGCTTTGAGAAGACCTGGCCGATTCGATAGAGAGATTGAGATCAATGTTCCAGCAAAGCGTGGAAGACTTGAGATACTCCAGATTCATACTAGGCACATGCCTCTTGTTGAGGATGTTGATTTAGATAAATTAGCGTCAACAACTCACGGTTATGTTGGTGCTGATTTAGAGTATCTGGCGAAAGAGGCAGCTATGAAAACTCTACGGAGGATGCTTCCTGAGTTGAAGTTTGATGATGCCAAGCTGGAGCCTGAATTCATAGATAAACTGAAGGTAACTATGGGTGACTTCGAACTAGCTTTGAAGGATGTTACACCATCTGCGATGAGAGAAGTCTACCTTGAATCACCTGACGTAAAATGGACTGACATAGGGGGGCTTGAATCATTTAAGAAAGAGCTTCAGGAAGCTGTTGAATGGCCCTTGAAGTACACTGAAATTTATGAAAAGATAGGTTATAGTTTGCCAAAAGGTGTTATGATACATGGACCTTCAGGTACAGGTAAAACTCTCCTAGGTAAGGCAGTAGCTACTGAAAGTGAAGCTAACTTTATCAGTGTTCGGGGGCCTGAATTGCTTTCAAAATGGGTAGGTGAATCTGAGCGTGGTGTTCGAGAAGTTTTTAGAAGAGCTCGACAAGCTGCTCCATGCGTTATATTCTTTGATGAGATAGATGCTCTCGCTCCCGTCAGAGGTGTTGGAGGTGATAGCATGGTTACAGAGAGAGTTGTTAGTCAACTACTTACAGAGCTAGATGGTGTCCGTTCTCTAACTGGAGTTGTTGTGTTGGCAGCTACAAATCGAATTGATATGGTGGATACAGCACTCCTTAGACCAGGAAGATTCGATAAGCTCCTCTTTATCCCTATGCCTGATAGAGATGCCAGAAAGAGGATATTGGATATACATGCTTCTGGAAAGCCGCTTGCTAAAGGTGTAGATCTTGGAAAGATAGCTGACCAAACAGATGGATTCAGTGGGGCTGATATGGCATCCGTTGTGAATACCGCCGTTAGTGTTGTGCTTCAGAACTTTATCTCTACATATCCAAGTCCTGAGGAGGCGAAGAAACACGTAATTGAAGCGAATGTTTCAATGAAGCATTTCGATGAGGCAGTCCGTAAGGTCAAATCTTCAAGAGATGGGAAGCCAGTTGAGAAAGCTACCGTACCATATTACCGCTGAAGAGGAAAATCTATACTTCATCTTATCCACCATAAAGTGAATCTCATAACGATCTAAATATAAGCAAATCGAAAAGTTTCATTTAAAGTGGTATATCTTATGTCTATGGTTTATGCTGTATTGGCTGTAAGCTCAGTCAGTATTCTCTCTTTAGTTTAGGGTCAAGGCGTAAATATGATATTTTGTTTTACTTCAATAATTAGGTTACGGTATATCTCTAACAACTCTTCTTTAAAAAAAATAACATCAAAGGTTTAATTTATGTGGAATGAATCTCCTTTACGTTAGCGTTGGTAAATCTCCAAGGATACAAAGGTCTATCGTATGACTTACTTAAGGATTCGAAAGTTTCTATTGGTGACCTTATTGATATTAAAACCAAAAATAGATCAATCCAAGGATCACTTATGCCACGATACGAATATGCAGATGAAAAACACATAGTAATCAAAATGAGTAGTGGTTATAATATTGGATTAAGAGCAGAAGAGATTATTTCTATAAAACGTATTACCCGAGGTATCGTCCCATCATTTCAATCCCCTAAACCCCCAATATTAGATCCAAAACTACCGAAAGTAGCCATTATTGGAACCGGAGGGACTATCGCTAGTAGAGTAGATTACCGAACTGGGGGTGTTCATCCTCAATTTTCTGCTGATGAGCTATATGCTATAGTTCCTGAAATTGGTAAATATGCCCAGATTCATACTAAGCCTCTCCTCAATGTTTATAGCGAACATATCGATGCAGATCACTGGAATATAATAGCTGAAAAAACCGAGAAAGAGATTATTGCAGGATTTGATGGAATCATTGTTGCCCATGGAACCGACACAATGGGTTACACATCTGCAGCACTCAGCTTTGCTCTCTCAAGCTCACCAATCCCAGTAATCCTTGTTGGGTCCCAGAGATCAACTGACCGACCATCTTCAGATGCAGCCTTGAACCTTATTGGTGCAGTAGCTACAATAACGAAAATCCCTTTTTCAGGTGTTTATGTTGCGATGCATGGAAGTACCAGTGATACTATTATTGCAATTCATCAAGGAACCAGAGTTAGGAAAAACCACACCAGTCGAAGGGATGCGTTTGAGTCAATAGATGTTTCTCCAGTATCTTTTTTCAAAGACGGGAAAGTTGAGATTCTTAATGAAGATTTGCCTTTGAAAGATTCATCACGTCAATTCAAAGCAAGGTGTAAATTCGAAAAAGCTGTTGCTTTGATAAAGTTTCATCCTAGTTTCAATCATAATCTAATTGATCATCTTGTAGATTCAGGATATCGTGGGATAATCTTCGAGGGGACCGGGCTAGGACATCTAAGCGAAGACTGTTACCAATCCATCAATGTTGCTGTAAAAAGAGGTCTCCTTGTTGGAATGACTTCACAATGTATCTGGGGAAAAGTGAATCTATCGATATATGACTCTGGAAGAGACCTGCTAAACTGTGGTGTAATCCCGCTAGACGGTATGCTTTCTGAAACGGCATTAGTAAAGATGATGTGGGCTCTTGGAAATACAAAATCTAAAAAAGAAGCCGAAAAATTAATGCATGAAAATATTGCCGGTGAATACCCGGAGAGATCACTCTTTGAAAGGAGGCAAAAAATATGAGCTTATTTAGACCGGATGAAATAGATTTGAAAGTTGGACTTGAAATTCATCAGCAGCTAGATACTCCAACCAAGTTATTTTGCAGGTGTAAAAAATTCGAAGACACATTTACAAATACGATGTATAGAACACTCAGACCTACCCAGAGTGAACTTGGTAAGATAGACCAAGCTGCACGTTTCGAATTTGAAAAGGATTTAACTATCAAATACGAAATTGGTAACGATTCATCCTGCTTAGTAGAAACAGATGATGAACCCCCACACCAAATAAGTATGGCAGCTGTTAAAACATCACTACTAATCGCTTTATCACTAAACTCAAATCCTGTTGATGAGCTCCAAGTAATGCGGAAAATAGTGATCGATGGTTCTAATACCGCTGGTTTCCAGAGAACTCTCATAATATCCATTGGCGGTGAGCTAAAAACAGGCAATAGATCTGTACCTGTCCAATCTATATTCCTTGAGGAGGATGCAGCAAGATTATTAGGAGAATCAGAAAATAAAAAAAATTATGGCTTAGATAGGCTAGGTGTACCTTTGATAGAGATTGCTCTTGCACCTGTTACCGCTACTCCAAAAGAAATTCAGGATATAGCTTATGCTTTGGGTAGGTTGATGAGATCAACTAGGCTTGTATCACGTGGACTTGGAACTATCAGACAGGATATCAATATCTCAATTCTGGGAGGCAAAGTAGTAGAAGTGAAAGGTGTTCAACGACTCGATTTGTTGGAGAAAGTAATAATTTTTGAAACTCTTAGACAGAAAAGTTTAATCCATCTTAAAGATAAACTTGAAAACAGAGGTTTAACGGCAAAAGATTTTCAAGATAAGCCTATCGATGTATCATCCTTATTTCAGAAGAATAGCGAAAATATCCTGAACAAAACCTTGAAGAAAGATATGAAAATATACGCTATTCGACTTAAAGGGTTTTCAGGCATTCTCAGCTTTGAAGATTTTCCAGGCACAAGATTTGGGCGCGAATTGGCTGATGTAGCTCGATTTTATGGTCTAGGTGGACTCCTTCATTCTGATGAGATTCCAGGATATGGTGTTACCAATATTGAGATGGAAAAAGTTAGGAGTAAATTGCACCTAGATAAATCGGATGGATTTTTACTCATATCAGGTGATACGAGGAGATTGAAGAAAGCTTCAGTAGCCATTCAACAGAGGATTCAATCTGCCTTTAAAGGAGTGCCTGCTGAGACACGGGGACCTACACCTGATGGAAAAACTCGCTTTATTAGACCTCGTCCTGGTGCGGCTAGAATGTATCCTGAAACTGATATTCCCCCTATCATTATAAGTGCGAAACTTGTTAGAGAATTAAAACGAAAGATTCCACGTCCTTGGGAGGAACAGATATCTGATATCATCTCTAAATACTCTCTAAGCCGTAAACTTGCTATCCAAATATATGATTCACCATTCATAGAAATCTTTGAAGAATTATCAAATATAACTAGAATTCCAACTAGCTTAATTGCAGCTACGTTAACCGAAACTGTGGTGAACCTTTCGCGTGCAGGATTAGACACTTCAGTTCTTACTGTTGATATAGTTAAATCATTATTTATGGCATTAGATAAAGGAATAGTTTCAAAAGAGGCTATCCCTCAGATTCTTGAGCTGATTCTAAAAGGTGATGTAAAAGATATTGAAAGTGCAGTGAAAAAACTTGGATTGAGTACTTTAACAGATGAAACATTATTGACTTTAATAAAAAAAATCATTAATGAAAATAAGGTATTAATTGATGAAAAGGGTACTGCTGCATTCAGCAATCTTATGGGGCAGGTTATGTCTGATGCGAGAGGTCGAGCTGATGGACAAAAGGTAAGTAATCTCTTAAAATCTGAGTTGAATAAAAAATCTTATTGAAAAGAAGAAAAGAAAGTCAAAGATTTGACATTTGAAAAAAAGAAGTACATGGTTTGAAGATGTTATAGGTTGCTACCTCATTAGAAATGATGAGACATTTCTACTTGCTCAAATAGAATATTTATGATCTCTCAGCGCAGTCGCTCGATAGGCGAATAAGTCTTGCAGGAATGCCTCTAAACGGATTGATCTTACGAATTAATGATTTAGAATAGTTGTTTAGATGCGCGGAGGATGTATAGACAAGGATGGTGTAATATTAACAACTTTTGGAAAAAATGCTACAGAAATACCAAGTAACATAAATCTGTGAACTACATTTGTTTCTAATTACCAGCAGTTTAAAGAACTTGTTTCAATACTAGATCTAATAGTTGAACACCTTCATCTTTAAGATCAATTATAGGTATTTTCTGGATTGATTTACCTCTTAATATATTGGATATTTTTCCTGTAATTGCTAAAATCGGTGGAATGGTTCCGTTAAGCCGTTTTTTTGCATCTTCTTCATCTTTTGCAGTAACTATCTTAATTACCTCTCTTCTACTTGAAACAATCCAGTGAAAGCCCTCTAGTATTATTAAATCAAATTCTTCATCTTGGAAGAGTTTTAAAATATCTTTAAGTTTGTATTCAGGGCCTTTCTCCTTCCTTATGATAGCAACCTCATCTTCAGATAGACATACCACCCTTTTGGATCCTGCATTTGCGTGCCGCCAAGTGTCCTTTCCATCTAAATCTATTGAGAAATCAGGGTGGTGAACATGTTTTGCAGAACCGATTGTTAACCCTTTTTTCACTAAATTAGTAACCAGATATTCCACTGTTGAGGTTTTGCCTGAATTGCTGGTTCCAATTATTGCTAGTACCTTCCCCAAAATTATTCATCTCATCATGTTAAAGAACTCTAAACCACCAAATATTTTTACATCGATAATATCATTCTTATTTTTCTCAACCCCGGCAGGAATAAATACGTAACCATTAGCATCGACCAAATTATTTAATATTGACAGATGTTTCTTCAATGGTACCGCATGATATTTGTCGGCTTGAATATGCACTTTGACTGGTAGGACTAGATCTATTGTAGGTTTTGCGGTGACCCTTCCGTCCAATATGCACGTAATCTTGGGAAGGAGGTCGCTGAAACCCAAACCTAGCTGCATATTTAGAAGAGGTATTACAAACAAGTAGAATGTAGCAACCGTTGAACCAACATGTCCTGGAAGCATAATTATTGGTTTTCCTTGGGTCACTGCCACTCCGCTGACTTTTCCTGCACTAATTGATACTCCGTGAAAGATAATACCTGGTTTACCTAATCCCCCTAAAACATTTGGGACATAATCTTTTAGCCCAACTGAACATCCAGCTATTGTTATAACAATGTCAGCATTATCCAAACCAGATTTTATCATCTGCTCTATATGTCCGATGTTATCATTTGCAATGCCAAGAAGGATTGGTTCGGCGTTGAAGTACTCAACTAGGCTAGCAATTATGTAGGCGTTGTTATTTGTAATTTTGTTTGAGGAGATTCCGAATGGTTCTGTTAACTCGTCTCCCACAGATATTATGGCTACCTTAGGTTTTCTTATTACATTGACAAACTCCTGCTTCAATGCCACTAACAGTCCTATGTCTTGCGCTCTCATTATGTGGCTTTTTGAAAGCACTAACTCATTCTTCTTTGCGTCTTCACCGGTTTGAGCAATATTCCTATGCTTTTCTACCGGCTTCCATATGATTATCTCTCCTTTTTCTCTTCGAATAAATTCCACTTTAATTACCCCATCGGCTCCATTCGGAATAGGTGCACCACATGCTACATACATCGCTTCGAATGCCCCTATCGAAGCCTTAGTTGGATGATCTGGTGGATATAGCTCTCCAGTAATATTGAGTTTTACTGGATTATTCTCCGAGGCATTTTGAATATTCTGGGTATTCACTGCATATCCATCCATCGCTGCAAAATCATGGTCCGGTAGTTCTTTCTCTGCTACAATATCTTCTGCTAATACTCTTCCCAAAGCCCTTGTACTTTTTATCCTTTCATTTTCTAGGGGTTTATCTGGAATTGCTTTTTCCATTCTTGATAAAGCTTCCTTAAATTTAATTAACTTAAAAAATCTCTTTTGTTGACTTTTCATTCTATCTATCTCACTTCTTACCTTCCAATTGTGAAATATATGTTACAAAAAATATTCATGTCTTTTGATCTTAATCTTAATGATTTAAGATCGTGACTAGCCTTTTTTTGGAATCCTATCCTAGTCATACTCGTCGACCGGCAGGTCTATTTGTTCCTGTCGCATAAGTGTTTATTCTGGTGTGGTGGTTTCTTAGTGTGTTCAATGTTTTCTGTTCAATATTTGTTCAGCGATTTTGAAATCCTTCGGTGTGTTTATATTAAAAAAACAGTTTAAATTTGCATCTAAATCCTTAAAATTTTCTACTGAAACATAGTTTATGTGTTTTAGCTTATTTATTACATCTTTAATTCGATTTTCGCCTTCTTCAACTGCTTTTTTAAATGCCCATATGGTTGTTGCAACATTATAAACAGCATATAGTGGTTCAATATTACCGTTAGGCCAGACTGGAATAGCTACATCAAATCCTTGAGCCTCGATTTGTAACTGTTTGATCACGTTTATGTTTATGAAGGGCGTATCTACTGCAAGAATAACTGCATAATCTGTTTCTATTGTTTCAAGACCTGTAATCATCCCGTATAATGCTGCCTTTTTCTCAGTCTTGTCATGGATTATCTTTACAGATTTTGGTAGAATGGATGCATAATTCTCTTCTTTATCATGTTTTCCTATTGCTAGGATAATATGGTTAGAAATTCTAGAGGTTACTCTAACTACATGTTTTACTAATGGTTCACCTTTAATTTTAAGAAATACCTTGTTGGATTGCATCCTGCTACTTTTTCCTCCTGCAAGAATTATTACCCCTAGGTTACCCTTATTGTGCCCTGATGGTTTTTCTATTAACATTGAATCCAACTTCATCGGTAACCAATAAATTGAGCCCCTAATATTCTCTTTTGAAAACTTCTCTGATAAATCTTATTTACTTACAAACATCTTATTAATCCAACCCACCTTGCAGGAAACTCAAATGCCTCCGGAATCCATAATTCTATTCATTGGTTCCCTAATGAGAATCCAAAAAGTAACACATAGTACAGTTGGACTCGCCAAGCTTTTCTATTAATTTGACCAAAAGAAATCTTCTAATTTCGTTGCCCCCACAATTTCGTCAAAATCATATCCCAGGGAGCTAAGTATCTGATCAAAGGTGCTTCGCATATAAGCTTCATACTTTTTTGTATCCACCTCTTGGATATTTGCCAGTGATACAGGCTTTACTCCTGTAGTGCTTGTTGTCTTTATAAAAGAGATTATATCTCCTGCTTTTATCTCTCGACCATGATCCACCAAGATTTCGGCAGCTTTTACATGCTGTGGTTTAGTTTTTGTATATGATTTTGGAGATTTACTCATTACAATATTAAATGCAAGATCTTCAATAGGTATATCCTTATTCTTCAATAAAAGGTACTTTTCTCGAAGAAATGTCTTTATCTCATCTCTTGCAGTTTCGAAGTCGTTTTTAGTTAGGACTTTACTAAGAATATTTATTGTATCGTAAAATGCTTTTCGTATAAAGGGTGGTGTATGACTTTTTTTCCCCGTAAGTCCCTTAACATCAACACTACCATCCGGTAGAACCCCTAGGTAGTTCTTTTTTCTTTCACTAAATGCTACATATCTGTATATCTTCTCAAGATCAAGTTCGATCCCGAGATCATTTTCTGCCCATTGAGTAATAGTTTTAACTTGATTATCTGTAGGTTTTTTCAGGAATAATGAATCTGTATCTCCGTAGACCACATCTATATTCAGTTCATTACACTTCTCTATCGTGTGCTTTATCGAGTATCTTCCCAAAGATGCGGTTGCATCAGCCGCTGGAAGATAATAAAGTGGATAAATCTCTGCGCCCATAACACCGTAGCTGGCGTTTAAGATTACTTTGAGCGCTTGTGAAACAACTTTTGCCAATTCTCTTTCTTCTGTCATCAAACTCGTTTTCTTTGAAAGAGGTTTATAATAATCAACCCTGATATCACGCAGTGAACCAATGATATTGGAAGTCAGTCCCCTGTGTTTGGAACATACCCAGTGCTCTGTCTCAGGTATCTTATTAGAAGTACATTCTGTATGTCGACATCTTACGGTCTCATAAGAAAGATTATGCACTTTAATTAGACTGGGATATAGGCTTGCAAAATCTAAAACTGCAACGTCAAAATAGACTCCACTTTTAGGCTCGACAACGATTCCACCCTTATATTTCTTCCCTTTAATTGCAGGTTCAGACTTAACTTTTTGGGTTTTATTATCTAAATCCCCTCTTCTGGGTATTAGAGCATTCTGTTGTCTGTGTTCAAAGTACATCAAGCTTCTTATCCAGTTTGACACAGAAAGTCTTGCAACATCATCAATCGGCATCTTTGCCACTCTTGAAATAACCAACAGAAGTTTCATGAGGAGGTTGTCACTGAAACTAGTAAGTCCATACGTAATCTTAGAATCCTGATAGCAATACTTTGCCAATTTGTTGTATGACAAATCTCCAATAGTGCCTTCGAATGTTATCTTTTCTTCATTAAGTAGTGCTTTTCCGATTCCATCCAAAGTGTGATCAGTATACCTATTATTGAAGGCATAACCTTGTATTGATCGGTTATTGAATGTCTTATAAAGGTCGATATGAATACCGGGTCTCACATATGCTGCATTATTACCTAAATATATTGGTATTTCATTCGTCTTAAACCCGTTTCTTGATCTTAAAGCACTGTGATATAGATAGTTAAGGTCGAAATCATCACCATTGTATGTTAAAATAAAGGGGTATTGAACTATGTGCTTGAAGACATCAGAGAGAAGATCTTTCTCGCAATCAAAAAATATTGTTTCAAAATCATTATTCATAATTCTTTCATTTAGTACCTCTCCTTTCCTCCTGAGAACCAGAACCTTTCGAAGACCATCGCTTCCCACCAGACTGACTGCAATCACTTCTTGACTTGCCTCCCTTGGATCAGGTATTCTATTTTTCTCTGCCGGAACTACTTCTATATCAAGAGCAAGCCGCTTTAATTCTGGAAGGGGTTGACTCAGGAGTTCAGTCCATTCTTGGATACTCTTTTTGAGATCTGAATCAGCTTTTTCAAGTGTTTTTTCCATCCTCTTTTGTATTGCCGCAGGGAGGTTATGTTTAACAGGTACTATTTTCGATTCTTCTATCTTATAATATGCACCTACCGGAAATCCTACATCATAAAGGTAATTTTCATAATATTTGATATCAGCTTCCCACGCTTCTACAATATCTCTTATACTTTTTTTATTTATTCCGCCACCTATTGCAAGCGGATTTGTTGTTATTATTTTGTAAATATTTATTTCCTGGTCTGCTATGAGATCATATTTCTTGACCTTCTTGATTTCTTTTACATCTGATCTTTTCTTTAATTCGTTAATTGTTTCATCCGATATTGTATCAAGTTTAACTAAGCAATATGGTTTATGATCTGTATTGTCGTACCAATGATAAATTTTTTTTGTTTCTGAGTTGTAGAATTTTAAAACAGCAACTCTCTTGTTGCTATCATATAAAGCTGAAACCAGTATAGATTCACGAAGATTGGTGATGCTTTTTTCTGAGTTTCTCATCTCTGAGATATAGTCTGGTGTCTGCTCTGTTTTCATAACTTAATCCAAGCCTGTACATTTTTATGATATATTTACTTTGGATATAACATAACATTCTATTTGTTATCCTTATGGTTTAGGTAAAGTGTGGGTTTTAATGAATTTATGAGAGGAAGGGTTAAATTCTGAGGTCTTGAACCGTGTTTAGTGAACTGAATATGACAGGCTTAAAGGTTTCAAGATTTTCCAGGATAACGGCATTATTGTTCTTAGCGGCAGGCATTTTTTGGTTTTCAATCGTATTGTTCGAACAAGGGGCTTTTCTACTAGTTCTGCCGGGTTTTGCCAGTTTATTGTCTGCAGTATTGATTTTTATAGGAAGGAACATCGATATTAAAAGAAGCGTATCATTAGCAACGGGTTTGTACAATTTTCTAATTTTTGCATACCACGCTTATTCTGCTTTTTCACTTATTGGCTCAGGTTTTGGTTCATTCGCTTATTTAGCAATAATGGGTTATTCTCTATGGACAATTACCTTTCTTTTCTTGGTTCTTAAGATGCAGAACGACTCTGAGGTCTTTGGCTTATTATAGACTCTATTCTTTGAAGATAAAAAAAAGCATATGCTGAAATAATTGTTAAAACTGTGAATAGCTTGGTTGCGAAGACTATGTTCCAAGGTGTGTTAGGGTTAGGAAATGTGTTTTTTATAATATCTACATTTAATTCTCCTATTATTGAGTCTCTAGCTATCAATCCACTCCATAATGTGAAATTAAATAGCACTTCGTAGGCAGCCATAGCGGCAACAAAGAATGCGAGGAACCTGAGAAAATTCCTCCGAGGTTTAGACCATTGGATTACCTTATCTTTACCCAACTCTAGCGATGAGAAGAAAAGTGCCAAAATGGATGCTGAAAGCCAGGTTATTGGTTTAGAGTAGAAAAGTGGAAAAACTGAGATTGGTGGTACCTCTAATGTCACAAGAATTTCTCCAACTACGTTCCCACCTTGGATTATAGTTGCCAGAATTCCATATGCTGAAGTAATACTGATTACCAATAATGATATTAGACTGATTAACTTGTAGAATGTTCTAACCTTCTCCTCTTCGGTAGAGAGATCGATCATCTTCATAGTCTCGTCCTAATGAATATGATGCTAAAGTATTTTGTGTTTGACACATTGCCTTAATGGATATGGGTGTACTCAAGATAAATGATAGTTTTCAGTATTGTTTGTTAGAAATGTCACTTCTCTTTGGAATAGTTATTTGATGACTTTGTTTGTGGTTGAGTTGTGGGTTGGTTTATAAATGCTAAAACGTGAAGAACAAAAGGTGAAGATATGTGGATATTGAAGGTAAGATAGATCTTGTTTCAAGACCTCCAATAGAGGAAGTTGTCACTGTACAGGATATGCGAAGGCTTCTTGAAACCGATTCTCATCCTCATCATTATATAGGTTTGGAGATATCTGGTTTACTTCACCTTGGGAGTCTCATTCTAACGGGTTTCAAAATAAATGACTTTATTAATGCAGGAATAAAGTGTAAAATCTTTCTCGCAGATTGGCATAGCTACATTAACAACAAGTTTGGCAGTGACTGGAATAAGATAAAAAGTGCCTCGAAATATTATGAGGAAGCCTTCAGGTTCTTCTGTCCAGGAGTGAATGCTGTCACAGGTTCTGAATTATATGCTAAATCCGATAACTATTGGGAGAATCTTGTGCGTTTCTCGAAGCATATTACTCTCTCTAGAAACACAAGATGTCTAACCATATTGGGGCGAAACGAAAAGGATCATCTCCATTTCGCTCAATACTTGTATCCTCCGATGCAAGCAGTAGATATTGAAGCCCTTGGTTCATCTATAGTACATGCAGGAATGGATCAACGTAAAGTTCACATGTTGGCACGAGAAGTCTTTCCAAAGATGGGATGGAAGGTTCCAGTTGCAGTACATCACCATTTGCTCCCAGGTCTATCCGGACCAGTGAATTCTATGCTTGATATGAAATCAACTACTGATTCCGTGATATCTAGTAAAATGAGCAAGTCAAAACCTTGGACTTGTATTTTCATTCATGACAGCGAAAACGAGATTCATGATAAAATGAAAAAGGCCTGGTGTCCAGAAGGCCAAATTGAGAATAACCCTGTCCTTGAAATAGCTAAGTATATCTCGTTCCATGAAACTAAGGAGTTTGAGGTGGACAGACCAAGCAAATTCGGTGGCCCTCTCTCATTCATAGATTATCGTCAACTTGAAGATATTTTTCGTGAAAAGAAACTTCATCCAGCTGATCTCAAGTTGGCAGTGGCAAATTCTGTAAATCAAATAATCCAGCCTATTAGAAAACACTTTGAATCAAGAACTAGTCTTCTCAAAGTCTATGAATCTGAAGAGTGATTTTCTTGATACCGATAAACATGCCCCTCATAGGCAATGAAGAGAAAGATGAAGTGATGAAGGTCTTGGAGAGCAGTCAATTAACCAATGCTTCTATTGAAGGAGGATATTACACTCAGAAGTTTCAGTCTTCTGTGAAATCTTTTTTGAATGTAAAACATGTTTTTGCAATAAATTCAGGTACATCCTCTCTTTATGCCGCACTATTATCTATAGGTATCAAGGAAGGTGATGAAGTTTTGGTTCCCTCATTCACCTTCTTAGCAACTGCAAATGTTGTTCTTCTCACTGGAGCAAAACCCGTTTTTGTTGATATAGATATGGCCCATTATACTATTGATCCAAACGATTTGAAAAATAAAATCAGTACCAGAAGTAAGGCAGTGATTCCAGTTCATCTATTTGGCCACCCAGCAGATATGAATAAGATTACTGAAATCGCTAAGAAACATGATCTTCGTATAATAGAAGATGCTTCCCAATCGTTAGGTGCCAAATATCATGAACGCCAAACCGGGAGTCTCTCTGATATTGGTTGTTTCAGTATGTATCCTTCAAAGATAATAACCAGTGGAGAAGGTGGGTTTGTTTCAACTAATGATGATGCTTTGGCTGAAAATTTGAAATTGATTCGTAACCATGGAATATCTCAGAGCTTAGATGCCAAAGTTCTAGGAGCCAACTTGCGTCTACCCCAGATGGAGGCTGCAATAGCCTATATTCAGATGTCGAAGCTACCTTCATTTTTGAAAGTTAGGCAAAGAAATGCAGGGATACTGACGGATATGCTTTCGGGTTTGAATGGTGCTAAATTACCTGGTGAAGCAAAGGATTGTTCTTCTAATTGGTATCTTTATACGGTGGCCTCAGAAAGAAATCGAGATAAAATTCTAAAGTATCTTTTTTCCCATAAAGTGGGTGCCGCAGTTTATTATGATCCTCCAATTCATAAAACTCCCCTTTATGCAGCAAAAGGGTACAATCAACTCATTCTTCCAAATACTGATAATGTTTGCAAGCATGTGCTTTCGCTGCCTGTGCATCCAGGTGTTTCTGAAGATGATATGATTCATATTGCTTCAACTTTCAGGTCTGCATTTAAATCTGCAAAATAGTGGAATCATTAGGAGGAATAAAAAAATAACTTCTATTCTTGTTATCATCCCTACATACAATGAAGTGGAGAATATAGTCCGTATAATTCCAAGTATTCGAGAAGTATTGATCAAGAACAATATTTCTTATCAAATTCTAGTTGTTGATGATAATAGTCCTGACGGAACAGCAGGGGAAGTTGAAAATATGAAAAAAGAAGATGATCAGATTTATCTGTTAAAACGACCAGGAAAACTTGGACTTGGTTCTGCATATATTGATGGTTTCACTTGGGCCTTATCTCATTTACCATTTGATATTATTGTTCAAATGGATGCAGACTTTTCTCATCAACCTTCAGATATTGTGAAACTTGTGATGGCTATCCAAAAAAATACTGATGTTGCGGTGGCATCGAGATATATTGAGAGTGGAAGTTCGAACATGTGGCCTTGGCACAGGAAATTGATTAGTAAAATTGCCAATTTTCTCTCACACATAATGTTGGGTATCAATGTTAAAGACATAACAAGCGGTTTTAGAGCTATTCGCAGAAAGGCGGCTCAGGAGTTATTGAAATATCAAATTAATGCTAGTGGATATTTTTATCAGGTTGAAAGTCTAGCTATATACAAAGATATAGGTCTTTCCATAATTGAAGTTCCGTACGTCTTTGAAGCAAGATTATCAGGTAAGGCTAAGTTGTCAATATGGGAAATTTTTCGTTTTGCAGGTTTCCTGATAAAATTGTCTTTGTCAGGAGTAAATTTGAAAGAAAATTAAATCTAGTGGGAAAGACTCAAATACTATTCTAACCATAAAAACTAGACGATATCTGATGATGGAATCCAATAAACCAACCGAACCAACTGAATCCATTGAATCTAAAGAAACTAGTGAAAGAACATTTGGAGAAATTGAATATGAGTGTGTACGATGTGGAACAAAGGTAACCTCAGAACAGCTTGCACAGCTACCTGAGATCAAATGCATATGTGGTTATCGTATCCTTAAAAAAACGAGGTCACCTGTAGTCAAACAAGTAAAATCTATCTAACACTTGAACAATATCTGAAGATTTGTGCTCTTTCTTTCTTTTCAAAGATCTTTCTGAATTTTTTCAGTATATCGTAAAACTAGGATGGTGATCACGAAAGTTACTCATGCGATAATATATGGTGTTCATATAGGTTAATTAAAACTGGAAAATATTTATTGTATCAAAATAATAAGCCATAATTTATTGAAGAGATTTCAATCATTTCATAATGACTTAGTTAATGTTATACAATAAAGAATAAATGAAACACAGATAATCAAACTTTCGAGAAATATGGTGTCTTTAGTTTCATCTTTTACTTGGTCTATACAAGATACATATACAATTCAACTAGGAAGTAATCGTGAGCCATACTAGGCGATAGAGATCGCCACCGCATAATCACAATTCTTAAGAACTTAATTCTTGAGTTACATTCTTTGCTATATCTAAAACCTCTTCAACTTTAAGCTTCCGCTTAACCATTTCCATTCTCTGCAAGATAATGGCTTCTTGTGCTGCGATAACTAGAAATTGGTTTCCTGGCTTCAACCCCATCTTTTTCCGAAACTCTTTTGGGATAACGACTTGTCCTTTCTCAGATAATTTTGTAGTTTCTACTAATACGTCAGACAAAATCTCTCTATCTGTAATCCCTTATTTTCCCTATTTAATGATTCTGGAGAAAAAATCATGATTGGATCAAATCTGGAACAGTTTGTTCCCTCTTCAAGAGATGTTTTACTCCTTGAACACCATGGATTCCTCTCAGAATGAGAATACTCCCGGTAAGAACTATAATTGAGTAAGATGTAGATATCCATTCTGGAAAAGTTATCATAATTATGGTTGCTTCAACTGCTAATAAGATTCCGCTTATAGAAAAGAAAAGGGATTCATACATCGTTATCTCGTTTCTGAAATCAAGATCTGTAATAACAGTGATGCCTAACACCATCAATGCAAGACCAAGTATTCCTCTGATATAATGTCCCACTGAGGCGGGTTTCCTTACAAGTGAACCTCTCAGTTATTACTCAGATTAACTTCTATGAACACATCTTCAGGCACACGTAGTTTCATTAATTGTCTCATAGTTCTATCGTCGGCATCCATATCAATAAGTCTCCGGTGAACCCTCATTTGCCACTTATCAAATGTATTTGTTCCTTGGCCTGACGGTCCTTTTCTGGTTACTATCTTTAGCTTTTTAGTAGGAAGGGGTTGGGGTCCCTTTACCTTAACACCCGTTCTCTCTGTCATCCCTTTTATTTCGTCACAGACTTGGGTAAGGTTTTCTACGTTTGCGCTGGTAAGCTTAATTCTGGCAATTTGTGGCATCCGTTAAGTCACACCATCGGTTCTTGGCGGTATTATTTAGACTTTCAGAAATTGTTTCTCTCTGTGATGCCAAGATTATAGACTAGTCTGTTAAAACTTTTCATTAAAAAACCTTAAAGATGAGTTTTCTATATTGAAAAAGCAGATTGCTAGTGGCAGCTAAAGTGCTTCATTTAGCGCGTAGTGGCAGGCTCATTCTTCACGCTAACGGAGATATTAAAACAAATAGTATTCTTTATGATGCTAAAGAACGTAAAGTGGCGAAGGTTATTGAAGTTTTTGGGCCAGTAAAATCGCCTTATATATCAGCTGCACCTCTTACAGATAGAATTAAAAGGATTATTGGTCATAACGTTCACTCTTCTGAAAGGAGTTCAAAGGTTGTCAAGTCAAGGAAGTGAAATTAGATCAAATAGTGGTTGCCCAACTTGTGGGAAATCATTGATTGGTGATGCATTTAAGGGTGAAATTGTCTGTTCTTCATGTGGATTCGTAGTTTCAGAACAGTTAATTGATAGAGGCCCTGAATGGAAAGCCATTGTTGAACCAGAAGATAAAGCGAAAAGAGTGCGTGTTGGCGCTCCAAGAACAATTACGCTTCATGATTTTGGTCTTTCTACAATGATTGGGAGTGATATGAGAGATTCTCATGGACAATATCTTGATCGTAAATCTAGAAACCAGTATTATAAACTTCAAAAATGGCAGAGTAGAGTTCGGACAACTTCAACAGAACGAAGCCTTTCAGGTGTTTTATTCAAAATAACAGAAGTTTCCCGTAATCTTAGTCTTCCAAGGAATGTCATTGAGACAGCTGCTCAAATTTTTCGTGATTGTGCTCGATTAAAGGTTTCCCGAAGCAAATCGATTATAGGTATGACTGCTGCATCTGTTTATCTGGCATGTAGAAAATGTGATGTAGGTCGCTCCATAAAGGATGTCGCTGATGCAGCTAATACAAACCAGCGTACGGTAGCAAAATATTATCGTCTTATTCTGAAAGAGGTAGAAACTACTTATGTTCCACCTCCTTCTATTTTTAAGTATATCTCAAAGCTCGTGAATATGGCAAAGATAAATCCTCGAGTGGAACGACTAGCGCTATTAATAGCACGTAAGACTAATGATAGCAGAATATCTAGCGGAAAATCTCCTGCTGGACTAGCTGCAGCTTATGTGTATATCGCTTCTGTTATGCTAGGGGTGCATATCCCACAAAGAGAGATTGCCGATGTTGCAGAGGTAACTGAGGTCACTATCCGAAATAGGTGTCGCGAAATTATTGAGAACTTTACTATTACTCAATCTCTTAAAAAACTAAAGTAGCCATAAAAGAAATATACCTCGAATCCGAGTAATATGTGTGAACTATTTATCAAGGTGCTAAAATGAAAACCGAATCCACAACAGAGGAAATCGATTATTCAGAAGAAGAGGATGAACTTCTTGACTTTACATCGAGGGTCTACAAGCTAGTTGTTGAGCATGGTAATGAAGGCGTCCTTCAGAGTGAACTCTGGAAGAAGTTGAGCTTGACAAGCAGAGATGGATCTAGACTTGCTATTAGGTTGGAAAAAAGAGGTATGATTAAAAGAGAAAAAGTTCTTGAAGGAGGAAGGTGGACCTATAAGCTCTCACCTCTCAGACTTCCAGCCAAGATAAAATCTATTGAAGAATCTCCTTGCATAACATGCCCTGAAGAGTTGAAATGTTCTGTGGATAGTGTGATTAGCCCACACATTTGTTATTATATTGTAGAGTGGGCTATGCGTGAATACCTTAAATCACAGAATATACCTGCTACTCCAGAAGTGATTTACGAACGGATGTTCACAATTAAAATATAGGCTTAAATGAAGGACCATTTTCTACTTATTTTTATTAGATGTGAGTGGTACTGAGGTTCATAAATGCTAAGAGAGATCTCTACCGCAAATTAGCTAAAAAGGAGGGATACAGGAGTCGAGCAGCATATAAGCTGATCCAGTTAGATAAAAAGTATAATCTCCTTACGTGCGGGAGTATTATTATAGATTTTGGAGCTGCTCCAGGAGGCTGGATGCAGATCTCTTCAGAGAAAGTTGGCGAAAAAGGATTAGTTCTAGGAATTGATTTAAGGCGTGTATCGCCGTTTGCTGAAAACACTATAATTTTAACCTACGACATATTTGATCCTAATATTAGTGAGAAGATTCTAAGTCATCTTCCTAGAAAGGCCGATGTGGTTCTTTCTGATCTTTCTCCTGATATTATTGGTGTTTGGCAGGTAGATCATCTTCGGCAAATTGACATGGTTTTAAAGGTAGTTGATCTTTTGCCTCATATTCTACAATTAAATGGTAGTGCAATTCTAAAAATCTTTGAGGGAGAAGCTACCAGAAGTTTTTTGAGTACAGTAAATGATATCTTTAGTAAGGTTCATATTTCAAAGCCTCCTGCAAGTCGTAATAAAAGTAGCGAATTATATCTTGTTTGCAAAAATTATCGTGTAAACTAATTCTAGGCGAGCATTTTAACAATCTTTTGGAGTATCATGTTTGACGCGTCTGTCTTTATTCCTTTTGAATTTAAGGCAGTTCTTGATGCCCGATAACCCTCTTTTTTGATAGCCATGATTATAGAATTTATGCTTGGAGTAGCGACCCTCATTTGCCTTGAGATCTTGTCTATTGTGAAATAGGTAGGTGGCATATCTATTTCTTGAAGAGCTATAGATGCTATCTTTGACCCCATCTTAACTGAGTGCATATCAAAGTCATGAATCAATTCTGTAAGAAAATTTTTATTATGAATGGGGCCTGTCCATAATGGCCCAGCGTGTTTCATTAAAGTTTTGCAGGCAAAACATTCTTTATTTGGAATAGTATCTGCAGTTCGATGGCCACATTTAAAGCAATGTAAGATAAATCCTATCTCTTTGTATGTTCTTTCCTCCTGCGCAGCACCCGTATGAATAGTCATATAGACCCTGAAGTAATGACGTGTTCTATATGAGAATACAGGTTTTATCCCTAATCCAAGTCTCATAGCATTGTGGGCTACTGACCCAAAAAGTAAGCGAATTCCAATTTCATGGCTGTATTCTGTCCTAAGGGAGTGTCCCTGATATTTGCGATATGATACTTTGGGATAAACTCCGCATAAAACCGGCATATCTGTTGCGGTCGTTGAAAGTAATCCGTTATTTTCAATAGATCTTAAAGCACAGTCAAGATATGGAGCAGGTGATCCAAATGGATCAATATCTAGGATAGTGAATCTTTTTTTTGGAGCAGAGTGCAATGTCAGAAATCGACATATATCTAAAACTGAAAAAAAACACTTCTCGGAAACTAGATTCAAATTGGCTGATTTTTTGGCTAAATTAACAGCTTGTAGGTTACCATCATTTATGTGAACTTCTTTTACATCTGGTACTTCCTTGGCCACTCTTATTCCTCTAGCTCCTACCCCGGCTAGTGAATCTGCCATAACTGTTGATGATGTCTTATCTTTAGAGAATACGCGATATGTTGCCATAGATATATCTCTATTAAGTTCTGCTTTAGGGTTGAAGAAAGCAGGTGTTCTTGGCGGGATATCTGATTGTATGCTGGCTTCCGGTACAAGTAACTCTGTTTTTCCTTCAAATATTTTTTTTACCAGCACTTCGCCGGTTTTTTCCAATTTCTTTCAACTATCCAAAAAACTTTGAATACGCAGATTTAGCTTTTTTATTTCTTTGTGTCACGTCTCTGTTCTCCACGAATCATAGATAGCCTGGAGGCTAACTCTTTGATTGCTTGAATCTTTTGCTTATTACTTTCAATAGATACATATCCTGAACTAATTTGCATTCGTTTGGGGTGTGAGGCTTCATTTGGTTCTGGTTTGTATCCTGCTCGTTTAGCTGCTTCTTCGAGTTCTTGAAGAGAAGGATTTCGTACCGCTATATTAAGTGGTACTCTCCTTCCATCTTTTCTGCTGAATCCTGAATTGAAATAGTCTATCCAGATTACGAGTCTATCGTAATCTTTCATAACTAGTTACCCTACTTTATGAGGATGGCGTTTATTACTCCATCCTGTCCTGGGCGTGATGAAACTTTTGCTTTACCCTTTTCAGTTTCTATAGTGCAACCTTTTGTAATCACACCGCGTCTTTCATAATCTCTATTTGCTGGATTTTTTATGATCTTTAGTATCATTATTTTCTCAGATTCATTTGTAGAAGGGTCTAAAACATTAGCATATTCTGCACTTTTTAACCCCTTTTTGAATCCTCTGCCTCTAACATTTTTCTTAACAATTTTATTCTCACCTTTTACACTTTCTATTGCATATCGGCTCTTTTCATAAGCACGACTACCTCGATATGCTTTACGTTTGCCTCCTGTCGCCTTTCTTTTAGTCAAGTTTTTAATTGGTTTAATCAAACGACTACCCATCATTTGAGAAAAAAGCACATTTTAAACTTTGTTAGATATTTGTATGGAGGTTTTTCTTCGTGTTGTTGAGAGTCTTTGTTTAATTTTTATTGGTTCTTTGCTTAATCCAAAGTAGTCAGAAAATGAACTGCTTGTTCGGTAGATACTGCTCCTTCCAGATCGTTGTGATTCAACAAAACCGAGTTCACGTAGTTCTTTTAGGTGGCTATACACTTGAGATCCTCTTCTTGCAGCAAGATCTGTACTAGTTATCGGTTGGAGGTATGCTACATGGGTGAGTGTATTAAGAACAGACTTAGTCATAAGGGGCCTGAGGGAAAATCTTCTTGCTACTTTTGTATATTGAGGTTTTAATTGCATAGCAAACTTCTGTCCAGGGAGCTCACTGATTTCTAGCGCCACCATGTTTTCATTAATGCTCTTCAATATATCTCTAACTATCTTTATTGTTTTTCTTTTAGACGATATTCTTGCAGCTTTCGCCAATTCTGCAATTTCCAAAGGTCTTCCATATGCATATAATGCAGATTCTATTCGTGCGCGTATCTCCTCATCGCTTACTGGCATTTTGAATTGCCCCCATTATCCAAATGTCTTCTTCATCCTGAACTATTTTTATCAATCCATCATTAGCAATAAAAAGGAGTAGCAGAAGTGTTCTTACTCTCTCTAATATGCTCATGTTCATAACATATTCACTGAAAAGTATCCTTTCTCTTTCTCTAAGGCGATTCCCAATTTCTCTCTTGAGTTCTTTGAGTGCCTTTTGGATTTGAACAGAAAAAGTATCTACCTCGATTACAGGTTCTGCTTTTATCACGCTAGGCTTGGGCCTTTCAATTTGTTGAGAAATCATCTCCTCAAGAATGTTTTCTAAAGTGCTAACAAGATCATCAAGAGTTGTTGTTGAGAGTTCATATCGGTAGGGGATTTCCAACATCTGAGGTGGATCTATGTTATCTATAATGTGTCGTTTTATCTTCAACTTTTCAAAGAGAAATAGGCTCTCTACTTTCATTCTATAAATTAAGGCCGATGATAAAGCTGCGGATCCACATAATCGGAGATCAGGTGTTTCCATCCGTTCAATAAGTTTAATGAACATCTCTAGAAGTTCTTGAAGATCAACTTCCCAAGGTTTTCTATTCTTCATTTCAGTGGGATTAATGAGAATATTCAGTGGGGGTTTTGATAGATCTATCTTTTCTTTAACCACTTCTGGCTACAACTCCTACACCAGTTTTGTACTTAATAATTTTCGATATACCTTTCTCCTTGTATAAACCATAGATTAGTGACGCACGGGTTAACATTGTATCCTTTAAAGTTACGGCGATTATTTGTGAATTCTTAGCTTTTTCTCTAAGTAAATCTGCTAATCTCTCTATATTCTTCACATCCAAATGTGCATCAATCTCGTCGAAAAGGTAAAACGGTGAAGGATAAACTGATTGAATGGCTAAAATCACCGATAATGCTGATACTGTCTTTTCACCTCCGCTTACAGCACTTGATTCCCTAGGAAGATTATCAGGAAACTGAGCCATCAGGAAAACGCCTTGGGAAAAGATATCATCTGGATTCTCAAGTTCCAACCAAGCTGAACCCCCTGTGAGTTTCGCGAAAATAGTCCGTAGTTCTCTGTCAATCTTTTCAAAGCCGGTTAGAAACACTTTTTTCTTTTCGGCGTCTACCTCTTCGATAAATTTCACTATTACATTACGTTCCTCTTCAAGCTGGTTTTGTCTTAAAGACAGGTTTTTGTATCCTGAGAACACTTCCTTATAAGATCTGACGGCTAGCAGGTTAACGTGATTCTTGAGCCGCTGATATTCAATGTTTATTTGCTCATTAAGAACCTCTGCATTATCGAATGTCTCTACAGGTTTGGTGTAACCATAAAGTGTGAGTTCGCTCAGCAGGTTCTGCTCATTTGAAAATAAAACTTCAATACTTTTTGAAGTTAATATTGTCTCTTTCTCTATATTGGTAATAGATTTTCTTAAGCTTTCCTTATCTTTATTCATTCGTTTAAGTCTGGTTTCATATCTTTCAAGAATTGGTCTAGATTTTTTTGATTTTGTAATTGTTTCTTTTACATCCTTTTTCTGGTTTACAAGGTTCCCAGAAAGTTTTTTCAGGTATTCTCCTTTTTCTTCTTTGAAGATCTTTTTTTCTTTCAGTGTCAACTCAGACCCGTCTATTTGGTCTTTTAATCTAGTGCAGCTTGGCTCTATATTATGTTCAAGATTGCCTTTGTCCCTTAAGATTTGAGTTTCAATTTCCCTTAATTTTTTAGTTATACCTTCCATAAACCGGTTATTGATTTTTTTCTCTTCTTCTAAGGTTCTTATATCTTCAGATATATTTTGGGCTGTTATTTGACTGAGTTTTTCTTCATAAATTGATATCTTGTTGGTTATTGTGTTCTTTTTGACATCAAGTTTAGACATCTTTTTATTTATTAGTTCAAAATCTTTTTCTTTCTTTTTAAGACGTACCAGTAACTCTCTATTTAGATATCTGTATTTTTTAATAAATACTCTAATACTACTTCTCTCAACTTTTATCCTTTCTAATGACGAACCTAAACGTATTTTTTCTGCTGTTAGTCTTTTAGCTTCTGACTGGAGATTATCAATATTTGTCTTACGCTTAGCGATTGTGCTTTTAAGAGACAACAATGCTTCTTTAATCTCCCCGAGCGATGCTTCATCTTTAATAAGATCCATTATTTTATCCAATTTGGCAACATAACCAGTCTCGAATGCGACACTTCTTGGTTCAAATAGATCTCCAAATGGTGTAACGCTCTTGAATCCCTTTATGGAAACTAAGTAACCCTCTCGTGAGTTGTTTACAAGGATTGTATCTCCAAATAAGAAGTTGACCAGGCCTTCAAGTTTTTCATCACAACTTATCACATCCGCAAGTGTACCACTTATTCCTTCATCTTTAGATATTTTAATCCTCTTTGAATCCGATATCTCGGAAAGAGGAATAACAGTAATATTTCCTATTTTTAGGCGCTTGGCAATCTCAATAGTCTTCAACATAGCACGAAGGTCACGAACAACTGCCGCATTCATCCATCGTTTACCTGCTGCTTGGACTGCAGCTTTATATTTATGTGAGTATGATACTAATTTATCGATTCTACCGATATAACCTTTGATTACTCCGGTTGCTGCTAGTTCCTCTAGTCTTTTTAATCCAAGTTCATGCGCAATTATCTTGTTCACCATGGTTTTTTGAGTTTCGTATTTTAGCACAACATCACTAGCTTTGTTTAATGTGGCTATTGCTTTATCTATTTCACCCTGAAGATTCGTTTCTTGATCTGTTAATCCAGTAAGTGATGATCTTACTTTTTTAATTGAAACCCTATCGATTTGCTCAAAATCTTCAAGTTTCTTCAGTTGATCTTCAAGGTGCAACAATGTTTCTTGGAATGGCTGAACCTTGTCTTTTTGTGCAGCCAGATTTTCGTCAATGAGTTCTCTCTTATTATCGTTGATCTCTCGTTGCCGTGTGGTTAAGTTTAGTATTTCTTTGGATTTTAAAATCCGCTTAACTAGATTATTAGATTGAATTCTTTTCTTCTCTTTTAAGGTTTGAAGTCGTGTCAGTTGAGCATTGAGTCGTTTCATTGTAGTATCTGCCTTTTTTTTCATTTTTTTGATTTCTTCAGAATTAGTTTTTTCTTCCTCTATGCGTTTCTTGATAGCAACGAACTCTTTATTTTGTTGTATTTGCATTTTTTTAAGACGAGGCAATGAATTTTCAATATTTCGAATAAGATCACTCGCTGCTGATATTTCTTCCTTTAGCCTTGTAATATCACTTTTCGCTTTTCCAATTGCGAATTGAAGCTCGACTTTTTGACCTCCCGAACTATCCATTACATTGGACACAAATTCTTTTCTTTCGTTTTCGGCTTCTTCAATCTGTTTATCTATCTTATCTAAACTTTTGCGAATTCTATTCTTTTCAAATTCATAATCCTCAAGAAACTTATTCTCATCCGCAATTCTCTTACTATTCGTCAATAATTGTTTGGATGCTATTACTGCATTCAACCATCTAACTTCATCTTCAAGTATCTTCAATCTATTCTGATCGTTCATTTCACTTTCAAGTGAGCCTACTCTATTTTTTTTCTCATCTATCCTGGCCAAAGCAATTTGAAGCGAAGTATCTGCATCCCGGAGCTGATCTTGGGCTCTTCTTTTCTTATCGTCGAACTGTGCAACTCCTACTATTTCTTCAATTAACTCTCGTTTTTCGTCTGGTGTAAGCTCTGATAGACGAGTTACGACGCCTTGAGGAACCATGTTCAATCCTTCTGGAGAGATAAGTGCTAGGTTCAGCAGTTCTGAAAGTGCACTCTTTGTGATCCTCTTCCCGTTGAGAAAGTATTGATTTTCACCAGTCTGCCTGAGTTCTCTTGTAACCGATACATTATTAAAATCAACGGGTATTCTTTTTGTTGTGTTATCAAAGGTTATTGTAACCCGAATGACCGGTGGTCTCTTGACACTTGGTCCACCGTCATATATGAGAGAAGTTAATCTGTCTACTCTGAGCTTCTTAGAACTATTTTGACCCAGACAGAACATAATTGAATCCATTATATTTGATTTTCCTGAGCCATTAGGTCCAGTAATTGCTGTAAAATCTTGCTCGAATTTTATTGAGGTTGTCTTGTTTCCAAGTGACTTGAATCCACGTGCTTCTATCTTCTTTATGAAACCCATTCTTGATTACCTCACAGGATAATTTTTGGTTTCGGCAGAGGCAGTACGCAATTTACATTAATATGTGAAAAGGGGATTTATAAGCTTGGTGAACAATAAAAGATCTTAATTATGGATAAAGGAATATAATTCTCTATTGAAGTGAAAGTGTGCATTGCATATCTAGATGTAGACCCCCCAAGTAGTTCAGTATATCCAGATTCAACCATATTTTTGTGGGTAATTATTTAGATATCAATAGATATTTTAGTTTATTTATTATGTTTAGGAGTAAGCATTTTATTGAATCGTGTTATGATCTTTAACAGGGCTAAATACTTAATATTTTGACTTATAGGATAATTAAGATGTATTTTATCTGGTATTTTTTATGATGCGTCGTTTCACAGCTGTATTAGATGTGTAATCTTTCATGTGGAATGTGTTTTCATCAGTTGGAAATTTTCCATTAACGACTTCATCTCGGTAAGATTCGAGAGCCTTCTGTATATCTTCTGCTAAATTCGCATATTTTTTTATAAACTTTGGAGTAAACTTGTCATAGAGCCCGAGTATATCATGGAACACAACTATCTGGCCATCACAATGTGGACCTGAGCCTATCCCTATAGTGGGTATACTTAGCCTCTCGGTAATCATTTTCGCTACTTCGCTTGTGACCATTTCTAGTACGACTGAAAATGCTCCAGCTTCTTCAAGGGACATAGCATCTTTAATTATTTCTTCTGCAGTAATATCTGTCTTACCTTGGATTCTATATCCACTCCATAACGGAGACGTTTGAGGCATAAGCCCAACATGGCCCATAACGGGAATTCTAGCACGTGTTAGAGATTCGACTCTATTTTTCATTTTAATTCCTCCTTCAATTTTTACTGCATCTACACTTCCATCTTTAATGAATTTTCCTGCATTTCTTACAGCATCTTCATCGCTGGCTTGGTAGCTCATAAATGGCATATCTCCTACAATCAAAGATCTCTTATTTCCTCTTGTAACAGCTTTACTGAAAAGTATCATTTCATCAATTCCTATTGGGATAGTCGTTTGGTATCCAAGTACAACCATACTTGCAGAATCTCCCACTAATATTAGGTCAATTCCTGATCTGTCTACAAGGGCAGCGGAAGTATAGTCGTAAGACGTTACACACGTAATCTTCCTTCCTTCCTTTTTCATACGCAGAATCTCTGAAATATTAATCTTTTTCATTGAGAATTTACCCTAGTAGCTGCAATTTTTTCCAACCTATTTATGATATAACCAAGACTTTTGTCTAGGTTGACTTTATTGTCAAACCTTTTTATCATATCTTTGAGATCATTTTTATCTATCTTTCTGAGTATTGTAGATTCTTCCACAATAAGTGGCATTGCTCTGACAATATTGTCCACTATAGTTATAGAAGCAGTCTGGGCTGTCCGAGAGAGTGGATTAAGATCAATTGTTATCACCGTTTTACCTGCCTTTCTAAGTGCTGCTGTTCTGTCTCCATCTTCAAGAGGCGCTAAGACAGTATCTGCGGTCATTATGCCTTTTGGATCCACCCATCTGCGTGAACTCTCCAAACCATTTAGCTCCAAAGATGCTGCCTTACCAACTCCTAGAACTTCTTTTGCACCAAAAGTTTTCATTTTCTTCATAATTGCAATTTCTCTTCCAAGAGTTCGATGGAAAAGGTTTACTTCTATCTTTGCTCCTACACTTTCTGCCAGTTTTACAACTTCTTTCGGGGCTAATGTGGCAACATTACCATTTACTGAAATAATTGGATTATTAGCAAGTAAAAGTGCAGCAGCTGCCACTTTGGTTGCTTTAGAAGCTTCTGGAATCGTTAGCTCACCTAAGAGATAATCAAAAGCTTCCCCACGACCATGAGCTATCACCCCATTCTCCACCATTATTCCTTCAGTATAACCTTCTTTTACCTTCTCTCGTACTCGAAGCGATTCTGCACGTGGATGTGTTTTTGATATCTTTTTAGTTGTCAAAGTAATCTAGCTCCCCTTTTTTCGATTTGACTTACTATTATTCGTTCATTACGTATTCTATATTTCGAAAAAATGTTCTTTAATTCATTTACCTCATTAGGTCTTACAAGCGAAAATAAGGTATCTCCGAACAACGCAATTCCACAGACAAAACCTCTGGCTTCTGCATCCTTTGATGCATTTTTCAGTTTATGGCTTATATCCATCAATTGTGAAAATTTTTTTGAGAGATTTAAAAAGTTCTGGATTGATCTATCTGCAAGAAAAAGATTTACAAATTGTTCTCCTAGTTGCGATGTCTTATTTTTTCTCATTAGTTCTCTGAGCATCTGCTCTGTTGATTTGGTTCCCAGTTCAAGAGCTACCATCACATAATCCCCATCAATGGGAATTTCAATAATTTTCCCAATGCCTGGGGCACCTTGTTTCACCCTCACTTCAAAGCCTCCATGCATTTCAGCTAAAACTGTTCCAAGTCCCGTTTTACAAACCACTTCAGCTACATGAGCTACTTTTGCAGATTCAATTGTTGATAATCCTAGACCCAGAACCTGGTTAAGCGCATATGCCAAACTTAATGCTGCTGCTCCACTGGTTCCAAATCCGGATCCAATAGGAATATCAACTAGATGCTTTATGCTAATTTTGAGATTTCTACTTATATTAGATATGAAAGATTTTGTAACATATTCTGAGATTGGGGCATTAGATACCCTTTCTCCGTTTATTTCTATTCTTATCTCGTTAATTCTGGATGGGGTTATATTGACTTGTGTTGTCACTCCTTTATGAATCGAGAACCCAATACCCTTGGATCCCGAGTTGATTGAATCGTTAAGGTACTCGTAAGGCTGGACTACTCCTGTTATATGCCCTGGTGAGTAAGCTACTGATTCCATTGTTAATATTGATTAATGTTTTTTTATATAAATTATCTAGTGATGAACGAGATTTAATGCTTAATTTTAGGTTGACAAGAATTATTATAAACTCTTGTCGTTAATGAAATAAGTTGCTCATCTTTCTTGAAAAGCAAAGTTACCTCTTGAATTTTGTTTTAACTCAACTAACAAATATTAAAATGATTCAAGTCAACATTAATGTTCCGGTAGTACATATATAATTAATAATTCGCTAAACGACTTAGAAAGATTAATAATCAACTATCTATTTGATTTAGTGTGCCTGAACCAAGAAAACCGAAAATAATCTTTGTAACCGGGGGAGTAATGTCCGGCTTGGGAAAGGGTGTTACATCTTCTTCGATAGCTAAGATTCTTCAACATACTGGGCTTAAGGTTACTTGCGTAAAGGTTGATCCTTATCTTAATGTTGATGCTGGTACAATGAATCCATTAATTCATGGAGAAGTATTTGTTACTGATGACGGAGGCGAAACTGATATGGATTTGGGGACATATGAGCGATTTCTAGATCAGAATCTTTCATCAGACCATAATATTACAACTGGTCAGATTTACTTGGAAGTGATTAAGAGTGAAAGGAAAGGCGATTTTCTAGGTAGGTGCGTTCAAATAATCCCTAATATTACTGATGCGATAAAGAAGAAGATAATTAATCTATCAAATATAACTAAAGTTGATGTACTGATTGTGGAGTGTGGTGGTACAGTTGGAGATATCGAAGGTCTTCCCTTTTTGGAATCCTTTAGGCAGATTCGGATTCAAGAAGGTATCCATAACACACTTTTTGTGCATGTAACTTTGGCACCTATGCTCAATGCAGTGGGCGAGCAAAAAACCAAGCCAACCCAACATAGTGTTCAAGAGTTAAGAAGAATTGGTATTCAACCGGATATTCTTGTAGTTAGAAGTCACGTCCCACTCCTTCCTGAGTCAAAGGAGAAGATATCTCTATTTTCAAATGTACCAGTATGTAATGTAATTTCCAATACTGACGCGAAGTCAATATATGCTGTTCCACAAATTCTAGAATCCGAAGGAATAGTAGATCCAATTTGTGAACATCTAAATCTTGGTGTAAGGAATTTAAGTTGGGATTCTTGGCCAAAAATCGCCGTATCATTTCTCAAATCATCTGGTGAAATATCTGTCGTTATGGTAGGTAAGTATGTGTCCCTTGCTGATAGTTATGTTAGTGTAAATGAAGCACTTGAACATGCTGCTGCGAAGAAGGGTTTCAAATCACGAGTTGATTGGATTGATGCTGAGAAGTTCAAGAATAATGCCAATTCTACTAGTTTTCTTTCAAAATATGATGCAATGATTATCCCAGGGGGTTTTGGGGCTAGGGGTAGTGAAGGAAAGATGATTGCAGCAGATTTTGCCCGTGAAAATAATATACCTTATCTAGGATTATGTTTTGGTTTTCAGCTAGCAATCGTTTCGTTTGCACGTTTCGCTTGTGGTCTTTCAGGGGCTAACTCTAGTGAACTTGAATCCAATTCTCCACATCCAGTTATAGATCTACTTCCTGAGCAGAAGAGAATTAAGAATATGGGTGCAACAATGAGACTTGGTGGTATCGATGTTAATATCGTTGAAGATACTTTAGCCCACCGATTGTACGATAGCTCACAAATAAGGGAACGTCATCGGCACAGATATGAATTCAATCAGAAGTATACTGATATATTCCGTGAGAATGGTATGATATTTTCAGGAAGTAGTGACAATGGTAAAAGAATGGAGATTCTGGAAATACCTTCACATCCTTTTTTTGTGGCCGTTCAATACCATCCTGAGTTCTTGAGTCGTCCAGGTTTTCCAGAACCAGTCTTCGAGGGACTTGTATCAGCCGCTATAGATAGACATAATTCAAAGATTCAAAGAGCTCCCTAGTGCTGTAATAGTCTCCAGAGTTCATCTACAACAATAGATTGAACCTCCTCAACTGAACCATTATTTTTTATTATCTCTTTCCTTTCACCACCAAATTTACCTATCACCGTGCCTCTAATGTTTTTTTTCTCTAACTCCTCTATCACTAAATCAATTGAATCGGGTTTGATTGAAGCCAAGAGACATCCTGAACCTAACAATTTTGACGGATTTATCTTAAGGCATCTACATATAGATGCTGTTTCTTTTGCTACTTCTATACTGCTCTCTTGTAGTTTAAATCCAAGATTGGATGCTAGTGCCATTTCACATACCCCCCCTATTATACCTCCCTCGGTGGAATCATGCATGGCATGAACTTTTCTTGTACCAAATAGGATTGCAGCTTCTTTCACTATTGATATCTGGTTCATCATCTCTGAAGCTTTTTGAATTGTTTCTTTATCTATTGATTCGAGTCGTTCTTTGAATGTTCTTGCCAGTATAGATGTTCCTTCTATACCTGCTGTTTTGGTCATTAATATGATGTCACCCTCTTCAGCGTTTGCTGCTGTTACATATTGATTTGTTATACCAAATGCAGTTGTTACTACTATTAGTTGTTTCAGATTTGGTGTAATCTCTGTATGCCCACCAACTATAGTCATTTGGAGTTTTTTTGCCGCATTATCCATCTGTTTAGAAATCTCCCTAACTTGTGATTCATCTGAGCCTTCAGGAAGAAGAACTACTGAATTTAGAAACTTTGGTTTTGCTCCACTTGTCGCAACATCATTTGCGCTCACATTGACTGCATACCACCCTATGTCATCTTCAACTCCTGTGACTGGATCTGATGAAACAATCAAATATCTCCCATCTAGATTTACGACTGCAAAATCTATTCCTACCTTAGGGCCAACAAGAACTTCTGGAGATTGATGCCCTTGGAAATTCAATACGTGCTTTTCAAGTATGTCGTAAGGAATTTTGCCTAATGGAAGATTCAAATCTGTATTTCACTTTAAAATATGGGTTAAATCGCCTCTATTTAGGCTCAACCGTTTTATCCTGAGGTCTTCTGATTCCAGGCATGATCCTGTTGATGCTTCTGGAGAGTGGGATGGCAACTAGTAATCCAATTGTGACCTGCCCTATGTTTACAAAGACTTCTGCGAATGCCAACACATGTCCAAGAACAATTGTCTCATAAATGTAGTATCCCACTACCATTTCTCCACCACCTATGAGTATAGCTATCACAAGCCATCCTATTTTTGGATCTAGGTATAGTCCTGCTACTACTATAAGTATAAGCGACACCATCGCCAATATAGTCCAGAAGAACGCTGGGACTGTAATGACCCAAGTTATGATACTTGGTGCTATTCCAATTGTGAACTCTAGACTTCCAGTGAAGTATTCTGTTCCCCCCCACCAAACTAATAACGCGAGAATTGATCCTGCAACTATAGACAGTGCTGTCAATCTATTTTTTGAGGTTGGTCTAAATCTATATTGTGCAAGGTAACCAACTATGAATCCTTCAATCCCTTTTATTACAAGTGTACCTGGTGCAAAAACTGTGTATCCAAGCGAAACATCTGCAAGCATTGATCCCACCCCACCGGCAAAACCACCTACAAAAGGTCCCATGAGGATTGCTGATGTGTACACCATTATTTCTCCGACATTGAAGTAGCCTCCTGTTGCGGCTACATATGCACTCACTATCATTGTGGCTGCTGCAACAAATGCTGTAAAGACCCCCATAGCTGCGAGTTCTTTGTTGTTTAATTTATACTGCATATCACTAACTTCAACTACGCCTTTAGTAGATTTTCCACACTTGCTTCAGAACTTGTCAGCATCCTCTTTTTCTGTGCCACAATATTGACAGTACGGCAAGTAATTTCATCCAGCGTCAATATAGGACATTTCACTATATGTACCTACCTTCTTTTTCCATGATGTAACTTCAAAGTCACAATATTAAACATAAAAAAGATTGTCTAAGCCAAGAACTACCCTTTTTTCTGCTAATTTAATACTCTATATAAACGCAATCTTGGTTATTGGACTTGTGTGGTATCCTATTGAATCCCCATCATCTGCTTCCATAAGTTTATGAGTGTGGAGAATTTGTTGATAAACAATTCACCAGAGTGAATCAAAGAGAATGGGATAGGAAGTCTTTTCGGCCCCCATCAACTGTTATGACTTGACCCGTCATAAAACTGGATTCATTAGACGCTAAGAAACATGCTACATTCGCAATATCTTGAGGTTCTCCAATTCGGTGTAATATACTTGCATCTTCACAATATTTAATAAAATCTCCAACTTCACTAGGGTCTATCCCTTCGAGAATAAGGTCCGTTTTCACTAAGCCAGGTGCTATGGCGTTCACATTAATTCCGTAAGACCCAAGTTCTAGTGCAAATCTCTTTGTTAGAGTATCAACTGCAGCTTTGGTAGCTGCATAAATGGTTGTTCCTGAAGAGGCGGTACCCACTCCTGCTATAGAAGAAATATTGATTATATTTCCTGATCTTTTCTTAATCATTTCTGGTGCTATTGCTTTTATGCAATTAATTACCCCTTTGACATTGGTTCCCCACATTGCTTCTGTTTCGGTGTCATTGAAAATCAAGGGTTTGGCGCGATACATTATGCCTGCGTTATTTACAAGTATGTCGCATTTATCAAATTTATCAATAACTTTCTTGACCATTTGATCTACGGACATTTGATTAGCTACATCTGCTTGCATTGGCGATGCTTTTCCCCCTGTTTTTTGAATCTGTTCAACAACCTTTTCAGCTTGTTTTTTTTGCTTTAGATAATTCACAATAACCACTGAGCCTTCTTCAGCGAAAGTCTTAGCTATTGCTTGGCCAATTCCCCTCGATGCTCCAGTAACGATCACTACTTGACCTTCAAGTTTGCCCATAATGTCCCCTTACCTAATAGAATCCTTAAATCTATCTTGAAATAATCTTACGTTTTATCTTTAGATTAGTTGTAATTATAAATTATTGTGATTGGTTTTTCTTGTGTTCAATATTATTCGAAAACTTGTATGTTCTTCTTTTTGTATATGAATTCTCCAAATTTTCCATCAAATCTTGTAGCTCTTACTCCGGTGTTATCGATGTAGTGATAATTCCCTCCCCTAGGTTTACAAAATATTATACTATGATATTTAAATTCATGTTGATTAAGCCATTTAGTCGTTATTTCTCTTAAATTCTCAGATCTAGATGTGAAGAAAGTGATAATGTGTCCTTCTTCATACCATGAATTTATCTTTTTTTTAGACCCATGTATTTCTTTTGCATTAATCATTCTTTCAGGTTCTTCATTTGGAATATCTTCGCTTATTACTCCGTCAATATCTATAATAAAATTCTTTAGACCAGGAAGAAGTTTGGGACTTTGGGTTTTCCCATCTCCTCCAATCTGTGCTCGAAGATATGTTTTAGACTGTTTCTTATTTACCAAGGTAATTGTCTACCTCTTACCTGTCCTGTTAAGAACGGTTGAAGCCATAACTACTCTGCGTATTATGCCTGATTAACCCCTTACTTAAGCTTACAATTGGAGATATACTTAGCACCAATAATATTGTTTACAAAGTACTTACCATATGGGTGATGTATATGCCTCCACCTAAGAAATTCAAGACTAAACTAAGTAAGAGGGGGTTAATTAATATCCCTCAACCTATCGTGGATGCTTCTGGTATTGATATCGGGTCTCCGGTCTGGATATTTTCAGATGGCGAAATAATGGTGATCAAAAATATCTTTCCTAAATCCCGAGATATTCCTCCTCCTATTTTTGGTCGACTTAGAGGTGCTTTCAAGAGGTTTATATCCAGGTAGATATACTATTTCTGTACTCTTCTTTTTGAAATTTCTTTACACCAATAGAATCCATATAATATCTAACCTTCTCTACTCATATACCTACCTAACAGAAAATGTTCTTTTCAAAAGCTGCCAATGTTTAGATAAATTGATACCCTAAAATATTTAATATACAACCTTTCAGAGTGTTACAGCAGAAAATTGTTTCACCTCCTCAACGAGTCTCAGAAAATAAGGGGTTAGTAATTTCTGCAGTAAATGCGGTTCAAAAAATATCTGTAGATGATGTTTTCTGTAAAAACTGTGTACAAAAACAACAATAATATTAATGGTCTATTGAGATTGGTTCCTTGAATGCCATATATCGATAAAAAAAGGCGAATCAAATATGAGAAAGGGCTTAAAGAAGTTCTAAATATGTTGAATAAAGTTCCAAATGAGAATGTCGATGGAGAACTTAACTACGTGATATCGATGATATTAAAAGAACTTTACAAACCAAGTTATTATAACTATAACAGAGCTATTGGAGTATTGGAATCGATCAAGCTAGAGTATTATAGACGAGAAGTTGCAGCTTACGAAAACAAAAAGATCAAGGAGAACGGTGACATCTAAGGTTTGCCAATAACATTTCTATGATCTGATACTTATTTTTTATTTTTCATTAAAATTTCTCATCTAAAATGTCTTTGATTTTTCTAGCTTTTATTTTGCCTACCCCTTCCACCTTCATTAAATCCGATATATCAGCTTGGAAAGTTTTTCTGACGCTCCCAAAATGTTTGAGCAACCGTTCTGCAAGCTCACTTCCAATGCTTGGGAGGCTAGCAACAATATACACTTGCAATTCCTTCTTAGTAATCAGTCTAGGCTTATGTTGAATTGAAATTCTATCTTGTTTTTTCCTCTGAATTCTATTGGCTAATGTGTAGAGAAGATTTGCTGTATTAAAAAGAGTAGGAGTGCTAAGAACAGGAATGCTCATATCTGATTGAAGTTTTAATAAAGCCCCCCAGAAAGATCTTGGATTATTCCTCTTTGTTAACTCTTCTTCAACTTCACCTTCAAGAATAAGAATAGGTTTACTATAAGCTTCACGAAGCCGGTCAACCTGTTCAAAGACTCTACCACTAAAAACCGAGTTCATAAAATCGTTTACAGTTTTTCGTTCAATCCCGCACTCGGATGAAACAATATAATCTCCTGGAGTAATTGTTCTCCTTTCTACATCCATGCCTAACTCCATAAGTAACGTAACAATAATGTCTGGTTCATGCTTGTCAACCACAATCTTTAAAGCCGTATTATCAGACTTCATATTAACAGCTACATTACTAATGAGAATATGAAGTACAACATTGCAGCCATTCCGCTTGCTGCTGGTATAGTTATAATCCATGTCCACATTATTCGTCTTGCTAATCCCCACCTTACTGCAGAAAGTCTTCTAGTTGCACCTACCCCTATTATTGAACCGGCTATGACGTGAGTTGTGCTTACAGGTATGCCGAAAAAAGTTGAGCCTATAATCACTGCTGCTCCTGCAGTTTCAGCCCCGAAACCGTGCATCGGATCAAGTTTTGTTATTTTGCCTCCCATTGTGTGAATAATTCTCCAGCCTCCTGCTAATGTTCCTAAGGCAATAGCTAAATGAGCCATCATTGCTACCCAAAATGGTACATAGAATTCAGATCCTAAATACCCTGAACTGAATAGAAGCACGGCAACTATTCCCATGGTCTTTTGTGCATCATTACCGCCATGACTTAGGCTGTATGCTGCGGCAGATAATAGCTGCAAACGTCTGAAATATCTGTTTGCATACGTGGCGTTCTGTTTTCTGAATATCTTAATGATCAACGCCATTAGAATGAAAGCTGCAAATGTTCCCACCAAGGGTGAAATAACTATGAATGCAAGAATAATCTCGATTTTACCACGAAGTATGATTTCAAATCCAGAACTGGCTACCGCAGCGCCAATGAGTCCACCTATTAGTGAGTGTGATGCACTAATTGGTAGCCCAAACCACCAAGTAATTAGAACCCAAAATATTGCACCCAACAGACCTGCTAGAACAATTACTGGAGTAATTGCAAGTGGGTCGACGATTCCCTTTCCTATTGTTGTTGCTACGCCTGTTTCAAATACAAAGAGTGCAATAAAATTGAAGAGTGCTGCCATAGCTACGGCTTGAATGGGTAACAAGACTCTTGTTGAAACGACTGTAGCGATAGAATTTGCAGCGTCATCAAAGCCGTTGAAGAAGTCAAATAGGAACGCTACCGCAATTACTGTTATTGTAAATGGATCAAGAAACGCCATTTTTTTTCCTTTTTTTAGTATCTGTCACATTTTTTGGTTAATTCAATGATTTTCTTATCAAATCTTTTCTAGGAATGTTTCAGCACTATACCTCTGAGTAGATTACTTACATCCTCACAAATATCTGTAAGTTGCTCAAGATCTTCATATAGTTCTTTATGCTTAATTATCATGATGATATCTTTTTGCTTGAAAAGTTCTGCTACAGTTTTATTTAAAAGCTCATCCCCCTCATTTTCAAGAAAATGGACTTCTATGTTGTGTTGCTCAATTTTTTCCAGATTGAGTTTACGCATGTTATTGAAATCTTTGTTCAATGCTTTTACTGACTTTAGGATTATCTCTGAAAATGTTATCATTGGGTGTGGAATCTCATTGATTCCATAAGCATAGAGTTTATTTACAATAGTATAAGTATAATCTAGAATATCATCATATAAACACGATAATGTATCTATATCTTCTCTATCTATTGGTGTAATGAAGGTTTTCGATAGTCTATCCTGAATCTCATGAACTACTTCGTCTCCTTTATGCTCCAAATCTTTAATCTCTTGTCTTTTTACTCCAACATCTTTGTAGGTGATTAAAAGATCATAAAGTAAATTAGATCCTTCGAGAACGAGTGTTGATTGCTTTTCAAGAAGTTCAAAGAAGATCTTATCTTGAGGAATTAGCCATTCTTTTAACCCCATTTTTTCACTTCCTAGATAAATTAACCCTTGGGCTAATCTTCATTATTTTTCCTCAACGGCGACTTGATTCTACTCCTATTTATTCTTACTTTGTACAAGAAATAACATATAATAATTTAAGTTTGTTATCATCTGAAGAATACTTTCAATAAACTATTTTTGAAGTCATTGAACTTTCGCATAAATGGTAACACCTTTATTTACACATTATCCACTTCAGCACCAAGTGGACCTTTCTTACACCATTCCAAGAGCTGATTCAACATTTTTTCATTTCCTTCAACCAAAATCTCGATTCGTTTGTCAGGTAAATTCTTGACCCATCCTGTAACCTCTAATGATTTTGCTTTATTTACTGTATTGGCTCAGAAATATACTCCTTGAACTATACCTGATACGTAGATATGTATTCTTTTTTTCAGCCAATATCTGGATGTTATGTTTGGGAAAGAGTTTCTTAAAGTTTCAGGTCGCCATACTTTTTGATGTACGGAACTAGTCCACCTTCTGAAAGTATCTTTATCATTGCTTTTGGAATTGGAGCAAAGGTAAGTTCAAATCCTTTAGTTTCGTCTAATAGTCTTCCTGCTTTCAAATCTATGGAAAGTTGATCTCCATCTGTAATTTTGTCTGTATTACATATTATCGCTGGGAGCCCTATATTTATTGCATTTCGGTAGAAGATTCTGGCAAATGATTTAGCTACTACTGCACTTGCTCCGGACATCTTTATCATAATTGCAGCATGCTCTCTACTTGAACCCATTCCGAAGTTTTTTCCTGCAACCACAATGTCTCCAGCCTTTACATTTTTTACATATTCTTCTCTGGCATCCTCTAATGTGTGTTTGGTTAATTCTGGAAGATTTGTTCGTAGATGAAAATATCTACCGGGACTGATATGATCAGTACTTATTGAATCCCCAAATTTCCATGCTTTTCCTTTCATATTCATAGCGCCTCCCTTGGATCGGATATTTCTCCATGTATTGCAGTCGCTGCAGCTGTTGCAGGAGATGCCAGATATGTTCCTGCTAATGGATTACCTGTTCTTCCCTTAAAGTTCCTGTTACTTGTAGTCAATATACGTTCACCGTCTGATGGAACGCCTCCTAGTGCACCGAAGCAGACACCGCATCCAGGTGGAGTAACAGATGCACCTGATTCTATCAGTGTTTGAAGAGTTCCATCTTGAACTGCTAAAAGTAGAATTTCTCGAGAAGCAGGTGTTACAATGAGCTTAGTATTTGTATTAATTTTTTTTCCTTTCAATATTTCTGCTGCTATTTGAAGATCTTGAATACGCCCATTAGTGCAGCTTCCTATGAAAATTTCTTGTATTTCTGTTCCAGCTGCTTCACTTACAGTTTTAATGTTGTCAACGTTGTCTGGAAAAGCAATTGTAGGTTCTATTTTGGAAGCATCAAACTCTAAGGTTTCTGCATATTCTGCGTCCTCATCAGGAGTTATTTTCTGGAAAAGTTCACCTCTTCCTCTGCTCTCCAAATACTTCTTTGTAATTTCATCTGAAGAAATAAGTCCTACCTTTGCACCTGCCTCAACTGCCATATTTGATAGTGTCAATCTCTCATCTAAACGCATATTTGAGATTGTACTACCGGTAAATTCAATAGCTTTGTAAGTAGCACCTTCAGTGCTCAAATGCCCAATAAAGGTGAGGATAGCATCTTTTGCATACACACCTGTTGGTAAACCTCCATCTAACTTTATCTTTATAGTTTCAGGGACCATCAACCAAGTTTTACCTAAACCAATAGCTACTGCAACATCTGTAGCTCCCATCCCTGTTCCAAATGCAGCTAAAGCACCAGCTGTTACAGTGTGTGAGTCTGTACCAAGAATTATTTGACCAGGGCTAGCGTAGTCTTCCGCCAAGACTTGATGGCATATTCCTTCACCTGATTCAGAAAATCTGCTTCCTGTTCCTCTGGCCCATCTCTGAAGCTGATATTGATTATTTGATATTGTCTTGTTTGGACTGGGAACTGCATGATCTATTATGATTATGGTTTTATGAGGATAAGCTGGTTTCATACCCATTGTTTTTAGCTGTTCTATAGTAAGTGGGCCTGATGCATCGTGAGCAAACATATAATCAACATCAGTTACAATGATTTCTCCAGCGGAAACATTTTTACCTACCTTTCGACTCAATATCTTCTCACTCATTGTCTTGTCCATAATATGTTTCCCTACCTTAAGACGCATTTAGGTTGGCTAATAAAGACTTATTGTGAACACTATTCTTCTGTTGAACTAATTTGAATTAGAACGTTCCGTGGTTTGATCTAATTCGCCTTTTTTAGATAAAAACGAATAAATTCTGTAAATCCCTGTTGTGTGAAAGAATAAGAGATGTAGGATAAAAATATTTTTTGATTGAATCCTGTCTCTGCTTAAGGGTCAAGAGATAGCCGTACAGATTCCTGTCTCTGAGGGTGTGCCCAGGATAACGGTATTTATTCACGATGCCATCGCATTAGAGGCCCGCTCATATTACAGCGTAGCTAGAAACATCGCTTCAGACTACGCAGAAATAGTTGTGATGTGGGTCAGTAGAGAAAAAGCAAAGGCACAGGCACAATACCACAATCAAGTCTCTGCCTGGTGGAGATTTGAATCAATCATAAAATGAACTTTGGATTTATTTACTTTGTTAATGTGCGCTGAAGTAGTCCATGGCTGCGTTTGTTGCTGCTCCTTTCTTTATTGGGTGACCTTCTATCCGGAATGCGCGTTCGATAGCATCTAATGCAAAAATTACGTTTCGTTCACTAGAGTTTATTCCCATTAAGCCTATTCGTAGGACTTGATTTTTCAATTCACCTAGTCCTGCTCCTATTTCTGTATTGAAAGTATCTAGAATTATCTGTCTTATCCTCATATCATCTACATTCTCAGGTATCTTGACTGCGTTTAATGTTGGTAGGGTGTATTTTTTCTCTGTATTCATTTTTAGTCCAGCTGCCTCCACGCCAGTAACAAGTGCTTTTGAGTTCTTGAGATGTTTTGCTATTCTTGATTCTAGTCCTTCTTCAAGAGCTATAGTTAATGCTTCTCTAAGACCGTATACGTTGATAATTGGAGCTGTGTGATGGTACATCCTGCGTTCACTCCAGTATCGTTCTATTAAGGTAAAGTCAAAGTATAGACTTGAAACATGTTTTCGTCTATTCCTTATTTTACTCATGGCCCGTTCGTTCACAGTGATGGGAGATGAACCTGGTGGACAGTTCAGACATTTCTGGGGACTGCTGAAACACATATCTATCCCCCACCTATCTATCTCTAATTCTACGCCGGTAAATGAAGTTACAGCATCTACAAGCAGAATGGCGTCGTATGACCTTGTTAATTTCGCGATATTTTGAAGAGGCTGCAAAGCACCTGTAGATGTTTCTGCTTGAACTAATGCTACAATTTTGGCATTACTATTCTTTAAAACGTTATCAATTTCTTCACTCGTTATTATATCGCCCCATCTCTTCTTTATTGGTATGGTTTTTCCACCCCATCTTTGTATCATTTCCTCCATTCTATCTGCAAAAAAACCGTTTGTACCTACAATGACTTCGTCTCCTTCTTCAACTATGTTTAAGATCGATGCCTCCATTGCAGCAGTTCCTGTTCCAGATATTGGGAGAGAAAACTTGTTTTGGGTTTTGAATGCTTTAGATATGAGTTTTTTCGTTTCATCCATAACATCAAGAAAATATGGGTCTAGGTGTCCTATAATGGGAGAGCTCATAGCCTGCAAAACACGTTGATGAATATTGCTTGGCCCTGCTCCTAATAAAAGTCTATGAGGTGGATTAAATGCTCCCATTATGCAACGCCTAACTAGTAGACTCCTAGATAATAAATAGATATTTGGTGTCCTATCTGATTCCCAAATAATATTGAAATTGCATATTATTATATGCGAAATAATTCTGGAAACATAGGTGGTAAAGTCGAATGATGGTTCATAAAACGAACTTATATGAATGTTGAAGGAGTATGTTGTGAAAGTGGGTCAGATTACCATAACCGGTTTGGAAGGGATACCAAAAGTAAAGAAGGGAGATGATATTGCTGATATTATCATCAAAGCAGCCTCAAAGCAAGGTTTTATTCTTGCGGATAGAGATATAATTGCAATAACCTCTAAGATAGTATCTAAGGCTGAAGGACGGATAGTTAGGCTACAAGATGTTGAACCATCCGAAAGTGCCTTGAAGTTTTCAAAGATTCTTAACTCGGATCCTAGGAAAGTTGAGGTTATTTTATCTGAAGCAAAAAGAATTGTTCGTATGGTTAAGGGCCTGATAATAGTTGAAACTCGACAAGGTTTTGTTTGTGCGAATGGAGGTATTGATGCATCAAATATTGAACTTGGTTCTATTGTTCTTCTTCCAAAGAATTCAGATATATCTGCTCGGCGCATAGTGCATAATTTGAAGCAGAAAGCAGGTGTCAATGTTGCGGTGATAATCTCAGATACCTTTGGAAGGCCTTGGCGAGAAGGGCAAACTAATGTTGCAATCGGTGTTGCAGGTTTTTTTCCACTAATTTCCTATGTAGGCACCAATGATGTATATGGTAATGAGTTGAATGCGACTAATATGGCTGTAGCAGATGAGATAGCTTCTGCCTCTGAATTGGTAATGGGGAAATTGGACAAGATACCTGTTGCGGTTGTTAGAGGCTACAAATATGAACCTGGTAAGGGTTCTGCACGTAGATTGGTAAGGAAAGTTTCGAGAGATCTATTTCGATAATTTTCTTGGTGACAGAAAGAATGATAGCTGTTCTTGCTGGGGGGACAGGCTCCGCGAAACTTGTACGAGGTCTTGTACGAACTATATCTGAAGATATTACCATTATAGTTAACATTGGAGATAATATAACGATGCATGGCCTCTATATCTGTCCAGACATCGACACTATCCTTTACACATTATCAGACCAGCTTAATTCTAATCAAGGGTGGGGTGTTAAGGATGATACTTACCATTTTCTAAACCAGATATCTAGGTATAGTGTAGATGATTGGTTCAAACTTGGAGATAAAGACCTTGCTCTACATATTGTTAGGACTAATCTGTTGAAGGCGGGACGGACCCTATCTGAAGCTACAAGTATTCTTGCGGATAGGATGAATATCTCTCAAACTGTGTTGCCTGCTTCGGATCAACATATTGAGACTAGAATAGATACTCCTCAAGGGGAAATGCATCTTCAAGAGTTCTGGGTTATGTTGAAAGGAGAACCAGAGGTGGTTGGAGTGAAATATGGTAATTCAAAGAATTCTAGACCCGCACCTAACGTAGTGAATGCCATACTTGAGGCTGAGAAAGTAATTGTTTGTCCTGCTAATCCTGTGTCCAGTATAGGTCCTATGACTGATATTGCTGGAATAAGAAAAGTGTTGACTAGTGTTCGAGAACGTGTTGTTGCTGTTAGCCCTATTGTGGGAACTAGTGCTGTAAGCGGGCCTGCGTGTAAGTTTCTGCGTAGCCTTGGAGTTGAGGTTTCGTCAAAAGGTGTGGCTAGTCTATACTCTAGTTTTGTTAGTAGGTTGATTATAGATGGGAGTGATAAGGCGATGATAGCTGATATTGAGCAGTTGGGTGTTAAAGTTTCTGTTACTGATATTGTGATGAGAACTGAAAAGGATGAGCAAAGGTTAGCCAAGTTTGTAACGGGTGTCTAACGATGACTCATTTTTTTGAAAGAAAATAACGTATTCATGTTTGAATATGTAGAAGCCATTTTTTAGTGCTCTATACTTCCAGAGATGTATCTGGTTTCGTTTTCCTATAGTGTTTTCAATGTTCTTTATGCATATTGATTTTAGTTTGAATCCTTTCTTTATGGTCTCATTCATTAGATAAAATCCTAATGGTATCCATTCTCCATTCTCATACTTGTCCCCAATAACAAGTTCAAGGTACCCACTGGTAGTCATTGCTTGTGATATATTCTCGACAATCTCGCTATACTTTTTTAGAAAAGATTTAAGCGAAGGTGCATTACATAAATTATCTTGGTCTTTTCCATAATCAATGATGTTGTGGTAGGGAGGATGAAGTACAACTAGTGATGCTTTCTGCAACCCTTTTTTCTCTAAAAGAGATTTGAAGTTGATAGTTGCGCTGTCTCCGTGAACAGTGAATGTTTTTGCATCATAATTGTTGGGTTCATTTTCGATTCTTTTCTGTGCTAAATCAAATCTTTCTTTATCAAGCTCCACTCCAATTCCGTGTCTTCCCCACCGTCTACACTCGATTAGGGTGGAGCCGTATCCTGAGAAAGCATCTATTACTGTATCAAATGGCTTTGTGAATCTAAGTATAGCTTGTCTGGGTAGTTGTGGAATAAAACCTCCATGGAAAATATCACTGTGTGCACCGCTGCCGTCTCTTTTGCTTAGAAGCCAGAGGCTGTCTGTTAATATGCCCTGTTTGTTGATAAAAGACTTCCAGTTCTTTAAATCCAATTCAGGTGGCTTTTTGTCTCCCAATTATCTGCAGGGTATAACAATCTTAGAGCTAATATAAGTGGTCGTTTATTTGTTTAAATCTACTCTACAAATTCGATTTTGTTCTTAGCATATGTTTATTGAATCGGGTTCTAATTTTGCAAGTCAAGTTTTGGCTTAATTTGTTTATACCAGTAAACCATCTATGTGTATTAAGTAACTTGTGTTGAAGGAGAATTTTAGAAATCAATTCTATAAGAATTATTTTTTTTCACCGTTTCCTGTATCTTCATCAATTGACTTTTCTAAGAGTTGTATTAGCACCTATGTAATTCACATGCATAACATTTAACTTTTGAAATCTATTAATCAACTATCCAACTGTTAACTTATATTCTATCCAATTGTTGGATTTGAAGATGCGAATAATCAATCCAAGCAATGTAATGATGCTCGTATCATTCCGAGAAACATTATCGATTACAGTAGTTATAATTGTTGTTCTGTTCTTGATAATTTGGTTTACACGAATAAGAAGGGCGATTATTAGATCAAAAAAGGAATAGATCTTCAGATTTAATTATGAATACTTCACAACCCACGATAATATTTAATTACTTATACTTAGAGGAGCTAGTCATCTAAGAGATATAGGTGAATTTGAATAAATGTCAACAGCAATACCTGCGGTCACATCATCTGGGCAACCAGTGATTATTTTGAAGGAAGGAACCTCTCAAACTAAGGGGAGAGAGGCACAGAAAAATAATATTATGGCAGCGAAGATAATCGCTGAAATTGTAAAGTCATCTTTAGGGCCTCGAGGGATGGACAAGATGCTTGTTGATGGCATGGGTGATGTAACGATAACAAATGATGGAGCAACAATTCTGAAAGAACTTGATATTCAGCATCCGGCTGCTAAAATGATGGTTGAGATATCCAAAACTACTGACCAGGAAGTAGGTGACGGAACGACATCATCAGTTATCCTTGCTGGCTCTTTGCTTGAAAAAGCAGAAGAACTAATTTCAAAAGATGTGCATCCAACCATAATTGTTGATGGCTATAGGAAAGCATTAGTGAAAGCTTTAAAGCTTCTGGCAAATGTTTCGGTAAAAGTAAAGCAATCAGATAGAGATTGCTTAATCAAGGTATCTAATACCAGTATGCTTACAAAATTAGTTGGTAAAGAATCAAATTACCTTTCAGGAATAGTTGTAGATGCACTTCTTCAGGTATCAGAAAAAGATGGAGAAGATTATAAAGTAGATCTAGACAATGTTAAAGTTGAAAAGAAATCTGGTCGATCCATCAAAGATACATCACTAATTCAAGGAATAGTCCTTGATAAAGAAGTAGCTCACAGCGGTATGCCGAAGAGCATAAAAAATGCAAAGATAGCGCTTCTTAATTCAGCATTAGAGATAGAAAAACCAGAGTTTGATGCCAAGATAAACATTAGTGACCCAACTCAAATGAAGTCGTTTATGGACGAAGAAAATCGTGTACTCAAAAATATGGTTGATAAAATTGCTGATGCAGGAGCAAATATATTGATATGCCAAAAAGGTATTGACGATATTGCCCAACATTACCTAGCAAAACAGAATATTTTGGCAGTACGGAGAGTAAAGCAAAGTGATATGGAAAAGCTAACTAAGGCAACAGATGGACGAATTGTGGCAAATATTGAGGAAATTACGAAGAGCGACTTAGGTAACGCTGGATTGGTTGAAGAGAGAGCTGTAGAAGAGGACAAATGGGTATTCATTGAGAAGGCAAAAAATCCTAAAGCTGTTACACTCTTGATTCGTGGTGGGACTCAAAGAATTGTCGATGAAGCAGATCGTTCAATCCATGACGCACTTATGGTAGTTAAAGATGTCATAGAGAAACCAGAAATTGTTGCAGGTGGAGGCGCACCTGAAGCTTACATATCTTTTGAATTGAGTAAATGGTCAAACAAACTCAGTGGAAGAGAACAGCTTGCAGTTAAGAAATTTGCTGATGCTCTTGAGGCAATACCAGTTACATTGGCTGAGAATGCAGGTCTTGACCCCATCGACATTAAAGTTGAATTAAAATCAGCTCTGAGCAAGGGTGATACTCAATCAGGAATTGGCGTATTAGAAGGGGGGATAAGGAATATGGCGGATTTGAACGTATTCGAACCAACAGCTGTAAAGGAACAAATAATCAAGTCAGCAACAGAAGTAGCCTGTATGATAATCCGAATTGATGATGTAATAGCATCAGGTAAGAGTAGTGCACCCCCAGGACCTCCAGGCGGTGGAGGGATGGGGGGAATGGGTGACTACTAAGAAAAAGTATTCACTCAGTAATCTGTCGTAGGTTTATATTTATCTTAGATAAATTATAAAGACTAATGTGGCGGCAAATTCAAGGCAAGTTTATCCGAAAAAAAGCTCGACTTGATGTAGTTCGAAAAATGATCGAATTAGGGATTGGTATTGATAGAGAACAAAAATTGATGGTGGGTAGAATGCCTGTAACTGATTCTGCATTAGCAATGGCTGCGAATGTAGATCGTCGGGTGGTAAGAAACACTGTTAATCAAATATTTAGTGACCCGAATTTACGAGTTATATTCACTAATGTGAAACCAATTGGGACAAGTCTTGTTGAAATCGCGGATAAGATTGGCTATGGAGTTCTTGTCATAAATGCAGACCCCCTTAAATTAGGAGTAATTTCAGGCATATCTTCAATTCTTGCAAATTATAGGGTTGTTATTCGACAAGCGTTAGCTGATGATCCTAATTTCACACCTGATGCAAAGCTCACACTTGTTGTAGACGGAAAAATTCCTCCAGAAGCAATTGAGAAGATTCAATCAATATCATTAGTGAAAAGTATAACTTTGAAGTGATTTTTTTGATATTTTATCTTAAGTTTTTTTTCTCAATCAAGAACTTTTGAAGAGGGCGACTATGTTGGATGAAGACATAGAGTCAATGGGGAGTCTTGGTAAATTCAAAGTTACATCAATGTCTGACTTCTTTGTTGATAGGATAGTGAGATTATCTTCTTTGGAAGATATACTAAACGAAATCTACGATAAGATGAATACTGGAGGAGGGAGTATTCGCAACATACATCAAATGGAAGTAGTAGGAGGAAACTCAGTGAATACCTCCTATGCAATGGCACGGCTAGGTGTAAATGTCGATTTGATAGTAATGGCAGATGATAACTCTGAAGATTTCTTACGAAATACCTTTTCTGAATTTTCAAATGTGGAATTGACTGTTGTGAATGGTAAACCTGGTTATACAGTTGCGTTAGAGTTTCCGAATAATAAACGCAAAGTAAACATTATGCTGAGTGATGTAGGGGATGTTTCTAATTTTGGACCCGATAACTTACCATCTGATTTTTGGAATAAGATTAATGATTCAAACCTTGTAGCAATATTCAATTGGGCATCTAATGTCAAAGGTAGCGAACTGGCCAATGAAGTATTCACACGTGCCAAGAAGAATAATGGCATCACATATTTTGCACCTGCTGATTTGACCGAGAGAAAAGAAGAATTACCTGTTCTTTTTTCTAAATTAAATGAGAAACTGGATGTTCTTAGTATAAATGAGAATGAAGCAAGAGTGTTAGCACGAGCATTATCTTGTGAACATTTACCCTTGGAATATTTGTCGGAAGATATTATAAAAGCTGCAAGAAATCTCAATCAACAGACAAGAATTGGTATCGATATTCATACACCCTTTGGATCAGCAACTACCCAAGGTGAAGAAATATTCTTTGCAGAGACATACAAAATACCACAGATTAGTTGTACTGGTGCAGGCGATGTGTGGGATGCTGCCAATATTGGAGGCTATCTATTGGCTCTTGAACCCAATATCAGATTGAAGTTGGCAAACGCTGCTGCAGGGATTTATGTTTCCAGTAAGAATATGGAAGCTCCTTCTATTGAACAGTTAATTGCATTTCTTAAAGAAAAAAGTGAAGATATGCAAGTGTAATTATTGAGGTTCAATCGTTGATGGAGGTTTACTGGATATTGCGTATGTAACCCAAGTTACACCTCTAACTTCATTAGTGATACGATTACTAATATCTTGAAGAACTGAATATGGTAACCTAGCCCAGTCGGCCGTCATAGCATCAACAGATTCAACAATCCTAATAGTCACCATATATCCATAATTACGTTCATCACCTAATACGCCAGTAACCTTGTCATCGCCTACGACAGCGAAAGATTGCCATACTTTTCTGTAGATATTCCTATCTTTTAGCTCTTCTTCTAGTATCCAGCTAGCTTCGCGACATATTCTAAGCTTTTCATCGGTAATGGCACCTATTACTCTAACTGCCATACCTGGGCCAGGAAACGGGTGGCGTTCCACTATTTCTTTAGGGATCTCAAGCAGGCTGGCAAGTTTTCTTACCTCATCTTTGTAAATATTCCTGAGTGGCTCTAAAAGTTTGAATGGTAATTTCTCAGGCAGACCTCCAACATTGTGGTGGGTTTTTATCTTTGAGGCAGGACTTCCATCCCCGGAACTTTCAATCACATCAGGGTAAAGCGTACCCTGTGCTAGCCATTGGAACTTACCTAGTTTTCTACCTTCTTCCTCAAATACTTTTATGAATTCATTACCAATTACTATTCTCTTCATTTCAGGATCCTCAACATCTTTTAAACACTCTAGAAATCTCTTTGAGGCATCTACAACTACCATTTTTATTTTGAAGTTTTCTTTGAAAGTCTCCACAACTTGTTCAGATTCACCTTTTCTTAGCAAACCGTGGTCAATAAATATGCAGGTAAGGTTGTTGCCGATTGCTCTCTGTATAAGTAGAGCTGTTACTGAAGAGTCTACACCCCCACTTAATGCACACAAAACCTGTTCCTCTTTAACCTGTTTTCGTATCATTTCTACAGAAGATTCAATGAATGACTTCATGCTCCAATTGGATTTGCAGCCACATACTTCGAATAGAAAATTCTTAATTATTCTAGAACCTTTTTCGGTGTGAGCAACTTCAGGATGAAACTGGACCCCAAATATTTTTTTGATTGGATGTCGAATAGCCGCTGAAGAAGAGTTCGCAGTATGTGCAATTGTTTCGAAACCTCTGGGAAGATTTTCAGTAGTATCCGCATGACTCATCCAACAAATTAAATGTTCTGGTAAATCCTTGAAAAGATCGGATTTATCATCTATATGTAGAGAAACTCGTCCATATTCACGTTTAAGTTTTCTGGTTACTTTTCCTTTTAGCTGATGTGTGATGAGCTGAAGCCCATAACAAATTCCAAGTGTTGGGATTCTTAAACGATATATCTCAGGATCACATAGTATTGCATCTTTATCATCCACACTTCTTGGTCCACCTGACAGAATTATGCCTGAAGGTTGTTTCTTTTTAATCTCTTCTGCAGAGGTATTATGTGGTATAAGTTCTGAATATACGCCGGCATCCCTTATCCTTCTACTTATCAAATGAGCATATTGTGCCCCGAAATCAAGGACAAGTATCTTGTCCACTTTATTTTTATTTGTTATCATCTTTTCTAATCCAATTGGTTTAAAGACATGTAGATTGAAACCCTTTTGTTATCACTATGTCTTTTCGAGCATTCGAGTAAAAGTCCAAGCAGATGTATTGAATATTTCTGTGATTCTGCTTTGATCTCTATAATTTTTTATTATAATCTTCTTTATTGATTCGCCATCTTTTTCAACATCATAACTAAAAGCTTTATTCTCATTCATTTCTCCTGCTGAAACTTTTTCTTGATCCTTGAATTTCATGCCTTCAAAAATCCTATTCAATAGGAATGAACTGAAAGGTGGAGTTGAGACATTGAAAGTAATATCGCTCACAGGAATAATAGCCACTGCGGACTCTGAAACATACATATTCGCTAAAAGTAAATCATCTTTTGACCGCTTCAATGGTCTAATATCTTTAAACTCGGTTGAAGCAGTTACCGATTCATTTTTAGTGGTTGAGTCTTTTTTTAGTTTTCCTTCTTTCGATATATCAGTGGCAGGTTGAAAACTCGTTTTTCTCAGTATTGCGTCCATCATATCTTGGATTGACTTTAACCGCTCAATTTCTTCTTCGAGTTCTATAATTCGTGATTCTACCCAGTGTTTTGTTTCAGCGGCATTCTTGATTTTATCTTCTGTTAAATCCATGTCAGTTATAGAATTAATGCACTTTTTTAAAACTTTATTCTAATATTCACTAATTAAGTGAATACATCTAGTATATTCTTGGTATTTTTTTAGGTTAATATGTGAGTAGCTTTGTCTGCAATCGCTTTTGCCATACCTGAAGTTGATTCATTACCTTTTAAGTCATAAGTAACATGTACACCTTCTTCAATTACTTCATTTGTAGCTTTGAATATTGCATCTGATAGATTCTTTTCACCAATATATTCTAGCATCCAAGCACCTGAAAGTATTGTTGCTGTTGGATTTACTTTATCCATCCCCTTATATTTGGGAGCGCTTCCGTGTGCAGGCTCAAACATAGCATACTTATCACCAATGTTAGCAGAATAGATGCAGCCAATACTACCTACTAGGCCTGATGATTCTTCAGATAATATGTCCATGAAGAGATTGGTACTCATTACGATATTATGATCAAATCGTTGTGGATTCTTAACAAGTTGTTGTGAAAAATTATCTACAAAGTAATCTTCCCATTCGATTTCAGGATAATTTTTTGAAACTTCTTCAACTATTTCAAGGAAAAAGCCGTCTGTTTCTTTTAAGATATTTCCTTTATGGATTGCTATAACTTTCTTCCATTTTTTATCCCGAGCCATTTTGAAAGCGTAATCTGCAATTCGTGTACACCCTTTCCGTGTAATCTTTCGGATTGTAATGGCGCAATCATCACTTAACCTATGCTCCAATCCAGTATACATGCCTTCAGTTCCTTCACGAACACAGACATAATCTACTTTGCCAAGAGGACCAACTTGGTTGGGAAAAGTCTTGATAGGTCTTATGTTTGCATAAAGTTCAAAAAACTGTCTAATACTCACTGCAACGCTTTTTGGTGTACCAGGAGTTGGCAATGTGGTTGTTGGACCTTTATAACATGCATCAGAAGATTTCAATATATCCCAGGTTTCAGGTGGGATAAATGATGAACCACCATTTTCTTGCCACCATTCAAGGCCTGCATCACACTTTATTATTTCAGCCTTAGTACCCACAGCATTAAAAACAGTCAACATAGCGTCAACAAGTTCAGGTCCAGCACCATCTCCACGAATAAGAGCTATTTTTTTCGCCATTATTATTTCACAAGCAACTAGAAAATATGGGAGTAGTTAAGCGTTTTTTTGAATACTTTAGCCTTTGAGAATATATGATCATTGTCTTCTTTTGTAGGCTAAGAAGATCAAAAGAATGATGATTCCAATAAAGCTAATTGTTATTGCAATTGTTTGAGGGTTCAAAAAAGAATCGTCAAACTGGATTAAGGAATCATTAGAATCAGATTCCTGTAATGACCAAATGTCTCCACCCCATATATTTTCAAAAGTTGAAGATTCAAATATTAATTCTGATTCGTTAAAGACCTTAAAGTAGCCTTTTATTGGAGCGCTAATATCACTAACATCTATAATCGCTTCGACATTTTCTTCAGGAACATTGGCTTCACCTATTCTAGAATCTCCAGAAAATAATTGTACTTTCCACCCAGGATTAAGTCCATTTATAATGATTTTATGTCCATATAGTTTGAAATTGTCGATAATATGCTGGTGATCATAACCCCATATTCCTGATCCGAAACCCAGATGATTATTTGATCTATCTATTATTCCGGTCCAGTTCAATGTTTTTTCATCATCGATGAAAAGAGTAATGTTATCGTTTTGGACTATTAATCGAACATTATGCCAGATGTCATCTTCAGTCCTTGTATCATTTACATAAATTAGGTGGTTACCTATAAAATCCTTTAGCAACGCTATATGATTGGGTGATGGATCTCCTTCTCCGTAGTCTTTTCCATATTCTTCTTTGCTGTTATAATAGTTGTCAAATTCTATTCCGTAACCGGGTGCACTTTTTCGTGGACATGGTTTTTCAACTTCACGGCAATGAAAACCTAGAAAACCGCCTATCCCGGGTTCATAATCCCAATCTTTGTAGAACATAAATATTAGACCATCTGCTCCGTTACCCCCTCCAATTTTGTAGCTAAACTCGATGGTCATAGGAGATGATACATTATGTTTCAACCACATCACACCGACACGTTCAGAACCTGGTTCTGTCAGCATAATGTTTTCAGAGTTAGTATTCCAATATGCTGCATTTAGAAATATCCAGTTTGAGTTCGGATCCTTGGAAAAATCATCTATAACAAGAAGTTGATTTTCCTCTTTCACCATAACTAATTCCAAATCTTTCTCAAGAGAAATGGGTAACAAAAATATAGAGACTAATACAAGGATCAATCCAAAGGTTGTTATTTTAGGAATAAGCAAAACTCATAACTTATTCAAAGTATGCATCTTCCAGCAATTTATTTGTTACTATGATATATGCCGCATTATCAAATAACCTCAGACTGGTTTTATGGAGAATTATTCCCTTTTTTTAAAAAATCAGAGATTCTTTACAGAAAGTCGAATTTGAGTGAATATTACATACCCATACCAGGCATTCCGCCCATTCCGCCCATTCCGCCCATTCCGCCCATACCTTCTCCACCTGGGGGTCCTGGAGGCGCTTTCGTTTTAGATGAAGAGATTACATCATCTATTCGGATTATCATACTGGCTACTTCTGTTGCTGACTTGATTATTTGTTCCTTTACAGAAACCGGCTCTAAAACATTCTTTTTATATGTGTCACCGACTTTTCCCGCTAATACGTCTATTCCGTACCATTGGTTTCCACCTTCTTGTTTAGATCTGAGTTCTACTTGTGTATCTATTGCGTCCATACCCGCATTTTCAGCTAATGCTGAAGGTATTGATTCAAGTGCATCAGCAAATTTTTGGACTGCAAGTTGTTCTCTACCACCTAATTTATTTGACCATTTTCTTAATTCATTTGCGATATAAGCTTCAGGTGCGCCTCCACCAGCAACTATAGCTGGTTTTTCAACAACATCTTTAACTACCATAAGTGCGTCATGGATTGAACGATCTGCTTCATCAACTATTCTTTGTGATCCACCTCGAATAAGAATAGAAACAGCTTTCGGATTTACACATCCCTCAATGAATACCCATTTATCATCTTCCATTTTACGTTCTTCGACAAGTTTAGCATTACCAAGGTCATCTGAAGTGAGGTCTTCTAGACTAGTCACTACTCTTGCACCTGTTGCTTTGGCCAGTTTAGTTAAGTCGCTTTGCTTTGCTCTACGCACAGTAAGAATATTCTGTTTTGCTAGGTAATGTTGGGCAATATCGTCTATACCTTTTTGACAGATCAATGTGTTTGCGCCAACATTCACAATTTTATCAACCATACTTTTTAACATTCGATTTTCTTCGTCCATAAACGACTTCATTTGTGCTGGATCACTAATTCTAATCTCAGCACTTATCTCAGTTTTCTCTATCTCAATTGGAGAATCAATAAGAGCTATCTTTGCATTTTCAACTTTTTTTGGCATACCTGCATGAACTACTTCTTTGTCCAAGATCATTCCTTTAATTAGACCTGTTTCACGAATAGAACCTCCGGCCTTCTTCTCAACTTTTACATTTTCGATATCTACGTAATTACCGTTTTCTCTTTTTTCGGCAACATTAAGGATTGCATTTACAGCTATCTTAGCTAACTCCTCACTTTCATCAGATACAAGCTTTGACCTTAAACTTGTCTTTGCAACTTTGATTAGACTTGCGGTATCATCTGCAGAGATCTTTATGGCAATCTTTTCAAGTATTTTTAGTGCCTGTATCTCTGCTTCTCTGTAGCCATCAACTATGACAGTTGAATGAACATTTTTTTCTAGAAGGGTCTCAGCGTGTTCCAGCAATGCACCCGCAAACACCACTGATGAAGTTGTTCCATCACCTACTTCTTGGTCTGTTGCTTTAGATATCTCAATCATCATTTTTGCAGATGGGTGTTCCACATCTATTTCTTTCATAATTGTGGCTCCATCATTTGTTATCGTTACATCACCCATGCCATCAACAAGCATCTTGTCCATCCCTCGAGGCCCTAGAGCAGTCTTTACAACCTCTGCGATCAATTTCGCAGCCATTATGTTGTTCTTCTGAGCTGTACGCCCACGAGTTTGAGCCGAACCTTCTTTTAATATAATAACAGGTTGTCCAGATTGATTTTGTGTTGACATTTATAAATTACCTTAGGGTCTTAGGGTTTTTTCATCTGTTTAATAATCTTTTTCCTAAACATGGCTTTGTTTAATGTGTAGATTTCTGGAGGGCCTTTTTAAGCAACATATCGATTTTTAAACAGAAGATACTTTTTACAAAGCCCCTGACATTAATCAAATTATTGAAAAGGATAATGAATTATTTCTAAAGATGTTGTAAATTAATTGTAATTGTAAATTAGTGATCTAATATCTTTCTTTTTACGGTATCTATACCGGGGGTTTCTAATGGGTCTTCTTTTCTTAGAATTGCCGTGTAGATTGAAGCATAGTCAAGCAAATATAAGGTTCTCATGGTTCTACTAAGATAGTCTTTTCCTTTTTCCCAGATCTCATAGACTTCGAATCCAGCATCTTCGATTATTTGTTTCATTACTTTGAACCGTTTGGAGATTTTGGATGATTCTTCTGGATGCCTGAGGAATAGAGGTTTAAATTGTCTTGAAGTGTTTCTTGTCCATATTTCCACTTCATTATGGCAGATCTCAGGAATAATGGAAACATGCGCAAACATTTTTGCGTTTTCATTCAGTGACGCTTGAAAACGGGTTGCTACTTTTCGATTTTTAGCTGAAACATAAATTAACGGAAAACCATTAAATATTTTGGTTGCTAGTTTCTTTGAAGGGTTCTTTTCGATTGGTGTATCAACAGCTATATCTTGTTGGAGTTCTTTAACTGCCTGTTTTGATGAATCAAGTTGTTTCTCAATCTCCCCCAAGAAACATAATTCTTTCAAGATGTTTCCTGCAGGGTAGAAAAGGTAAGGAAAAGATGCCCTGGATACACCAAGATTCTTGATTTTTATATAAGATATGGTATTTTTTTCGCAAAACTTCTCTAATCTGCCACCAGATGAAATACCTGCGATTTTACAACCTTTTTTAAGAGCGTCCTTCATCATTTTAAGGACTTCTTCAGTATCACCTGAGCAGCTTACTCCTAAAACAAAATCGTTCTTTCCAACAAATTCAGGAAGGTCATAATCTTTAAGGACAATAAATGGTATTTTAAGAACCGGTTCTAACCAATTTTTCAATATATCTCCGGGTGCTGCAGAGCCTCCTAAACCAGCATATAATATTCGGCTTGGATGAAACCCATCATATTGAGATATTTTTAAGTGTGAAGCATCTTGAAAATGAGATGGCCATTTTTCATAATGTTCATGTAGACCAGATGAATCAACTGCGCAAACATCCTGACGGGATAACATTACCTTGAACTTTAATGAGCTGACTAATAAGCAATTAGCAGTCTAAAAATATATGTGTAATTATTATTTTTAGTAAGGTTCAACTCCTTAGTCAATCCTGAACATAAAAATTAAAGAAAGAGAAATCAAGATGAAGCGAACTTTAACTTCAGATGAATCTCTGGATCTAGTGCTAGAGACGGCTGGGAATGATAGAAAAGTAAAGGATCAAAATGAAAACTTTAGAGGGGTTAAAATGAATGAATTAAAAGATTACCTTAATAATAATCTTGGGTGGAAGCCTAAACAGTCAATCAATAGCGATAAATTCCTAATAGAAAGGACATCCTAATCAATAAACTTCATAGAAACTCTTCATACCTGTTGGTATTAATCGTCTATTTTTTCTATGACTACGGCTGTGCCTGTTGCTGAGATAGCTACTACACCCATTTGGAGTCCAAGATCAGTCGTTTCCAAATCCAGTCCTACTACTGCATTGGCACCCAAATTCTTGGCTTTTTCACTTAATCTATTGATGGTTTCAATTCTTCCTTTTTCAAGTTCAGTAGTGAATGAAGTTATCTCTCCTCCAAAAGCGCTCTGAAATCCTGCAATAATTTTTCCTTTAACTCCCCTTGTTCTAGGAGTTATAGATGTAACAATTCCAAACACCTTCGTTATCTTATGTCCAGCAACAGTTGGTGTAGTTACGATCAGAAACTTTGAATCTGAAATTGTTTCTATAGAAGTACCACAGGATTTGCATGTAACAGCATCATCGAGATTTTTCTTTCCACAGTTTGTACAATAACTCAATATACTCTTTCCTTTCTAATTCCTTGGCTCATATAAATAATTTTTTTTATCTAATTCCTAATTGAAAAAATAATGTAATATTTTAGCTAGGTTTTCCTTAAGAATATTTTGATAATGCTGGGTCTTACTGCAAATACGATCATTGATAACCCAACGATCATCTTAAGAGCGTCAAAAGGAAGAACAAACTCGATATTTATGATAGCTTGAATTTCGTATATCATAACTAGAACTCCATATAACAGGATAAAGCCCCTCACTAAGATGTAAAAATCAAGCATATCGTCTGAACTCAATTACTATTACCCTATATTTACTCCCCCTATGACAGGTTATATATTTCACGTTTGTTTTTGATGGTTGGTTGATGGATTAATATACCATTTACTGTCTCTTTATGTCGTTATAAGCCTAATTAAGATCGTATAAGTGGAGATAACTATATTTTAATGGAATAATATGCAGTTTTACGGATTATTATCGTTGAAAAGGGAGAGGCAAGGGATATTACGGTGCATATAGAGATTTTTAAGGCAAATTTATGATAGTTAAGAGAATCTAATCCAAGGAGTATCTTTATACTGTCTATCCTTGATGGAAACCTTATCTTCTAAGCCTGATTAGCAGGTGATTACGGGAATAGTTATGGGAAACAAAATACAATGTGCCCACATTTTAGTGGAAAAACAGAGTCAAGCCCTTAGAATTATGGAGAGAATTAGGAAAGGAGAAAAATTCGGAAAACTTGCACGTGAACTATCTTTATGTCCTAGTGCAAAAAGAGAAGGAAATCTGGGTTATTTCGGGAGAGGCCAGATGGTTAATGAATTTGAGACTACAGCGTTTAAGCTTCAAGTTGCAGAGATATCAGATCCTGTAAAAACAAAATTTGGATACCATATCATCAAAAGATTATCGTAAACTCAAATATTACTGATTTTATTTAACTACCATTAATTTTTTATTGTTAGACAAAGACACGAATAGTTATTTGGTATGAAAGATTTTATTGAAATATCTATTTTAAGATATTTGTGTCTTTGACACTTAACCTTATAGTTATGAGTACCCTCTTCCTACGCTATTGGATTCAAGTCTACATCTGCAGACTCTTTTTCAGAAGATGGTATAAACCGGTAGATCACGCAGCCTATGATTATCAATATAACACCAAAGAATCCTACTTCAGCCTGAAAGGTTCGATGGTTAAACTCAATAGCACCCGGAACCGGGTCAGGATTTTCATAAAAATGGACAGACTGCATTACAAAGACTGCATAGAGTAGGGCTATGGCCCCCAGTAAAACCAAGGTTCCGCCTAAGACTCTGAGTTTCTTACGGCGAGGAGAAAGATGCATAAAATTCCTATTCCACTAAATATAGTTTCAATTAAATAATATTTAAATTTAATGAAAATAATGTATCAAATACCACAACTTTATTGTAGCTAGATAAAACCCAAACACAACTGCTGTTTGCAACATTGAAGAAAAAGAAAAGAAAATGATTAATGGGCCCGCTGGGATTTGAACCCAGGACCTCCGGCTTCGCAGGCATACGCGCATATTCAACTCAGCGCCCTATTCTGGAGTGTCATTCACCTATCCATACTAGGCTACGGGCCCATGCTTATGAGTAGCTAGAGTTTTGGGATAAGAGTGTATCGGGAAGTTTTTTTAGAGTTGTTCTGATAGTAATTTAGCAGCTTTTTTTGTTCCTGTATCTACTAGATATGGACCGAGACGAGGCCCTCTATCAGTACCAATCAGAATGTTGTAGAGTTTACTGAATAGTGTTGAAGGAAGAATATTGTTTGATTTTGCTGATTCAAAGATCTGGTTTTGTATAGTATCTGATTCAGGTGATTTATTTAGAAGATTCACTATTTCAGTTATTGCTTTTCTTTCCAAGTCATCAAGTCCAACTTTAGACTTTTCGGTAACTTGGAACTCTTTAACCCATTTGGAGATAAGCATAATTTTCAAGTTGAACTCTTCTGTTGTATGACTAATTGTTCGATAACTTTTCAGCTTTTCAACTACATATTCTACAGGATCATTGGGAGCCACACTAGATAGTTGAGCAATTAGCTTGTAAGGCGCATGTATACTTGGAATTGGTGGCGGCTTGAGATGGTTGATATATTCATAAAGGCCTTTCAACTTTCTGAGTTTAGCAGGGTTTTGCTCTTTTATTTTTCCAAAATATAGATCTTCAAGTGAATCATATTCATCCATATATGTTGGGATATCTTCAACAGAAAGGTTTCTAGTACCTGCTATCCGTTTGAACATAAGAAGCAGAAGAGATTGAGGAGTTCC
>Ga0187827_10000482_pt1 | contig 62947 bp, 41 predicted proteins | sample ETNtaG_39_FD_167969 | JGI IMG/M metagenome (GOLD analysis project Ga0187827, IMG submission 167969) | Marine microbial and viral communities from oxygen minimum zone, Eastern Pacific Ocean - ETNP2014_SV_150_PacBio MetaG (Illumina Assembly) | ecosystem: Environmental > Aquatic > Marine > Hypoxic... | reverse complement strand
GGGCTCGATGTACGACGGATGCTGGCGGAAATCTTTGGACGCGCTACGGGCTACTGCAAAGGCAAGGGCGGCAGCATGCATCTCGCCGATATGGACCGTGGCATGCTGGGCGCCGACGGTATTGTCGGAGGCGGCATCCCTATCGCTGCCGGTGCCGCACTAGGCTGCCGGGTGCTCGGGCATGACCGCGTCGTGGTCTGCTTCTTCGGCGATGGTGCTACGAATCAAGGCTCCTTTCATGAGGCTGCCAACTTTGCCGCGGTGAACAAGCTCGCGGTGGTCTTTGTCTGCGAAAACAATCACTGGGCCTTGAGCGCTGGCTTCGAGGCAACAACCGCGGTGGATAATGTGGCAGATCGCGCGGCAGCCTACAGCATGCCGGGGCATATCGTCGATGGCAATGATGTGGAGGCGGTCCACGCCGCCGCGGTAACGGCGATTGAACGTGCCCGGACCGGCGAAGGCCCGTCTCTGGTCGAGTGCAAAACGTATCGCTGGGAAGGCCATTCCGTGTTTCCGCGACCGGATCCACGGCCTGCACAGGAAATCGAGGACTGGCGAAAACGTGATCCTATTGCGGCCTTGCTGCAGGTCCTTTTAGACAACGGCATTCTCGATGCAGATGGCCAATCACAAATTGAAGAGGAGGTAGCGGCGCTGATAGACGAAGCGGAATCCTTTGCCCGTTCAAGCCCGCTGCCCGATCCCGAAACCGCGTTTGAAGACATTTACGTATGACGAGACAGATAACCTATTCCGAGGCATTGAACGAAGCCTTGCGCGAAGAGATGACCCGCGATCCCGCCGTCTATGTGGTGGGTGAGGACGTGGGCGGGATCGGCGGTCTGTTTGATGTCACCAGGGGGTTGCTGGATGAATTCGGCGCCGGCCGAATTATCGATACCCCGATTTCAGAGGCCGCCATTGCCGGCGCAGGCATCGGCGGGGCCCTGGTCGGTGCGCGTCCGGTGATCGAATTTCAATTCGTAGATTTCATGACCATTGCCATGGACCAGATTGTGAATCATGCCGCAAAGCTGCGGTACATGACCGGGGGCGGGGTCAAGATTCCACTGGTCATGCGGTCCCCGATCTGCACCGGTATCAGCATGGGCGCCCAGCACTCGCAGAGCCTGGAATCCTGGTTCGCGCATGTCCCCGGCCTGGTGGTCATCATGCCTTCGACGCCGTTTGCCGCCAAGGGCTTGCTCAAGGCTGCCATCCGCGACGACAACCCGATCGTTTTCCTCGAGAGCCGGCGGCTCTACAGCGTCAAAGGCGAAGTGCCGGAAATGGAATTCCTGATCAAGATCGGAAAGGCGGCTGTCCATCGTAAAGGCTCGGACGTGACGATCGTGGCCACTGGCCGGATGGTGCCGCTGTCCGTCCGGATCGCTGAGGACGTCAGCGACACAGCCGATATCGAAGTCATCGATCCGCAGACACTCAAGCCGTTGGATACTCAAACGATTTTGGATTCCGTAAGAAAGACCGGGCGACTGGTCATCGTCAGCGAGGCGTGTCGAAGTTGCGGCTTCCCTGCCGAGGTGGCCGCGACGGTTGCGGAACTTGCGCATGATGACTTGAAGGCACCCATCCAGCGTGTCACTTCCCATGACGCGCCGATGCCTGTGTCTGAACCGCTCGAAAGCGCAATTCTCCCAAGCGATCAGGACGTCATCGATGCCATCCAGCGGGTCATGGCAAAGGGATAGGCGGCTCACCAAATGGCTTGACCCCTCAATCCCGAACAGGCAGAAGCGCCTCTTCAAACTCGAGGCTCTGTCCTGAACACTGAAACCTGGACTCACCATGGAAAGATACATCGCCATCGACAACGTCTGCGCCTGGCCAAACCTGACACTCCTGCCGAACGGAGAAATCGTCGCCACCATTTTCAATCAGCCCTGTCACGGCCGATGGCAGGGAGACGTCGATTGCTGGGCCAGTGTGGACGGCGGGCGCATGTGGGAATACCGGGGCACACCCGCGCCGCACGATCCCGAAACCAACCGGATGAATGTCGCCGCAGGGCTCGCCGGAAATGGCGACTTGGTCGTCATCGCTTCAGGCTGGTCGAACAGGCCGACGCAGGAGCAGGTCGAAAGAGGAGAGGCCATCGAGTTTCGTGATTCCCAATGCCTGGAAGCATGGGTCTGCCGGTCGGACGACAGCGGGAACTCCTGGTCGCTCAACAGATCATTTCCCCCCGCACCGGAAGAAGGCATGGGCCTGGTAATCCCATTCGGCGACGTGCTCCCTCGTGGCGAAGATGCTGCCTACGTCTCAGGCTACAGCGGAAAAATCGGAACTGCCGAAGAGGATTACAATTCCTGCTATTTCCTAAAGAGTAACGACAACGGCCAGACCTGGGGAAACGGCACCATCATCAGCGCGGGCCACAACAACGAGACATCTCCTCTGCATCTGGGCGATGGCCGATGGCTCGCCGCGGCCCGGCGGATCTCACCGGGCGGCACCGATCTGTTTCGTTCTGAGGATGACGGCGAGACCTGGCAATTCCATACGGCACTTGGACTGGGCATGCAGCACCCCGCGCACCTGCTCCGCCTGGCCGATGGCAAGATCCTGATCACTTACGGCAACCGCTGCCGCCGCATGTGGGGAGTAGACGCACGTATCAGCAACGATGAAGGCGATGCCTGGTCACCACCCGTGAAGCTCGTCGACCTTGGCCATACGGACCTCGGCTATCCGTCAAGCGTGCAGACTGAGGACCAGAAGATTGTGACCGCCTACTACGCTGCCAGAGCGAACGAGCACAATCGTTACCACATGGGTGTGGTGATTTGGGAAACGGAAGAGCTTTTCGGAAAATGAGTCTGCCAGGCATCCCAATGAAATCAGCATTCTTGCTCCAGGCCGCGGTTGATGGATTTGCCTGATTGACCTTTTGACATGTAGATTTCACTGAGCAGGCTCCAGTCAATCCCCTGGATTCATCAGACAGACCATGTTCCAATTATTCAGCCATGAACGCATGTGGCGCAGCCACGAGCTCAAAAACCGATACGACGTCGTCATCATTGGCGCCGGCGTGCATGGTCTCGCCACGGCCTACTACCTGGGCAAAGAATTCGGAATTACTCGAATCGCGGTCCTCGAGAAGAGTTACCTGGGTGCAGGCAACAGCGGGCGCAACACGGCCATCCTGCGGGCCAATTACCGGACACCCGAAGGCGTCCCGTTCTACGCTTCTTCACTGAGTCTTTACGAAGAACTTTCGTGGGAGCTTGGCTGGAATCTGATGTTCACCCAATGCGGGCACCTGACGCTCGCGCATTCGGATTCATCGATTGTTGGGCTCCGTGTCCGTGCGGAAACTAACAAGCTGCTCGGCGTCGACAGCCGCCTGATTTTCCCTGATGAGATCGATAGGCTCGTGCCCGCGCTGGACCTCTCGCCCCAGGCGCATATGCCGGTATTGGCCGGGCTGTATCATCCGCCGGGGGGCATCATCCGGCATGATGCGGTGGTCTGGGCCTATGCCCGAGCCTGCGATCGGATGGGGATCGAAATTCACAATCTCACTGAGGCTACGGCCATCGAGGTCAGCCCGGACGGCGGCCGCGTGACCGGCGTGCAGACCAACCGGGGTTTCATCTCGACGCCGGTGGTCGCCAATTGCACCTCCGGGCTCTGCTCTACGATCAGCGAAATGGTGGATATCAACCTGCCGATCATTGCCCAGCCGCTGCAGGCATGCGTGACTGAGCCGATGAAGCCGTTCCTCGACAAAGTCATCGTCTCCGCTTCGCTGCATGTTTATGTGAATCAGACAGACCGGGGCGAGCTTGTCATCGGAGCGGAGATCGATCCTTACCAGACGTACAGCATGAAGAGCACGCTGCCGACGCTGGAGCAGATGGCCAAATACACCCTCGAGCTATTCCCGCAACTGCACCAGCTTAAGGTGATGCGCCAATGGGGCGGCATCTGCGATATGACGCCCGACTTTGCGCCGGTCATCAGCGGGGTCGAAGGACTCGACGGCTTCTTCCTCGACGTGGGTTGGGGCACGTACGGCTTCAAGGCCGGTCCGGCCGGTGGACGCTGGCTGGCGGAATTGATCGCCACTGGCGAGACACCTAAACTCATCCGCCCATTTGCGCTGTCACGTTTTTCCGAGAATCGGCTCGTCGGCGAAAAAGCCGCGGCCGCTGTTTCACATTGAGGAGGCTGTTGCCATGACTCTGGATCAGGTCAAGACATTAGTTGAAGAAAAAGGGATCGAATTCTTCCTTTGTTCGTTTGTCGAGATGTCCGGTGCGCCCAAAGCCAAGGTCGTCCCGGTGACAAACATCGACGGCATGGCCGAAGAGGGCGCAGGTTTCGCAGGATTCGCGGCAGGTGAAATGGGCCAGGGACCGCACGACCCTGAAATGGCGAACATTCCGGATTTCAATTCGCTGACCATCGTGCCATGGCGAAAAAACATGGCCTGGGTCGCAGGAAACATCCAAGTCGATGGTGAGCCATTCCCCTATTGCCCGCGCACGATCCTGCAGCGCCAGCTCGAAAAGGCGAAAGAACTAGGCTACAGATTCAATGCCGGTGTCGAGGCGGAATTTATGCTCGTGCAACAACAGGAAGACGGCTCTTACCAATCGTGGGACAAGCTCGATACCCTCGGCAAGCCCTGCTACGACCTCCGCGCGCTCCACCGCAATCTCGATATCATGACTACGCTTTTGCGTAACCTCGCCAACCTCGGCTGGGTCCCTTACGCAAACGACCACGAAGACGCGAACTGCCAGTTCGAGATCAACTGGACTTACTCGGACGCATTGACCACCGCCGACCGGCACACGTTCTACAAATGGATGGTCAAAACCATCGCCGAGGAGAATGGACTGCATGGCACGTTTATGCCCAAACCGTTTTCGCACCTGACGGGCAACGGCCTGCACTTCCACATGAGCCTGTGGGATCTGGAGAACACAACCGAGCTGTTCCTCGATGAAAACGATGAGAACGGGATCACCGAGCTGGCCTACCATTTCATGGGCGGCATCCTGCATCACGCCAAAGCGCTGGCCGCGGTGACCAATCCACTGGTCAACAGCTACAAACGCCTCATCGTGAGCGCGCCCAATTCCGGTGCCACCTGGGCTCCCGTCTACATCACCTACGGCTTTGGCAACCGCACCCAGATGATTCGCATCCCCTGCCCCGGCCGCATCGAGAGCCGCGTCGCGGACGGTGCAGCCAATCCATATCTTGCGGCAGCAGTCTACCTCGCAGCCGGGCTCGACGGCATCGCCAACAAAATGGATCCCGGCGCCTGCAACAAAGACAACCTCTACGAAGTCCCGGAACAGGAGCTGAAAGAACGGGGCATCAGCCTGCTTCCCAACAAGCTCTGCGATGCCATTGACTGCCTGGAACAGGACGAAGTAATCAAAGCCGCGCTCGGCGAGACCTATGCGGATTATTACATACAGGTAAAGCGCAACGAGTGGGACGAATACCACCGCAGCATCAGCCAGTGGGAGCACGACAACTACATCGGCGTGTTTTGATGGGAGGCCACAGCATAGCAGATAGGATTGATCGGACGGATTTGTCCGATCTTTGCTCGTTTAGCCTGGGGATATCCGCCAGGGCGAGGCGGCCATCAACCATCAACCATCAACCATCAACCATTCACCATGAACCTCCCCATCCTCCAATCGCCCATCATGGATTTATCCAGGCAACGCAAGCCGCCATGGCTCAAGGTAAGGCTGCCTGGAGGTGGCGATTCCCCAAAGCTTCATAAGCTCTTTACCAGCCTGAAGCTTCACACGGTGTGCGAAGAGGCCCACTGCCCGAACCAGGCGGAGTGCTGGGCCCATGGCACAGCGACGTTCATGATCCTCGGCGACATCTGCACGCGCAGTTGCGGCTTCTGCGCGGTGAAAACAGGCAGACCACTCGAACTCGACTGGGATGAGCCGCGTCGTGTCGCTGAAGCAGTAGCGGCCATTGACCTTCAGTATGTCGTGATCACTTCCGTGAATCGTGACGAAGTCGAACACGGCGGCGCGCCCATTTTTACCGAGACGGTCCGTCAAATTCGTGAAATGAGCCCGGGCATTCAGATTGAGCTTCTTATCCCGGACCTCAAAGGGAATTGGGACGCGCTCAAGACGATCATTGAATCCGGGCCGGACATTTTGAATCACAACCTGGAGACCGTGCCCCGCCTTTACCCCTGGATGCGGCCGCAGGCGAAGTTTGAACGCTCGCTCGAACTGCTGAGGCGTTCGAAGCAGTTCGATGCTTCCATGCCGGCCAAAAGCGGAGTCATGGTCGGGGCCGGCGAAGAGTGGGATGAGCTCCTCGAAGCCATGAAGCAGATCGCCGATACCGGCTGCGACATCCTGACCATCGGACAGTACCTCCGGCCGTCGCAGCGTCACCACCCGGTTTATCGCTACTATCATCCTGACGAATTCGAAAAGCTGCGAGACTTGGGCAGCGAGATGGGGTTCGGCCACGTGGAGTCGGGGCCTCTTGTCCGCAGTTCTTACCACGCCTGGGATCAGACCCAGTCCCTGGAGTCCAGCCGAGAATGAGCGAACCGTCGTCTCCCAATATCCTCGTTGTTGCCGACCTCTTTTTTGCCTCAAAGCTCAAAGGTGAGGTGCAGTCCGCGGGTTACGACTACAAGGCGGCCATCGGCATCAAGACCGCGCTCCAGCGGGCAAAAGTCAGTGGACCCTCCGCCATCGTCATTGAGCTCTCCAAACAGAATCTTGATTTCGAATCGCTCATTACCAGGCTGAAGGAAGACGGCGAAACGCAGGCGATCCCACTCATCGGATTCTGCGGCCACATGGAAACTCCCAAACTGCAACGCGCACAGGAGCTGGGGTGTGTCGTCTGTTCGAATGGTCAGATTTCCGACGATTTCAAAGGCGTTCTCAGCGCGGCATTGGCTGGCAACTGAAGCATCAGGCTTAAGTTTCGTTAACACAAATCTTGAACCGGGGCTCGAACCTCGAGCGTCATTTCGTATCAGACAGGGATGATTCGTCGCTTCCCCGAACTGGTTTCAGATCCGAAATCTGCATTCCAGCCACGAGGACAGGCCAATAGACGCAAAAACCGATTTCAAAACCGGAAGGCAACCCTCTCGGATCATCTTCGGCGCATCAGCACAAACTTAACAGTGCCGAGAATTCCTCTGGAACTCTGACTCAGTGGAAAACGAATGATGCATAATAAACATATTGTCCTTCCTGCCGTCTGTGGTGCTTTCATTGGCCTCTTCGCCATATTCGCCGGCGTCTGCCTTGTAGCGCAGCCGACAGCAGATGCGGACGTTCAAGATTTGCATCCTGCGCCCCAGGCACAGAGGAAAACGAGGGCCGTCGCATACGTCTCTGAACCCGATCATTCTCACAGCTCGGCTACCCCGATAGGGGAGAATCGTCCCACACCCGAGCCAATCATCTCTTCCACGCATGTCAGGCGGTCCGCTGTCGAGATGACCGATATTCAAGAGCCGGTCATTGAATCCCGCAGGGGCTTTCATGCCGAGCTCGAAAGACTACTCAGTTCGACCGGAATCACTGCCCTTCCAGACCTGCCGAAGCAGAGCAGGGCAAAGATCGAGCTTGGACGCAATCTCTTCTTCGACAAGATTCTTAGCGGCAATAAAGACATCGCCTGCGCCACGTGCCATCATCCCGCGTTTCAATCCGGAGATGAGATTTCACTGCCTATCGGCACTCGCGGGGTTTTCCTCGGCGCGCATCGCCAAGTCGGTTACGGACGCGATTTCATTCCCCGCAATTCACCAGAGATCTTCAATCGTGGCTTTGATGAATGGCGTACGATGTTCTGGGACAGCCGCGTCTCCAAGAACGAATGGGGCAAACTGATCACCCCGGCCGGCACGAAGCTCCCACGCGAACTGGATAACGTGCTGGCCGCCCAGGCCATGTTCCCCCCGACATCAAGAGATGAAATGCGGGGCCGCATGGGCGAGATTGATACTCAGGGCGCCCCCAACGAAGTCGCTTTGCTGAGCGACAGCGACTTCCGTGGCATCTGGCGGATGTTGATGAGACGGATTCGTGAGATCCCGGCCTGCGTGCGACTGTTTGAACAGGCATACCCGAACCGCTCTGTCCGCAAGCTCGGCTTTGAGCATGCAGCCAATGCCATCGCAGCCTTCGAGGCGGACACCTTCACCCTCGTCAACAGTCCATGGGACAGATATCTCAGGGGCGAAAAGGACGCGATGTCTGACGACGCACTCAAAGGGGCCGTTCTTTTCCATGGCAAAGCAAACTGCGTCTCCTGTCATTCTGGCAATCTCTTCACCGATCAGGAGCATCACAACATCGGCGTACCTCAGATAGGCCCGGGCAAGAAGAAAGGAATCGACCTCGGCCGTGCGGAAGAAACAGGTCTGCAGCGGGATCTCTTCACCTTCCGTACCCCACCGCTCAGAAACACCGCGGTCACCGGCCCCTGGATGCACAATGGTGCCTTCAATAATCTCGAGGATGCCGTCAGACACCACCTCGATCCGGTCAGGTCAGCTCTGAATTACTCACCAAGAAATCTCCGCCCTGATCTCCGCAAGCGAATCCAGGACGCCCCCGCAGTGCAGGTCGCCATTCTTAAGAACCTCGACCCCAGACTGAGAAGCATCCGCTCACTGAATGACACCGAGATCGAGCAGGTACTCGCCTTCCTCAAAGCCCTCACCGACCCGGCAGTCTGGGATCTTGCCGACGTTGCCCCTTACACGGTACCAAGCGGCCTAAAGGTGGATCGACCAGAGAGCTAGCGCCAGTGGAGATTGAAGTTGCCCGATGTTGTAGCCGAAGTCGCCAGACTTCGGGCGCGACGATTGTTCTCTCCCTCTCCCCCCTCTCCCTGTCTCCCTTGACGGCGGCTGGCCAAACTGCACAATCCGCCCTTTCCTGATGAGCGTGACTCAGTCGTCCGTTCACAGCTGACACCAATTGAGGAGACAACACATGCCAGTAAGACTTGGCTTCATCGGCACCGGCGGCATCGCAGGAATGCACTTCCGAAATCTCGAGCAAATCAAAGATGCCAACATTGTTGCTCTGACGGACATTGTGAGAGACAAGGCCGAAGCTGCGGCGGCAAAGTTCGATGCGAACGCGTATACAGACTTCAACAAAATGCTGACCAGCGAAGATCTCGACGCAGTCTATATCTGCATCCGTCCGGGCGACCACGGAGCGCCGGAGTTTGCGTGTATCAAACATGGAGTGCCCATGTTCATCGAGAAGCCAGTTGGTGCAGACGTCGAAACTCTCAGGAAGGTCCGTGCCGGAATTCAGCGAAAAAAACTGATCACGGCAGTCGGCTATCAGGATCGCTATTTGGATATTGTAGAGAGAATGAAGAAGTTCCTGGATGGCCGTGGGGTCGGAATGATCAAAGGCTATTGGATGGGTGGCATGCCAGGTGTCATGTGGTGGCGCCAGAAAAAACTCTCAGGAGGGCAGCACGTCGAGCAGACCACACATACATTTGATATGGCCCGTTATCTTTTTGGCGATGTTAAAAGAGTGGCCGCGGTCGCCTCGAAAGGCCTGATGACAGAACACGAAAAGTACGACATCCAGGATGCATCCGCGGTGCACCTCGAGTTCGCCAGCGGGCTCGTGGGTACGATTTTCAGCGCCTGCTTCCTTCAGGCCGGCGGAGGGAAAGTCGGAATTGATATCTACGGCAAGGATTTCTACATCGAATACCAGGGCCGGCGCAGCATCAGCATCAATCGGAAGAATAAAACGGAGGTCTTCAGAAATACGAACAATTCGACACTCATCGAGGACCAGACTTTTATTGACGCCGTCCTTTCAGGAGATGGCTCGAAGATCAGGTCTCCGTACGCCGATGCAGCCAAAAGCGCCGCTGTCTCCATCGCCGCATCCGATTCACTGAAATCCGGAAATTTCGAGAAAGTGAAACTCTAAGCGGCCACGAATTGCCGGCACAGCCAAATGCGGATCGCAACCATAGTTTTCGGATTCATGATTATTGGTTTCGGACTGATCCTGCGGCTCAATGCGGGACAGAGCCTGGATTACATTGAATCCCAAACAAGATGGCCCAAAGCGAAGGCGACTGTCACCGCGCAGGATGTCTGGGTGTCTAAAGATCCTCGAGGTGGCGGCGCCTATTACTATCCGGCATTCAAATTCGATTACATGATTGATGATGAGCCGTTTAAAGGTACGACTAAGTTCGGCGAGGCTTACGAAGAAAGAGACCAGGCCCTGGCGGTTGCGCGAGAGAGTAAGTTTAAGAACGGGTCGACCGTCGATATCCACTACAATCCGACGAAACCGGAAATAACAGCCTATGAGCCGGAAAAGGAACTTCCATTTCTGAGGAAACTCATGAGTCTGGGGAAATACTTGGTCCTTGCCGGTATTCTTGTTTCCTCTATTGGGATTGTCCTGATACTGACCAAAAGGCTTCGCGGAAATCAATCCTGAATGATGTCCTGCCTTTTACTATTTCTGCCCATGGCCACCTATGGACTCCCTGTCGAACCCATTGAGATAGGTGACCGGCCTCAATTCGTTTTTGACAACTATGTCATCGATAACCATTGGGCCATCAAATACAAACGTGAAGCCGTACGGCAGGTTTTTCACCAGGCAACTAAACATCCTGGCAATCCCATATTCGGACAGGGAGATCAGCCAAGCTTCAATTGGGTGATTCGAGACGAAGAGGACGGCCTCTTTAAGATGTGGTACCAACTCAACGACCAGGTGGCCGGCGACAAAGCGAAAGGTCGCAAATACAACACACATATTGCCTATGCCCAATCGAAGGACGGCATCAGATGGGAAAAACCAGACCTGGGTTTATTCAAGGCCTACAAGAAAAAGCCCAATAATATCGTCCTTGGTTGGGATGAATACCCGAATGCGCAGACATGCACGCCCTGCATCCTTGAGGTCCCTGAGGCTGACAGCCAGGATTACAGGTTCTTGATGATGTATCGTGCCAAAGGGGCAGGCATTGGCCCCATAAGTGGAATTCGGCTAATCGGTTCGAACGACGGTATTCACTGGGATTTCAAATCCGATAAACGCCTCGCGCATCTGCACAGCGACCACTTCAATACCGTTGTGTTCGATCCGAATCGCAAAGAATATGTGATGTATTGTCGACCGAAACATATTTATCGGACCTTCCGTGGGGAAATGGTAGATACAGGTGCTTCGCGCCGGGTCGCTCGCATGGCCAGTAAATCGCTCTGGACCGATTGGCTGGAAACTGTGGAACCTCAAACTCTCCTGATTCCCGATAACCAGGATTCGGAAACACACTTCAATTTCTATTATGGGATGGCCGTTCGATATCACGGAGGAATTTACTGGGGATTTATCGAACCCTTCCGAATGAATGATTACATCTATACGGAATTGGCTGTCAGCCGCGACGGTATCCATTTCCAGAGAATGCCTGGGCGCCCCAAAATAGTTGAATGGGGTGAAGAGGGCTCTTGGGACGATACTATGATTTTCATGAGTCCGTCCTGGGTCGAGGTGGGGGACGAATGGTGGCTTTATTACAGCGGTTGGGACGGACCTCACGGTACGACCGAACGAACCGGCGCATACGGAATGGCTAAAATACGAAAGGAAGGATTCTGCGGAATGAAGGGCCCCAAAAGCGGCGGGGTGCTTTGCTCGAGGAAGATCAAATGGTCCGCCGGAAAACTACTAGTTAATGCTGTCGCCACCGGTGGAAAGATGCAGGTGCGCATTTCTGATGAAAAGCGAAAACCACTTGAAGGTTTCAACTATGATGATTGCGAGGTTTTTTCGGGGGACAGTACCTCTCACGAAATCAAATGGAAAAGCGAATCCATTGAATCTCTAAAGGGACAGGTAATCCGCCTGGAGTTTTACCTGCAGGAAGCCGAGTTGTTTACGTTCAAAGGAGAGTAGCCGCATCCGTCACTCACACACAGGATGAGCACGTTGGCGCCAACACCGAGGAATGAGAATTAGTAACTGATGACCGAAAGAACCGATCTGGCAAAAGACTTGGCGAACGAAGCTGCTCAGATTGCTGTACACTATTTTAAAGGCGAGTTTTCAGTTGAAACCAAGAAGGATCAGTCTCCGGTTACAGTCGCGGATAGAGAAATTGAAAATCTGCTCGCCAGGGCTGTCGAAGAGCGATTCCCTGAAGATGGTTTTTTAGGCGAGGAATATGGTGATCGGCCCGGATCGTCAGGCTATCGCTGGATTGTCGATCCCATCGATGGCACCCGAAATTTTGTGCGGCGAATACCCATGTTCGCTACTCTCATCGGAATTGAGAAGGATGGAGAAGTCATCGCTGGTGTGGCGAACTCTCCTCTGATGAACGAATTCTATGTGGCGGAGAAGGGTGCTGGCGTTTGCCTGAACGATGAATCGATTCAAGTATCGGAAATTGACTCACTGGAAGAAGCGCACCTGGTGTATCCGAGCTTCAGAAAACTGAAAGACGAGTCATATCGCGCGGCACTGTTTGAGCTTGCCGGACAATGTGAACGCTCTCGTGGCTTTGGCGATTATTACGGCCACGTGCTGGTCGCATCCGGTCGCTCAGAGATCATGATGGAGCCTTCGGTGAATCCATGGGATATTGCGGCCATCAAGATTCTGGTGGAGGAAGCGGGCGGCATCTTCACGGATCTCAATGGCGAACGTACCATTTACGGACACGGTGCAGTTTCGTCCAATCCAGCCCTGCATTCGTTGGTGATCGAAGCACTGAATGGTGCGAAGTCCTGAGTGACCACCAACCTGAAATCTGCATCCTGTGGCCATGGGCTGCCAGCCTGTGAGCCAGGCAAAATCTAATTAGCTTACAGGCTGGCAGCAGATTCCTTCGCATGAAGGATGGCCATCTTGACCGTCTGCAGGCGGTCGAGCCCCCCGGACATACTGTCCAGGCTCGGAAGACACGGGTGGGCAAGCAGCCACGTGGCATATGGGGAATCCTCCTCTGAATGGAGTTCTTCTTGGGGATTCTGTCCAGGCCAAATCTTAAGGCTGCCTGACGGCCGCAACCAAATCGTGGCACGGCCGTCTCGGCCGTGATTCACGGGCGGGACGCCCGTGCCACAATGTTCTCCGCGCCACGCAAAGAAGACATAGGCTGAGACTCTAATCGTGTTTAACAAGAGCAAAGTCGCTCATTTCCCGATCCCTGTTCCATGTGCCACGTGGTTGCTTGCCAACCCGTGTCTTCACGTGCTGGGAATTCCGTCTGAAGAAAAGAGAGGCTTGGTTTCTTTACCACTCACAGGCTGGCAGCGCCCTGTGGCTACGAGCGCGGATGGGTAAATATCCTGTAGCCATGGGCTGCTTCCCATCCACACTTACTCATTACTCATTACTCATCACTCATTACTCACTACCAGCTCGTGAGCCAGGTAGAATCAATAAGAGCTCAAAGGCTTGCAGCATCCTGTGGCTACGAGCGGAGCGGGCTGATAGGTTCCAGGAACAGTTTCAATCCTGATACCTGCCTTCGTTATGCCAGAAAACGCCTATCCCATCGAAATCCGAAATCGCTCTGCAGGCCAGCAGTGGAATGAATTGGAGGAGGTCGGACTTCCTTTTCCTCAGGGCGCAGTCCCTTCAACGGAGCGCCTGAGAATAACCGATGCTGATGACCGGCTTGTTAATGCTCAATTTCGCGTTACGTCACTATGGTGTGATGGCTCTGTCAGGTGGGCGTTGGCGAGATGGGTCACTGGTCTTCAGGACGGCAGTTCACAGAGTTTTCAGGTCTTGATTTCTGATAAACCCGCGCAGACAACTGAGACGTCCATTCTTTCCTTAAAAGATGATGAGATCTATGTAGACACCGGCGAGCTTTGCCTTGTCATACAAAACGATTCAGCAGCTTGGCTGAAAACAGTTGGCGTTCCTGCACGGCCTGATGGTGAATGGCAGGAGTGGTCGCCGGATACCGAAGGAGGCCAGCTTTTCTGCGATGTAGAGGAGGAGCCGCTTCGTCCTACATTCGATGGCAAGCCTGAGATTCTTGACAACGGCCCTGTTGCTGGAGAGGTCCTTTTTCGCGGCGCGTTCTATGACGAGGAAGGATTGGATCGCGTGCGCTTTGTGATGAGGCTGGTGGCTCATCGGAAGAGCCATTTTGTCCGTCTTTCTTTGACTCTGCAGAATCCGAGACAGCAACCCCGTGATGAGCTTGGACATTTTCGACTGGGTTTGCCCGGCGCGGTCCTGATCCGTGATGCCGGCATTCGATTTTCCATGCCGCAGGGAGGGACGCCCTTTGTCTATCTGGCGGGTGAGCCCGACAAAGGGGACTACTACGGACCTCTCCTCAATCAGGCGACGCTGTATCAGGACTCCAGCGGCGGCGAAAACTGGCATCATCGAAATCACGTCAATCGGGACTGGCATATCACTACATCTTTCCGAGGCTTCCAAATCTCTGCAGATGGCATCGAAAGCTATTCGGGCGACCGGTCGCGAGGCTGGGGAGCTGTCGGTGACCAGCGTTTTGGTCTGGCAGTCGGTGTTGAGAAATTCTGGCAGAACTTTCCCAACGCGATTCGTGGGCATCTTGAGAACGGCAGACCTGTGCTGACCTGTTCGCTCTTTCCGATGGAATCAAGATTTCTTCATGAGCTTCAGGGCGGGGAGCAAAAGACACATCACATGATCTTTTCATTTCATCGGACGGACCGAATGATTGGGGCGGATATCGACAACAGGCCGAACCCAATGGTGGCCTATCCCACGCTAAAACAGGCGATGGAAGGTCAACTCGGCCGGTGCCCCGCACTGCCGCTGATCGACCAGATAATCGGTGCGGGAGTCGTTCAGCCAACCGCTCCTTACGATGCCGATGTCTTCGATGCCTACGAAAAGTCGGTCGCCAGTTACACGGACGACCCAGACTTTGATCTCTACACGCTCCGTGAAAAGTGGGATGAGTACGGCTGGAGAAACTTCGGGGACATCATTGCGGATTGCGAGCTAGGAGGTCAGATTCTTTCACACTACAACCTGGAATATGACTTCAGCCGGGGCATGCTGCTGCAGGCTCTGCGCCGAAGTGGACGAGACGAACGTGGCAGCGCAATCTGGGCAGACCTCGGAATCGATGCGGCGCGCCACCAGGCGGATATCGACATCTATCACACCAAAGAAGATCCTCACGGCAACGGTGTCTACAACGGGGGCAAGTTTGTGCACACGGCTCATGCACTCGAGGTGGGTCGCTCTGGTCACCGCGGCCAGGACAGCCTTGCCTTCTGGGGCGACCTGGACTGGCCCTGGGGCCGCGGTGGCGGTCCGGAGTCAGGCCATTTCGACAATGAAGGCATGATGCTGGCCTACCACCTTACTGGTGACCCTGTGCTATTGGCGGCTGCAATCGAAATCGCCGACCTGGTTGTTTACAAGGTCCTGAACGATGAGTTCGCGCAGTTCAGATACGACCGGACCAGCGGTAACAGTACCTCCGTTTGCGCGCATGCGTGGGTGCAGACCTGGGAGGATCGTTACCTGCAGGCCATTGAAAAAATTCTCGACGAGACGCGGCTTTCCAAGCAGGCGGGAGAACGCCCCGTCGACGCGGACGGCCTGTGCCCGATCGGCGGCTGGTCGGCCTCCATATTCCTGAAGGGCACGCTCTGGTTCATCTCGCAGTATGAACAGGCCACCGGAGAGCGACACGAAAAGGCACGAGAGATAGTTCGGGAATACCGTCTGAGCTATCACCGCTACGGTTGGTGCGATGAAGCCGGCCTGCCCGCAGAGACCGTTCATCCCGATCCTTCAAAGAATCGATACATCGTGTACGACGCGGCCTGGCATACCGTGGATGCACTGACGTGGGCCGCTCTGCTTGAAGAGGATGACGACCGCCGCGATTTCGAGCTTGGCCGCATGCGCGGCGCATTCGAAAAATACTGCGCCAACTTCACACCGGACGGGCTGCCGAAATACAGAAGCACAAAGACGGCAACGTATACGACGAACAATGGACACAGTATGCTGTTTCACTTGAACGTGCGTGGTGATGGAAATAGCTCAGGCCACTGACTGCTCCGCCGCGTCAACTGTTGCCCGTCAATCGCATTGCGATGCTCACCGCATGCTGAACTTCGGCTCCTGATACGAGTGCAGACTGTGAACACTGCCTTCGACCTGCGCTGCAGGGCTGCGGGCCTCGAAGCGAAGCTCCCCATTGTGCAACTGCTCGTGGACGGCGCCGATGGAGTTCGTGCCCAGGTCCTGCAATGACTGGCGGAGCCCCTGCATGAGGTACGGCAGGTAGCTCGTAACCGAGCCTTTATCCACGACCGCGCCCGATACTCCCTGGGCTACCTTGATGCGTTGGTTGGCCCGGTAGTAACGCTTGCCTCCGCCTTTCTCTTCCATGGCCTCCAGCGATGCCATGCCGCGATATCGTTTCAGCCGGACGCCTCCTTCATAAAAGTACTCGCCCGGTGCTTCGCTTGTGCCGGCCAGCAGCATGCCGAGCATGACGGAGTTAGAGCCCAGCGCAAGAGCCTTGGCGATGTGGCCGATGCTTCGGATGCCGCCGTCTGCGATGACCGGAATCCCCTGATCTCTGGCAAAATTCGAGGTGAAATAAACCGCGGATGCCTGGGAACGTCCGACGGCCATAGTCTCCTGGGTAATGCAGATCGACCCAGGGCCCATGCCGATACGCAGGGCATCTGCACCCGCGCGGATCAAAGTCTCTCCCTGGCGTGCGGTGACCACATTACCGGCCACGACTTCCAGGTTCGAGAATTCGCTCTTTATGTATTCCAGCATCTTCACTTGAAAGACCGAATCGCCCTGGGCAGAGTCAAGCACGACGACATCCAATCCTGCACCGACCAGTTCTACCAGCCTCTCCCTGTCTTCTGCGTGTGTGGAGACTGTGGCGCCGACAAGGAGCTGCTTGTCTTTGCTTTTGGATGCGTTCGGAAAATCTTCGTTCGTGCGCAGGTCGGTGCGGCTCATCAGAAAGACGAGGCGAAACTGGTCGTCAACGATGGGCAGTTTCCCCTTTTTCGATTTCTTCAGAATCTCGTTCGCTTCCGTCAGGGTGACGCCAGTCTTGGCCGTGACGAGGTCGTCTTTGGGTGTCATGACCTCGGTGACCGGCTTTTCGAGGTCCTGCTCGAAGTCAAAATCTCGATTGGTAACGATGCCGACAAGCGGCGTGGCAAGTGTGCCATCTTCAGTAATCGGAATGCCGGCGAACCCGTGTTCCTGCTTGAATGCCTGAACGTCCTGCACGGTCGCATCCGGCCCCATGACGACCGGCTCGGTGATGAAGCCGTTTTCAAAACGCTTCACGCGGCGGACCTCTCTGACCTGCTCTTCGATGCTGCAGTTGCTGTGGATGATGCCGAGCCCGCCGAGCAGGGCCATCTTGATCGCCATCCGTGATTCCGTGACCGTATCCATGGGCGAACTGACGACCGGCAGCTTGAGACTGATGTTGCGGCTGAATTGTGTTTCCAGACTGACTTCGTCCACATCGAAGTCAATGTGGCCAGGGAGGAGGATAAAATCGTCGTAGGTGAGGCCACCTGTTTTGAAGAGGTTTTTGGCGTCGACGCCGTCCGGGGTCGTCATTTCGCACTCCAGATTTCTAAGGAACGATGTGGGAAGGGCGGGGATTATATTGGGGGTGACTGGCCATGCAATTGCCGATGGGAAAAACGGTCTTTTCCCAAGCATGGTCACCGTCACGGATGCTCCGGGCGACTTCGTCGTCGAAGATTAATGGAGTGCCTGACCACATTCATATCACTGAATGTTTTCTGAAGCCCGCTGATGGCTTGCTGATGAGCAATCGAGCGCCATTCGGATCTGATCTTTCGCTCGACTAATGTATTAATGTTTTGCTCGTTGGTGGCGAGGCATCAAGGCATCACTCATCCTTTGCCTTCTCCGATACGATTTCGATGGCGTTTGCCAGACGGCTGGTGCCGTTGGCTGTGCCTGTGGGGGACGGGTGGAAGAGGAATTCCAATGACAGGATGCCGTTTGTAACCTTGATGTCTTTGATTTCGGCGGTCAGCGCCTTGTCGTAGTCCCCTCCGGTGGCGGTGAACAGATCATATTTGTAGAGGGCCATGGCGCCGTTGGCCTTTACGGAAAACTCGAAATTGCCCTTTTTGAATCCGCGGCGGTAACCGCACTTCAGATACAGGATGGCCTTGTAGGTTCCGTTGGGCACTTTGAATTTATAGTTTGAGATGTCGTAGGACTCGGTGCGGAATATCTCCGGCATGTCAGTGCCTCTGATCTGGCCCAACTCGCGCCCGACGCTGTTGTAAGAGCCGACGTATCCGTAAAGTCCGTCGAACGGTTGATCCGGGAAGAAGAATTTGCCGTTCGGCGCTTCGTGGAAGGAGGTAGAACCGCAGTTCACCCGGTAAATGCCCTGGCCAATCAGTTCCTGGCGACGGGAAATGTTCTTGATGTCCCGCACCATCTGAAGGGCCTGGTTCATGCGCCGGGAGAAGGCGAGCCGGTGTGCTTCTGCAAAGAGCCTGGCGGACAGCGCGCTCTGGATGGAAGAGACGACTTCCTTCTCGGCTTCGACATCAACCTTGTTCTTCGCGAGCGCAACGATGGCGTCTTTGAGGCTGGACAGACGCTTCCGGTAGAGCGCGTCGGTCTCGGGCGGCACGTCGGCCAGTTTCGTTCCGACAAGCTTGATTCTCTTTCGGGGGATCAGGAAAGAGCGAAGTTGGAACGGCAGAAGCTCGATGACCGTGGACGAGCGCATCTTGTCGGTCGAGAGATCGAGGTATTTGACTGTTCCCGAACTGAAGAGGCGCTTCTTGAATTCGATCTCAACCTTGACCGAACTGTGGTGCATGTTGACGACGTAGAAGTAGGTGCCGTTGCGCGTATGGAGGTAACGTGCAATCGCCGGGTCGTTCAAGCCGGGAGCGGTCTTGAAGGGTCTCGCGGGCAATGCGCAGTAGGCCTGGGTGAACTCGCGGGTCTCGTCATCGCGACCGAGCGAGCCGAAGGGCTGCCCTCCGATGACGAACTCCAACGCGTCCATCGCTCCGACGGCGAAGGCCGGTTCTTTCAGGAAGAAGCGGCCGTGCTGCTTGGGGTCGGCGTCCTGGAAGTACGCGGCGAAGCGCTTGGGGATCAGTGAGTCGTTAAAGGACTCGAAGTATGTGTTCATGGCCACCACGGCGCCGGCCGCGCCGTCTACGAGGAAGTGCTTGACCATCGGTGCGGCGGCATCGTACATCTCTTCGCTAACGGTGGGTTCAGGTTTGCCCCAGAAGGAGTGCCACCGGTACGACGTCGGCTGTCGCTCCGCGACGAGAGTGACGTCCTTGACCCTTTCGATCGCCGCGAGGTCGACGCCTTTCTCCGCGTACAAGTCAGCTCGTTGCTTGATGGCGAGGTTGAGCCTCAAGGCCGGGTTGTATTCGTCGAGCATGTCGCGCATTTCCCGGATGAATTCTGTGACCTGTTCGGAACGCCACTTGAGCCACTTGCTCCGGGCTGGCTCTTTGGTGAGGAGCTCATAACGTTCCTGGGGCTTTTCGGGCACGCGCGTGCCGGTGGCCCTGGCGAAAGCGTTGACGGTGTAATCGTCGTAACCGCAGTCGAGCCCAGTCCAGGTGCCGAAGTTCATCCACCACTCGATGCCGCCGAAGCCCGGGTGATCGGCATATCGCCTGACTGTGCTTCGGAAGTAATGGATGAACATCCGTCGCACTTCCGGGTGGGTGATATTGGCGACCTTGTATCTTCCGAACGAAGTCTTCACATTGCCGAATCGATCCAGCGACAGCATGCCCTTGCCGGCGAAGTCGTACTGTATCGATTCCGTGACGCTCATATCGGGGAGCGTGAAAAAGTTGACCATCGCCACGTATTTCTTGTTGTGACGGTGAAAGGAGTCGAACACGTACGCCAGCTCCCCGACCTTGCCGGGATACAGGCCGTTGCCGATGCTGCCTTCCAGCGGATTGAAGCTGTATGAGTAGCGCCAGGTCGGGTAGTGCATGGTGTTCTGACCGGTGTAGTCGAAGTAGCGCATCAGGTCGTGGTTCTGCTGGAGCGTCTTCCTTGGGTATTCCTCGGTCAGTTCATTGTCGATGCGCAGATTCGTGGTGAAGGTCTGATCTTCGTCGAAGTGCCCGAAGTGACGGCCTTCCATGTTCTCGGGGTAATGAATTGCCAGCCGTGGGAGCTCGCCGACGACCTCGTAGGCGCGGATGCTGCTCACCGCGGCGGGATGACCGGGCGCATAGGTGCGGGCTTCAAAGAGGTAGTGTTCCATGCCGGGGAAGAAGAGGTAACGGGCCTTCTCAATCCGGTGACCGTTGGGGTATTCGTTCCCGGCCTGGATGCCGCTCTGCAATCGATCACGGTGCTGCTTGCCTTTGGACTCCCGATACATGTAGAGGCCCATGTTGCGCACCTTGTCGTCCGGCCACTCGATTTCGAGCACGACCGGTTTGCCGATGAACTCAGCGGGGAACGATACCACAGTGCCCAATCGATCGCGTTTGTTGGTTCCTGCTTCGAGATAATCGGTGCCGTTGAGAGACCCGCTGACAGTGATGCCTTCGCTCACCAGCTCTTTGTCCGCGGGGTCGGTGAAGTTCTTCTCGAAGATGACCTTGCCCAGTTTGTAAGGAGCCTTGCTGACCTCACTGGCGACTCTCTCGGTGAAGCTGGCCACTTCAAAAGTTCGTTGAAACGTTCTGTCGTTGTAATGGATGGTCGCCAGGAGCCTGTAGTTGCCCACCGGCAGCTTGATGCCATCCATGGAGACATCGACGGGCTTGTCGACCGCGAGTTCTTTGCGTTCCGTCTTGAGCTTTTCGCCTTCCGCATTGAAGAGCTCGAGCTTCATGGTGACCTGGGCCTTGACGAAGGGTTTGCCAGGCACGGGATACGGGAGCATGTAAGTGCCGCCGGGCGCGGCCTGGAGCGTGATCGGTTCGCCCGCTTCCCCATCAATGATGGAGCGTTCCATCACGAGGTCGATGGGCATGACCGACCGGTATTCGTCATAGGCCTCGCTGTTGGAAAGCGGCCGGTGATAGAACTTCAGTTCGTCCAGCGTGTAATCGCCGCGCCGGCTGAGCAGGAGCTGCCTGATGCCGGCCACGTCCGCATTAAAAAAAAGAGGACAACGCTGGCCGGCCGCAAAGCAGACCGGATACGGCAGCCCGTTGACGAACAGCCGGGCATTGCCGCTCTCCTCCCAGGTCAACGCCACGTGAAACCAGTCACCCGGAAAGATCGTAAGGCGCCGCATGTAGTAAAGCGTGTTCTTCGCATCGGAACGCTTGACGCTGAAGGTGGCGCCATGGCCCAGGCTCGCGCTGAATCGCTGTCCCTCCTTGCCAGGTCTCTCGTCTGTGAGACTGAACAGCCCGAGATGTTTGCCGTCATTCGACCTCACCCAGAAGGAGACGCCTCCGACCTTGTCATCGAAAGGTTCTTCCAGGGCATAGGTGACGCCGGGAACCTGCGGGCCGGGCGGGCGCTTATTGAAGTCTTCTTCCAGACTGAAATCGCCGCCGCTGACCTTCAGGTCATCGATCTTGTACTTGACGCCATATCCGTTGAAACCGAGACCGCTCACCTCGCCCAGGTCGGGATTGCCGAGGTCGTAGCTTTTGCCATCGAGCGACACGGTAAGCTTGCCGGCCTTGCGGGTCAGCCGGAAACGAATCGGCTCTTCGTCCACATTGTTCTTGACCTTGTTCTCCGCTTTGAATGATCGGTACTGCTCTCCGGGCTTGTTGCTGCGGTGCATCCAACTGTTGTCGCGCACGTGCAGGGCAAAGACGTGCTTGCCCGCTGAGGAGATGCCAAAGTTGAAGTGATGGTCTTGCCTGGGCACGTTACCGAGACGCTGGAACCGGGCCTCGAAGACGAAGTCCTTCAGATTCGGAACAAGGACCTGCACAACGTCGTGGCCCTGAAACTCCTTGCGCTCGGTAATCTGCCAACGGTCTTTCGGAAAATACTTGATGCCGAGGAGAGGCAGATTCTGTTCGCAGGAGAAGCCCATCCCGGAAACACCGGGCAGAAACCGGTGTCCCCTGGATGTGGCCGGTGAGATGAGCTGGCCGTCCGCGCCCGTGGCGGCCAGAGTGCCGTCGAAGGAAGCGGCGAAGACCGGCTGCTCGATCAGTTTGATTCGTTTCTCTTCCAGGCGGGTGACCTTCACGTCATCGATCTCGAACTTCACACGGTAGCCGTAAAACGTCACCTTCTTCAGCGGCAGCAGGGCCACGTCCTGGACGATACAGCTCTCACCGTTGATGCTGACCCCGAAAGTCTTTTTGCCGACATAGACGTCCACCTTGCTCCACGGCTCATTCTCGCCGCGGCTGATGACCGCCTTCTTGCCGCCGGTCACCGTGCCGACCTGGCTCTTGTTGCGTCGGAGCGTACTGATCGCGCCATGTCCTGTGCCGCGGGTATAGACGTGATCGTGATAACCATCGCCGCCGTGGAGGTGGAAACCCCAATGATGGTCGGCGCCGCGAAAGAGCTGCAGCTCCCGGACCTTGAAGGAAACCTTCACCGGCGTCTCCGGCGTAAAGAACAGCTCGAAAGCGCCCTGGTTACAGACCAGTTTCCCATCTTTCACCTGCGAGCCATGGGTGAGCTTGTAGTTCTCTTCACCGGCGTCTGAGAAATCCTGTGCATAGACCGGCTCCTCCTCAGCCCATGCCTCTGTCGCCATGCAGACCAGACACAGCAGTGGGATGACCAGTCCGGCAGTGATTCGTTTGAGCATGTTTCTCCTTCAGTTTGAGCCAGTCGATCTGCTTGCGCCGTTCAGATGTTTTTCTGTCGCGAGCTTTTTCGAGCGCTTCAGACCGACAACGTTACAGATAAAGCTCGCGATAAAGAAGTCGTCCGCTACACCAGGACAGTTTTGTCTGTCGCGAGCTTTGTCGGATCTTTCCAGGCAGCTCGCGTATGCCTTCGCTCCAGGCTGGTGACACCTGTTGCTACAATTGCAGCTAGAAGCCGCATGCGTTGTGGCACGGGCGTCCCGCCCGTGAATCACGGCCGAGACGGCCGTGCCACGATTTGGTTGCGCCACAGGCGGTGTTAGGGTCAGGATGTTTGTAGTAGCCGAGTCATCGGATTCTTCAGAACGCCATTACTGGCGCGCGACGAACTCTTTGATTGCAGTTTCAGGCCACAGGGATCTGGTTGTTGGTACTCTTAAGCAGTGACTACCATTGAGAGCGGGCTCGGAGTGAATACAGGTCTTTTATCAGGAGGAAAATAATGTCACCGAAGAAACACGATGAACCGGAGGCCGGCAGCCCCGCGGAAGCTGCCGCCGAAACCTCCCCGATCCAGGGGTTCGAGGAGGCGGTCACTGATGAAGAGGCCGCGAAGAACTGGCAGCCCGTTTCTGACCGGAAGATCCGAGTCGGGATCGCTGGGTATGGCGTTTGTAGATTCGGCCCGGCGTTTCACTTTCAGGACCACCCGAACGTCACCGTCGCCGCGGTGGCCGACCTGGATCCCGATAAGTGCGCCGAGCTGGCCAAAGTCTGCCGCTGCGAGAAAACGTACTCGTCGTGCGAAGAGCTGATCCGGGACGACTCGCTTGAAGCCATCTTCGTGGCCACCGACGCGCCGAGCCATGCCCGGTTGGCCATCGCGTCGCTCCAGGCCAGCAAGCATGTCGCCTCCGCCGTCCCGGCGGTCTTCGGATCACTCGAAGATGCCGACGCGCTCTTTGCCGCAGTCAAGGCCAGCGGCCGCCAGTACATGATGTTCGAGACGTCGTATTTCCATGAGGATCTCCATACCATGCGGGAGATGTATCGAGCCGGCGACCTGGGCAAGGTCATCTACTCGGAAGGCGAGTACTGGCACTACTTCGGCTCGCCGTTGGCCGCGCACGAGGGATGGCGCACCGGCCTGCCCCCGCAGTGGTATCCCACCCACTCGAACGCCTACTACATGGGCGTCACCGGCGGGAGCTTCACCGAGGTCTCCTGTATGGGCATACCCAGCAGTCTGGAACACCTGCAGCCAGAGAACAATCGGTACGGGAATCCCTTCGGCACCGAAATCGCTCTGTTCCGCACCAGCGAGGGAGGCATGTCGCGCATGGCGGTGAGCTGGGATACGCCGGGCGAGGGAGGTGAGCGAGGGCGGATTCGCACGGAGAAGGGCACCTTTTACGGTAATTTTCAGAGCGCCCGGAAAGATGACGTACCGCCGGTCATCGCCCGTCCCCCGCTTCCTCCCGGAGTTGCCGCCGGCGGTCATGGCGGCTCCCACGGCTACCTGATGAGCGAGTTCGTCGAAGCGATTCTGCTGGACCGCACCCCGCTCATCGATGTGGCCCAATCCCTGAACATGACGGTCAGCGGCATCGTCGCGCACCAATCGGCTCTCAAGGGAGGCGAGCTGATGAAGATTCCGCAGTACGCCCTGTAGAACGAAGAGGACGTTCCCATGCGAGAGGCATATCCAGGGCGATTAAGTTTCGTCACTGATTAGTCTTTTTGGTCCTTTGCATCGGTCTGTCGTCGGTTGGAGACCTCTTCAGTTATGAAACATGCTCCCAGCCGACGAAGCCGACGCGGGTCAGTTTCTCCTATGGAAATCAGCAATGTGTTTCTAACGCTTGGCCCCGGGAAGGCCCTGCGCCTTGAGTGCCCGCTCGGAGTATTTCACCTGCCGCTTACTGACGGTCTTTGGGTCCAGCACTTCGGGGTGACTCCGCAGAAAGTTGTTTTCGTCGATCAGGTTAAGGAAGTAGTGCGTCGTGCCTTTCGGGAGTTTGGCGACGGCCTTGTTGGCGGGATCGAGTTTGACCGGAGCGCAGTACCATTCCTCGTATCTGGCACCGCCGTTGAGGGTGTAGATGAGGTTGGCGCGGACGACCTTCGCTCCGTTCTCGCGATAGGTGAATTCAACCGTGTTACCGGTCTGCTTGTGAGATAGGACGGTGCAGACGTTTTTCTTCGTGGCCGGTGCACGCTGCCCGTGCGGGTTGTAATAGGGATAGCTGGCCTTCATTTCGGTCAGGATTTCCGTGAGCCGCCTGTTCAGCTCCCTCGACTTTTCCGGCATGGAGTCGGCCAGATCTTTTGCCTCTTCGATATCCGTCCTGACCTGTTTCCCATTCTCCGTTTTGTAGAGACGGTAGAGCTCGAGCTCGCGATTGTTCGGATTGTTCACGTGGTCGTAGTTGCGGACGAGCTTGTAGTCGCCGACACGGATGGTGCTTTCCAGGGCTGCGCTGTTGGGGAAGTGCCAGACCATGGTGTTGCGGACGCGGCCATCGGTCTCGCGCACGAGCTTTGGATTGGTCGGCTCCTGTTTCAGCAGGGGGGCGAGGTCACAGCCGTCGAGATGTATGTCCTTCGGGCGTTTCGCTCCGGTCAGGGAAAGGATGGTCGGGTAGAAGTCGAGGCCGTTGACCATCACGTCGGTTTCGACGCCCTTCTGAATTCCGGGGCCGGTGATGATGAGCGGGACGCGTGTGCCGCCTTCCATCAGGGAGATCTTGCCGCGGTCGAGCGGGTAATTGTCCGTGATGATCTGGTGGCGACTGCCTTCCATACCGCCGTTATCTGAGGTAAAGATGACGTAGGTATTCTCGATGAGCTTGTGGCCGGGCCAGCGCGGGTCTTCGGTCCGTTCGAGGTATTTGAAAAGGTTGCCGACATAGTGGTCGAGCTGTTCGACCATGGCGCAGTAGAAGGGGTTAGTCTGCCCTTTGCCCATCCAATTCTGTTTCGGATCTTCAGGGAGTTTTACACCGAGCTTCTTCACGTATTTATCGAGCAGCGCCTTGCTCCGCGTGTGGATGGGCGTGTGCACGAGCCAGGTGCAGTAGTAGAGAAAGAACGGCCTGTCCTTGTGCTCGCGCACGAAGGTCATGGCGTCCTCGGTGGTCTGGTCAAGAGGAAATCCCTGCTCATCGAGGCGATACGGATCGTCGGCACTGCGCGTGGCAAAGCCGGTCATCCGGTGCGGTTTCATGGCGCGGCTAGCGCCGAGGTCATGACGGGTCCAATCGAAACCCACATCCTTCGGCTGCGGAAACGCGTGGTGGCTGACCGCGACATGCCACTTGCCGCTGTGCCCCGTGACGTAGCCAGCCGACTTGAGCGCGCGGGCGAGAGTGAACGTGTCTTCCGGCATGCGGCCGCTGAACCAGGGTGACATCATCGTCCAGGCCCTCAGGTGATGGGGAGCCGGCGGAGCGCCCCCAACAACATGGGTCTTCTGCGCCCGGGCCGGATGTATACCACTCAGGATGGCGCAGCGCGTCGGCGCGCAGGTGGGCGCGGGCGCGTAGGCCTGCCAGAACTTTACTCCCCTCTTCGCCAACGCATCGATATTCGGCGTCTCCATCGGAGTCGGCTCGTCGATGTCGTAACATTTCACGTCCTGCCAACCGAGGTCGTCGGTGAGGATCAAAACGATGTTGGGTTTTGCCGGGCGCGCCGCGGCAGTGGCAAGGGTAATCGGAAGACCAAAGGCGAGGGGGAAAAGGTGGTGTCTGTTCAACATGGATGTGGTTCGGTGAAGGAGATTATTCATGGTGCTGTATCGTCGGCTTGGTCTGGAGTCTTGCCGGCTTGTGTCTTTCGTCGGGACTACGCAGCGACGAGCAGCCTGCTTGTCGTAAACGGCCTCTAGAGGCCGTCTGGAGGACCTACAAGCTGGTGCCAGCTTGTGGGGCTGACAAACGGCCTGGAGGCCGTTGACGACAAGCTGGCAGCTTGTGGGGCTGGCAAACGGCCTCTAGAGGCCGTTGACGACAAGCTGGTGGCAGCAGCTTGTCGCTACGGTGGGAACGCGCATCCACATCGAGCGCTATTTAAGTTTTCGGCTCTCCGCAAACTTTCTGAATTCAGTGAAGAGACGTTTCGTCCTTTCCGGGTTGGCCTGTGATACGTTGTTCTGTTCGGCGATGTCATTCGCCAGGTTGTAAAGCTCGAACCGGGATGGTCCGACGGTGGCCGCGTCTTCATGCCGTCTTGTTGAGATCAGCTTCCAGTCGCCAACACGAATCGCGTGTCGGCCGTTGATCATGGCCGGACGTTGATGCTCTGTCGCAGGGTCCAGCAGCACCGGATAAAAGCTGTAACTGTCCTTCGCGCTGTTCGGATAAGTCTGAGGCAGATCCACCTTCAGCATTTCAGCAAGGGTTGCGAAGAGGTCGGTGAAATTGACGGTGGAGTCCGAAAGGCTTGCAGCGGGAATCCGACCGGGCCACTTCACGATGAACGGGACTCGATGCCCTCCTTCCCAGCTATCCGACTTCTTTCCACGAAGGACTCCCGCGGAGGCGTGTCCGAATTCGCTCATGGCCTTCACGGCCCACGGACCGGGTCCGTTATCGCTGGTGAAAAGAATGAGCGTGTTCTTGTCGAGACCGGTTTCTTTCAGAGTGCGGTTGATCTGCCCGACGACATCGTCGAGCTGCATCACAAAATCACCATACGCACCGAGTTTGCTCTTGCCCTGAAACTCCTTGCTCGGCACCCAGGGCTGATGAGGAATGGGCGAGGCGTAGTAAAGGAACAGAGGCCTGGATTCCTTGGACACGGCATGCTTGCGAATGAACTCGACCGCTTCCCGGCAGAACGACGGGCTCACCTCTTCCTGCTCGAAACCCGGAGCCCTCATGGCTCTGGCTACGAGCGCCTTCCCACCCGGGCGGTCTTTCTTAAAACTGATCTTCTCCGTCGGTCTATCAACGACCTCACGACCTCTGAAGTAACATAACGGCGACGCTCCAGGAGAAGAGTGAATGCCATAGAAGGAGTCGAAGCCATGGTCCAGGGGGCCACCTTTGAGCGGCTTGGAAAAGTCGAATGCGCGTCCCTTTCCCGACATGTCCATTTCAAAACCCAGGTGCCATTTCCCGATCATCCTCGTGACGTAGCCCTGGTCTTTCAGCAGCGAGGCAATCGTGACTTCGCTCTCATCAATGATCGGGTTCCCCCTTGCCGGCAAGGTGTTCAGGACGCCAGTCCGGACGGGATTGATTCCGGTCAGCATCCCATAACGTGAAGTCGTGCAGGTGCTGCCGGCTGCATGCGCATCCGTGAAGCGCAGCCCTTCCCTGGCCAGTTGATCGATATGAGGCGTTCTGATTTTGGAGTCAGGGCTGTAAACGCCACAGTCCCCGTAGCCCATATCATCTGCGAGGATGACGATGATGTTGGGGCGCCCCTCTCCCCTCGCCAGCGCAGGCAACGCGAGGAACAGACATCCGAGGAAACTGGATCGAAGCATTCGGTGGGGGTTCACTGGTTTCAGTAATTTCGCTCTTACTGGGGGCCCTTTGATTTCTTGTTCCGTCTCCTCTTGTCCGCCGCGGTAATCTTGCCGTCTCCGTTCACATCCACGTTGGGGAACTGACCGCGATAGATATTGAGGTGTTCTTCCCGGTCGAGCTTGCCGTCTTTGTTTTTGTCGCCGCCCTTGAATGCGTTGGAATGCGGAAACTCTTTCGCATCGAGGAATCCGTTCTTATCTTTGTCGGACGGATCGAATTGCCGGGCTCGGTAGTCCACGAATTCCTTGACCGTGATGATTCGATCGGCATCTGTGTCCATGTCCCTGACCATGCCTGGAGGCAGGATCGTGATGGGCGCTCGCTCCGGATGGGCGTTGGCTTGCGTCTTCACTTTCGCCAGCACGGTCGGGGTGGCGGCGAAGCTCTTGCGGTAGGCATCGAGAGAACGGTCGTAGTCGATATCGGGCACTATCCAGAGATTGCGGAATGAAACTTCTGTGCCCTTGTGATCCTGGAGCATCAGCGGGCGCTTGCCGTGCCTCTTGTACGGGCGGCCGACTTCTCCGTAGACCCAGACGTCATCGTGAATGAGGACGCCGTTGTGAAAGATGGTGGTGCGAAGCGGCTCATCGACCGAACCATCCTTCGCAAAGCGCGGAGCCTTCATGAGGATGTCATAGGACTGCCATTCTCCCGGCGGACGGCTCGCATTGACCCGCGGCGGATGCTGACCGTAAATCGACCCGCATGAGCCGTCGGCGAAGGTGAGATTCTGGTAACTGTTGACGACCTGGAGCTCGTAGCCGGACATCAGGAACACGCCGGAGTTGCCGTAGAGCTGGCCCTTCCACGCGGGATCGTCGGAGGGCTCGAACCGGAATTCCAGATGGATGCGCGCGTTGCCGTAGGCAGACCGGGTCGAGTTGTTCCCTCTGCCGCGGGACATCACGCCCTGCTTGTCGAACGTCCAGTTCGGATTGCTCCACTGGGCAGCATCGAGAACGGTGGCCTTGGCCGGCGGCTTGATGACGCACTCTTCGACTGACAAAGGCGACACGACCGGCGGGATGGGACGCCGCCGGTCATTACGATTCCATCCTGAGCCCACGAGTTTCCAGCCGACGTTGCGGCCCGGGCGAGATTCTCTTGTGGGACGCAGTTTGTTGAGCGTGTAGAAGATCGTATCGAAGTCGAGCTTCACTCCCTCGGCATTCGCCTGCTGGGGAAACTGAAGCGCGTAGACCCTGCCTGCGGTCAACGGCACATCGAAGGACACCGTCTTCCGATCTTTGGAGACCGCGACGTTTGTCACATCAAGTGCCTTTTCATCGACCCTCGGCGAGCCGTAAGTACTATGGTAGTGGTAGTGCCAGGATCTGATCGACGGGCTGACCGTTTCTCCGACTGGCTGGGTGAAGGTGATCTTGAATCCAGTCTTAGTAAGTGAAGCGGAGTGGAGAGCGAAGGGAATCGTCTTGCCATCCCACGCTGCATACTGAATTGCGGTGCGTTTGCCGCCCTTACTCCACCAGCCGCGGCCGACCTGGGCAGACCAGAGACGGCCCTGCGGATCGAAGGACATCTTTACCACGCCGGAAGCTGTGCCACGGAGAAAGTCGACGCACCAGCCCTGGTAGTCGCCATCGACCTTTTCCACACCGCAGCGGAAGTAATTCGATTGCCGCTGATCGCCGACAAAGATCTGGTTTGGGAACGGGCCGAACTTTCCCCCCGTCGTATCCCAGACCGGGCTGCCGGGAGAGTTGGCAATGTCCTCGCGGGGAAACCAGACAGCAGGGAGCGTGCGGAGCTTTGCGAAATCGGCTGCCGCGAGAGAGCTCACCTTCTCTTTGGTGAAATCCGGCCGCCCCGGCAGCGAAGCGGGATGGCCGTAAAAGTTGCCTTCGCGAATGTAATAGAGACAGCAGGCGGCCACCCAATCGCCCTGGTTATCGGTGATGAAGACCTCATCCTTCGGGCTCATGCCGATGCCGCAGGGCGAACGAAAGCCGGACGCGAGAGGCTGGAAATGTCCGGAACGATCGGAGCGGTAGACCCATCCCTGCCAGAGGCCGTTGTAGGACATGTTGCCGCCGCCTTTGCCGGGTTCCTTTCCGTCAGGGACGGTAAACTCTCCTCGGGAGCCAAGGTTGATCGAGGCATACTTGCGGCCGAGCGAGTCTACGACCGGGCCATAGTGATATTCATGGTACTGCCCCGAATTCCCAAAGGCGTCGGTGACGCACTCGTAGCGATCGCATTTCCCATCCCCGTTGGTATCCACCAGTCGGGTCAGTTCCGGCTTCTGCGCGACGTAGTAGGCCTTCTCCTTCGCGTCGTAATAGATGCCGTTCGGCTCCATCAGGTTTTCCGCGAAGAGGGTCCAGATTCTGTTCTTGTATTCCCAGACCTCGCCTTCCCAGGTAGCGATGGCGAGTGTGCCATCGGGCTTGTGACAGAGACCAAGCACGGTGACCGCGCCGCGAGGAAGCGGGACAGTTTCAAGACGATATCCGGAAGGTACCTGGGCCGTGGCCGTGCCGAGGGAACAGAAAAAAATGAGAAGTGAAAGAAACTTATTCATTTAGAGGGACTATTGGATTGAAAGCTTGAAGGACTGCGTTCCTTCCGGCGCGAGCATAAAAGTCTTTTCGTCGCCATTGGCCCGGAAAACGAGGTGCACGGTGTCCCCCTGCATCTCGTAGCGAAGGAAGCGAAGCGTCTCCGCATTCAGGAACTCGCGTTCAACGTCAGGGATAGGTGTGCCCTTAATCTCGGACGGCTTGGTACTGCGGCCCGGCAGGGACGGAGTCTGATTGATCTCGGCGGAATGCCATGCCTTGAGCACACTGGCATCAACGGGGTTACAGGCGACCAGCACCTGGTTGGGGAGCAGGCAAAGCAAGGCGCGCGGTGGGAGCCCGTCGATCCACTTCCGAACGACTCTCGCCGCTTCCGGCAAGGCCTTGATAATCTTTGGGGTATTGCCCTCCAGGCTGCGGCCGTTCAGCGCGAACTGCCTTCCCCCTTCAACCCGCTTGAGGACGCCCTGGAAACGGTAGCTGTGGGTGGTCTTTTCCTCGTGCATAATCTCCAGGTCATGGGGTCCAGGATCGAGGTCGACTTTCTTGCTTACATGGGTGCTCTTGTCGGCCTTCTGGTCAAAGTAGTAGGCCTCTTTTCCATTCAAATAGATGGAGGTGCGACCGATGGGGCGTATCGCGAATTGATAACGGCCCGCCGCCCTGATGAACAGCTTCGACTTGCCGCGGAGGATGCCGTTCCCGTTTCGCTCAAAGTAATAGACATTCTCGGGCAAGGGCGTTTCTGAGAGAGGCTTGACAGAGTCGAAAAGCGCCGGCTTGAAGCGTTTGCCTTTAAACGGCTCGCGGGGATACACCAGGCGCACTGCCCCACGAAGGCCCTCCTGCTCTGAGAGAATGAAGTCACGCAGGGCCAGACGATCGCTTTCCGGCAGAGCTTCCTCGAACGCCATCATTTCCGTGCCGGGGACGCCCTTGTTGATGATCTTGAGGATGGCTGCCGGTGAATCACCATGCTGCCAATAATCGTCCGTCAATGCCGGGCCTTTCCCGCCGTCGAGTTGAGGGCCATGACAGTTGAAACAGATCTGACCGTAGATCTCCCTGGCACGAGCATGGTCAGTAGGCGCACCGGTGACATCGATGGCAATCGCGAGGCCGGTAATCAGCGGAATGATGACGAACAACTTATTCATGAGTTGATATCGAATAGTTCAGGACTCTTGGAGTAGCCAGCCTTTCAATCAACGGACTGGGATGATTTCCCGTAGACATCGAATTCGCCGAAGAACGTGTTCCTTTTCACCTCCCAGAGGAGATATCGAAAACGGCCGATTTCGCCGCGAGCGGCTGTGATGGAGCTGGCCTGTTGAGACGGGCGATCGAGCAGATCATTCACCCGGAAGAACCGGTCAGTGTTGACGCGCGCGACGCGCACCCAACCGGACTCCTCAGGCGGCATGGTAAGATCCGGCACTTCTTCTCCCGAATAGCCGTAGAGCGTGAACCGTTGACGTGCGCGATGGCGATGGCCTGGAACGGCATGGTGCTGGTGCCACGAGTAGGAATTGATCCGGGTCACCGAAATCGTCCGGCCCAGATCGACCAGAAGACTGCCCTCTGTTCGGTCTCGAAAAAAAGCCGACTCACGCGGGGCGTCCTGCCTGGACTGTCCCAGACCATCAAGAAGCACCATGGCCTCCCCGCTGGCCCCCGGGCGATTCTTCAGCTCCCCTCGCGCCACGCGAATTGTCGCGTGTCCCGATGCCTGATCCGCATAGTCGTCGTGGCTGGGGGGCTCGATTGTCGGGAAGCGAAACGCGGCCGTGCCATCGCCCGGTTCGATGCGGGTCACGATCTTCCGCTCGCCGGGCTCGACGTACAAGGTCTCACCAGCCTTGAGGCGACGCGACTTCTTAATTCCTTTCAGAACTACGTCCACCTCGCCCTTGGATACCTCCAGGCGGCTGAGCCCATCCGGGGCTACCGTGGCAGTGAAGGCTGTGCCGATGTCCACAAACTTTGAATTCCTTGTGATGACGGTGAAGCCTTTCGACTCCGGCATCTCCGCCACCAGCCGCGCTTGCCCGAGCAGCAGAAACACGCTGTTGCTCGAAAGCGCCTCCAGGATCGTGGGGCCGGACAGTGTCATGCGGGCACCGCTCTTGAATTCCACCTCCGCGGAACCCGACGACAACTCGATCCGCTGCTCCTTCAAGATGACATCGCCGGTGCTGACCTGTGTGCTCGGCAACATCCAACGACTTTTCCGCAACTCGGCGAACCGGGCTACGGCCTCCGACTCATCCTGTGAGGGCTGCGAACCGTGCCACATCCAAAGCCCGCCACTGAGGGCGAACAGCGCGACGGCCGCCGCGGCGGCCGTCTTCCATCGGGGATGCAGTCGCAGTGCCTGAATCTCGGATCGGCGAGGCGGGGATTCTGCCGGTTTTTCTATCTCCTCTTCGACCGCGGCCGAATGCCCGAAGCCCAGTCGCTCCGACGCAAGTTCACCGTGCATTTCGACGCGCCAGAGATACTCATCGCGCGCACTGGGCTCGTCCCGCAGAAGTTCATGCAGCTCCGTCATCGCGTCGTCGCCGATCACTCCGTGACACAGCGCGGCCACCGCATCGTCAAATTCGGACGAAGGAAACTTCATGTAGTGAGCTCCTCACCGAGAGAACGTTCAATACAGTCACGTAACTGTCGCCTTACACGCTGCAGCGTCTTGTAAATCGCATCCACTGTCCGCTCAGCCCGTTCAGCCAGAGTCGCAACATCGAGTTGCCGAAAGTAATAGCCATCCACCAGCGATCGTCGCTCTTCGGGCAGCTTCGCCAGGCATTGCTCAAGGTGCACCAGGCGTTCATCAAACTCGGGCCGAAGCTGCTCACGCCGGGCGGCCAGCTCTTCCGCAAGCCCGCCATCAAGCAGTGCCTTCCAACGTTGCTGACGGCTCATCCACTGCCGCGTGACGTTCAGCGCGAAACGACACGCCCACGGGGCGAACGGCCGCTCGACGTCATACTGATCGAACTTTTCCCACAGCACGACCGCCGTCTGCTGCACGATCTCCTGGGCATCACCGATGTTCGGCACCAGCGCCACGACATACCTCAGGATCTCCCGCTCATTCGCGAGAAAAACCCTCAGGAATTCCTGCTGGCCGGCAGATTTCGAGACTGGATGACGGCTGTTTTCGTTCATGATTCACATTTACTTCGCACGAACTCACTTTATTGGACACGAAAAAACAGAAAACCTCGAAGAAGGTGATCCCCGTTCTCAACGATCGGGGTGCGCACATCAGCCTACCGATTCATCTGGCTTGCCTCTCTTTGTCGCTAGCTTTGTCGATGCGTTCCAGACAGCCCGAACAAGTTGCCGATTAAGCTCGCGGTGAAGATGGGGGACATTTCTCTTTGTCTAGATCTAGAGCTTTGTCGCGAGCAGAAGGGAAACGGCGAGTGACGGAAAGCCACGCTGAGGCCTCAGACTCTCCACGAGACTTCTGCGCTATATAGCCGGGACTTATCAGACAGTTCAACGCAAGGAATGATCTCAATTCTGCCTGTCAGCCTGCGCTCGGTGGACCAACGTCCTCTCCAATAAGCATCATCTTCCCTTACGATTCTGAATTGCTCTGACGCGAAACCGGGAATGGTCAGGCGGGTTTTGGCATCAAGAAGCGAAACCTTCAGATCTTCCTGTGGGTTGTCACAGTCGGCATTGATCAGTACTTCGAGTTCGCTACCGGAATTCACAGTGAATGGCTCCAGCATCAGATGGCCTTTGCTGAAACCCGGTTTCAAGCCCGCGGCAAGGAGGCGACCGTTTTGCCAGGGGGCGAGACCTGTGTTGATCTTCGGGCGGCCGTACTTCTCTTCAGAACCTGCCCAGCAATTCTCAATCGGCAGTCCGGAGAAGTAGCACCATAATTCGTTCCGGACAGGCAGGACGCATCCCGAGACGGGCCCGCCTTCGGACCAAGTGCATTCCGGGTCGAGTGGGATCAGCGCGTCATCTGCATCCTCAAAGACATTGAAATTCTCTCCATCCTTGGATAGCCCCAGATGCACACGAGGCGCGAATCGGCCGGTTATCGGTTGAGGCAGACAGTAGTGAGTGAACGCCACGTAATAACCCTTGTGGAGTGACATGGTCGCGCCGTGGATCTGTCCTGAAATGCCCGTGGCTCCGTCCGGCAACCCCATGACGGGTCGGGGATGTACTGTCCATTGCCTGGCGTCCGGACTGGTGACCAATCCGGTTCGCCGTATCCGGTGCGGTGGACCTGGAGACGCCTGGGTATAGATGCGATAGCGTTTTTCCGGGTCATGAGTCAGATGATCTTTCAGAAATTCGTAAGGCACGTGACTGTAGTAATCAAAACCGGATTTCTCGCCTCGATCCGCGCGGCGGACCAATCGTCGGCTGGGCCGCACCGATCCCCATCGTCGAAGTCGTCGGCCCCGGTGGCCGAAGAAGACACCTGATGTGGTACGAGCGCTCCCGCGACGGCCAGTCGAAGCCGAACACCCTCTTCATCATGGTCGACGACTTGGGCAAAGGTGGGTCAGTGGGGATCAGTGGGGTCAGGCAGAAATGATCGGAAGCATCTCAGACTCGCCAGCTACATGGCCACAAGCACAACCCGGTAGGAGGTACCGGCCAGACTCGATTGGTTACATCCCATACTGAGATTTGCCGCAGCACCGTCTCGCTTTTCTGTGTTCACTCTTTTTTTGTGTTCACTCAGCGTTTGTCAGATTTGCCCTTCTTCTTGGACTTGTTTCCGCCCTTGCCCGGGAGCATGTCTTCGGCAATGTCGACCTCTTTGATCTTTCGCAGCAGCTCTGTTTCAAGCTGTGCCAGCATCTGCTTGTTCTCCGGATTCCCCGCGACGTTGTGAATCTGATGTGGATCTTTTTCGCGATCGAACAACTCAGCGGGATTTCGACCGGTCTTGAGATACGTGTAGCGGGACGTGCGGATGCCGTAGTGACTGGGTGTGCTCCAGTAAGTGTAAAATTGGGATGTCCGCCAGTCGGCGGGTGACTCGCCATTCAGGAGCGGCAACATGCTGCGACCCTGCATGGCTTCCGGTGATTCTAATCCTGCCAAATCGAGGAGGGTGGGCGCGATGTCAACGTTGCTGCAGAGGTCGTTGTTTATCGTGCCCGGCCTGATTCGTTTTGGATAACGGATCAGGAAGGGCATTCGGACAGACGTTTCAAAGATCAGCCGCTTGTCGTAGAAGCCGTGCTGACCCAGCCAGTAGCCCTGGTCTGAGGTGTAGATAACGATGGTGTCGTTCGTCAGCTTTTCAGCGTCGAGGTAGTCGAGCACACGCTTCAGGTTGTCGTCATTGCCCGCGACACAGCGGATGTATTTGTGCATCATGTGCTGATAGGCGACACGGATCTTGTCCTTATCACTGTTGGCATCGTGTTCCCACATGGCGTTGGGAGGAGCGTCCTTTAAGTGCCGGGTGTAGTATGTGCCTCCGCTGCCGCCTTTGCCCTGCTTCCCCTTGGCGTGAAGCATGTGGAATTTGGTTGTGTTCAGGAAATCTTCTTTCAGGTACGAATCACTGTTCCGCACGTCCTCGTAAAGTGTTGGCGGCTCCGGGATGGCGATACCAGCAAGCAGATCGTCGTAGCGTTTCGCGTGGCCATAGTCATGGTGCGGTGCCTTGAACTGAAGGCTGAGGAGAAAGGGCTTCTTCTTGTCGCGGGTCTTGAGCCAGTCCATGGCAATATCTGTGTAAACATCGGTCGAATAACCCTCACGTTTCCACGTGCCCTCCGAGCCGCTGAAGGTTGGATCGAAGTACTTGCCCTGTCCCTTCACGACCATGTATTTCTCGTAGCCCTTCGGCTTGCTTTTCAGGTGCCATTTTCCGACCAGCCAGGTCTGGTAACCCGCCTGCTGCAACTCCACCGGATACTGCGGTGACGAATCATTGATGCGTCCGCCCAATCGGAGGACCCCGTTCTTGTGACTGTATTGTCCTGTCAGTATCGCGGCCCGGCTGGGTGAGCAGATCGAGTTGCCGCAGACAAAGCTGTCGAACCGCATCCCCTCTTTTGCCAGACGGTCAATGGCCGGTGTCTTAGCGAAATCCTTCAGGTAAGTGCCGTAGGCAGAGATGGCCTCGAATGCGTGATCATCCACGAGGACGACTACCATGTTTGGCTTCGTTTGTTCGGCGGACAGGTGGGGAGATGCCATCTCGACAACGAAGAGTGCAAGAAACAGGTAAGAGCAAGAAGTATTCTTCAGATTCATAAATGAGAGTATTCGGTGAAGATCTGTGGAATTGGATTCGGTTTAGAACAGATAGTTGCCTGCTCGATCAAAGGTCAGGCCTTGCGACGCCAGCCGGTCGATATTCGGCGTCTCGCGTTGACACCACCGTAGAGATTGAGATCGGTGTAAGTGCGATCGTCGGCAAAGATGAGGAGGTTGTTGGGATTCTGCACTACCTGAAGGATTCCGGAAACTGATTCGGGCGGGGTGATATTGGCGTTGGCTCCTCCCATGTCGGTCTTCACCCAGCCGGGGCCGATGGATACGACCGTCAGGTCCGGACAATCAACGGCCAAGGTCGGAATATTGCGCATAAGGTTCTCAGGTAAAGATTAATCGCCTGCACGCTTCGGCAGTTTCCTATGGCTCACGCGGCATAAGGGCGCCGACAATCTCAACCCATTGCGGCCGACACGAATAGTGACGCGAGTTGGTTGAGGGAGCCCATAGTTTTATTCCTCTTTCGATTCTAGTTCCGGATGGCTTGTTTCGCCGCGCCCCGCGAAGTTTCACCACGCTGCCGTTGGTCATTCCCGGCATTCTCGTGACCTCCAGAGAACAGTTGAGAGTATAAATGTCAGCAAAAGATCGCTCACGTCTCAGCACCCTTTTGGGTGGCGCGTCTGAGTCCTTGGCGTTTCGGCCATGTTGGCTTCGAGAGTGAGAGAGACTGTTGGACATACGGCGTAATTGAATCTTGAATCCTGAATCCATATGCAACGAATTCAGGGAAACAGCGAATGAGGCGGATCGTTCTGAATCCTTATGAATCCTGAATCCTGAATCCCAAATCCACGTGAATCCTGAATCCACTTGAATCCTGAATCCAGATCCCAGATCCCAAACACACAGAGCACAGAACGATGACCGACTACGCACAACAGATTATCGACCTCTATCACTCAACGGTTGAAACCAGCATTCGGCAGATGCCATTCGATGCCTCCTCGTTGGACGCCTTTCAGAAGTGGCAGCGGAAAGCGCGGCGACAGGTGTCACATATCCTCGGGCCGATGCCTCGGGAGAAGGTTGACTTCCAGCTCGAGCGAAAAGTTGTCGATGAAACCGATTCATTCATTCAGGAGCGGCTGGTTTACTTCACCCGCCCCGGACTCCAGGCGACCGCTTACCTGCTTACTCCGCGAAAGCTCTCTGCCTCCGCACCCGGAGTACTGGCATTGCACGGTCATGGAACAGAAGGCAAAGACGGGGCCGTCGATCCCGATTCCATATATGGCGGCTTTGCTTGCACGCTTGCGGAGGCCGGCTGCGTCGTTCTAGCACCGGATCAGATTGGCAGCGGGGAGCGTCGTCTCAAGGAAGACAGGGTGAATTACCAGGTACTCATTCACGGCCTGAACATGCTCGGCCACACTCTGATCGGCGTCCGGTACTGGGACCTCGTGCGGGCGTTGGACCTTCTACAGGATCAGGAAGGAGTGGATCGAGATCGAATCGGCGTGATGGGACTTTCGCTCGGCGGAGAGATGACGATGTTTCTTTCCGCTCTTCAGAGCCGATTGAAGGCAGCAGTTGTCTGCGGATACCTCACCTCACATCTGAATACTTTCCTCGGCGATAACCACTGCACATGCGGTTATCTTCCGAACCTGGCAAAGTATTTCGAACATGTAGATCTTGCCGCGCTGTTCGCGCCTCGGCCGATGTTTCTGGATTCCGGCAAAAGTGATCCGAGCTTTCCATGGAAGGACGCGCAGGCTCTGGTTAGAGAATTGAGATCTGTCTATCGACTGTACGACAAGCCCCGCTCACACCTCGGCATAGAAATTCACGACGGAGGCCACATCATCGCCGGTAAGAAAAGTATCCCCTGGCTGGTGAGGAGGCTGAAGGAGGATCTTTCGTGACCGTCTTCGATGCCCCTGTGATACTGCGCCCTGTTTTTCTCTTCAGGAGACACGGCCCATGACGCCGCGGATGGAACCCATCAAAGATGCTCAGCCTCTTTAGCCAGCCTCTCTTTCTCAGTGGCACTCAGAATCCCCGTGCCAGTACCGCACAGCGCGCCTTCACAACGTCGGGCCGATATCCCAGGGCACGAATTCCTCATCGCCGATGCCGTGGATTTCACTTTTGGTCTGTTCGCCCCCGGCGACGGCGATGATCTTTTCGAAAATCTTCATTCCGACTTCCTGGAGGCTTTCTGTGCCGTCCATGAATGTGCCGGCGTTGATGTCCATATCGTCCGGCATCCGGTTGTATAGGTCGGTGTTGGTAGCGATCTTGATGCATGGGGTCGGTTTGCAGCCGAAGACACTGCCCCGGCCGGTGGTGAAGACCGCGACATTGCATCCGCCTGCGACCATGCCTGTAACGCTTGGCGGGTCGTACCCGGGAGTGTCCATGAACCCAAAGCCAGGCTTGTCGATTTTCTCTGCGTATCGATAGACTGCGCTCAGGGGCGACAGCCCGCCCTTGGCGATCGCGCCGAGACTTTTCTCGTAGATCGTGGTCAGGCCGCCCAGCTTGTTGCCGGGGGAAGGATTGTTATCTATCTCTGCGCCGAAGCGGCTGGCGTAGTCTTCCCACCAGTGGATCAGCTCGACGATCTGTTCGCCGATTTCGTGGGTTGCCGCGCGGCGGGTGAGCAGGTGTTCGGCGCCGTAAATCTCCGGGGTCTCTGCCAGGATGGCCGTGGCCCGGTAACGGACGAGCTCATCCGATGCCACACCGACCGCGGGATTGGCGGTGATGCCGCTGTTCGCATCGGAGCCGCCGCATTCTTCAGCGAGGATGAGTTTGCTGATGGGCTGCTTCGTGCGTGTGCAATCGTTGGCCTGAGGCAGCATCTTTCGGATGGCCTCGACTCCGGCCTCAATCGTATTGCTGACCCCGCCGTAGCCCTGGATCGTCATCGTCGTTGGTTCGGGCTGATGGTTGAGCACGTTAAGGCCCTGGTCTTCGATCAGCACGGGTATCTCGTTCACCTCGCACCCCAGGCCGATCATAACGTGCCCGAACACATTCTGGTGCGTGGAAAAACCCGCGAGCACTCGCTGGAGCTGGTGCAGCGGCGGCCCGCCAGGCATGCCACAGCCTCCCTTGTGGGTGAACGCGACCACGCCGTCGACGTTTGGGAATTCGCGTTTGAACTCCGGCGTTCTGAAACGTTCGACGATGTACTTTGAAACGGAGGCCGAGCAATTCACGGTCGAGGCAATGGCCACATAGTTTCGGGTGCCGACGCGTCCGTCAGGCCGTTCGTAGCCCATGAAATAACGCATCTCATCGTCAGGCACATAATCGACAGTCCGGACATCTTCGCAGAATCCGTAATCACGCCCGAAATCTCTTACCTCAACGTTGTGCACGTGGACATGGTCTCCCGGTTCGATCTTGCCGCGAGCGAAGCCAATGGTCTGCCCGTACTTCAAGATCGGGTCGCCGTCCGGGATCGGGGTCAGCGCGATTTTGTGGCCTTGCATAATGTCCTGTGACGCAGTTACGCTCAGGTTTCCGTTTGCCAGATGCATCCCTGAGGAGACTGGTTTTTTCAAGGTGGCCACGTTGTCCGATTCGTTGAGGATAACCGCGCATTTTCCGAGGGAGTCAGACATTGGGATAGTTCCTTATTTCGGTGCTTCTTTCCTGACCAGGCTCTCGATGGCCTCGAGGTCGATGTCCTGCACGTCCTTTGGAAAAGGCCGCGGCAGGAGCCACCAGGTCTCGGTGAAGGATGCAGATTCGCCCGGCTTGATGTGTTCACGGGGGCCGATGGGCTCGAGCTCGCAGGTGTATGCCTCTTTGGGAATCCAGATCGAGATGGTCAGGCCGGCGACTTCGTTGTAGGCGCGGCCGGGGTAAGTGGGAAAACGTTTCACAAACATTTGGTCGTTCTTCATGAGGTAGGCGAACCAGCCTGCATGAGAATCCATTCCAAGTTTCGGATAAGTGGGCGTGCCGAGGATCTCGAGGAATCCGTCACGGATTCTGATGTTCGGATCCTTGGGACGATAGAGGATGGAAGCGTGGCCACCGTACATGACGTATCCGTTCGGAAAGCGGCGGGGTTCTGAAAGCGGGATAATTACCACGCCGCCGCCAAGAGCGAAGGTGCGGCTCCAGTGGCAGTACTCCACTGGTTTCTTCGAGACGTTGACGATGGTCTGCCTGCATTCCAGTCGCGTTGAATTGGGGCTCAAGGTGAAATAGCGGACAAGCTGGACGCCCGTCGATTCCGATTTCTGACTGGTGAGCCGGGCAGAGAGTTTACCAGTTACTTCGCCTTTCCATTTTCCCTTCCAGAGGAGCGGGCGCGGACGGATGATCATCTCAGGGCCGATATCAAAACGGCCGGCCGCCATTCCACCGCCTTTCTTGCCGGGCTCGTAGGTCCATCCTTCATTGCCGGGGGGCAGGTAGAGCGCATTTTTCTCATTCAAGGCATATTCGAGCACGCGACCGCCTGCGGCGGGACACAACGTTACCCGGGTGCTCCGGTTCGATAATCGGATGCAGTCATCGTATCCATAAAACGAGACTACCCGAGCCGCAGGCTCAGAAATCAGATCGCCAACAACCGGAATCAGCAAGTAAATCAGGGTCATCATAGTGGGTTGTGAAGTTTCGCTGTGGAGGCGAGACAGGTTACAGAGATCTCCCTCAAAAGACAGCAGTTGCGCGTGACCTGATCGTTGTTAACTTGTCTTCCGCATCGCATCTGAAACAGCATTCGTTGAGCATTCGTGCATTTCAGACCGAGCGATGGCGCCGGCTCTGGCTGGATCCGGCCCACGAGCCCTCAGGTCTCAACAAGCGAGTTCCATGCACCAGCGCGGCCAGATTTGGACATAGACCACTCTTCAATATCCCGATGTCACAAGTAAACCTGCTTCTGATTGGCTGCGGCATGATGGGCTCGCGCCACACCAGGGGTTACGCAGAATTGGAGCGAGTTCGGCCAGGCTCAATCAAGCTGTGCGCCATCTGCGACCTGAAAAAGGAAATCGCAGCCCGGCTCGCAAGCGAAGCCGAAGATTTACTCGGGTATCCTCCCGCAGTGTTCACCAGCGCGGAGGAAGCACTCAAAGCCCATCCCGAAATACAAGCGGCGGATGTCGTTGTTGAAAACCGATTTCACGATTCTGTAGTCATTCCGCTGCTTGAAGCCGGCCTCGATGTAAGCGTCGAGAAACCTCTCGCCAGTACCATCGCACGCGGCAAAAACATGATTGCGGCCGCCAGGTCTATGGATCGGATTCTGGCTGTCGCGGAAAACAACCGCCGCGACCCGATGATTCGACTGTCGAGAGAGGTCGTGCAATCCGGGCTCATCGGCGCACCTCGGATGGTGGTCGAGATGGGCATCTCCGCTGGTGATACCATCCGAGCTTCACGATGGCGGCATTCCTGGTCCAACGGGGGCCTGGCAATGGACATCGGGATCCACGACGCCTACGGGCTCGAGACGATCGTCGGCCCCATCCAGAGCTTCTTCACCCGCTCGGAACAGGCTCATCCGGAGCGGAAGGAAGGGGATGCCAGCGTTCCCGTGGAGTCGGATGACATTTTCATTTCAAATCTTCGGTTTGAGAATGGCGCCCTCGGTACCTGGGCTCTGAACTTCGGCACCGCAGCCTACGGGCAGCGTCAAACGACTGTCTACGGGGACAAGGGCACACTGCATGCCCCTTCGGCAAGATCGGGCAAACCGGTAAGGGTGGAGGTGGGCAAGGAAATGCTGCAAGGTGACTCACTCCTCACGGCCTTGCCCCGATATGAGCTAAATGAAGTGGAAACCGGCCTCTTTGGCGAGCGGCCCGCTTCATACGATTTCGGCACCCTGACCGACCGAAAACTGATCGCAGCGGAGATGTCCAACTTCGTCGATTCGGTACGCACACGATCCGAGCCGGAAGTACCTGCAGAGCTGGGCCTGAGGTCCGTCGCCCTTATCTACGCCCTGATGGAATCCACCCACACAGGAAACGAAATCTCGGTTCAGGATATTCTGAATGGCAGCGCCAGGCGTTTTCAGGATGAAATGGTTGAGGGCAACTCGCGTTAGTAATCCAAGTCGAGGGCGATTATTTTGCGGATTTAAATGACAATTTTCAGGGGCAACGCCCCGGGCCGTTTGCCTAGCCCAGCCCAACGGGCTGGGTTTTCGGGCAGATCATCCTTAGGGGCAACGCCCCGGTCATTTGCCCCGATGAATGGCCTCCTAATAAATGGCCGGGGCGTTGCCCCTTTTCAGATCTTTGTACCATTCACCCAGCCCGTTGGGCTGGGCTAGGCAAACAGCCCGGGGCTTCGCCCCTGAAATCCGTCAAAACGACTCCGTCTTGGAGGGCCAGGAATCAAGACACAGGTGTTCTAACGGTTCTGCATTGGCAATGTAGGATGCAATGGTGCGGAGTTGAGGACATCGACAAATCCCCCGGTCTTGGGCTACCGGCGCGCCCGTGATGCACCTCAGGAATTTCACTGTGGGAACTGCCCGTCGTCACCTACCAAACGAGAATCATCATGAAATGCATTCAACTGATTCCCATTCTTACTCTGGCTCTTCCTCTCTGCCTCGCTGAGAATTACGAAAAGGGCCTGGTCGTCACACCACGCAAAGCAGAGCTCCAAATCAAGCGTGGCAATGAAGTCCTCGCGACTGCACGTGCGGGAGACAAGCTCACCATTCTGAGATCCAAAGGAACCTGGGTGGGCGTCGAATTCGGTAACAAGCGCGGCTGGGTCAAGGCTGCCGATGTGCGTCCCCTGGCAAAGCCAGCCAGCCAGACGCCGCGGGTCGCAACTGCTCAAGCATCGTCTGCCGTTGCCAAAGGCGATTGGCCGTATTATCGCGGGCCCAACTTCAACGGAATCATCGACGAAGAACTGACACTGCTGACAGAGCCTGAAAAGATCTGGGAAACTGAAGTCCCATGCGTGGGATGGTCTTCTCTGACGATAAGCAAGGGCAGAGCGTACACCTTCGGCAGAAAGGGGGGCATCTTCTGCCTGGACGCAAAAACAGGTAAACAGATCTGGAATCACGCCACGAACAGTCATTCTGGCGAATCCACGCCCGTGATCGCGGCGGATCGGGTCTTTCTCCTTTCCCAGACTGAACACCCCATCGCCTGGAGCTTTGATGCTGCTACTGGCAAAGTAATCTGGAAGAAGGATCTGCCTGCCTCAACGCAGACCCGAAACTGGGGGCACTCGGGCTCGCCGCGAGTCTGGCAGGACCTGGTCTTCTTTAGTGCCGGCCATGGTGTCGCGCTGAGACAGACCGATGGCGAGACAGTGTGGTCACATGAAGGGTTCTCCGGCATGGCCACCCCCGTAGTCTTCGATTGGAAAGGAAGACCATCGGTAGCACTATTCGTGGGTCAGAAAATGATCGCACGCGATGCGCGCACCGGCAGTCAACTCTTCGAGATCCCCTGGAAAACCAAGCACGGAGTCAATGCCTGCGATCCTATTTTCTTCGACAACAGAGTTTTTCTGTGCAGCGGCTATGGACTGGGCCGCGCCCTCTGCGACGAGAATCCAAAAGAGCTGTGGAATATCCTCAAGGAGTCGGGGGGCGGCCATTCATACAGCACGGGTATCTATCACCAGAGAACCCTCGTCGCATTCACCGGATGGGGTCTGCGTGTTCTCAATACCGAGGACGGAAAAGCAATGAAAGGTTTCGGAAACGCCCAGACAGTGCTCCTCGTCGGTGACAAACTCATCCTCCTGGACGGAGAAGGAAAACTTCAGGCCGGTGTCTTTTCTACAACAGGTTTCACGCCAACACTCAACGGCACGATTCTCTCCGGCCAGGTATGGAATGTTCCCGCTTATTCCAATGGCCACTTGTACGCGCGAAACAAGAAAGGAACAGTTGTGTGTTACAGGATTGGGAACGTGAATTAGTGAGTTTTCTTCTGCATATTACGCCTTACGTATGACTCATTCCCCCGCCCCTATGAAACCGCAACTCCCTGCCATCTTTCACCTCCTGCTCACAACCTGCCTGCCCGGGGTTTTTAGAATGGCCAGGCGGTCACACCCATCGGCAGCCAACTCAGAATAAAGAAAGGCAAAGATGTCATCGCGACCGCGCGTGCCGGTGACAGAATGATGGTTCTGAAAACTCAGGGCGATTGAGTCTTTCCCAGCATGGCCTCGTCCAGCGATACCTGTTCACCGGGGGCTTCAATCGCTCAATTCAAGGAAGAGTCAGCTCCCCGATCGTTACTCGCACTCCACACTCGATCCGGTGTTGGCCTGCTGCCTACTCTCCCAATTCCTGCCGAGCTTTTTCAAGGATGGCCGCGGTGCTTGAAGTGCCCAGCCTGGTGGCGCCCAACTCGACGAATCGTAGCGCCTGCTCCAGCGTTCGGATTCCGCCGGAGGCCTTGATGCCCACACTGACATGGCAGTGCTCGCGCATGAGTCTGACATCGTGTTCCGTGGCGCCGGTGTAGGACATCCCGCCTTCACCCTTGACGAACCCGAATCCAGTGGAAGTCTTGACGTAATCCACGCCGATCTCGTTGCAGATTTCACAGAGCCTGATCTTGGCCCCGTCCTCGGTGACGAAATCGGTTTCGAAGATCACTTTCAACATGGCACCACGTGCTTTGGCGGCGGACATGACTGCGGCGATATCTGCGCGTACGAATTCCCAATCCCCGCTCAGAGTCTTGCCAATGTTGACGACCATATCCACTTCCGTCGCTCCGTCCGCGATAGCCTCTTCTGTCTCAAAAACCTTCACCGACGTGCAGGGCGTGCCCTGTGGAAAGCCGATGACCGTGCAAGTCGGTATCTGAGTGTCCGCAAGAGCTTCAGCAGTTGCCTTGACAGAAGAAGGCCGCACGCAAAATGACCCGAGCGGGTAATGCTTGAGGCTTTCGATCTCCTCGAGTGCGGCCGAATCGGTAACCGTGGGGTGAAGAATCGCGTGGTCTATGTACCCGGCGAGGGTGGTCATGTTCATGGTGATCTAATGAGTAGCGAGCAAAAAATAATGTGTTAGCGATCTGTCGCTGACCTGAATCTTGAATCCCGAATCCTGAATCCTGAATCCCGAATCCTGCTTCCTGCTCCCAGATTTCAGAATTCCCGATTCCTGCTGAATCTCTCTACTGCCAGTCAAACACACCCGAAAGGTATTCCTCTTTGTTGGATGTCAGCCCTGTGTAAATTTCCTGGCAATCCGTTGGAGGCGCGACATGAGTGCGGAGCGGATCGACGATGAGTCTCTCCTCTGCGATCCAATTCACGAGTTGCCGATAGTTTTCGACGATGTTGTGCTTGCAGCGATCGACTTCGTGCGGGGGCCAACGCCACTCGAGGGAGCCGATCATCCGGATGGCCGCCAGGTGGATGTGCAGCAACATCGGCGTCGCGTCGAACACCGCCTTTGCCCTCGGGCTGCCGAGCAGGATAACCTCGCCGTAACGCCGAGTCAGCAGTGTCGCTTCCGATACCAGTTCGCTGATGCCGATGGCTTCGACTGCGATGTGGACGCCCTGTCCTCCGGTCCAGTCCATAACGGCTTCTTTCAAATCGGTTTCGTTTGGGCTGATGATGTTTTGGATGCCGCACTCTCTCGCGCGCTCGATCCGGAGGGGCGATATTTCAGAAGCCATCACCTCCGCCCCTACCATCTGAAAAAGCTGCGCGGCAAAATTGCCGACGAGGCCGAGCCCGATGACAAGCACCGTATCGCCGGGCTGCACTGTTGAAGAGCGAATCGCGCTGATGCTGACTCCCGCCATGCGCGAGTAGACGATACGTTCTCCCGGCACATCCTCAGGGACGGGGAGTGCGCAACGTCCTGCATCCGATTTTACTATGGAAGCGTGATTTGAAAAGCTCAAGACCCGATCGCCGGGCTTGCACATGGTAACCCCGTCACCGATTTCCAGAACCTCGCCCAAGTGGCCGTAGCCGGTAGACATCGGGTATGGATTGGGATTATCAAAGCCGGGCATCTCGCAGACGAGCCCCGTGAAGCCGGCCCCCTCCGTGCCCGCGCTGACGATGGAGTGTTCGGCCTTGACAAGCGCCTGGTGCGGCCCGAGCGGGAGTTCAATATCCCTTTCGACGAGTTCGGCTCTGTTGCGTTCTGTAAAGAGGATCTGCTGGGTTTTCATAAGTCGTGCGCGGCAAAGGACTGGGTGATCACAGGTGAGGATATTAGCTGGCGCGCAGAGGCGATGGCAATCTGCTTTATGACGAATGACGAGCAGAGGTGCACAAGTGATGGAGTCACCCTTCGCCCTGCAATCTTCCACCCTTCACTATTCACTATTCACCAATCGCCCTTCACCCTTCACTGTCGTCTTTTTGTCTTCCAATATCAGATCGCCAAGCCTATAATCATTGCCCAATTTCCCTAAATTCTTCAGGAGGTCCCGACTATGCGGCGAATTCTGTCAGCTACGCTCTGGTTGTGTGCGTTCACGGCCATCAGTCTTTCTGCAGAAACTCTCCAGGTCATAGCAGACAATGCACCTGTCATGCGTGGCAAGGATGTCGTGGGCAAGCTCACCAAAGGCGCGCGAATCAATATCCTTGTCAGAAAAGGAAACTGGCTCGGCGTCAAAGTGCAGACCCCGGGTGGTGAAAAGCAGGGATGGGTGAATGCCAAGCACCTTGGGCCGGTCGTTGAAGCTGAGCCCGTGGTTGCCGTTCCTGTCGAGGTCGAACCGGTCGAAATAAAGCCTGTTGAACCGGAACAGACTCAGAAGCCGGTTCAAGAGCCACCGCAACAGACCACTCCCCCCAAACAGGTTCAACGCCCCCAGGTAAAGGAGATCCTCTCAACCGGTCTGCCGGCCAAATCAGCCGAGGAGGCCCTGCCTGGCGGCGCGATTCTGCACTTGAAGGTTCACTCCGGCGACAAGCTCATCGATGCGGCCGAGAAGCTCGTTCGGGCCCTTCTCCCAGGGAAGTTTGTGCCCCCACCATTCCAGCCGATCCTTCAGCAGCCGCGGCCTCTGCTTGCATTTGTTGGCGCGCAGATGGGCGGCCAGCCCCTCGATCTTGAAAAAGCTTCGCAGATGATTGGCATCGACCTTGCCCGGCCGTTGACACTCTCCGTTTATCCACAGCGACCCGATCAGTGGTTTGTTCTTTCGGTACCGGTCTCTAACCGGAAGGCGTTCTCCGGCCTGCTGATGGGGATGCTCAGACCTCGCAGCATGTCGCTTACCGAAGGCCAGGACCAGATGTATCACATCCAGCCGATGAAACGCGACATGCCCAAGAACCTGTTTGCTGTTTCGTCCGATGACAGGGTCTTCATCAGCGGCTCGGCGCAACTCGCCAAGATGCTCTACGTGACCCAGGCCGGGGCTTCACTCGCCAATGACCCGCTCATAACCAAGACCGCGCAGAAATATGCGTCGAGAGATATTTCACTTGTCATTAATCCCGCGTTCGTGAAACCGTTCCTGCCCCAGTTGGCAAAGCAGTACCCGATGATGAAGACCCGTGCCATACAGGACCTCCGCAAGGAAGTGGAACGGGAAGTGTTGAATGATCGGCAATTCAGGATGGCGATGCGGAAGTTATTCCGGGTGCGAAGTTTCAAGCCAATCATGGATACCCTCGAGGTGCTGCTTTCCGCCACGGCAGACACTCTCTTCGGCGTCGTGATGGAGCATGCGCAGAGCTTTGAAGGCGTTGGGTTGGCAATCGATCTCGAAGGCCAGTTCCAACGCGTCGAGGCGAGCCTGTTTTCGAAGCTCGTCACCCCTGAAGGTGGCAGCAAGGCCCTGGACATGCCTGTCATCCTCAAATCCATGGAGGCCCTGCCAGGCGAACGCTCGTACATCCGGGCGATCGGCAGGAAGCCGAAGGCAGAGAAATCGAAGGTCGTAGAAGGTTGGCTGCAACTCGTGGCCAAAGAGCTGAATACTCGTGAGCTGCCCCTGGACTGGTTTGAGTCCCTGGCCACTTTTGCTCGGGCCCTGCCGGCATCGCGGGATCTTGAATCACGCACGGACTGGGTTGTTTCAACTGCCCTGCCAATCCGTTCTCTCGCCCCCGCCGCAGATATTCGCGGTCTCGAAGAGTATGTGAAGTATCTGCAGCTCCAGGCATATACCGGCCCCGGCTCAACTCGAATATGGATGTTCCCCGGCAATGACCAGGCCGTGGTGCAACAGCATTTCCAGCACCTGGTGGATTCGAGCAATACCACTGAACGGGCCTTCAGGAATTTGCTCAAGGGAACGAAGCTTGAGAACACCCTGTACGACAAGACCTCCCGATTGCGGGTCGAGGACATGCAGGGCCGCAAGCGGTATCTGGTTGAGGATTCACTCGTCACCAGGAAGGGATTCTTCGGATACAGCCAGCACGAGCTCATTAATCGGACCGTCTACTCCGTGATGAACAAGAACGGCTACACTCTTTTCTACAGCGACGCCATCAATGGCTCGGTCGATATCATGGCGCAACCGGCAAAGAGCTCTGCAGCCATAAAAAAACTGGCCCAGCTCGGCCCCAGCGGCGCTCACTATTTCGAAGCAGCACGCATGCTGCATCTCTTGAATTCCGGTGTCGATCTGCTTGGCTCAATCGAGGATGTCGCGCACAGAGAGCTGAGCGATTTCCTGAAAAAAGCGGCCGACCTGGCAAAGCAAAACAAGCTGAATGAATTGAAGGAGGAAGATTATCCCGTCTATGTCACGAGCGTGAACAAGGACGCGAACACGGGCGAATTCTACCTCGGCCTGCTCGGGGATCTGACCTTTCCGCGCCCAAAAATCACCGAAGCGGTCAAAGAAATCTTCGAAGGCTATGCTGCCCAGGCCGACCAAGTCGGCGGGGCCGCACTATTCGTCAGGACTCTCCCCGGCGAAAAGGAAATTGTCGCCATTCAGAGCACGGAAGCCCTTTCCGCGCTCCTGAAGACAGCCGGAAACAAGATCTTCGAACAATATCTCGATGCGGGAGACGGCGCCGGCCTGAACCCACGTGCCATGAAGCAGGCCGAGGGAAAAGTCAGAGCCAGGTTGAGCACCCCTCGGGATTTCAAACGTCTGAGACAGGAAGTCCAGGCATTCAACCCCAGATGGTCGATGGAAGAGGAGAGGGACTTCAATCCTCAACCGCTGAGATTCTGATGAATTCGCGTGGCACGAACGCCATCTGAATTCCGTGTCGAGTTGATTGGTGTCTCTCGCAGCTTGAAGACCTGCGCCACAAGATGGCCTAGCCGAGCACAATCTTCGCAAAACGCCGCTTGCCGACTTTGAGCACGGCACCGTCTGCGGGCGCGACCTGAGCAGCGGGATCTTTAATCGCCTCGCCATCAATGGAGACACCTCCCTGCTGAACGAGTCTGCGCGCTTCGCCATTGCTGGAGGCAAAACCGGCCGCGTTGACGAGTTTGACGATCCAGATGTTGCCGTCTTCGAGGTCGTCTGAGGAAAGCCTCAAAGTCGGCATGTCATCGGGCACTTGCTTCTGTGCAAATATTTCTTTGAAGCGTTCCGCCGCGGCCTCAGCAGCTTCTGCATTGTGGTACTGAGTGGCTATCTCGCGACCGAGCCGGTCTTTCGCGTCGCGGGGGTGCCCGCTCAGGAGGGAATCGATCTCGGTGTTTTCGATGCTTGTAAGGAGGGTGAAATAATCCTTCATGAGCTCGTCGGGGATGCTCATGGCTTTGCCGTACATCTCGTTTGCGTCTTCGTCGACGCCTATGTAATTGCCGAGGCTTTTACTCATTTTGTTGGTGCCGTCGAGGCCGACCAGAAGGGGCAGCGTGATGCAGACCTGTGAGGACATGCCCTCTTCCTTTTGCATCTCGCGGCCGACGAGGAGATTGAAGGTCTGATCCGTTCCGCCGAGTTCGACGTCTGCTCGCACTTCGACGGAATCCCAGCCCTGCATGAGTGGGTAGAGGAATTCGTGCAGGCTGATCGGGCTCTGCTCTTTGTAGCGTTTGCTGAAGTCGTCACGGGCCAGCAGTTGTGAGATGGTCATCCGGCTGGTCAGCTTAAGGACGTCGGCGAAGGTCATATCGCGGAAGAAATCGCCGTTGTGAACTATTTCGAGTCTGTCCGTGTCAAGGATACGTTCGACCTGTTTAAGGTAGGTCTCACCGTTGGCTTTGACCTCTTCCTCTGTGAGCTGCGGGCGTGTCTTTGACTTGCCTGATGGGTCGCCGATCAGGGCGGTGTAATCGCCGATGATCAGGACCGCCTGGTGTCCGAGGTCCTGAAATGCGCGGAGCTTGCGGAGGACGACGGTGTGGCCGAGGTGGATATCCGGCGCGGTGGGATCGACGCCAAGTTTGACACGTAGAGGGCGTGATTCGGAGATGGATTTTTCGAGCTTCTTCTGCAGCGCATCCTCTGGAAGGATGTCCACAGTGCCGCGGGAAATGACTTTGAGTTGTTCTTCAACGGACGGCATGCAACGAATGGCTGATGGTTAATGGTTGATGGAAGAATGGTTGATGGTGGAATATCGGAGTAGTGGGGCCGCTTGCTCCCCTGCGCTTCGCGACGCGTTTCTACCGGGATCTGTCTTCCATCATTCCATGGTCAGTGAATAATGATTGGAAGCCGCGAATCATCAACCATATTCCATCAACCAATCTTCCGTGCTTTCGTCTCACACCGAAATCGGCGACCTATTCTTCATCTTCGGTCATGAGATCTGAAGCGGCGGGTGCGTCACTTTCATCGGGACCATCACCCCGGTCGACATCTTCGGGATAGACGCCGGCGGTTGCCTGGCGCGGCTGGCCACCAACAACCTGCCGGAGGCTGAGCCCAATCTTGCTGCCTTCGACGTCGAGCTTGATGACTTTGACATCGAGCTCGTCTCCGATCTTCACGATCTCCTCCGGGTTGCCGACCTTGCTGTCTGACAGTTCAGAGATGTGAAGGAGCCCTTCGAGGCCGGCCTCGAGCTGAACGAAGACACCAAAGTTGGTGATCTTGGTAACGCTCCCGGCAACGATCTGACCGACGCGATAATTGTCCGGGATGTAGTTGTCCCAGGGATTCTCTTCGAGCTGTTTCAGACCAAGCGCGATGCGCTTGCGATCCTTCTCGACCTTGAGAATGACTGCATCGATCACCTGACCCTTCTTAAGAACTTCTGACGGATGCGTGACCTTTTTTGTCCACGAGATATCAGATACATGCAGAAGGCCGTCAATGCCTTCTTCCAGCTCAACAAACGCGCCGTAATTGGCAAGGTTGCGCACACGGCCGCTGACGCGCGTGCCCGGAGGGTAGCGTTCGTCGATCTTGTCCCACGGATTCTCATCGGTCTGCTTCATACCGAGGGAGATTTCCTGCTTCTCCATATTGATACCGAGGACGACCACTTCGACTTCGTCACCGATGGTGACGGCTTCGGAGGGATGATTGATGCGGCGGGTCCAGGACATTTCGGAGATGTGGACGAGACCTTCGATACCGTCTTCGAGCTTGACGAATGCACCATAGGACATGAGGTTCACGACCTCGCCGGCGTGCTTGGAGCCCACGGGATATTTCTCGTCGGCGGCAACCCAGGGGCTTGCACTCTTCTGCTTGAGGCCGAGAGAGATCTTTTCGCGCTCGCGGTCTATGTCGAGGATTACAACTTCGATGCTCTGATCCAAAGCGACTATTTCACTGGGATGCGATATGCGGCCCCAGCTCATGTCCGTGATGTGCAGCAGGCCATCGATGCCTCCGAGGTCAACGAACGCACCGAAGTCGGTGATATTCTTGACCTGGCCTGACCGGACCTGCCCCATTTCCAGCTCGGACATGATCTTGTTCTTCATGACCTCACGCTCTTCTTCGATCAGCTTGCGACGGCTGATGACGATGTTACGGCGTTCCATGTCAATCTTGATGATCTTGGCTTCGAGGTCCTGGCCAATGAGCTGTCCGATGTCGCCGATGCTGCGGATGCTGACCTGCGAGGCGGGAAGAAACACCGGGACGCCGATGTCGACGAGCAACCCGCCCTTGATCTTGCGGAGGGCTTTTCCGATGACTTTGTCGCCTTCGCCCTTTTCGTTGATGATCTGTTCCCATCCACGGATGCGGTCTGCTTTGCGCTTGGAGAGGACGACCATGCCGGAATCGTCTTCGACCTGTTCGAGGAGAACTTCGATCTGGTCTCCGACATCGAGCTCCCCAGGTTCATCAAACTCGTGTGAATTGATGGAGCCTTCGGATTTGTATCCGATGTCTACGAGGACGGCGTCCTTTGTAATATTGATGATTTTTCCGGAGATGATCTGGCCGACAGAGAAGCTGCCGACCGCGCCTTCATAGAGCGAATCGAGGGATTCGGGATCTTGATCTCCGCAAGCTTCGCGGAGTTCGGCTTCGATATCCTGGTCCAGTTCGATTTCTCGAAGCAGGTCGTAATGTAAAACTCGTGATTTCACGAAAGGTGCTGGCATAAAAATACTCCCATAGTTGGGGTGTTTAACGAAATCGCTTTGCCCCAGCGAGAGGCAATAACGAAGGAAAGAAAAGGGCAGACGCAACGCACGCCTGCCTCCCGGTCGACGTAACAGGAAAAATACTCAGGCCTCGTACCGCCAGCCCAGAGACTGGTAAAGGCGGTGTATCTCCGAAGTGAGAAACTCCTGTACCTGCTTGGCATCCTCCCTGTTCCGGCCCGGTTCAATGGGAGGCCCGTATGCGATGCTCACTTTACCAAACCTTGGCAGTTTATTCTGCCTTGGCCATGCCTCGTACGCGCCCCGGATGGCGACAGGGACGATGGGGCTTTCAGCCTTTTGCGCTATGAGGATGCACCCCGGTCTAATGACGCCGATGGTGCCGTCCTGGCTGCGGGTACCTTCCGGGAACATGAGCAGGATTCTCCCGTCCGAGACGGCTTCAACAGCTCTGCGAATGGCGCCGATATCCGCAGTTCCTCGCTCCACCGGAAAGGCGTTCATCGCGGCTATCCACTTACCGATGATCGGGATCTTGAGTGCGCTGGCTCTTGCCATGAAAATGAGCTGGCGCTTCGACCCCATCCCCACGAGCAGGGGATCGAAGAAGCACTGATGATTGGATGCGAAAACCACTCCGCCCTCCGCGGGGATGTTTTCGACCCCGTAATGGCGAATGCGAAAGAGCATCTTGCCAAAAAGGATATGTGCCACGAACCGATGGACCTCGTAGGCAAAGAAGGTGTCATCGGAACAGCGAAAATAGACCGGGCTCGACCTTCGAAGCTCCAGGGACTGTTCGGAAGACTGACCGTCCTCTTCGGGCACTGTTTCTGCCTCGCTCATACTAGACCTCTGAAACGCGCCTCTTCAGTCATGGCCTCGATGACCTGCTGGATGTCGAGGTCCGAGGAATCGATGACTACTGCGCCTTCCGGCATGCAGAGAGGGGCAACTTTTCGATTGCTGTCCCGCTCATCGCGGACGCGGATTTCCGCCTTGATGGCCTCGAGGTCGACTGGCTCGCCCGCCTGCTCAAGATCGAGCTGGCGGCGGCCGGCACGAACGTCCAGGCTGGCCATCAGGTAGAGCTTGAGTGCAGCGTCTGGAAAGACAACGCTGCCCATGTCTCGGCCCTCGGCCACCAAGTCTGCTTCCTCTGCAAATGCCCGTTGGTATCCAATGAGCCGGGCGCGAACTTCTCCGCTGTTTGCCAGGTGGAAGATGTTGTTGGACACCTCCCTCGTGCGTATTTGGCCTGTTACGTCTACCAGGTTGACAAAGACCGACATTCCCGCGGGCGTTTGCTCAAAGTGCATCTTCAGGCCATCCATAGCCTGAAGTACGATGGTGGTATCCTCGAGATCCAGCCCCCGTTCGAGCGCGAACCATGTTGCAGCTCGATAGATGGCCCCTGAGTCAAGAAACGCAAAGCCAAGCGATTCGGCCAGCAGACGGGCCACGGTGCTCTTTCCTGAGCCTCCAGGTCCATCAATGGTAATAGTCCTACCGGCCACGATGCCTCCTGAATGCAGGCCTCCTGCCCGTTTGGTGAAGCCGTTGTGGCTTCAGGCGTTGCTGTGTTCGCCTCCAAATATCAATAATATGAAGACGCGGTACGCATGATTAAGACGCACCAGACACACTTATTTCCGAGGCCACCCGGAAAAATGAACGGGGACTTATAGCAGAGTTGAATAGGGGCTGCAAACTTGGCCGGCAACGCTCGCTTACAAGGGCATTGAAGGGGTGGGGAACCCGTGCTAACATCCGCCGCTCAAGGCCGATGGATGAGACCTTCCTGACATTCGCGGACGTGCAGGAGCACGGCGGGACTGTCCCCCTGAAGCTGGCCATAAGGTCAGAGATTTCGAGGCCGTCAGACACCGGCCCTCGCGACAATCCCTCTCATGAACTCAGTTAATCCCAATCATCACCCTCATCCGTACGGGCGATCGGTCCTGAATCTGGATGGCCTCAGATGCCGGCCTTCCGCAAACAATGCCGGAGGAAAGGAAAAGACTCCGGGCGCTAAGCGGTCCACAACGAAATTTGTCCTCTCCTCGAAGGGGTTGGAAGACAAAACGGAGGATACGCCGGATGTGGACGCACTCTACGATCAGCCGACCGCCGCGCCGCCCGATGAACTTCCGATGAGTGAACCGGCTGAGGATGATGATTCCCCGGCCCTCGGTACGACCGAGATTGTCGAGCCGGAAGAGGTCGATGCTGAAATACGTCGCGATTTTGGTGAATACGAGATCCTCTCCGAGCTGGGCCGCGGGGCCATGGGCATCGTCTATAAGGCCAGGCACAAACATCTGAGAAGGGAAGTGGCGCTCAAAGTCATGCTCGTCGGCACGCATGCATCGAAAAAACAGGTCGCTCGTTTCTATAAGGAAGCACAGGCGGCGGCCAAGCTTCGGCACCCGAACATCGTGCCCATCTTCGATATTGATAAGCGGCACGGGCGACACTTTTACACCATGGATTTCGTCCAGGGCAAAGGGCTGAATCAGCATATAGGGAGCGGCGAGATCTATATCCGCGGGGCCCTGAATATCGTTATCAAGATCGCTCACGCCCTTGAATATGCTCACGCGCAGAAAGTGGTACACCGGGATGTTAAGCCGAGCAATATCATCATTGATATGAACGGCGAGCCGCAGCTCATGGATTTCGGGCTCGCCAAGCAGCTCGATTCAGGAACCAAGTTCACTCAAACAGGAAGCGCCCTCGGCACGCCTGCATACATGTCGCCTGAACAGGCCGCCGGCGAATCGCACCGGGTCGATCACCGGTCTGATATCTATTCGCTGGGGGCCGTGCTTTACGAGCTGGTAACCGGGCGCCCTCCCTTCGAGGGCGACAACATGATGAAAGTGATCATCAAGGTGCTCAATCACGACCCGGTTCTACCCCGGCAGATCAATCCAAAAATTCACCGGGATATCCAGACCATCATCATGAAGGCGATGGAAAAGAACCCCGAGCGCCGGTACCCGGACATGAAGGAATTAGCTGCGGACCTGAATCGCTTTCTTACCGGTGAGGCCATCCTGGCGCGGCCAACATCTTTCATATCACGAGGATGGCGCAAGATACGCAAACACACCACCGCCATCGTGGCCGTGTCGATCGCATGCATCATTGCAGGGCTCTCCATGGTAACGGTGCACATCTCGCGAGAGCAGGTAAAGAAGGCGGAAATTGAAGCTGGAAAGTTGCAGAAAGAAATCGATAAGAAGGACCAGGAGGATATCCAAGAACGAATTCCGCAGAAGGTCCAGGCGGTCGCCGATGATTTTTCGAGCAAAAGACTTTCGAAGGTCTGGAAACCGCAATCCGAAGATCACGAATGGAGAATTGCAGATGGAGAGCTGGCTGTTCATGCGAAAGGCGAATCAGTCATCCTTCTCGAGCCAAAAATCGAGCTCAAAGGAAATGTGAAATTCGATTTCAATCTGCTTCTGCCTTCTGAAGCTGAAGATTTCCGAGTGGACTGTCTGATCGGTGAGGATCAGGGCCAGGCCTTCAGGTTGATCATTCAGAGCGGCGACCCGCATCCTCAGCTCAAGCTCCAGCGAAGTGGCGCTAAGCTGGCCGAGGTGGATGTCGAGGGATTTACGCCGGGCAAGCCATGGCATTGCAGCCTCGAACGCCGCAGCGATCAGATACGTTTCGAATTCAGAGAGCCCGGCACAGCCACCCCCGCGGGCCTCTTGCGTTACAAGGGGCTGGAGCTGATTCGCAGCCTGGGTGCATCGAAGACGGGTAAGTTTCTTATGGGCTTTGCCGTCTGGGATGGCCATGCGCGATTCGACAATGTCTTACTGACCAAAGAGAGCGCACCCGAAAAAGGCATCCTCTATCCCCACCAGCAATCGATCCTTTACAGGGCGTACGATTATGCAAAACCAGTCCTGACCGATTTCATGAACGAGCATAAAGATGAGATCGTACGCCTCAAGGCAAAGCTGCTCCTCGGGCTGTGCTATGAATTGGAGAACCAATACAGGCCCGCTCTGAAACTCTACAACAACTTTCCCGAATCTCTGGCAGAGGAAGCTGATGAGGAAGCGTTGGCCGAATTTGCAGAACTCTACCGGGAAAACGCGCTCAGGCGTTTCTTCTGTTTCGTTCGAACAGGCCGGCTTAACAGGGCGGCCACCATCATTTCAGGGCTCACCGAAAAGGGAGTGCTGATCGATCCGGCCAGCGTGTGGCATTTCCGGGACGTGCTCCAACGCTGCCTGGTTACTCCGAGGCTTGATGAAGCACTCCTGCTGATTCAGAAGGCGCGGTTTGAAGGCTCTGATTTCATCCTCGAGGGCAACCTTCCCGAATATCGTTTGTTCGATCTCTCCAAGTCCATTGGCCAGAACGTGCACAGTGAGTTCCTCGCGAAAGCGATTCGCCTTGCCGTCAAGCTCGGCTCCGGGACAATTCCCAAATACTCCAAAGTGCTCGAGGCGTACGAGGCATTCCCGGCACCTCAGATGGCAGTAGCGATCGAGAGCAGCCTTACCCACGCCATCAGAGCAGAGAAGCTTGATGATGCGCTGAGCCTCTTGAAATTTTCGTCTGACAGGCTCACCAAATCGGAAAAACTGGACGGGCTCGCCTCCAGATTGGCTATGCGTTTCTGCAGCCTGAAACAGTTCGCGAGCGTTACAAAAGTATATGAGAGCTACCAGACGCCTCTGTTGACCAAGAGCTACAGAACGGCGGTTGACGGCCTGCTCAAGCAGGGCGAGCGTGACGAAGCCAAGGGCCTGTTCATGCAGGCCAAGGACGCCTTCACTAAAGAGCAGCCGGACGAACAGACCCTGGCCACGATCGAATCCATGGGCGTGGAACTGATGAACGCATACGCCCGAACAGGGGACTACCCGGATCTCATCGAAATTCTCAATGCCTTCACACGCACCTCTGCTGCTTTGGTCACCCCCGTTGAAACCGCCCTTGCGCGCTCTATCGAAAAAGAGGAATTCGAGCAGGCCATCGAACTTCTCAAAGTCGTCCGTGAACGCTCCCTGCCCCCAACAGAAGGACTGAATGCCCGCACCCTCCAACTGGCAGAATCTCTCGCCGAGAAGCAGAAAGTGGTTTCATTCATCTCCGCCTACAACGCGTATCCCGTCAAACATTTCGCCGGCAGCCTCGTGAAGCTGCTCAAGGTCTGCCAGGCAAACGAGGCATACGCCAACTGTGTCGAGCTGCTCAAATTCGGTCGAGACAAACTCGATGCAGGGGAATTCAAGGACGTCGAAGAAGACCTTTCGAAATTCCTGCTTGAATTCGCGGACGCAGCCATCAAGCGCAAAGAATTTCAGCAGGTCATCGCCGCACATCGAGCCTATCCGACTGACGATTTGAAGCCCGCATTCATTTCCGCCATCAAGGCGGCCAGCGAAGCCCCCACGGCAAAGGAAGATTCACCCCTTCCCGCGCTGACGCAACTGACCAAATTGCTCTCTTTTTCACGGCAGCAATGGCCCTATCCTGCTGAGGGTGAGTTGCGCCAGCGACTGGTAAATTACGTGGTAAAGATGTCCGGCCGAAAAGATGACGGATCAGAACAGGATCCTCCAGTCTCTGATAAGACCAGGAGGCAAGAGCACGCCAAACTCCTCGCAGTACTTGTAGCAGATTACCGTTCGGCGCTGGAAAATCCGGAAGCGGATTCTCAGAGCCTGAATGGGATTATGCTCGAACTGGCCGACGTACTCCTTCTCTCACGTCAGAAGGAAGAGGCAGAAAAACTCCTCCAGGACTTGATGGAAAAGCTGCCACAATTGCATTCTCTCAGAGACGATGCGCTTCTGCGTCAGGCGGTCATCTCCACCGATAACGGTGATGCAGAAAGAGCGAAAGAACTGTGGGGGGAACTGGCGAAAGAAGGTGGCGAGGATGGCCCCTATCTGCGTTTGCCCGGATACATGGCCGGAGAGGCGATCGATGACGCGTTTACCGGCCTGGCCGATGCAAACCTTCAAAAGCTCCTCGGCGCGCTTCGCCTGAAATCTACCGGCGCAACAGACGAGTTAGTAAAAGCAGCCTTTACCGAACTGGACTCGCTCCAGACCAAAAAACTCGAATGGTATTCTTCAATTGTTCGAGACAACCTCGCGGCAAAAGCCGCGTCGGATGAGAATCCAACTCTTCCGAAATCGGATGGCAACGCGGACTAATTACCTCGTGGCGACCAGGAGGAGAAAATACCAATCCTGCACTCAACAACAAAGCTGACGGTGGATGAGTTTCTCTCATTGCCTGAAACCGATGAACACCTGGAATTAGTGGATGGAGAAATCGTCATGTCCCCAAAGCCCAGAACGAGCCATCAGCTCCTGACATCTGAAATCATTTTTCTTCATGCTCATTGAATCTTCGGATCGAAAGATGATCCCCAATGCCAGCAGATGGCATCCGTGCTGGAAGCAAAAGGCCACTCCGCATTTCTGGTTGAAGCGGACGCTATCGGCCAGGGTCATGACCATTCCATCGATCAGGACGGAATCTTCTATGGCGATCAGTGCCTCGACGAAATCCCAGCCTTTTACCTGCGGCATATCACGTCGCCCATGGCGCCCATCGTCCGGATGCAGGAAGGCGAAGAGCCGGTCCTTTATCGAGACTGGTTTACCGAATACATGCACATGCGCGAGCAGCAGGGGCTCGTCATCAGCTTTCTGCTCGCCCTCGAGGAGCGCGGGGCCTGCTTGGTGAATCCGCCGTTCGCCGGCAGCGTCAATCAATTCAAACCCTTTCAACTTTCCGGGCTCAGACATCATGGGATTCCGCTTCCCAAGACGCTGGTCACGAATAATCCGGAGAGAGTGAAACGTTTTCTCGAAGAGGTCGGCGACGTGGTGTTCAAACCTTCCATGGGCGGGGCCCTGTGCAGGCGCCTCGATAAGGACAAACTCGAAGAGTTGGAGCTCATCAGAAAATCGCCCGTGATTTTTCAGGAGTGCATCAAAGGCGAAGATGTGCGGGTCATGATGGTCAACGGCGAAGCGGTATCGAGTATGATCGTCGATTCGACCACCCTCGATTTTCGTGATGACCCGAATTACTCCTCCGGCGCAGGCACCTACCGCGAACTTGAACTGCCAGACGATATCGTGGCCATGTGCGCCAAAGCGCAGTCGTTGCTTGGACTGCGTTTCGCCGGTATCGACCTCAAGTATTGCGACAACGACACCTACTATTTTATCGAGGCGAATTCATCACCCATCTACCTCGACGTCGAGTTGAAGCACGGACACAACATCACCGAGCGCATCGCCGACCTGCTCATCCAGGAAGCAAAGACGCCGCAGCACGAAAGACCCGGACCGCCGAGCCTCAAACGGCATCAGGATGAGACGCTGAGGTAGAGTGGAAGAAGCGTGGAGAGCCCCATCCGCGACCTCATTCTCACTTCCTCTTAACCTGCCCTTAATCTCATCTTTTCAGACAGAAGATGGCACAGCTAGAAATAGGTAAGAGCCTAAAGACACCGATGTCCCTGCAGCAGCACTACACCCCCAAACGTCCAATCACCCCCACAGCCGTACTTCTTGCGCTCTTCTTTGTACCGCACATCGTCTTCGCCGATTGGGTCGTCCACGAACATCTCCCGCGCTGGGCGCAACGGGGTGCGATGAGGGCCTGCGTTGCCCCCTTCGATGCGCACAAACTGCGGCCCTGGATTGATTCAGATCCGTTGGCCTGCAAATTCAATCTCCTCTTTACCGGGCATACGGCGTGGGAGGATGCGCGCACTCCGGCTGAAGAAATCCTCAAACACTACATCCGCCCACTCGGGGGACACCTCTTCTTTTACACCTGTCCGAATTCAATTTACTGGGACGACGAATTCGAGCGTGTCGGATGGCGCGATGACCTCGCATTTGAGCGTTACCGCAACGACAACTTTCACCGGCAGCCCTATGCGAAGGAATGCATCAACTACGATAGGGACGGTCGGCCAACCATTGCTTACCCCTGGCCCTCACGTCGCCATCGGACGAGCTACTTTGCCGAACGATGGGTCGCCCATCACAGCCAGGTTCTCGATTACATGGTCAAAGGCCGCGGCGGAGTCACGAATAAGTACCTCTTGCCATACATGAAACCGCTCCGATTCCCCGGCATCGTCGATGGATTCTATTTTGACAACGCAGGGCTCCGTGAGGATTGGGGCCCATTGGCGATGGAGCGTTGGAAACAGATCAGCAAAAAACGATTCGGTGAAATCATTGATCCCAGAACGTCACAGAATCCAGCCGTCCGGATGGCCTGGAAGGACATGCAGTACCGAGCGTTCATTAATTACCACAACGCCTTCCGCAGACACGGCTGGACCTTTGAGCGGCCGCGCCTGACTATGCTCGGCTTCCACGTCCCGCAAGCTTACTACGCAGCCGAGGTCAACTACCCGGACATCATGTTCTACGAGAACACCTATCGGGCTCAGCCTCAGGGAGACAACATCTGGTCTATCAAGCGCGGCCTTGCGGCGACGGACGGCAAGGCGCAGGCATGCCTCAATCACGAACGCTTTCGCCGAGAGCGCCTCGATCCGAAGGGCGAATTCAAAGTGCTCAACTGGCAGCTCTCCCGCGAATTCGCCAGGCTCAGCATGGCGGAGTGTATGGCCATGTCCGCCAATCACATGGTGCAGATGGGGCCGCTCATGTATGCGCACATGAGGTATGGCCAGGAATACATTCTCTACAACACATTCAACGAGCAACTCGAAGACGAGCTCTATCACAACGCCACCCCCGGCGCGAAACTCGCCGTCCTCTGGCCCATTTCATCCGAGGCCCGGGGTACCGCGGATAACGAGCCGCTCGGGCGGAGGCTCTGGACCCTGGGCTACCCATACGAAGTCATCGTCGAGCGAGACCTGACCAGCGAGATCTGGCGAAAGATGGACATGGACATCCTCATCCTTCCTGATGCGCGCTGTCTCAACGAAGAGAGAATAAATGTTGTCCTTGACTGGGTGCGCAAGGGTGGTCGCTGTCTCGTTTCGCAGGCCCTTGGTGAACGCGATGAATTCGGACTGCGACAGAGCAGCAAAGCTGCCCGTGAACTACTCGGAGATCTTGGCGCGCGCATCCGTTACGCCGCGTCCATCGAATTTCAGATGCGAGGTTTTGAAACCGAGCAGAGCGGCCGCATCTGGCTGCCCGCACGCCGGCAGTTTACAGAGAAGACACTAGAGGGAACCGCATCGGTCGTCTTCAAGGGCGAGCCGGGGAAGTACGACCTGCGTTTTGATTTTCTGGATGAAGCGGACGGCGAATGCTCGCTCACCGTTTTTCGGAATCAGGATCTCATCCGGAAGCTCAAACTGGATCGCCAG
>Ga0187827_10000480_pt1 | contig 63055 bp, 63 predicted proteins | sample ETNtaG_39_FD_167969 | JGI IMG/M metagenome (GOLD analysis project Ga0187827, IMG submission 167969) | Marine microbial and viral communities from oxygen minimum zone, Eastern Pacific Ocean - ETNP2014_SV_150_PacBio MetaG (Illumina Assembly) | ecosystem: Environmental > Aquatic > Marine > Hypoxic... | reverse complement strand
TCAATCCCATCCGGAATCTCGATATATCCGCCTTGCAGCCGCATTATCTCTAATCCTTGTAAAACAGAATCCTGCAGGCATTCATCAACATAATTTTTCAGCTCTGTCTGTCCTGCAAATTCAGGCGCTTTTCCTGCTCCTGTTTCCAAGGGTTCTTTTGCTTCCTCTCTGTTCAAAATGATTATAAGCAATGCAGAAATAATTATTATTAATCCAATTACCAGGAATATTGTGACAGTCTGCCCTTTTTTATTTTTCAAATTCACTTTACCCAGACCTCTTTAACCTCAATTTTAAGATTATTCTTAGTAAAAAAATTCTGAACTTCTGCAAAATTACTGATTGGAATAAAAATTACATTGCTTCCTAATTTCTGTCCATCTAATTTTTCCAATAATCCCTTATGCTCATATATCTTCTTATTCTTCTTTTCACTATAGCCATGCAATTCCCTAAGAACCCTGACTTTATCCTTTTGAATAAGATGCTTCAATCTATAAAGAACAAGCATACAGTACTTCATCTCCTCTTTTTTCATTACTAGTATACATTTTACTATCCCTTTATAAATCTTTCCATTATGAATTACATATTTCTGTTAAATATATTGGATTTAATAAAAATTACCAATTTTAAGATGAAAATAACTAAATATTTATATTATATATTACAGAAATATGATATATTTTTTAGATATTCCTCTTTCTGTAATTTATAACAGATTATTTTTAATTAAATTATTGATTTTTCTGTTATAAATATCTTTTTATATTATATCTTATAGATTCTAAAATTTTTACTATTAAATTTATGTTATAAATATTAGAATTATGTTAATTATTTTGGATTATGGTTTTCTGTAATTTATAACAGATTAACAACAAATTAACTCATCCTACCCTTGCCCCATCCTTTACCTTTTCAACTTTAACGGTCTCTTCAGCTGTCTTTAACTCTAAATGTTTATAATAAGCCTTTCCATCATTAACTGTAATCTTTAACTTTTGAAAATTTTCAAAGCTTATTTCCTTATCTAAGTTTTTTAAACCACTAAAAAAAACATCACTTCCGGTTTTGCTTTTCTTAACTGTTAAAATGCCCAAATCTTTTCCATCATCTCCTGCCAGCAGCATTCCCTGGCTTTCTATGCCCCTTAATTTTGCATATTTTATATTTGTCATCACAATGACTTTTTTGTTTTTTAATTGCTCTTTTGTATAATGCTCTTTTAATCCTGCAACAAGCTGCCTTTTTTCATTTTCCAAATCAACCTGCAGCACATAAAGCTTGTCAGCATTAGGATGGTCTTTAACTTCATTAATCTGAGCTATTTTAAGGTTTAATGGAAATAATTCTTCAGTAACATCCTCAACTTTCTTCACAAGTATTTTCTCCTTTCCAATCTTATGGTTCTTTAATTCAAACCCCATATCTTTCCATTTTAAATTTTTTAATTTTAGCTGCTTATGCAACTCTTCTGAAAAATCAGGCATAATGGGCTGTATCAGTATGCTTAGGTTCTTGGCTATATTAACGCACAAGCTACATATTTCCTGCACCTTTTTCCTGTCTTTTTTAATCAAAGCCCAGGGCTCATTTTCCTGGAAATATTTGTTCCCAATATCTGAAATAGATAATATTTCATTTAAAGTAAGATTAAAATTAAATTCACTGTAATGTTTTTTTATTTCATTAATTTTTTTCCCGATATTATCAATTATTTTCTTATTCTTATCAATATCCTTTATTTCCCCGTTAAAATTCTTGTTCACAAAGCTTATTACCCTATAGCAGAAATTTCCCAGGTTGCTGACTAGCTCATTGTTAATCCTCTCCCTTACTACATCCTCTGAATAATCCCCATCCCCGTCAATAGGCATTGCCCCTGCAATGTAAAACCTGAACTGGTCAAGGCCATACTTTTCAATCTGCTCAAACGGATCGATTATATTTCCTGTTGATTTGCTCATCTTGGAGCCTTTTGACAGGATAAAACCGTGCACAAACAGCTGTTTTGGCAGTTTTAATTTAGCAGATATCAGCAGAGCAGGCCAGAAAGCAGCATGAAACCTAAGTATATCTTTCCCAATAATATGAATATCTGCCGGCCATATCTGCTTGAATCTCTTTTCATCTGATTCATATCCTATTCCTGTTATATAATTAGACAGAGCATCACACCACACATACATAACCTGGCTTTCGTCCCCTGGAACAGGAATCCCCCAAGACAATGAGGTTTTAGGCCTTGAGAAACTAATATCTTTTGCAGTTTTTAGAAAAGACAAGATTTCATTCTTTCTTATTTCCGGGATTATTTTATATTCATCTGACCTTATTTGTTTAATAACTTCTTCCTTGTACTTTGAAAGCCTGAAAAAGTAGTTTTCCTCTTCAACAACTTCTATATCATGAGTAGGATGGTTGGGACATTTTCCATTTTTAAGCTCTTTTTCTGTTTTAAACACTTCACAACCATTACAATACAATCCTTTGTAATTTTTCTTGTAAATATCCCCTGTTTTAACTAGCTCTTTCCAAAGCTTTATTGCACCCAGATAATGGGCTTTTTTATCAGTTGTCCGTATAAAATTATCATAAGAAATGTTTAGTTTTTTATATAAATCTTTAAAAACAGAAACATTCGCATCAAGAAATTCTATAATATCTTTTCCTTCTTTTTGGGCAGACTGCCAGTTTTTCATTCCATGCTCATCTGTCCCTGTCTGAAAAAAAACATCTTTGCCTAATAGTTTGTAGAACCGTGTAACTACATCTGCCTGGATTATCTCCAGGGCATGCCCTAGATGGGGCCTGGAATTAGGATATGCAATAGCTGTTGTAATGTAAAATTTCTTTTTATCGAATTTCACCACCACTAATAAGAATAAAGTTTTTGTTTAAAAAGGTTGTTGAAAATCAGTTATTTCTTCTTGCTTTTCTTCATCTTCTTTGTAATCCCTATTTTCTTATTGCACTTTTCGCACTCAAAGACATAAGAAGGAACGCCTTCAAAAGTTTTCCTTGCATATTCAGTTGTTGCCTGGCCTTCGTTTCCGCAGTGAGGGCATTTGTATTCAATTTCCACTTTTAAGCTGCTTTCAACTTCCTCATTGCTTTCCTGGTGCTTGCATATGCTGCATTCATAATGATCTGCTTTTTTGTCCACTTTTCCATTTTTTTTTATTGGCTTCCCTATGGTTGGCTTGTTGCATTTAGGGCATGTTTTCCTGTATACCCATGCAACTGCATTTCCATCTCCAATAGTCCTGTTGGTAAAATATAAACATTCTTCCATGCTGTCAGGTTTTTTTAGCTGCATAATATCACCCTGTTATTATTCATCTTTTTTGCAGGCGCTTGTAATAAGCCTTGCATCCTTTGCTGCCTTATTTTCAATCTGGAAATAAGCGGCATTAAGGAACAGTATATCCTTCTGCAATAGATTTAAGCTTTTCGTTTTATCAGGAAATTCATCAATTAACATTTGAAGTGAATTTATCGCTTCATATCCTTTTTGCGCAGATGCATTCCTTATCTTTGATGAATTTATTATCCTTGCATATCCTTTTCTGCATCCAAACCCGTAATCAGTTGTGCTGCCCTTGCCCCACTGCCACCCTTCAATATGCAGCTTTTCCGCTTCCAATGTCTTGATTTTAAAATCTAAAAGATATTCAAGGGATTGAGGCATATTTTCATTCAACGCCTTAAACCCAACAAGCTGTCCAAGCAATCCATTAATATTTTCTGTTGAATTCGGAGGTGTTTTAATGTCAGCATCATACTGCTTATCCAGCTTATTTATTTTTTTCACTCCCTGCTCAAATGTTATCGGAGAAGAAGTGCATCCATACAAAGCTACCAAAGCCAGCATTAAAATAAAAATTATTTTTTTCAATTTATTCACCTAAACAATTGTTTTGATTTTTTTAGCTTATTATTAAATCTTGCTATTTATTGTATGCATAGCTTAGAGGTATGACTAGAATAAATAAAAGTAACTAAAAACTTAATATTAATAACAAAAACCCATTTATTGTAGTAAAGTTTAAATAAAATTGCTGAAATAATTAAGTTATGGAAGATGAAAAGGTAAAGCAGCTTGCTGAGACATTGAAAAAACAGGGTTTGGCTGTTTCTATGTATGAGGCCGTTGAAAAGGCAAAAAGCATTCTGAATGTAAATAGCGATATAAAGCATGAAGAAAACGAAACAGGAAAAATTTCTGGAAAAGAGGGATCAATTCCAAATGCGGATTCTGATAATATATTAAAGAATGAAAGTCCTACTTTAAATGAGCTCATGGAAGAAGTCGGAGTTACTGAAGAGCAGGTAGAGGCGCAGGAAAGCAAAAAAATAGACCATATAGAAGAAGATATCAATGATATAAGGGAAGAGATTAAGCATGCAGACAGCGATGAGAAGGTAGAGCATATAAAAGATGAAATTGCAGATGCCAATGAAAAAGCGAGCGAGTTGGAAGAAATCAAAACAGGAGAAGAATATACTCAGGAAAAAAATAATTCCAGTGAAGCGCTGCAGGAAGTTCCGGCAGAAGAGCAGTATAAAGTTAATGAAACTGCAAATGAAACAACAATAGAAGGGAATAATGCTCAGGAAAGCAAAGAAGAAAAGCAGGAAGAAGAGTTTAAGGATGAGAAAAAGATTGACCTGAATAAAGTGTTCAATTTCGGCAAAAGATAGCCTTTTTCTTTAAAAAAACGCAATATTTAAATATAAATTAACTACTCTGAAATAATATCACTATTTGTCAGAAAATAAAATGAAAAAATTATTATTCATAACAATCTTAATCCTGCTTTTGTATTCAATCAGCGCAAGTGCCACTCCTAGTTTCAATATTATCGAAGATTTTGTGAACCAGACAAGCGGCGCAGGCCAGACAGTGAGCAGTGGAAGCTTTAATGTAAATAATACAGGCACTACAAATCTGGACATAAACTTTACCGGATATACATTAACCAACGGCTCAAATACTTTGTCAATAATCTCTTTGAGCAACATAACTAATTTAGGAAATGGCTCATCTGCTGCTAAAACATTCTCTGTTGTGATTCCAAGCCAGCAAAGGCCGGGATTGTACACAGGAACCTTAACCGGAACTTCAAATTCTTCAAATACAGATACAGCAACAATAAATGTCAATGTAACAGGAACTTACAGCGCAAGCACCCTTCCGTCTTCAATAAACTTGGGAAGCGCAACCCTCAACACAACCAGGACAAGGGAATTTAACATAACAAATACAGGAAATGATGACATAACAAATGTGTCATTCACTTTTTCCAAAAGCGCATTTAACCTGCAGTCAAACAAGACCAATTTCGTGCTTCCATTCAACAAGACCGAATCAATAAAATTCAACATAACAATCCCTGCAGACTCATCAACAGGAAATGTTACTTTGGGCTCTGTAAACATAGCTTCAACAGAATTAAATGCCGCATTATTCAATGTAAAGGCCAATGTAGGCGGAGGTTTAATAATAGATGAACTTGACGTATTCATAACAACAAGAGACTCCGAGAGCGAAAGTGACCTGGAGGTTGTTGATGGAAAAAAGCTTGACTTTGATGAGGAGGATATAGGCCCCGGAACAGAAGTAAGGTTCAACTTTGATATAGAGAACACATTTACAAATGAGGAAGATATTGACATAACGGACATAACCATTAAAATTACAATTGAAGAGATTGATGATGGAGACGATTTAGATGAGGAATCTGACGAATTTAACCTGGATGCAGATGACAACGAAAATGTTGATATATTTTTTAATATACCATTGTCTGTAGATGAAGGAAAATATGATGTGATTATAGAGGTAGAAGGGGAGGATGATAATGGAAATACCCATACAGTGCAGTGGGAGCTGGAATTGAATGTTGACAAGGAAAACAGGGAGGTTGTAGTAGGCCATGCATCTTTATTCCCGGAAACAGTAAAATGCTCAGGAACATCAACATTAACAGCAACAATAAAGAATTTAGGTACAAAAACAGAGGATGAGGCAAAGATTGAAATTACAAACTCTGATTTAGGAATAAATTTTGTCAAGCAGGATATAGAGCTTGAAGAGGATCCTTTTGATACTGACAATGAATATACAAAAAAGCTTGTAATCAATATAAATACAGCTACAAGTGCCGGAACATACCCTATACTTGTAAATTCGTATATAAATGACGAGATTCTATGGGAAAGAAAAACAATTAATTTGGTTGTTGAGGGTTGTGAAGCAAAAGAGGAGGAAGAGGAAAAGACTGAAGAAGAAACAGTAGATGTTGAAACAGGAAAAGAGAAGGAGGAAGAAACAACTACAAGCGAGTCAATTCCTGTATTAAATCCCACAATAACAACTGAAGTTCCATTGACTAAAAAGCCTGGTTTCTGGTTTATAATAGTTGTATTAAATGTGATTATTATTGGTGGTGCTGTTTTCTATATATACAATATTGTAGCGAAAAAGCCATAAATTTCATCAATATAATTTGATGAGGTAAAAATGCCTACACACCAAGAAAAAGCAGCAAAAAAATTGCAATCTTTCTATAACAATGGAAAATCCACTGATTTGCTACATTATAACCTGGAAAAAATCGCAAAACATCCAGAGGGAAATCAAACATTGACTTTGGAGGATGTTGAACCATTTATCGGCCGTTTCCTGGATGGATATAAAGCACTTTTAAAGGATTATTTACTTATACAAAGTGCGCCTAGTGGAGAAGATGATATTGTCAAAAAGTTAAATAAAGATGCATTTGAAGATAAACTCAAGCAAAAAAAAAAGATATACGAGATATGTTTTTATCTTGGCGATATTCCAGACTCATTGATAATATCTACAATTGAAACAGGGTTAAAATTGTCAGAAAATCCTGATAAAATATATTCAGAGACCAGCAAAAAGAAATACACTCTTAAAGAAACAGTTGAGGAAATTAAAAAACATACTGATCTTGGCAATCAATTGCTTTTCGAATGGAAGGAAAATCGAATGATGAATCTTGCCAATGAGTTGGGAGAAAAGTATACTCCTAAAAATATATTTAAGAAATAGGCAATTTAAAATTTAGTCTTCCCATCTGCTTAAAAAAGTTCTATTATTACAATTTATTAACCACCAACAAATAACTACTTAAAATAACCACTTTAAAACAACAATATTTAAATAGCAGTTCAATCTTTTCCTTTATTATTACTCTTGGGGGTTGTTAATGAAAAAAAGGTTGTTCAAAGAGGTATTTATAATTCTGTTCAGTATTTTCTTAATCATATTTATGGCAAGTTTTGCACTCGGTGATGTTTTTATTAATGAGTTTCTGCCGAATGGCTTGATAGAGCCTGACTCTGAATGGGTAGAGCTTTATAACAATGGAAGCTCTTCTGTTGATTTGGCAAACTACAACATAACAGAGTCTGGAGCGAGCGCTAATGTAACATTGAACGGGACAATCCCTGCAAATGGGTTTATTGTTTTGGCTGAAAACTTTACTTTGTTTAATTCTACTTATCCAAATGTTAATGTAAGTGGAATAAGGATTGTTGAATATGGCATTAATGTTGCTTCTTTCCAGCTTTCCAATACTGCTGGCAATATAACACTATATAACTCATCAGGATCAAAGATAAACAATGTCTCTTATTCTTCAACATCAGAAAATGTATCAGAAGGAAGATTTCCTGATGGAAATGAAAGCTTTTCAACTTTTACAGCCCCAACACCTGGTGCAAAAAATGACAATGCAGCTCCTGTCTTTAACAATTGGGTAAATCCCTCAAAAAATACTTCCTTTATAGGCAGCTTGTTTAATGTAACTGTAAATATTACAGATCAAATCTATACTGTTAACACATCCTTTATGGACTTCAATGGCACAAATTTTACAATGAATAGAAGCGGAGATATTTTGTATTATCTGTTGAATACAAGCAAGTATCTGGAAACTGCTGCCAGCAGTACTTATAACATAACAATATACTTTAATGACAGTATTGGCTTGTCAGCTACTGACACGTTGTTTAACATAAGCATTGACAATACATTCCCCAACATTACAAGCCCAAATGTAAGCTCTAATTCAAGAAATTTTGTAAATCCTGGTTTTGTATTTAATGCGAGCGTTAATGCATCAGATGAAAACTTGCTGAATGTAACTTGTTTATTTAATGGGACAACTGTTGGATATTTTGCAAACACAAGTAACAAGACATTCTTCTGCAACCTTACAGCACCATTAATAGAGGATAATTATACAATAACATTTACTGTTTTTGACAAGGCAAACAATACCAACACGACAACAACGAACTTTACAACAAGATACACAACCAGCCAAACATTAAGCCCGGCAGATGTAACTATAACAGACTTAAACCATAGCAGCAAGATAGTTGAGGTTAATGCAACTTTGACAAATACCGGCTCAAATACTATGTATGATACTGGAGTTATAATAGATTCCTTCTCCCCCTCAGTATTTGCCTCAGCAACTTCTGTTTCATACAAAAGCTGCAGCTTGTTTTTGAATGCTTCGCAATCATGCAATGTAAAATTAAATCTTACAATCAACGGTTCATTAGCAGCAGAAGCATACACTGTTTACTGGGATGCCAACTGGACAGACAATAATCTTACTGTAAGAAGCATATCGCAGGCAGCAACAAGCACTGTTACAATAAGCTCAAATCCTCAAATTACGACAACAAAAAACCGAACTGCTACAATAAGCCATAATGCAAATGCTACATTGAGCATTTACATAAACACAACAGGAAATGCTAATTTGCAGAATGTCAATATTACATACATTGCCAGTACATTGCCTGCATCATGGCTTGACATAAACCCTCAAAACTTCTCTACCATAAGCTCAAATACTACATTTGACGTTAATGTCACAGTTCCGCAAGCAACCAGCCCAAACAACTACACAGGAACCCTGTACATCAATTCAAGCAGCTCAAACAACAAGACACTTTTGCTTACAGTGGAAGTGCCGACAGACAGCAACTGGATTATGTCGCCTAATTCAACAACAACATATTCAAAATCAAGTTCAGCCGGATTAGCTGCCAACATCACAATTAACAATACAGGAAATATAGGCCAGAACTTCAGCTTTTCTTATGAAGGCAGCCTGCATTTTTATATATGGAATACATCAAACATTAATTCATTGTATGTGGAAAGAAATTCTGCTGGAGCATTGAATATTTACCATCTCTCTAATGGACCGTTAACAAGTTATGATCTAAATGTGACAATTGCAAGCCAGAATATATCTGCAAGCAATCTATCCGTTGTAAGCCTTATACAAGATGACACACCTCCTGTTGTAAACATCACAAGCCCTGCAAACGGCTCCTATGTAAAAAACAGTTCAGTGCATTTTAATGTCTCTGTTGTTACTGAAACAAACTTAAGCAGACTGGAATATTACATAAACAGCACATTGGTGCTGGATACCTCAAACATAACATTCTCATTCAGCTGGAACACAACCAATGGCAGCTTTGGAGATGAAATTTATACTTTAAAGGTCATAGCTTATGATTCTGCTGGAAACTTAAACTCTACGCAGATAAATGTGACTGTGAATAATACCGATAACAATCCAAAATTAAAATCCAATATTCCGGCAATAAACTGGACTGAAGAGAGCAATACAACAATAAACCTATCAAATTATTTCCAGAGCCTTGACGGGGATTCATTCTCTTACAACTCAACAAGCCCTAATAATGTAACAGTTTCATTTAACAATAACACAAACATAGCAACATTTGCTCCATCAGCTAACTTTTCAGGATTAAATTATATAATTATTAATGCAATTGACAGCGGCAATAAGACAACAGCAAGCAATAATGCAACATTAAATGTGACTGCTGTAAATGATGCTCCAACACAACCAATCTTACTTACCCCAACAAATAATACAAATGTTACATCCTCATCCAGAAAAGCCACATTGACATGGAATGCGTCCTTTGATGTTGAAAATGATCAGATAACTTACTTTGTATTTTTCTCGAACAACAGCAACAATATTTCTGTAAATACAACTCCGGTAAATACATCAACCACATCCACAAGTGTAAGCTTTACAGGACTAACTACAAATGAAACATATTTCTGGAACGTTATAGCAGGAGACAGTTCATTAAATTCATCAAGAAGCAAAACATTCCAGTTTACAGTAAACTCTGACAGCAATCCAACAATAAACTCCTGGCAGTGGAACAATACTGTAACTGTATCCTCAACAAATACAACCCCAATAATACTTGAAAACATCACTTTGGCATTTGAGGTAACTGCCAATGATACTGATAGCGATTCAATAAACTTTACATGGTACCTGAACAATACTCAGAAAAGCAATGTCCAAAATTACACCTTTAACTTTACAAATAACTTTACATCAGCAGGAAGCCATAATATAACTTTGATAGTGCTTGACAACAACTCAAATGAGGCAAGGCAGGCATGGACATTAAAAATAAATAATCTTAACAGAAATCCAACATTAACTGCTATAAGCAACAAGACTGCTTTAGAGGATTCGCAATTAGCATTTAACATAACAGCTTCTGATCCTGACAATGATACCTTAACTTATACATCAAATCATACAAGCATAACAGTAACCAAAGTAAACAATACAATAGCAACTGTTACCTGGACAGCAACAAATAATGATGTTGGCAATAACACTATAGCGTTTAATGTAAGCGATGGCTCATTGACAGCTTCAAGGACAATAACAATAACTGTCAACAACTCAAATGACGCTCCTACAATAACTTCTTTTGCTCCTACAGAAAACAAAACCATAGCAGAAAATATCGGAAGCCAGAACTTTAATGTAACTTTAACGGATGTTGATAGTGGAGATAGCGCAACTGCCTCATGGTTCAGGAACACCACAAGCATTGCCTCAAACTCTTCAAACGTTACAGTAACAGGATTAAGCAGCGGAATTTATAATATAACTGCAATAGTAAATGATACTTCAGGTGCAGAAGCAAGGTATGAATGGAATTTAATTGTAACAAGTGATATCAATTCAAGTGAGTTGACAAGCCCTGTATTGAATTTAAACAGCAGCCAGAGACAATCAACAACAAACGTTACTGTCAATCAAAGCACATTCGGCTCTGTTGATTTTGGAAATGACACTCTGAACTTTAGCAGTGTTGTAAACTTAGAGGATGCATTTAACATAAGCAATGGCCTTATCTCTGTTGATACTGATACATACTCAGGATTAAATAAATCCGCATCATTAGTCATGAAAGGGCTTAACTTTACCAAAGCGCCATTAATCTTTGCTGCATCAGGATTTGAAAGCACTGCAAATAATGCCTCATGCTCAACATGCAGCGGCATAACATATAATGTAAGCACTGGAATTTTGAGATTTAATGTATCCCACTTCACCACTTATTTTACGCAAACAAACACCACTAATGGAGCTCCAATAATAACATCAACTGCAGTAACAAGTGCGACAGAAGATGACGAATATGAATATGATGTTGAAGCCACTGATCCTGACGGAGATACTCTGACATTTTCTTTAGAAACAACACTAAGCGGGATGTCGATAGACTCCAGCACCGGATTGATAACTTACACTACACCTTCAACAGGAACGTTCAACGTAACTGTTAATGTAAGTGATGGAAGCCTTTCTGATTCACAGGCATTTGCCATCAGCGTGACAAAAGGAGCAAAATTAAAGATAAGTGATTTAGATGTAAAAGTGGATGGAAAAAGCGACAAAAACATGAAAAACAACACAAAGATAAGTGTTGAAGCTGAGCCGGGCTCAAAAGTTGTATTTGAAGTTGAGCTGGAAAATTCCTTTACAGATGATGAAGACCTTGAAATAGAGGATATAGATGTTGAGATTACAATAGAGGACATTGATGACAATGATGATTTAGATGAGGATGCTGATGAGTTTGACTTAAGAGCAGATGATGAGGATACTGTCAAGATAGAATTTAAAGTTCCGTTAGAGGTTGATGAGGATACATATGATGTCAAGATAGAAGTTGAAGGAACAGATGAAAACAACACAGAGCACAAATTTTTCTGGGACCTTGAATTAGAAGTGGAAAAGGAAAAGCACGAAATAAGGATTATTAGGTCTGCTTTAGTACCGGCAACAATAAAATGCGAAAGAGAATTATCAATCAGCACCGAGATAATAAACACTGGAACAGAGGATGAGGATGATGTTGCTTTAGAAGTAACAAGCCCTGGGCTTGGAATAAATTCCATGACAGAGTACATTGAGCTCGATGAAGGGGATGGTGACAGCAGACTTACAAAGCTTGTAAAAGCTGTGATAAGCAGTGATGTTGCAGCAGGAACCTACCCTGTAACAATCAACACCTATTATGGCGGAAAATTAAGCGAAACAGAAACAGTTGAAGTGAATGTTGATGATTGCGAGCAGGTCAGGAAAATAAAAGAAGAAGTCAAGGAAGAAAAGCCAAAAGTGGAAATTGTAAAGCCTATTGTCACAGCAGAAGATCAGCCAGCACCTTCACTTGAAATATCATTCAGGCAGACAAGCTTATACAATACAATGATTGCAATAATGATAGTATTGTTTATAGGGACTGCAGTGTTTGTTATAGGGGCTGCGTATATTGTTCTTAAGAAATGATTATTATTTGCAATTAAATTAGATAAGACTTATTCTGTTTAAAGTAAATTTAAGATTATTCTATATTTATTTTCTCACAAAGCTTCCCAACCTTCCCCCAAGTCCTCTCTAATTTCTTGTTCCCTTCCTCAATCAAAGCCTTAAAATAACCTTCATCAACCAGCAATTTTCCTTTCTTTGATATTATTGTTTCAATTCTCTCTGTGCTTATCAGTTCAATAACTATCCTGTTCTTTCCAACAGAAATAATTCCTGACCTTCTAAAGCCAATATCTCTGGCTGTATTCAATAATTTCTTTGCTCTTTCTAAATTACCGCAGGTAATATGCAGTATTACAGGTTCAACCCTGAACCATACATCTTCCCTGGGAATTTCTTTAAGCAATTCATCAAATTTTATTTTTTTTAAATTGACTTTTTCATGGCTGGAAAACAGCCATTTTATTTTATCTTTTCTTCCTGATTTGTGATGGGCTAAAAGCAAAATCCTGCCAGAGCAGCTTGATGTGGTAAAAAAATCATCAAAAGAATTTATCCTGTCCACTAATTTCTTTATTTTTGAATCTATTCCTTTTTTCCTGCTCTTGTCCTTTTTGCCCAAAAACTCAATTTTTTCCTTATTGAAATCCATAGAAACAGGGTTATTATTCTTTCTTTTTAAGCTTTAATCTTTTGCTTCTGGATAAAAGCTTTGTTTCTTTCTCTTTCAACTGGCTTTCGAGCCTTTCAACCTCTTTTTCATAATATCCTGCTAATTATGCCCATAGAAATATATTTAAAATCAATTGAGAATTATAATTTTTTTGACATATAAGGACCGTCTCGTTCGTATCTGAGTTGTGCAAAGTATCGTCTTGCCCCTACTCCACTTATTACTAATATTTTTTTTGCACTGAATTTCTCCTTTGAAATCTTCTCTGCTTCTTTTAATAGTTTTCTTCCCAAGCCCCTATGCTGTACTTTTCCTTTTTTGCCTAATCCAATAGCTTCTCCATAAACATGCAATTCCCTAATACCAACACTTTTTTTTGTTATCTCTTTCCTAAAAGGCCTGTACGGCTTTCTTAGCCTGCAAAACCCGGCAAGAATATCATTCTTTGCGTCTTCAGCTGAAATAAAAACTTCCATGCCATTAGAAGCCTCGTAAAAGTATTTTTTTATTTTTATATTTTCAAAATCTATTGCTTTGTTTTTTGGCTCCCTGCATCTTATGCATCTGCACTTTATTTTTTTATTTTTAGTTATTTTTTCTATATACTGCCTTAAATTTGTTTTATCAACTCCTTCTTCTGTCATGAAAGTGGGAATATCCCTTTGCACCCTCATAATCCTCATATATTCAGGAACATTTTTCTTGAATTCAGCAATTAAATCAGCTGCCTGTTTTGTACTTAATGGCCTGAATTTTTTTTCTTTGTATTTTTTATACAGCTCTGTTCCTTTCATGACCATGCACGGATATATCTTCAATGCATCCGGCTTGAAATCAGGATTTTTTATCATTTTATTTAATGAATTCAAATCCATTTCCCTGCTTACATCTGGAAGCCCTGGCATCATATGATAGCCAACCTTCAAGAACGAGTCTTTTAACAGCTGTGTTGCCTTGATTGTATCTTTTACCAAATGTCCTCTCTTTATTTTTTTCAATATCTTGTCATAGACTGTCTGCACGCCTAATTCAACCCTCGTAGTTCCAAGCCTTAACATTTCGTTAATATGCTTCTCATAGCAATAATCAGGCCTTGTTTCAATGCACAAGGCAACATCCCTTATTTTTGAAGTTTCATTTTTCTTTTGGGCAGTTTCTAATTTTAATTTTTTATTTTTTAATTTCAAAAGCTTATCCTGTATCCTCTTTGTCCTTTCCTTGTTTTCTATATCTCCCGGCAATTCAAAAAAATCCTTGAATTTCACAATATCAAAAATATTCTTATAGAATAAATAAGAAAAATCATTCATTGCTTTAAAAGAATCCTTAATGAATTCTTCCTGATACTTCATCGGAAAAGACGGAAAAGTTCCTCCCATCACAATAAGCTCAATTTTCTCAGGATTATGCCCTGAAACAATAAACTGCTCTAGCCTGTTCATTACCTGCAAATATGCATCATACTTATTCCTTATAGCCCTTCTTGTTGCAGGCTCCTTTCCTGTATAGCTTTGAGGCACATTTCCAAAAACAGAATTTATGCCCCCTGGACAATAACTGCATTTTCCATGCGGGCATAGAAAAGGCTTTGTCATAACAGCAATCGGTGCAACACCCGAAATTGACCTCACTGGTTTTGTCAATAAGTATTTTTTTACCTTGCTTATATCTTTTATTTTAGAATTTAACAAAATCTCAATATCTGTCGGTATTTTCCTTAATTTGTGTTTCTTGCATAGCTTTACTTTTAGTTTTGAAAGCTTTTCCTTATCCAGCTTATTATTTTTAATAGTGCCAATTATTTCATTGAAGTAATTTGTTTTTTGCATTAGAGAAAGTGAAGGGATTATGTTTATAAAGTTAACTTTAAAAAAGAAAAATAATATTATCCCCTACCCAACCAACTCCGGCCTTAATTTCTTAACAGCAACCTTATAGATCTCAACAATTATCAGCACAGTGCTTCCAACCAACACAACATAAGCCCAGTCCATTAATGTTAATGGTACGGTTTTGAAAAATGCGCTTAATGGGGAATGTATCACTAATATTTGCATTAAAACAGATATTAATATTGCGCCCCAAAGTTTCATATTTGTAAATACTCCAATTTTAAACAATGAATTAAATTCTGACCTACAGTTCAAAACATTAAACATCTGGTAAAACATCAAAGTAGAGAATGCCATTGTCTGTGCATACATAAGATTTGTTTCCGGATTGTACAGCTTAAATATTGCTAAGGTGCCAATCATCATAACAACTCCGACAATAACCATCCTCACAATTATTGGGTTTGAAATAATGCGTTCTTTTGGATTTCTTGGCTTTCTGTCCATTATATTCGGGTCAGAAGGGTCAACACTCAAAGCCAGAGCAGGCAGCCCATCTGTAACTAAGTTTATCCACAATATCATTATTGCTATTAAGGGCAATGGAAAGCCAAGCATTATTGCTATGAATAAAGTCAAAACTTCTCCTAAATTTGAAGATAACAAATATTCAACAAATTTCTTTATATTGTCATAAATTCCACGACCTTCCTCAACAGCATTTACAATAGAAGTAAAGTTGTCATCTGTCAATATCATGTCTGAAGCTTCTTTTGCAACATCAGTTCCGGTTATGCCCATAGCTGTTCCTATGTCTGCTTTTTTCAGTGCAGGAGCGTCATTAACTCCATCTCCTGTCATTGCTACAATATGGCCGTTCTTTTTAAGCGCATTCACAATCTTTATTTTGTGCTCAGGATCAACACGGGCATAAATAGATATATCCTCAACCTGCTTTTGCAGTTCTTTTTCTTTAATCCCATTAAGGTCTTTACCCGTTATACATTTGCCTTCTATGCCTATTGCCTCTGCAATTGATTTTGCCGTTATCTCATAATCTCCAGTTATCATAATAACCTTTATGCCTGCCTTTTTAGCCCTCTTTATTGCCTCCTTAACATCTTCCCTGGGAGGATCAATCATGCCCTGCAGCCCGACAAAAGTAAGGTTCTTTTCCATTCTTTTCTTATCCATAACTGTCTTAAAAGCAAAACCTAAAACCCTTAATGCACTGTTTGCAAAGCTTTTATTCATTTCTAATATTTCTTTTCTTTTTTTTTCTGAAAGCTTTTTTACCTTTCCATTTTCATAGATTGAATTGCAATTCTTGAGAACTATTTCAGGCGCGCCTTTTACAAAAGCAAGTTTTTCCCTGTTGAAGTTATGAATTGTAGTCATTATTTTTCTTTCTGAGCTGAATGGGATTTCATCTATCCTTTTGTGCTTCTTTTCCAAATCAAGTTTTTTTATGCCGGCTTTTGCAGCACTTACGATTAAAGACGCTTCTGTCGGGTCCCCGATTATATTTCCCCCATTTAGAGATGCATCATTGTTTAAAGCCCCGATTTTAAGCAAAAGTTCTATTTCCTTTCCGCTTATTTTTTTGTTGTCATGAAAAAATTCCCCTTTCTTTTCATATCCAGAACCGGTAACATCAATAATTTTATTGTTTGTGTAGATTTTCTTGACAGTCATCTCATTCTTTGTCAGTGTCCCGGTCTTATCTGCGCAGATAACTGTTGTTGATCCTAAAGTTTCCACAGAGGGCAGTTTTCTTATCAAAGCATTCCTCTTGATCATCCTCTGCGACCCAATTGAAAGGCCAATAGTGACAACTGCAGGAAGCCCCTCAGGTATAGCAGCAACTGCCAAAGCCACAGCCACAATAAAAAACTCAACAAGATTCTCTCCTTTTAAAATTCCTCCAAGAAAAACAATTACAGAGATAAGTACAGTTGCAATGCCAAGCCACCTTCCAAGCTGGTTCAATTTCTTCTGCAATGGAGTTTTTTCATCTTCTGTTTCCTGAATCAGCTTGGCAATCTTTCCAATTTCAGAGCCCATTCCGGTTCCGGTTACAATTGCCTTCCCCTTGCCGCTGCTTATTACAGTCCCGGAAAAAACCATATTGATCCTGTCTGCCAAAGGAGTCTTTTCTGCAAGAGCTTTAACCTCTTTTTTTACCGGTGTGCTTTCCCCTGTTAAAGACGCTTCCTGGGTCTGCAGGTTATATTCTTCAAAAATCCTGGAATCAGCCGGAATTTTATTCCCCTCGGATAATATCAGCAAGTCTCCAAGAACTAATAGATTTGCATTTATTTCTTTTTCTTTTCCGCTCCTTATAACAGTAGCTTTCAGGCTGGACATTTTTTTTAGAGCTTCAATGGACCTCTCTGCCCTGTATTCCTGGTAAAAGCCGAATAATGCATTTAAGACCAAAATTATCCCAATCACAATCGCATCAATCCTTTCCCCGACAAATATTGAAATAATCAGTGCAGCTATCAATATATAGACTACAGAAGAATTAAACTGTTGCAAGAATATTTTTACCGCAGATATTTTCTTTCCTTCCTTTATTTCATTATAGCCATATTCATGAAGCCTTTTTTCCGCTTCTTTATCTGATAAGCCTTCTTTTTTTGTGTCCAATTCCTCAAAAATTTCTTCAATATCTTTCTCATGCATTTTAATTTATATAATAACTCTCTCTTGAAATTTTTTTCAGCTGCTCAAATGTAATTCCTTCTATATACTTTGTATCTTTAAACTTCTCAATCTCTTTTTTAATGAATTTATTCAATTTTTTCTGCATTTTCCTTACACCTCCTCATTTGCTTAAGGTTTATCAAAAAATATTCCAAACAATCCATGCCGCAAAATGATGCCTTTTTCTTGAAGTCATCAGGCCCAAATACCAAAGTATAGTTGTTTGTCTTATAGAACTCCAAATCATTAGAGCAGCTTGCGCAGGATTTTTCATGCTCCTTTAATCTTGCCTTGATTTTCTCCTGAACCAGTTTTTTCAGCGCAATTCCCTTATCATCAAGGTCTTTCTTGAACCTAATCAGTTCATCATAGTCCAATACATCAATCAATTCCTCAAACTTTTTTCCCATCTGCATCACCTTTTTTAAAATTTTTTTAATTTATTAATAAGTGCCAGAAATCTTTTTCCCAGCATTTTTTTTTAATTTTATTTTAAATTATTTTACCTCTTCAAATTTAATGTACCATTTATTCGCATCAGCATCATAAGAAAAGATAACATTGTGTTTCTTTTTTGTATCTAAAGCAAAAAGCAAAGGCATAGGAATAGTTGTTTCAAAGCTGGATCCTCTTTTATAGAGCTTTCTTTTGAATTCTGTTGCCATACTCAAAAATCCTCTTAATAATCAATATTATATCTAGTAATTATACTTATTTTACTACTTATTTTACTACTTATTAAGATACTTATATATAAAATTATTGGTTCAAATTATTGATATTTGATTATATTACTTATATTTATACTTATTTATTTACTTATTTTTTGATAAGAATTTATATTACTTTTTGGTGGTGAAATAGAGAAAGGTTTTTAAATAAGAGAATATCTCCCAATATTAAAATGAGTTTAGATACATTAGCACTTGTACTTGCTGGTGGAAGGGGAGAAAGATTAAGTCCATTGACTGATATAAGGGCAAAGCCAGCTGTTTCATTTGGTGGAAAATATAAAATTGTTGATTTTGTACTAAGTAATTTGTTTAATTCTGGCCTAAAAAAAATATACATTGCAACCCAATACAAATCATTTTCTCTAGATAACCATATTGAAAGGGGGTGGAGAAGGCGTTTTGGAGATGATGAATTCTTAAGAACATTGCCTCCGATGCAAATGGTTGATGCATACTTATATAGGGGTACTGCTGATGTTGTATTTCATAATCAAGATTTTCTAATAAGAGAAAAAGAAAATAAAATTGCTGTTTTTGGTGGCGATCATATATATAAAATGGATATTGCTCAGATGATAGATTTCCATAATGAAAAGGGTGCTGAGCTCACAATTGCAGCAATACCTGTCGAAAAAAAATATGCTTCAGAATTTGGAATTGTTGAAGTTGATGATAATGGCTTTGCTACAAGATTTTTAGAAAAACCAAAAGATCAAAATCTTATAGATTCTATAAATCCTGCCAAAAATAAACCTGATTTTTTGTTAACGTCAATGGGAAATTATATATTTGATAAAAAAGTACTTTTGGATGAAGTTATAAAAAATGCAAGTGATTTGAGTACAAGACACGACTTTGGTAAGGATATAATACCAAAAATGCTAGACAGTAAGAAAAAAATTGCCATATATGATTTTTCAACTAATTCATTTAATGGAATAACAGAAAAAGAAAGAGGTTATTGGAAAGATGTTGGGACTTTAGATGCATATTATGATGCAAATATGGAATTAATAGGTACTGTCCCTGTATTAAATTTGTATAACGATGAATGGCTCCTTAGAACCAATCAAGCTGAACAACCGCCTGTTAAAACAGTGGATTATAATGAATTGGAAGCAAAAAATGTTCAATCCCTTGTATGTGATGGTTCAATAATTACTGGAGGTAAAGTCTATAGGTCTATTCTTTCTCCAAAAGTAATTGTTAAAGAAAGAGCAACTGTCACAGATTCAATAATTTTTGAAAGGGTAGTAATTGAACCTGATTCTTGTATTGATAAAGCCATAATTGACAAAGACAATACCATAACAAAAAGTATAGCAGAGGATATTTATAAAGCAAGAAATGATCTAAATTTAGCAAATAAAATTGGTATTAAAGTATCGAAAAATGGTGTTGTTGTTGTTCCAAAAGCGCTTTATTCTGGATAAAACATTTGTTAATATAAAAAGTAATTTATACAAGTTATTCTACATATTGATTATGCCTTTCATCTCAAATAAAGATATAGTTCTTCCTATTAGAAAAAAATCCAGCAAAAAAGGAGATAACGGCAGGGTTCTTATAGTTGGAGGCAGCAAAGATTATGTTGGCGCGGTTGCCTTAGCAGGAATAGCAGCATTAAGGTCTGGCTGTGATTGGGTTACTATAGCAGCTCCGGAAAAAGTTGCATGGGCTGTCAATTGCTTAAGCTCTGATCTCGTTACCATAAAGCTAAAAGGGGATTATTTTTCTTTAAAGCATGTCAATAATATCCTCAAATTAGCAGATAAGCACGATATTGTTCTGATAGGAAATGGCATTGGATTAAGAAAAGAAACAAAGCAATTCCTGAAAAAAATCATTAAAAAAATTAAAAAAAATAAAGTTATAGATGCCGATGGAATTAAAATATTAGCTTCTAATGAGCTGAACAATGCAATAATAACTCCCCACATTAGGGAATTACAATTATTTATGAAAAACTCCAATATTAATAAAAAAATAATTAATAAAATTATCAATGAAAAAAATATTCAAAAAAAAGCATTATTAATAGAAAATAATTTTAAAAATTTCTTAAATAAAAATAATATTATTTTATTGAAAGGCAAAATTGATGCAATAATTTCAAAAAATAAAATAAATTATAATAAAACTGGAAATGAAGGAATGTCAAAAGCTGGAACTGGAGATGTTTTAGCTGGCTTAACTGCAGGATTTCTGGCTCAAAGCAGCGATTTAATGCAGAGTGCGGTAAATGCAACATACTTTAATGGCTTAATTGGAGACATATTGCTAAAGAAGAAAAAAGGATTTACTTATCTCGCAAATGATATGGTTGATGAGATTAAAAGAGTTTTATAGAACTTCTTAAATTTTCCAAAACCTTTAAATACTATTAATTCCACTAATTTAAAAAGTAATTTTAAAACTATTAAAAATACTATTATGGTGCGTGTACAAAAACTTCCATCAGGACAATTGGTAATTACTATTCCTAAGATTCTTGCAGAGTATGAAGGATTGGAAAAAGGAACAGAAATTGAGTTCAAAAAGCACAAAAATGGCTTTATTCTTGAAATAAAAGACAATAAAAAAAAGAGTGTGACATATGAACATAAATGATCTTGTTTTTTTAATGGGAAAAACAAAAAAAGAGGTGGAAGAGATTCTAAAGCAAAATGATGTAATCAAGCTGAATTTAATCGATAAAGAAAATAAAAAAATAAAAGAGGACGGAGATATAAAAATCCTGCAATAATATGGAAAATATATTTTTTGATATAGGGATGGTAATAATAATTGCAACAGTTTTTGCCTACTTTGCAAAGTTCTTCAAGCAGCCATTGATCCCTGCTTATATTCTGACTGGAGTTATCCTGGGTCCTGTTTTAGGCTTGATAACAAACACAGAGATAATAACAACCTTTTCAGAGATAGGAATTGCATTCTTGTTGTTCATAGTTGGCCTGGAAATCGATATAAGAAAATTAAGGCACGTAGGCATTGTAGCGTCATTTGGTGGCATAGTACAGATAGTTTCCATTTTTACAGCGGGATTTATAATTTCCCTTCTTTTGGGATTTGTTGTCCTTGAATCTGTCTATATCGCTTTGATTATTGCTTTTTCCTCGACAATGGTCGTGATAAAATTATTGTCGGATAAAAAAGAGATTGACACACTGCATGGAAAGATAATAATAGGAATATTGTTGATCCAGGACATTGCAGCAATACTTGCATTATCAGTTTTAGTCGGATTAAATGATTTTTCTTTTGTTGCGCTTTTCCTTTCAATATTCAAAGGCGTAATTGCCCTGCTTCTTGCAATTGCAGTCAGCAAGTTTATTTTTCCCCCCCTCTTTACTTTCGCAGCCAAAAGCCAGGAATTGCTTTTTATTTCTGCTGTATCCATAAGCCTGCTTTATTCAATGCTGTTCAATTATCTTGGATTTTCCATTGCAATTGGGGCTTTTATTGCAGGAGTTTCATTGGCAAACCTGCCATATAATATACAGATAATCGGAAAGGTAAAGTCGTTAAGGGACTTTTTTTCAGTTATGTTCTTTGTTTCTTTGGGAATGGAATTATTATTGAGCACATTTGATTTTATTTTAAGGCCCCTTGTAGTTTTGCTTTTGCTTGTCGTGATTGTAAAGCCGCTCATAATAATGTTCACAACTGCATTTTTCGGCTATAAAAAAAGAACATCTTTCCTGACTTCCATTTCATTGGCGCAAATCTCGGAATTTTCATTGATTATTGTTGCGCAGGGACTGATTCTCGGGCATATAAGCCAGGAGATATTTTCCCTGGCTGTTTTGCTTGCCATTGGAACAATTACACTCACAACCTATTTTGTAAAGTATGAGAACAGCATCTACGGCAGAATATCAAATTATTTGAATATCTTTGACAAGATGACAGAAAACAAAAATGAGCTGGAGTATATGCCTAAAAAAGGGAAAAACGAGATAATATTGTGCGGATACAACCGGATTGGCTACAACATTATCAAGACATTATTGAAAGTAAAGAAAAGGGTTTTAGTAGTAGATTTCAATCCGGAAACCATAAAAAGCCTCATATCCCAGAAAATACCATCTTTATACGGGGATGTTGGAGATTTAGAAATTCTGGAAAGATTGAACTTCAAGAAGGCAAAGATGGTAATATCAACCATCCCTACAAAGATGGACAATATACTTTTGATCAGGACAGCAAGAAAAGAAAATAAGAATATTATGATTTTTGTGACAGCCGGGCAGATAAAAGAAGCTTTGCAGTTGTATGATGCGGGAGCTGACTACGTTGTCCTGCCTCACTTCCTTGGAGGGAATCACATCTCATTGTTAATAGAAGACTTCACAGAAGACGTAAACAGGATAATTGAGCACAAAATGAAGCACATAGAAGAGCTAAAAGAAAGGCATGCACTGGGACATGAGCACCCGCTACAATATCATGATTAAGATATTCTGATGAAAAACAGGGAAATAGGACAAAGAGTTGAGTGTACAAAAATAAAATAATCTTTAGATTACTTACTTCTTGCCCAGCACAAACACATCATGCTCTTTCTTTCCGCTAAAAACGCTTCTTTCGCTGAGTATCTTGAATTTATGCTTGCTAGAATATTTTTTCACAAGCTCTTTTTTCCCAATCAGGGCTATTTTCCCGTTCCTGCTTAAAATAAACTCTGCCTGGTAAAAAAACTCGTTGTACAGCTTTTCAAAGTCTATTCCCTGCAGCAAAGGAATCTTTGTGGCTATTTGATCTGCTGTGCCTTTCTCAAACTTTGTGTCCAGCCATTCAACGTCCATCCTGCTGAAATTTATTTTTTTTGCTATGCCTGCAATCTTGCTGTTTTTCTTTGCAAAATTAAGGTTTTTCATAGATGCATCAACATTATAAATATTGAGCTTGTCTTCTTTTATTTCATCATCAATTTTGCCGAAAAATTTTTTAAAATCATAATCCCTGAACTTATTAAATTTCAAAAAAAGAAACCTTTCCCTGTTGAAAAAATTCATCGGAAATCCTGATGCATAAAAAGCAGCCTCTATAGGGATTGTTCCAGATCCGGAAAAAGGGTCAATCAAAGTTTTATTGTTATATCCAGACAACCTTACAAGGCAATAAGCTATTGTTCCTTTTACAGCTGCAGAATGCATAAATATATTATAGCTCCTTTTGCTTAAATCAAATCCGGAAAAATCTACGCCAATAAGGCACTTTTTTCCTGTTAAATTGGCAAATATGATGATATCAGGATTATTAAGGTCAACTTTCTGCTTATAATCATGTTTTTCCTGTATATGATTTATTATCAATTCTCCGAGCTTCTTTTCTATTTCAAGTGTTGATATTTCACTTTCAGAATTTTTTCTGCATTTCACCCTGAATGTTCCTTTTCCCATCCATTCTGTAAAATCAATATTCCTCAGATTTTTATTAAAATCACCAAAAAGACTGTCAATTTTATTAAAATCAAATTCACAAAGATAATAATAAACTCCAATGGCAGACTGGGATCTATAGCACAGCCTAAACAATTCCTCATATTCTTTTATCCCAAAAACAACACATGATTCGTTTGATATTGAATTCTTTCCAATAATTTCCTTGACATCCAAAGCTGCAACATCCTCCATGCCCCTGTGTGTTGTTAAAAATCCTTTCATAAGAGCATGGTTTTCAAAGAGTTATAAAAATGTTTAGAAAATTTGCATCATATAAAAAATAGGGCTGTGCCTTTATTAGGGGGCGGGTGGGCAGAATCACCTAATAACATTTATAAATGCCGAGTTGCGTAAGCAACAAGATAATCGGCATTTTGTCTATCGTCCGGTCTGGCACAGCCCTATTTTTATTATTCATTTCAGTAAAATTTAAATATAAATTGCTTTAATACATTATTAAAATGGAAAAATCTGATGTGGATGATGTTTTTAAGGACTTTCACCATAAGGTTGAAAATAAAAAAGAAAGCAAAAAAATGCCTCAAAAAGAACTAGGTGAGGAAGAAATCATAACAAAGGATTATCAGCGGGAAAAGCAGGCTCTGAAAGAAAAATACAATAAAGAGATGCATGTGATAAAAAGCAAAAGAGTCAGAGAAGACCTAAAAAAAGGAAAAATCCCGCATAATTTTTCAAGCAATGAAAGAATAGTATACATAGCAGTAATTCTTATTTTAGCTGTATTCATAATTGTAGACTTTTCTTTCATCCACGGTAAGTCTGATTCCGAAGATAAAAAAAGTGCAGCTGCCGGAACTATTAATGTAGTAAGTGACACAGAAGAAGAAAACAAGACTGTTGAAAAAGTTGAAGAGGTCAAGGAAGAAAATCCCAAAGAGGAAGTAAAGGAGCCTGTTGAAGAAGAAGTTGAGGAAGAAATGACGCTGTCCGGAAAAATCACCCTGACAATCAGCAGGATTGACTCTAAAAAGGATGATGATGATTTAGGAGAGATAAGCGAGATAACCTTTACAATTGACAACGGCAAAAATGCAGTTTTATACCCTGTAGTAAATGTTTATGCCTATGACACAGAAAACAAAAATGACTACGAGACCAAGAGCAGGGGAGAGTATACTTTCAGCCCTGGAATTGCGTCCGGAGCAAGACATACTGCAAGCATCTCCCTAACTCCAAAAAAATGGATAAACCTCAACTTAGATAAAAACATAAGGTTAACATTAGACGATGCAGATGGAGATTTAATCACAGCTGTAAACAAGGTGGTTACTATATCTTAAGGGCTTTTTAACTAATTTCAAAACAATCTCTGCCAATTCATCCAGATATTATTGACCACTTCCTTTAACTTCATTCCCTTTATTTCTGCCAATTTTTTATATGATTCCAGGACAAAAGCAGGCTCATTCCTCTTGCCCTTGAATGGGCTTAAGTAAGGAGCATCTGTTTCGCAGAATAATTGGGTTATTGGAGCTGTTTTTGCCGTATCCTGAAATTGCTGGCTTCTTACAATACTTGTAGAAGCAGTTAAAAACCAGCCGTTATCTATAATTTTCTTAACAAACTCTTTTTTTCCTGTAAAGCAGTGCATTATGATTTTTTTTAGTTTTGATGAAGCAAGCATATCTATGCAGTCTTCCTCTGCTTTTCTTGAATGTATTATAACTGGCTTGTCAATTTTTTCTGCAAGAGAAATCATTTTTCCAAGTAATTCCTTTTGTTCTTTGATATTATCCTTAACCCAGAAATAATCCAGGCCAATTTCTCCTATAGCCGCAATGTTATTTTTATTCTTTTCAATGAATTTTATTTCTTCATCAATGTTAAATTCTAAATTTTTCATAGGATAAATGCCTAAACATCCCTTTACAATATCGTATTTTTCTGCAAGCTCCAGTGTTTTTCTGTTGGATTTTTGGTCTAAGCCTGTAGTCATGATTACTTTTAGGTTATTTTTCCTTGCATTATCAATTACCTTATCTAAATCTTCATTGAAATAGCAATGATGCAGATGGCAGTGTATATCTATCAGCATAATAAAAAAATAGAATGATGTATTTATAAATATTGTTGAATAAATAAAGAATTAAATTTTATAAATCTGCTATCCCTTAATCTTCTCTTCAACCGCAGCAACCATAAAAGGCAGTATCAGTGTTGCATCCCCTTCAATTGTGACATGCTTTGCATTTTCCTTTAATTTATTCCAGCTTATGGCCTCTCTTGTCTGCGCTCCTGATAATGAGCCATCATACTCAACCGCAGTGGAGATATAGACAGCATAATCTAATCCGCCATTGAATTGGCTCCACCATATGACATGGTGCTTTGAAACTCCGCCTCCAATTATCAAGGCAGCCGTGCTTTCTGCTTCATACACTAATTCTGACAATAAGTGCTCATCCTTAATCACATCAAAAGTAAAGTCCTTATGCTTCTGGTTAAACATCCACACCTGGCTTCCCACGCTTCCATCTGTCGGAGCCGGAATAAATACAGGTATATCATTCTTATATGCCCAATACAGGATTGAATCATCCTTTTTTTCCTGATTTTCCAAAAGCTTTCCAATCTCAAAGCAAAAATCTTTAGTAGAAATATTCCTATGGCCTTTTTTATATAAATCATCAAGAAATTTCTTAAAAACATCCTCTAAAAGAATCCCATATGACTCATTAGGAACCAATACACTACCTAATCTGCTAATTCCCTGTTTTCCAAGCTCAGCGTCATCCAGCATAAAATCCCCCCGATAATAATCCTTAAAAGTCCTAGCAATATCATGGTCAAGCAGGCCGCACGTGCTAACGAGAACATCAACCATCTTGTTTTTCACCATATGCTTTATCACGCCCCTAAGCCCGGTTGAGATAGGCGCAGCAGGAATAGATAAAAACTTCAAGCAGTCTTTTTTTACAATAAATTCAGAAAGAATCCTGACACCATCTGAAAACTTTTTCGCAGAAAATCCGCCTGCCTTACTCATCTGATCAGTTATATTACCAACACTGGCATTCTCAATATTAATATCCTTAACAGGCTCAAGATTAATATCTTTATCCATATTAAAAAGAAATCAAACTTGATTTTTAAACTTAATTGTTATTTATCTAATGCTTCTCATGCTTCTCATGCTTCTTCTTCAGAACCAAAGCTGCAGCAAACTCAGCATGCGTCCATGCCAATGGCAGCGCATATATGATAAAAGGCTTTTCTTTCTTTCTCAGCCTCAGCTTGATTTTATCATAAGTATGGTTCATATAAAAAAGCTCTTCTACAATCTTGTCAAAATCTATGTGCGGCAAAAGTATTTTTGAATCAAATTCTTTTTTATAATCCATTCCAGTCTTCCATTCATTCTTTATGAAATCCTTGAACCTTTCAACAGTGCTTACATGCTCGGGCAAATACCCTCTTTTAGAGGAATACTGTTTTATGTGGCTTAATATCTTATTTCCTTCACTAAAATTATTATTCAAAAAATAATACTGGGCTAGGATTGATGAGTACTGCATCCATGGCCCGTCACCAGCATGAAGATGAACATCCATATTATTCTTTAAAGGAAGATACCTGTGAATTAGCCCAAGCTCCTTGTCCCATAGCTCTCTTCTCATTATTTTTATAGTTGCTTTGGTTGCAGTTTTAAAGCCGAAATTAAAGTAAAATGGGCTCATTAGAGAAGCATCCATCCTTAAATCCTGGACAAGGTTTTCATCAAGCTTTGCTATAAACTTCCCATTCAAAATAAATTTTGATTTTATTGTTTTTTTTAATGTATTTGAAAATTTTATTAATTTAGACAAGTCTTTTTTGTGCTTTGTATGCTTTTTAATTTCATTAGCAAGATTAAAGGCATTCCAATAGGAAATATTAGTCCATAATGTAAACCCTGTCTCAATTGGAGATTCATGCAGTGATGTTGTGGAATAAAATAGCTCCTGCTCTTTGTTAAAGTAATTCTCAACAGCAAAATTAAATCCCTTTGTTATAGCATCTAAATACTTCTTTTCTCCATTTATCTTCTTCTTAAGCTTATATGAAGTAAGAAGAAACTGTGAGAGTATATGAATTGCATGCGCAACATTATCTTCCTGCTTATAGATTGAGCGGTCAAATCCTGTTTGGGTATACCTTTGCCCCCAATGCCCGTTTTTTGACTGCACACTCAGTGTAAATTTTGCAATTCCCTTCAAATGATAATATGCCTTTTCCACAAGACTTGTGTTTAAGCATATCAGGCTTAAGGCCCTGCATACCCCTGCCCCATCCCTCGGATAGAAAAAAGGGTGCCTGCTTCTCCTGAATGTTGCTAAGACTGGCTGCCCTCTCCTTGTATGCCTGCAGCACTTCCCTAGTATCTCAAGATGAAATTCTATCTCTTCCTCTATGGTCTTGAATTTTTGCATTTTATTACCTTAAAATCAAAGAAATGTGTCTTTGTAAAGATTCCAGGTCCTAATGAATTCAGCATGCGGCCATGCCAAAGGAATTGTTATGTAAGCTATGCCTTTTTTAAACATTGGGTGCTTTCTTGCATTCTCTATCATGACAAGCCTGTCTTTTCTTAATAATCCTGCTTCTGTAAAATCAATGACATATTCCTCAAACTCTGCAACTGTTGAAATATGCTCAGGCAATAAATCTTTATAGCTTATCTTCAAAACCCAATTAAGATATTTATCTGCCTTTTTTTTATCTTTTAATCTTATAAAATGCCTGGATAGCATTAAGGTAAAATGGGGCCATGGCCCATAGCCGCCATTGTTTCTGCCCTCATATTTTGGGTAGCGGCAAATACCTCCAAGTTCCTTGTTCCACAACAATTTCTCTATTCTCCTGACAGTGCATTTGATTTTCTCATCTTTATCAGGCAAAACATTAAAATCTGCTAAGGCATAAGGACTTATATCAACATCTGTTATTGTAGAGCTTGATTCCTTTAGCCTTATTGTTTTCAAAAAGCTGCAAATTCTTGAATTCCACATATACTTTAAAAGACCTGCTTGGACTTTATGAGTTATCTCACACCATTTGCCGCAACTTTTCTTCAGCTTATCTGCAATTTTACTAATTTCATTTAAAGCTGCACAGCATATTGCATTTGCCCATATTTCCAAGCCATCTTCTGTTGGTGGAAATTCATGGACAGAATTTGGAGTGTAAATAAGGTCTTTTTCATTGTCAAAGTTGTTTACAATATAATCTAAGCCATTTTCTATCTTTGCCCAATTATTTAATATAAAATCGCTATCATGAGTTTTTTTATAGTACTCAGCAAGAGCATAAAGAATTAATCCGGTACCGTCTATCTGTATCGGCTTGTAGGATGCATCATTTCCCTTAGTGTCATATCTCTGCGGAAACGCCCCATTATCAAGCTGCCCTTTTAGCACAAAAGTCAGCCCTTTTTTTGCCTCCTTTACCATGCCTGCAGACAAATATCCCAAGATGCAGATTGCATGGTCTCTTGGGTATACATAAGGATATCTTTCCCCCTTAGGTGTTGCCAAGCAGCCGCCATTCCTCAACTGCACTTTTTTCAGTATTTGAATGCTTTTTTTGTATATTTTTTCTGCTTTGTTTTTATTTATCATAAGGCTTTTTTTTAAATTATTTTTTATTATTTATTTTATTATTTTTAAAACTTCCCTATTAAATCCAATAGGCCCTATTCTATCAGCTTTTTTGTATTTTGATGATGAATATTTATTGTTAAATTTCTTCACTAAAAACCCATGGTCAACAGCTTCAAGCATCTCAAAGTCATTCATTGAATCCCCAAATGCATAGGATATTATTTTTTCCTTAAATTGTTTTTTATACATTTTTGTTAATGTTTTTACAGCCCTGCCTTTATTGTTATTTCCGGTAATATGCCAATATCTCCCGCCTATTGTATAATTTAACTTATTTTTTTTGATTAATTTAATCAATATTCTTTCTTTATTTTTATCCAATAGCTTAAACGGTATGCTATAGCCTCTTTTTTTAGCTAAACCTGCCTTTCCTAATGAAAGTCCTGCATCCAATGCAATCTCTTTTGCAGTCATATCAATAAAAGACCTTAACTTTGCTTCTTTTTTTATTTTATCAAGACCTTTTTTTAATTTCTTTATATCTGTCCCATATTCAATTATAAAATATTTTTTATTTCCTTTATCAAATTTAAACTTAAAATTAAAATATTTCTTTGGAATAAAGATTGCAGCCCCGTTCTCAGAAATAAAAGGATGCTTATTATTCAATTCTTTCCCATAGTACTCAATCTCTGCTTTAGTTTTACTTGTACAGAAAATCAAAGGAATTTTGTCTTTTTTAATCAAACTCAATGCTTTGGAAGCTTTCTTGTAAGAATAAGTTTTATAATCCAGTAATGTCCCGTCTAAATCAGTAAAGATTAATTTCCTCATAAGAAGTTTATTTTGATAAGGGTTTAAATAATTTGTTAATTAAGGTCTTATTTTAAACTTATTATCTATATTCATCTAATAATTTTTTTTCTAGTGTCCATTTAATTTCCTTAAGAGGAAGCTTAAAATCCTCATTTCTTAGAAACTCGCTTCTATTTGGCCCGTTAAGATCAATTATATCCCCAATATAATCTAAATATAAACCTCGATCTATCATCATGCCATCATCGGTAAGAATATTACTGCCGGTTCTATTTAATGATGAGAATGATTTAGTCATTGCCTTGCTCCCTTTTATTATATCTGCAACATTTTCCAGTTTTGTATATCCGGTCTCTCCAATATTTTTGGCTAAAGTTACCATTACATTATCGATTGGTATACTTTCTCCAAAAGCCAAATCCGCTGCCTTTTCTCCGACAGCAACGGCATCATAAAAGTCATTAACAGACATAATTTCAAGGTGATTCCTGTCTAAGAAAGCTGGGCCTTCTTCTCTAGTTTTTAAATATTTATAAACATTAGAGTCAATTTTCAATTCTTTTTCTATCAGTAATTTCAAAAATAATCCCAGTCTGCTGTTAGTCATATTAGTATTTTTATGCGGGTCTTTATGCATTTTAAAAACAAGGTCAAATTCTGAAGATGATACATTGAGATAATTGGCTATAAATTGCTTGCCATCATGGGCGCCTTCTGCAGAGACTACGAAAAGATTGCCATATTTATCGAATGCATTCTGGCATTTATCCAGGAATTTACTCGAGGAAAATCCACCTTCTTTTGTTAAGATAACATGTGGAGCGGCAGATTCATCAACTTTAGCCATAATACTTGCTGCCACACCCCATCCCCCATCTCTTCCGGAATAAACCACTACCTGGGAAGGCGCTGTTTCTTTTTTGCGGCTATGTTTAGTCCCATATGTTGGAATTGAAAATGCTTTCATATCTGCCTGAAGACTCATTGTATTAATAGCAACCTGTTTTGCAAATGAAGCATATCCTGGGCATCTGTCAGTTACTAATAAGTCATTATCTATTGTTTTTGGAATTCCAATAATATGCAATTCGTAACCATTGTTTTTGAAAAATTCTTGCAAAATTATTAATTTTTCCATGGTGTCATTGCCGCCATTCATAAATATATGCTGAATATTGTGCGCTTTAAAAACATCCAATAGCCTTTCACAATCCAAACCATTTTCTGGCTTAACCCTAGAAGTCCTAAACACTGGAGAAGCTGGAAACTTTATTTTATTTAACCTTGATTGTATATCTGCTTTTCCATTACTTTCCGCATATTTAAAAACATCAGTTATATCTTCATTAATAGCTCCCCGCAATCCCCCAACCGCAGCATAGAAGGCGCCAATTTTATCCCGATAATCAGTAATTGTCTTTTTAATTAGGCTGTAAGCGCTTGCATTTACAACAGTAGTTCCACCGCCCCCCATTATGTAAATTGCATTAGGTTTTTTAGAAATGATAGCTCACCCAGATATATATTTTTGAAATGCTGCTTTTCTTAGATACTCATATTTAGGTCCATAACCGACGTTCAGTAATTCAGTAAATTTCATCATTAAAGACCTTGTTATATACGAGTCGCGTATAGTCTCTAACAGCGTTGCTCCTCCCCCTGTAGATCTAAATCCAACATCAAGATTAAAGTCTTCACCTTGTATTTTCCTTAATTCTCTTTCATAAGTATTAATCGCCCAGTTTGTACTTCCACCTCCAACTTCTTTAACAGCATGTTCATTATTATGAATATGATCAATTATGCTTCTTGTTCTCTCAGGAAATTTTTCTTCATTTGATCCCATGGGACCATTCCATACAATTGTTTTAGCTTTTTGTATTGCACTCCTATACAATTGATCTGTTTCTTTACCATAGCTTACAATCTCATCCCCATAATGCAAGTCATGAAGCTTTACTGATTCATTCAATTTTCCTTTTCTTAAGATAGTATAATCAATTGGGATAATTAGTCTTCTTCCTTTAACTTTTTCGTCTTTTGGATCTTTGTAAGTTAATGGATCATTTGATTTGAACTGGTATTGGTTATAAAGCCTTATCAAACCTTTTGCTAATCGAATTTCCTCTTCATTGTAACTATATCCCTTTAAGAATTCTTCACCTTTCAATCCCCGAAGATTTCTTCTAACTTCTCCATCAAGTCCGTCCAATTCTGTGTCTTTTAGCATATTTAGCTGTGCATAAATGACAGCTGGCAGTAAATGGCCTCCAACTAATAAATGGTCAACGAGTTTATCTTTCATTTTTGTATTTAAATAAGGTCTTGATAAGTTGCTCCAATGCGTTGTTTTATCTGCTCTAATAACATCTCTCATTAAATTAAAGCTATCTTCAGGCTTATCTCCTCCAACTATAACTGCATAAGGAGATATTGGTTCTTTAATTTTTAAATGCTCATTAACTTCTGTTACAAATAAGTCGCCAGCTAAGCCTGGCACTAATTCATGGATATAATTCGAAGTATCTTCCATCCTATGGGCTGTTCCAAATGAGTTTTGTATGCTTACATCAATAATATTTTTCAAGCTTTTTGCTAAGCATCCATCATTTTTCGATTCACTTGGATGAAATCTTAAATTATCTAATAAGGGAACTTTTTTGTTTTTGAAGAGATTTTGAATATACTTCCTATTCAATTGTTTTTTATCATAACAGTTATTATTATCATCATATCTAATAATCTCTATATCCCTGCCAATAGCTTTAGAAAGCGGATTAACTATTACATCCAAAGTTAAAGATGGGTCATAGCCTTCAGGCCTTCCAAGGTGCGAGGCTAATATAATATCAACATTAGCATCTATTAATTTTCTTAGGAATGGTGATGGTTGGTCAATTCTAAAAGTATCTGCAATACTCCCATTCTCTAAAAAAGGAACATTAAAGTCAGATTTAACTAATGCAATTTTACCTGTCAGCTCTTCAAGAAAATCACTTGCAACTAAATATTTAAAACGAGATCCGCTATCTGTCATTTATTCTAGTTATTATATAAAATATATAAACATTTCTATTTTTTTCTATTCTAAAGTAGTTAATAATAAGTCCAGAAATCTAGCTCCCAAACCCAATAAAACTAACACCAAGAATAATCAATAATATTCCAATCCACTTCATTGAATTCATTTTTTCACCTAAAAACTTTACAGAAAGCAAGCTGACCCAGATGTAGTTAAGGGCAACAAAAGGGTATAAAATAGATAAGTCTCCTCCTTTTAATGCCGGGATAAAAAGAATAGTTCCCATTGCATACAAAAAAACACCCCCAAAAAGATGATAATTCCTAATTAAAGAGCTTATTTTTGAAAGCTTTTTTGCTGATGCTTTCTTCAGCAGGATAGGCCCAAAAGCTCCTATTAAAGTAGCAAAGCTTACAAGACCTATTGCCCATAATTCAGCCGGCATTATATGACCCCCGCTGCTTCAATATCTGTTTTTTTGCTGCCATATCCTATAAAGATTATTCCTGCAATTATTGTAAATACCCCAGCCCATTTAAACAGGCTCATTATCTCATTTAAGAAATACATAGACAAAAAGCTGACCCAGATGTAGCTCGTTGCAAATATCGGATACAAAACAGTAACTTCTCCACCTCGAAGGCTTATTATAAGCAAAGTTCCTCCAACAACATAAAGTAATATTCCTATAATCAGGTTAACATTGGTTATTATGCTCAGAATATCAAAACTCAATGTCTCTGACCCGAACTTATAGAATATTTGCGCAGTAGAAGTAAGCAAAGTGCAGAATAATACAACACCCATAGCCCATAGTTTCGTTGTCATTTTATTTGTAATTATATATTTCGAATTTTTATTATAATTATTATTTTGTGTTTTTATTTATATTAGTCCTTTTTATTGGCCCATTTTTATTCCTTCAACAGAATTTCAATCACTCTTGCAAATGCAGGCCTCGAAATAAACACCCCAATAGATGCCCCAAGTATTGTTGTTATTGCAAATCCCTTTAATAATCCTGCTCCTGCAAATATTAATGGTATCAAAGCCACAACAACCGTAAAGTAAGACGCCATTATGATATAGAATGCATTTTTTATTCTTTCTTTCCAGTTATATACGATACCTCTTCCTCTCAATGTCTCATCTGTAATGATAATCTGGTGATCTACTCCTGTTCCAACAGCTATTATTATTCCTGCAACAGCCGCCAAGTCAATGTTCCACCCAATCAAGGCTGCAATACCAAGCAAAAGTATAACCTCTGAAACAGAGATTATGACCATTGGCACTGCTATCTGCAGTTTCCTGTATCTTATGAAAATAAAAACTCCAACAGAAATCAATGAAAATAACCCTACAATCATTGCATTCCTTAAAAATTCTTCTCCAAGCAATGGGCTTATAGCATCTATTTTCACAATGTCTAATTTAACTGGCAAAGAGCCTGTAATTAAAACAGTCTGCAGCCTTTTCATGTTTCCAAGAGCATTTAAAACAGCTTCCTGCTGTGAAACTCCTGCCCCACTTCCGGATATTGATATTTCTGTTGTTGTGCTTCCTCTTAAATCTGCCCCTATTCTCAGCTCATCAACCTTAGTATCATCAAGATACAATTCAAGGGGCTCGCTCAAATACCTCCCATTATCTTCTATAATATCCAAATTCCTTGTTACATCAGCATGCTTTTGCGCAGCTTGCGATGTTATTGAGATTGAAAACCTAAACCTGCATACATCCTGGCCTCCAGAAGAAGAGCAACCGTAATTTGGATCTATTCCGGCGCAGTCAGCAGACCTGCAAACAAAAACTATGTCTTTGCCCCCTGTAAAGACTGTTTGATTGGCTATTTTTGCCTCAAATTTCCCCTGCTTTGCAAGCAACTCTCTTATCTCTTCTTCATTTGCTCCTGCAATCTCAACTAATATGTATTGGTTCCCAGTCAAGTCAGTTGCATCCCTTATTACCAAATCACTCAAGCCATAAACATTAAGCCTTTCCTCCATTGTATCGATTAATGAGCCGATATCCTGCACAGCTAATTGAGTTTCTGGCTGCAATAAAACTCTAGTGCCCCCTTGCAGATCAAGCCCTTTCCTTATGTTTGTTTTAGGAGCATCAAAAACTCTTAGCCCTATATCTTCAGTTCCTTTGCTTATCTCTTTTGTTTTAGGAACTTGAATAGTTTTGCTTATGGTCTTGTTTTTCTCAACTAAAACTCCATCAACAGTCTCATTTACTGTTACAGTTTCCTTGATTATTTTAGTGACTGTCTCATTCAATTCTATTATTTCTATATCTTCCTTTGTCCTTAATCTATACAAACCTTTGCTTGTCTTTATCTGCACAGACTGGTTAACTTTTAATGTATTGACATAATCATAATAATCCTCAACATTATTGATTGGCCTGTTATTTATATTCAGGATTCTTTCCCTGCTGACCTGGCTTGAAGTAGGGGATGGCTGCGGAATTCCTGCTTCTGCAGCAGCGCTGTCAGTAATTATATTCCTTATTGCAACTCCCTCTGCTCCGGGCCTTGGGCTGATTGAAAATACTGCAAATATTAGGAATGCTAATAAAATGATTACCCTTAGATTTGTAAATATTTTTTTTGTCTTACTCATGATGCTGCATCTTTTTTTCTTTTTTCTCCAAATATAATCTTAAAAGCCCTACATTCTGTATCCATGTGTTGATTAAATCCACTAACAGTCCAATCAAAAGAATTATCATGATCTGCCTTATTATCTCTGATTGTGTAATCATCAATGCTGTTATTACTGCAACTAGCGTTGTCAATGACATTACCATTCCTGTTTTAAATGCCCCGTAAATCCTTTCCATAATAGTGCCTTCCCTTCTTTTTAGGACTCTAGTTGACAGCAGGATATCAGTATCAACACTGTAACCTATAAGCATCAGGAAAGCTGCAATCCCTGCTGCGCTTAATTTCATGTCCATAAAATTTACTATTGCCAATGTTACAAGAATATCAGACAAAGCAGCCAGAATAACAGCTGCTGAAGGTATAATGGTCCTGAAGTAAAGGAAAACAACTAAAGCCATGAACACAAATGCTATCAATAGCGCAATAACTATCTCCTTGAAAAAAGAAGCCCCTAAAGAAGAGCCAACTATCTCAACAGAGTAATCTTGACTTGAAAGCTCAGAATTCAATGCATTGCCTATCTCTTCAATTAATTTATCCGCTTTATCTTGATTAACATCCGCTTCTATAATAACACCGGTTTGTTTTCCAAACTGGCTTATGGATTTAGTAGATATGTCATTTGCAGGAAATTTCAATGAAAGCTCATTTTCTAATTTTATTATATCTATTCCCTCTCCTGCAGGAATCGTAACAGTAACACCTCCCTTTAAGCTAACATCCCTGTTGATAAAATCCCCTGTTGCAGCTGCCTTCATCCCAATCAGCACAATTGCAACAAAAAGAAGCGCAAAAGGAATTATAAGCAATTTCTTATACTGCTTCTCATAGATGTTTTTAATTCCAGAAAACCTGACTTTTTCATTCTCTTCTATTTTTTCATTCTCTTCCATTCTGAAAAAGGTTAAAAAGTTATTTTATAAAGGTTTTGTTTGGATATGAGGGCAAAAGTATATTTCAACAACCTACAACAAAAAAAACAAAATAACCGGCAGCATTAAGCACCCCATGCTATGGCTTCTCTTTACATTTACAACATTAGGTATTATTCCGATTGCTGTTGCTACTGTTAATATTAATAATCCAATCCATGAGGAAAAATAAAAAACCATTACTACAATCAATAAGATAACAGATATGCACATCATTGAATAATTTACCTTAACTATGAATTTTATAAAAATTTTAGCTAAAAACAAAGCCAAAAAAACAGCAATCCCTCCTGCAAACAAAATTGCTGCAAGAAATAAGATTAAAGTATTCAAATCAATAGCTGTCATAATCTCCCTTATTGCCAATACTGCTCCGTTCCTTGCTTTGTTGATTGTATATAATGAAACTAAGCTTACTGCCATATTTACAGTGTTAATTCCCCCAATCAATATCAAGAAAGTATAAGTTCCTAGTCTTCCTGCAAGCTGGCTTGCTAATATTGCAGCCTGTGCTGGACCCATGCCGGGAAAAAAACTAACAATGCTTCCTGAAAAAGTCCCTGCAACTAAAGCCCGAATATTTTCAAACTTAGGAATTTTTATAGAATCAGTTATTCTTTGCTTTGGGATCTCTGTCTTATTAGATAAGCTCACAACAAGCATACTAACTCCAAATAACCCGGATAACATAGGAAACAAAGGCTGCTTAAGATTGGGCATTGTCAAGTCTATAATCCCCAAAATTCCTGCCATGAGAAAAACTGCTAATGCCCAGAATTTCTTATCAATCCCTTTTTCCACAAAAATCATATAAAAAACCACTCCGGCTAAAATCAACCCAATAAAAGGCTGCAAAGTTTCATAAACATTAGGTACTATTATGATAAACAGCGGAAACAAAAACAAAGCAATAATCAAAGAAAACAAGCTTCCAATTACAGTTAATTTTACAGCCTCATAGCCCATACCCTTCAATAACAGCTTATGTCCGGGCAATACTCCAAGAGCTGTATCAGCATCAGGAGCACCTAAAAAAATTGCAGGCAGTACATCAAGAAAAGTATGTGTTATTGCCATTGAAATTATAAACACTCCCAGAGAAGGCAAAGAAAAAATATTAAGAAGGTAAGCTGAGATGCTTACAATCAATAAACTAACTAGATTTATATGAACTCCGGGTATCAAGCCGGTAAAAATTCCGGCTAAAATCCCCAATAAAACTGCTATTAAGATTTCAAAAAACATTTTACCCTATAATTCTGGCCCTGTTTGCAATTATTTCCATCCTGCCCTCATACTCATCAACCTTCCCGATAATTTCCACTTCATTTCCCTCATTGATTTTTATTGTCCTGTTTTCATTCTTGAACAAAACAACTGTCATTTCCTGCGGCTGGATTATGTTAATAATCGCAACTTTTTCCGTATCTATGACTTTATCAACAATACCCTTAACTTTGACAATCTCATCCTTATTATCTAAAGTTATCTTTCCTACACTCTTTTCATCTATCGCAATATAGTCAGAAATCAGATACAAAACCAATAAACCTAATACAGAGCAGATAAGCGCGGTTTTTAAGAGAGTTTTTTCTTTCATAATTTCATCTGATTAGTATCACTCTGTTTAGATTTTTAATAAATCTATTATTTATTTTAAATTATTATATCTTATTAATAGTATTTTTTAAATATTTTTTATTGAATTTGATTTTTTATTATATTATTGGAATTTTTTATTGCATTTTTTGTTTTTTATTATTGGATATTTTTATTGTTATTCTTTTTTATTGGCTTTTTTATCCATTGTTTTTAATTATTGTAAAAACAAAACGTTTTTAAATTAAATACGTTTCCTGAAGCTTATGAAAGGAACAATAGCAAATTTCAGGAGCGGAAGGCATACACAGAATACAAGCCATATGATTATCAGCATCAATGAGGTAACTGACAGGGAGAAAGCAGCTGCATTAGTTGGAAAAAATGTATCATGGAAAAGCCCTGCAGGAAAAGAAATCAAGGGAAAGGTTGCAAGCGCCCATGGAAACAACGGAGCAATAAGGGTCATCTTCGAGACAGGAATGCCAGGACAAAGCTTAGGCAATAAGATTGAGATAGCGTAATATATTCCAAAATAAGATGGCAAAAGGCAATCATAATCCAGAAAAGTATCAAAAAGAGTTTAAATTCTATGAAAATTTAGATCCGAATATAAAGAAAAATTACATAAATCCTATAATTAAAAAACTAAAGCCGGGTACAGATGAATTCCCGGAGTTATTAAGAACTATGAAGAATCTTCCTGAAGAAAAGCGGGAAGATTATGCTAAGAATCTTTATCACAAATTATATCCTAAAGGGGAAAAAGAAGCTAAAGGCAGGAGTTTAACCGGTCTTGTGAAGGATACATTTAATGGACTTGAAAATATGGTTGATAAATACATGAAAAAACCAGCTAGTTTAGCTGGAAAGGGGATTGTATATACTGCAGATGGAGTCAAATATGTTGCAAGTCATATTGATTATTTTATAACAGAAACTACCCCAAAATCAAATTCTAAACTAGCTAAAAATACGGGCCATTAATAAGCTTGTTATTTAAGAGATTTTCCGCAACCTTTAAATACACTTCTATACCAAACAATATATATTCCAAATGGTATAAACATTAAAGTAAACAAAAAAGCTTAAATATAAGCTATACCAAAAGGAATATAATCCATTTAGAATAACTTTAGAAACAAAAACTTTAAATATTATTAATATTTAGGTATATATACCAATTGGAATAACTCTAAATGCAGGCAGGAAAGGAAGAATTAATAGAGAGAAGAGAATATTTAGGTTTCTTAGCTAGCAATGCAGGCAAAAACACAGCATTATTAGGCAGAAAAAAGAGCGGCAAAACACTAATTCTAAAGCAGCATATAAAAAATCATGGAAAAGACTATCTTTCCGTTTATATTGACCTTGAAAAAATAAATCTTGTTCCTGAAAATTTCTCAATTGAGTTTATTGGAAACATACTCTTTAATTTCCTGGGTAAAAAACCTGCAGAATATAAGAATTTTCTAAAATTAGAGTATTTAAAAAAAATTATTCCTTCTGTTAAAAGCAATAAATGCTCTGAAATCCTTAATTCTGTTGAAAATGAGCTTTTGAAGATAAAGCCAAGCCAGAAATTTCTTGTAGAAAGTGCATTTAAGTTTGCAGAGACTCTTGCAGCAGACAAAAACAAAAAAATAACTATTTGTTTGGATAATTTCGAAAATATCCTGGACTTAAATAACTTCTCCCAGATAAAAAATATCATTTCATTAATGAATTTTGAAAATAAAGATGTAAGATACATAATAACAAGCTCCTTAATCAGTCAATTCAAAGATTTAAAAAATTTTGAAATAATAGAGATAAAAAACCTGGATAAAAAAGAATCTGCATTATTGATTGAAAAAATAATAGGTAAAACTGATAAAAAAGCTGTTGATGAGATTTATGAATTTAGCAAAGGCCATCCTCTTGTCCTAAAAAGCATTGCATCAAGATACAAAGAAACAAAAGATGCAAAAAAATCATTCTTGACTGAATTATTATGCAAAGAAAGCATTACATATAATTACTGTAAAAACAGCCTAAGCTTCTATCTTAATCTTGCCCGTGGCCAGTCTTTGCTTAAAAATATACTAAAAATAATTGCAAAAAAAGAATTAAGGCTAAGTGAGATTGCCCTTGAGTTACATAGGTCTGCTCCAATCACAAAAGCAATGCTTGAAAGGCTTATTTCTGTTGACTTAATTTCAAAAAAAGATTCCAGATTCTATTTTGATGATAAAATATTGCAGCATTGGGTAAAATTAACTCAGGATGGCTATGATTTTGATTTCATTCCGGAAGATAAAACCTTAGAGGAAATACAATTATGAAAAATAAATTTAATTTAATATCAGTATTTTTGATTTTAATAGTCCTACTTTCTAGTTCTGTTTATGCCCAGCTATTTGGAATCCAGACAAGCGGCCTTGGAATAGTAATGATTAATGCATTTATAATTGCAGCCTTATTGTTTATTTTACAGGCATTCCTGGTGCCAAAAGGCTCTGAAGGCCAAAAAACAGGGGTTTATATTGGAATACTAATAGCATCGATTGTAGCAGCATGGTTTATCGGTAATACTTATATCTGGAATTTTGGATCATTGGGATTATTCTTTAATGTAAAGGTTATCGTAAATACCACATTGCTTTCTGCATTCTTTTACTTTATAATGCAGTTTGGTTCAGAAAGCTGGAAAACAATTTCAGGAAGAACCGGGGGCTTGATTTTGATTATTTTATTTTCAGCATTCCTTGCGATGCAATTCACTTATACTGATGATTACCCTAATGGCAAGTTTATCTGGAACACTGACACAATGAAGGATTTCAGGGACTATTTATTTGGAGACGAAGGGATTTTAACCGCAGAAGATGACAGGATTTTTGTCTTTATTGGAGCATCTGTTTTGTTTGCCTGGCTGTTTGGAATGTTCATAAAAGGAGAAACTGTAGGGAAAAAGCTCAACTATGCCCTTGCAATAATTATTGCTGCAAACATGGCAAGCGGAGAAAATCCCATAAGCACAAACACTTTGATTCATATTGGTGAATTAATTGTCGGACTTGCACTCTACAAGGGTATGGAGAGCTCATTCGGCTCTGTTGGAGATAAGCGTCCGATGATGATAGTAGCAATAGCAGGATTATTCACCCATTACATAGCTTATATCATATTCGAGGAAGATGCTATTTTCAATGGTATGCCATTCAATTTAGGCTGGGGAATTCCGAAGTTGATTGGCATGATTATAGCAGTAATATTATTATTTAGTTTCATAGGTATGGGATTTAAGGGTGAAAAAGAGAAAAAAGGTATGTTTAACCAGATAAAAACAGATGGTCTAAGATTAATACAAAATAAAGCTACTAAATTTTTTAGACTTATGGGTGGAATAAAAAAAATAAAGGAAAACATTACTGCAAGAGATCCTACTCCTGAAGGAGAAGTACCATATATTCTAAGGGAACTGAGGGTAGAGCTTGAAATATTAATGAATTATATGTTAAGATTAGAAGTATATAATGGAAAAATTAAAAGTGTTAGTAATGGGGCAGAATTGGCATCTTATATCAAAAATAATGTAACTACCGATACAGATCCTCTTGATGCACAAAAACGATTTAGAAAATATAGGATTGGTCCGAAAATAAAATATGATGAAAAAACAAATAAATTTGATTTAGAATTAATTGATCCAAAAGAACATCTTCCAGGTTGGAATGAATTCCGATATCCATTATTTCTGCTTTTTGAAAAGTTTAATGAAAAATTAGAAACTTCAGGATTTTTTAAAGAACAAACTGACAAGGAAAAGGGAGATAGAAAGGAGACTGACATAAAAAAATATGAATTATATGTTAAACAAATAATCAGTAAATTTGAAAGTCAAATTACAAAAAAATTTTGGGCATATTACAGGAAACTTGGAGGTAATAAGGTTATTCAAGGACTTAGCCATGATATTCTAGACCAATACCTATTGTATGGGAAATATAAACATACATATCATTTTGCAAGCGAAGACGCGACATATTCTGAATATAGTTGGAAAGTAATAGAAGATGATGGTGTGTATAGGGAAGTTAAAATAGATAAAAAAGTCAAAGATGTCAATCGTGAAATTGGCAGAATGGGTCAGATTGATGAAGAACAAATTTTGTATTATGAAGTGGATAATGATGGATTTTTGATTGATGATTTAAATGAGGTGCAAGTCGAACGTAAAGAAAAGAATATCAGAAAAATTGACAGGGATAAGATAATATTCCAGTACCATCCATTTTATAAGGTAACTGATTGGCTTAAAAGCGAATGGAAATTTTTTATACAGGATATCAGAGACGGTAGATTTCATGATTCCAGTTATAGTTCAGATGATTATGGTGCACTGCATAAAATAAACGAATTAGACTATTCGAAGATAGAATGGGGTGGAAAGACATCAAGAAGTAGGCCTACTTTTGATCGAGAAGCATTGAAAGATTCAGGAAAAGTTACATATTTAGGAAAAAAATACTATTACGATACTTCAAAGGACCATATCGGAATTTATCATAAGAATTCTTACCCCGGACTCTCAACATTAGGTATATCCAATTATATGATTAGTTTAATAATAAATTGTGTTAAGGAACAAAAGGACAAAGACGAAAATATAGATAGGTATACATTCGACTCTGGGATAGAAACCTATGATGAAAGTGAAAGAGCAAAGGAACTATTTACAAGAAGGCCACAAGAAAAGAAGAAATAAAATGGAAAATCAGGAAAAAACGAATAAACTTAGTATAATTCAACTAGCTGAAGGATTTTCTTATGAAGTTAATAGGATTATACAGACTATAAATAAAAAAGATACATTAAGGTTGTCTGCAGGTAAATTCCTTGAAAATGAATACGAATTAAGGAAAAGGCTAAAATTTTTCCAAATTGGTAATATCATTAGAAATGAAAATCAGAAATCAAATGGAGATAACTTAATTTTCCTTAATAGTTTAAAGTCAAGATTAGATGAGATTCATAATTATGATCAAAATATTGGTCAGTATGTTAAAAAAGTTAATTTTGATATTGAAGAATTAAGTATTCTAAAATATTTAGGTAAAATAGTAAGATATCATAAAAATAATAGACCTAAATTAATAAAATTTTTTAATAATTTTGGAATTCAAATATTAGGAAGATTAAAATTACTTGATGACACTAAAATTTCTCGGGATATACAAAGGTTGATTGTCGAAATAAATGGTGAGGAAATAAAATATTTGACTAAATATGAATATGAAATAAAATCATGGCCAAAACAAATAGGCTCCCGTAGAGTGCAATTTTTCTCAAGCATGCTGGCATATTATATATATGGCACCAAAAATAAAAGGTACGACTATAAGGGAATATTAACATATTTTAATGATAAGAAACTAATGGGAGATATTGCAGATAAAGATATACTAAAGAGATTATTAAACTTCTCCCATGAAAGAAAATTCTTTGCAACAATTTTATTAAAAATAAAAAAAGGCATGGAAGAAAATAATTGGAAAGATTTCCTGAAAGTGTGGAGGGAAAGAAAGGAAAATGAAAAAATCCTTAAAGACAGGTTCGGGGATAAAGAGTTTGGTTCTTTATTCAGGAAACTTATAAAAAATTCAGGTCAAGATCCGCAACAATGGGCTAAATTAATATCTGGGATGGTTTCAACATTGGATAATCCAAATTACATCAATAAAGAGATAATTATTCCTGCTTCAGAAGAACTTAGTATAATTTTCAAAAGCAGAATAAATGATATAAGAAATAATCTGCACAAATCTATAGGAAAATTGGAAGATATTATTTTTAAAAGAATTAAAGAAATTGAAAATAAATCGAATAATATATCAAAAAATATTATACAAATAATTGATAAAAAAGAGAGAAAAAGGATTAAAAAAATAAGAAGAGTATTTAATAAAAAGGAGGAAGAGTTGATTGAAAGAATGGAAAATTTTTCCCACCTAATAGGAAAATTGCCAAATACTTTCATTTTTCTAAAAGAATCGGATAAGTTAGAAAAAAGTAATGATTATGCAAGGAAATTGTCTGACTGGATTAAACAACTTGCATTGAGAATTAAAGGTAAAGAGATTATACCAAGCGGTTATATTCTATATTTGTCATCTGGTCTGTCTATATTATCACGAACCAAAACATCTGAAAATAGAATTGCGGAGAATATTATCCATAATCTGGAGTTTATTCAGATAAAAAATATCAGAAATAAAGTTTTAAAATCATATTCACGATTAAATAATTTGCAGGATGATTTGAATAGTTTTCTTTCAGTAAGTGGATTAATCGATGTAAATAAAATAGAAAATAACATTATCCAAAAAAGGCAGAACGTATCGGAGGTAAAATAAAATGGATGTAGATAAAGGTCTTAGAAGGGGAATAAAAAATTGGGGAATAAGATTTAGGAATATTGCATTATCTAAATCAAACAAGTATATAGGCACAAGTTTCCATTGTGTTGAAGTTCCTGGGAGAGAGGAATTAACACTAAATATAGCTTACGATTTAAATAAAGAACTTGATTTTGAGACTGGAGTTGGAAGCATGATAACAGCATTAAAAAAAATTGAGTCTAATATGGAAGAATTAGGTTTAATCAAAAAAAATATCGAAGAGTTATATTTTCAGATAGGACCTTATACTGATAAAGATATTAAAGAGTTTGAGAGTAAAATTTTTAATTATGGTACAACAGAATATAAAGAAATTAGTGATAAAAAATATAAGATGAAGGTGGATTCTTTTCAACCATTTGAAATTAGGTTAAATCATATGCAAAATTTTAAACCAATGAAGATAAAGATTCCAATACCTTCAACTACTAGTATAAAATACCCATCCTGCATTTCTCAAAAGCATACTAAGGAAATTTCACACGATTTAGCTATTTTTGGTATGCAAACCGTTTCAGGGTGGTTTAATTATTATGGAAAATATTGTAGAGAAAAAATAGGGGAACCATTGAAAGAAAAACTACTTGAATATTGGAAAGAAAAATATTTAGATAAGGATAAAGATGACCAAAAAAAGAAAATAGAGGAAATTAAGAATATTATTAGTATAAATGTTGATATTGAAATAGAGGGTTTCTATCAGGGCATAAACCATATGTTGCAGAATTATGTAATCCCAAAAGAAAGTGCGTATTATAGCCTTTTGAATTCTGAAGTTGAAGAATGTCTTAATAAATTAAATACATTACGAGACAAAATAATGCAGGAATTAATTCCAGAAAAAGTAAAGTATAAGCATAGCTTTAAAGTGATTAAGTTATATAAGTATGATTATGATTTTGATAAAAGAAAAATGTCCATAAAAACATTTGAACAAGCAGTAAAAGATGGAGAAATTAAATGGGAAGTTTTGCCTGGAGAGGCTAGTCCTGGCAAAGATGATTATGATATGGTTCTTGAAGTTGCAGAAGATGGATTTGAATTTAATGGTAAAAAATACTCTGAAGGTGAAGTGATTCTTGACATTTTTAGTAATAGAAAACCCAGAAAAGTTCCAAAAGAATGGATGGAATGGATTGATTTATTAGATTTGGTTTCTTATCTTAATAATGCATGGGATGAATATAGGGATGATTTAAGGGATGGAAGGTACCATCCAAATAGTATCACAGCTGTAGATTATGCAATGGCTATTAATCCATCAATGTGGGGAGAATGGGGTAAAATCAATCCAAAAAAAATTAACGATAATTACAGGAAATACACGATGAATAATGGGTTGGGACCTGTTATCAAAGGTAAAAGAAAGCCCACTAATTTAAGTCCTGCATTTGATAAGAGAGCTCTAAAGCATAGTAAAACGGGGTATTTAGAAAGTTGGATGCATATTGGTAAAAAAAGATATTATGGCACTAATGAGCATATAATGGAAGTTTTAGATGGGGATAAAGATTTTTATCATCCTATGATTTCAACAAGAGGTGCGAGTATGTATATTATTGAGAGAGTATTAAGCAATATGAAAACAATTGATTTGGCTAGTAGAACACTAAGGAAAATAGGGGACCTTATAGGTGGTTATGATTATGGTCCAAGAGATTATAGGGATGAGTTTCCAACAAATCCATATGATATTAAAATCTCAGATATAAATAATCCTCCAAAAAAATACAAAATTCCTGAAATATTAGATTGGTACCCAGAAGCCAAAAAAAAGGCAGAATGTAAAATAATAAAATATGACTAATGGCTTTCCAAAAAAAAATAGGGAAATATAGTATAATTTTTATTTTATTAATAGCATTAGTTCCATATACATCAGCCCAGCCCCTAGAAGACGCTCTGTTAAAAGCAAACGACTTTTTTGAAAATGAAGGATATAGCAGATACATCAACATAATTGACTTCTTTTTATTCTTTTTAATTTCATTAAGCACATTGCTTATTGGTGTAAGAGTGATTTTTCCTGACAATAAGAGGCATGGTAATGTGATTGCAATGGTAATTGCGCTTATTGCCACAATTTCTTTGGTAAGAAAAGGAGTCTCAATTGAAGGCCTGCTGCCTTATGTAGGCTGGTTTGTCTTTATTGGATTGGTAATGTTCGCTTATTTTTTCCTTGTTGCTATAGGAATGAAGGAAAAAAGAAGATGGGCTTTCATCTTAGCAATAATTATCGCATTCATCATCTTTATCCTGCTTGGATGGCTCTTCAACTCAGATGCTGAAAACCTATGGCAGGCATTCACTAATACAATATATCAATTTGGACTGTTTGATACAACATGAAACAAAATAAAAAAATAGGCTTGATTTTTGCATTTATTTTGATAGCTGTGCTTCTATCAAACTTCGCTTTTGCAAGAACTCCAGGAGAAATATTTACAGACAGCCTTATCTCAATGAATAATTTCTTTGAGAATGAAAGCTATAAGCCATTCTCTAAATTAATAGATTTTGTTTTTTTCTCATTAGTATTTATGTCATTATTCACTGCAGGAGCCAAAAAGGTCTTTAGCGAGTATACTCAGCCTATAAAGGTAATTGTAATCCTGTTTGGACTGGCTTTAGCTTTGGTATTTGTGCTGGCAGACATCTCATTCATGAACCTGTTCAAATACGCATGGTTTATACTCTACATTTTATTATTCGGCCTTATTTATCACATGCTTGGAAAACTGGGAATGAAAAACTGGTTTGGAAAATTTCTGCTTGCTTTGCTGATAATCTTCGCAATAATATTATTGATAAGCAGCCTGAACATAAGTGAAGGCCAGACTTATTTTGAATCACTCTCAAATAAGTTCAAGGGCATTGAAGTCCCGGACACGTCAAAAGCATCCTCTGCCTTTGGAAATTTGTTTGAAGAGGCCGATACAACAACTACAACGACTACAGGAAGAGACAGCAAGTCTTCGACAAGTGGGAGTGGAAGCGATAGTAAAGGAATTGTTACCTGGGCAAACAGTATTTATGTTGTATTGGGAATAGTTGCTCTTTTGAGCCTTAGAAGATGGGGACCAAACAGATTGAGAGCTAAAAAAAATAGGAAAAAGCCAGATGAAAAACCAGAAACTCCATTAGAACAAGCAGAAGCAGCAGTTGAAGATACTCCGGAAGAAAGGATTAAATCAATAATTGAAAAAATAAGAAAGCTTTGGGAATCAAAAAATGAAAATTTTGCAGAAATAAGAAAAATTAAAAAAAAGAAACAAGAAAAATTAAATGATTTAGTAGATGCATTTAAAGTTATATTAACACCGGAAAATCTCCCATATTTATTTAAAAAAGGTGAAGGTCCTGGTAAAGAATTGGAAAACGAAGATGACGATTTAATAAAGTTAATAAGATTAGAGCACGAATTGCAGAAAAAATTAATTGAGTTAAAAAGGTTTGAAGACGATTTTAGAAAAAGCATAATAGGTTGGGAGGAAAAATTAAGCCCCTTGATAAATAATAATGGGCAGGGACTTCAATCTGAATTTAATGATATATTTAATGAATTAGTGCCAATCAATGAAAAATTCATTGGATTCTTATACAAGTATTTTTACCTTGAAGAAGCTACAGAAAAAAAAGAGGAACAATTAGAAAAATTAGTTGACCCGGATGTTTTAGAGAAAAATATCAGTGTTAGATGGTGGAAGTTAAAAAAAATAAAAGAAAATGAATTAAAGCAATTTTTTGATAATGAGATACAATATTATGATTTTTTAAAAGAAATGATTTTACGCCAGGTTTATTGGCTAAGAAAGTTAGTTTATTTACTGAATATTTTGCTGGGGCAAGAAGTCCAGAAAGAAAATGCAAGAGAGCAAGAAGGTGTTGGTGGAAGTGAAGAAGAACTTAAACAAGAATCACAGATTACCAACCAGGAAGAAAATGCCAATGTAGGAGAAAATCAAATTTTAGATAATATTTATGGTAATCTGGAAGTTATAGGGGGAAATTTAACAAATAGTGAAGTTGTTTTTGAAAAATTAACTAAAATTAATGCATCAATGAAAAATTTATCGAATCTTAAAGATCATAAAATTAAAATTGAGCTTAAACGTGAGTTGCTTAAAAATTATAAGAATGAAGAAATAAGAAAGTTGATTAATGATGAAACGAGATATATTTATTTATTGCAAAATTTGATTAATGAAATAGGGAAGTTATTAGAAAGTGACACAAAAAATAAAAATCAGATAATTAAAGGCGTATTAAATCGTGCAAAAAAAGTTACTGATGGATTAATTAAAATCATTTCAGAAGAAAATATTGTCATAGAAAAGAGTAAGAAGACGATTGTAAGAAGGAAAAAGAATAGTGAAAAAAAGACAACAACGAGTAAATCACCAACAAAATCTACCAGTACAAAAAAAAGGGGAAATGCTGGTATAGGGTATAACCCTAGGGAGAAAACAAATCCTAGTAAGGGATTAGAGGGAATAATAAAGCCAGGTGGTGAAAATAGTGTAAGGGGAAATTTTAAAAAACCAGAAAATGAGGATCCTAATATAGTTCGGAGGGGGAGTGGTTAATCTTATAAACCATACCCCTAGCTACTAACCCATTATAAACATCAAACACTCTCAACCCAATCCTTAAACTTCTGATTCTTTCCCATGACAATACTATGAAATTCCATTTTCAATTTTTCAGTCACTTTTCCAATCTTCCCATCACCAATAGCCTTATCATCAATTTGAATTATCGGAACAATCTCAGATAAGGTTCCCGTATAAAATGCCTCATCAGCTTCTTTTAATTCTTCAGGATCAATTTCCTTTTCAGCAACTTCAAATCCAAGCTCTTTTCCAATCTCAATCATAGAATCCCTTGTAACTCCGGGCAATATGCTTTTGCTGTTCGATGTCATTATCTTATTATTTTTTATAACAAAAATATTATTCGCAGGGCCTTCTGCAACCTTTCCGTTATTGTCAAGCATCAAAGCCTCATCATAACCTTGCTCTCTTGCCTCATGCATTGCCAATATAGAATTTGCATAAAATCCGCTTATTTTAGCACCATACACTAAAGCTTCAGGATTGATTCTGGAAAACTTTGAAGTTTTTACCTTAATGCCCTTAATTTCCTTTTTTTCAGAAGGAACTGATATTATTGCAATATCTACTTTAATATTTTTTGGATACACTTCTAATTTACTCTGCCCGTAAAATGCTATTGGCCTTATATATGAATCTTCAATCTTATTTAACCTTACTAAATCCTTGACTGCCTTGATAATTTCATCTTTAGAAAAATCAAGCTTCATGCCCAAAGCCTCAGCACTCTGAAAAAATCTGTCAACATGCTCCTTTAGCCTGAAAATCCCAATACCTTTTTCTGTTTTATAGCTATGGATACCTTCAATGCATCCTGTACCGTAATGAAGGGCATGAACAGAGATATGAACTTTAGCATCCTCATATTCAATAAATTCTCCATTAAACCATGTTTTAAGCTTCAATAAAACCACCTATAACTGAGTTTTATGTGTGTATATAAATATTATTGATTTTTCTACGTTAAAATAGAAACATTTAAATAAATGGTTTTCAGGATTTATTGAAAAGGTGTAACTAATGGCTTTTCAATTTCATGCTGGCTTAGTCAGTCCAAAAGATGTAAAAACTTTATTGATGGATATGCACTATCAGGCAAAAAGATTAATGTACCAAAGCCGGCAAGTGAAGTCGCTTTTAAATGACTTCAATAAGTACATAGATAAATCAAAAGGCAAAAAAGGGAATAAAGAAAATCCCGAAGAAGTTCTGGAAAATATTTTAGCTAAGTTAAGAAAATTATTCTTGATTGAAGAAAAAGGTCAGAAGTTGATTACAATGTATGGTTTAACTGCACAAAAAAAAACTCTTGATGATCTGAATGTAAGAGTCAATAGGGAAACTAGTAGATTAGTGGCAAATTACCAGGTACCTAGGGAAGTATCCAAAAAAGTCAGAGAAGAAGCTATTGAAAATGACAAAGAGATTAAGAAATTGATAAATAAACAGGCTATCATTGGGCGTGAAGTTAAAAATCAAAGTGCCTCAATGACTTTGCAGACAAAGGGAGCTTTAAGATCTATTCGTATGGTAGCAAGAGCAGAGAAAAAATCAAGCTACAAAGCTCAGAAGGCATTAAATGATATAGAAGATTTATTTAAACAATTAAGAAAAGATGAGAGTTTGCACAACCTTGATAAAATTAAGTATGACCTGGTGCAGATAGAAAAAGGCGATGAAAAAATTATCAAATTCATCCATTCTGACATAATATTTTGTCTTCTTTTTATGCAAAGAATAGGGGAAGATATTAAAAAATTAAAAGACGCAATTAAAAAAATTGGAACGCCGCGTAAACTGGATGCAATACATAAAAAAATTGAGCAAGAGTGGAAATATTTTATGAATGATATTGACAGGGTTTTACAGCAGCTAAGATTCTCAGTCGCACCTGCAGAAATAAAACAAGCAGCTTAAAAATTTTAAAAATACGTTCTAAAACATAAAAGCCCCTATAAACAATAAAAACCCAACAACAGCAAGTATTACATTCAGAAAAGCCCCTTCTAAAAATCCAAAGCCGGCAGCTTTTCCAATAAGAGTTAAAAAGCCGATAACAGCGGAAGCTGCTCCAATTAAGATGCTTATCCACCCTACTGCAGGGAACATTGCCACTTCCATGATTCCATCCAGAACCAAGTAAGCTCCTCCTGCAATCAGAATAATGAGTAAAACAGTTTCAGGAAGAGCTGGAAGGGTAAATGTTGTTGTTCCCATTGCATTTAATATAGGAACCAGGCCAAAAGCTCCTACAACAATTCCCAAGATTAAGCTTATCAAAGACTTGTGGCCTTCCCATCCCATAATATCACCTTTTTATGCTTTAATCAGGAATATCCTATATAAACATTTTGGTTGATTAATCATCATAGTATCAATATTTTAATTTTTCATTGAATAGAAAGCTTTATATGAATTAATTAGGCGCTGAAAGTAGCTATAAAAGAGAATATTATTCTATATTAATAAAAGGGCGGCCGGCGAGAATCGAACTCGCGCCTCAAGATCCACAGTCTTGAATTCTACCATTAAACTACGGTCGCCATATATTCAAGAACCAACTCTAACCTTATAAATCTTTTTGTAATTTTATAATCAAGAAAACTAAGATTGTTATCTAATATTTCTCCTTCAAAAAAACATTATATGCAATATACGGAATCATGAAAAAAATGGCATAGACTAGCCCAACAAAAAACGGATTTTGAGGATTTTGGATGTTTAATGATTCCATAAAGCTATTTGAATATAAAACTATCACAAAAACATTAACCACAGCAATTATTGGGATGATTATGCTTAAAAAAACATGGTGTTTTGCCTGCATCTCTATTGTTCTTATCAACAATTCAAACAACAAGCCAAAAGAAAGCCCGATAATTATAACAGAACCATAAAGCTGGAAGCTTTTTAGCGCAAGAAGCAAGGGTATTAATGAAATTGAGATGATAAAATTCCCCACTATTGCAATCAACAAAGAAATCCAATAAACTAATTTATCAAGAATTTTTATTTTAGGGTGCTTATTTTCCTTGGCTTTTTCTATTATTCCCAGGGTTTTGTTTATATCTTCTTTTTTCCACCCCTTTTCAATAAGCCTTTTTTTAATGTCCTGCATCAATCTTCTTCCTCCTCACCTTCCTCAATTACTTTCACAAGCTTGATAAAATTTTTTACTGTTTCATAATGTTCCTTAAGATTATCAATATTTATTTCCACTACCTCTCCATTATCGATAGTTGCTGTCATCGTGACATGCCTTCTGTACTCTTCTCTTTTAGTATACTTAGCTCTAAGTATTTTCCTTAATTTCAGATAAAGATTCATATAATCTGCAATTTCCTCTCCTGGAAAAGTCTCTAAAACCAGTTTGCATCTTAATCCCAAATTACCTGGTATTTCATCAATCTTTTTTTCATCTTTTGCATGCTTAAGCAAAGATTCTATCCCAAAAGAAAAAGTGCTTATGAGCCTTTCAACCATGTGCTTCATCATGTCAACGGTTCTTGTGTACTTTAGGCTTACATAGTATAAATGGTCTACTCTCTTCAATTCCTGATTTGCATTATCCAGCGCTTCTTTCATTCTGTAATTCTTTTATCTAAATATCTTCTCATCCTTACTGACAATAGTAGATACAGTTTTTATAAATAATTTTGCCTTTTCTACATAGACTTTTAGCTCATTTGCTGAAATTGACCTCATCCTGTAATTATCGCTGCATATCACAAAATTCTCTTTTCTTGAAAACTCCATAGGGCTTTTCTTATGGGCAACTATTATATCTTTTATGTCTCTCATTATTTTAAGGTATTCTGCATCAAGCTCGTACCTCTTTACGCACTTATCCTTAAACACATCAAACTTGCTCGTGAAATTGTCAGGAAAAGGCCCTATTCTCTTAAACAGCCTTTCATAATAAAGCACAGAGTTCATCCCATTAGTAAATGCCAGAAAAAGGTTTTCAACAGCCGCTATCAATAATCTTGAATCCTTCACTAAAGGATATGTCATCGTTAATATATGGTCAGCAAGCTGCAGCTTTTTCTTTGCCTGCTCTCTCAACTCCTGAAATTTCTCCATAACCTATACTAATAGAAAGAAGTTTAAATATTTTTTTGAAAATTTAACTTAAATTAATCTTTAATTAGAAATTGCCTAAAAATTATTGTCCCTTCAATTCCATAATAGTCTTAGCCAGATCCCCTTCATTCTTTGCAATAGCTTCCTTTGCCTTTTCCTCTGAAGCCCCAGTCTGCTCCATAACTGTATTGACATCTTCCTGGTTTATTTCCGGCTCAGAAGAAACATCCCTTTCCTCAATATTTCCGACAACCTGGAAAGTTTCCTGCCCCATCATGTTTACCTTGCTTACCTGTGGGTTAGTAATTACAATCTCCTTTTCATCTGTCTTTATGATCACTTCATTTGCAGGTATCTCTACCTGTTGTATTCCCATCTTTTTCATCATTGCCTGCGCCTGCCTGCTGTTCATTCCCGGTAGCATTTTAAATCCTCAAAATAGCATTTCCATAAGTATAGAGAAAAATCATTATCACTATGACAACAACGCACATTATTATTATGTGCCCTGGCTTTATTTTTAATTTGCTGTTGTACTCGTCAAAGTACCTAACTAATCCCCCTGTTCCGGAGGGCATTGATATTTTTTCCTGTGACATTTTTATTTTAAACTTCTATTTTTAAAAAAAATAGGGCCAGAATAAGCCACCTTCTGTCAGATGTTTCAACAGCACTGCTGTCATCATCTGCCTTAGCATTTAACTAAGCGTCTTTTTAGCTGCAAAACAGCCATTTGCGACTTGCACCAGTCAGGGCTCACCGTTTCATCCTTTCCATAAAAAACGTCAGCTGGTCAACTTGTTTTTGTCGCCAAAAACTTCGCAAGCATCATACTATTTTATGGTGGTTTCGTTTCTGAGTGGTTGCCATCCATTGCTGAATCTTGCTTCCGCAAGTGACTATTACCTTAAAGGTAAGTGGGTGGACTTTCCTCAGTGTCAGCTCATAAACCTGCATAGCAAATTTACAGCCGCACCGTCAGCTAAGTACTGGCCCTATGCCATATAGTAAGAATTCCTTGTTTATAAATTTAACCATTATTTATGATAATGTAAGCCTTATCCTCTTGCCTACAAAACCCTGGATAAGTGAATGCATATTCTTTTTTTTAGTTCCCATTTGTCTTTGAAGTTTTTCCATTTTTTTTTGTATTGAGCTTATTCTTCTTTGAATTTGCTCACGTTTTTTAATATCTTTTTCCTTACTGTATGCTGTCATTTCTTTCTTATGGTCCAACATTAAGTTTCTTATTAGAATGTTGATTTCTTTGTCTGCATTACCTGGCTTTACCTTTAGTTTTGCTAGAAATTCTTCAGCATATTTAAGTGGAAAAGTAATGGTTTGGTTTGGTTTGCCAAGGAATATTAAGTGCAACGCTACCACTGTATCATTTACGCCTCGTTGCCTGACTGTAGAAATTTCTGCTCCGGTAACCCTTCCCTTTATTACAGTAGTTCCGCCAAATAATGCCATTTTACCACCATTGATATTATCTGGGCCTAAGCCACCTTAAAAAATCAGGCAATGGAAGCGTACCATTTGCAATCAAATACATAACCAATAGCCCAATAATAAATGAAGCTACTATCCATGTGCCGGGATGCATTATAAATCCCCTCTTATCATTTAAAAAATTTTTCATTGTTAACCACCTTTTTTTATTTTTTCTTCTTAATCATATATTCCTTAAGCGATTTTATCTCATCAAGCTGCTGAAGAAGTATCCCTTCTTTAATGTCCTCTCCAATTGCAAGAAGAATGATAAATATGACCATAAGCAGCCATAAAAATATAGTCTGAAGGAATCCCCAGCTCAGTTGGCTTCCTTCAACAATATAGACTTTGTTTATCAGCATATAGCCTATAACAAGAAGAAGCATGCCCACTATAAGAAGCATCTTCTCAAAAGAGCTGGTCTTTCTTACTTTTACCATTCTTATCTTACCAGAACTAGCTATTTATATATTTTTCTTTTATTTGGTATGGTCAACTAGATTATTTTAAGAATTCAATTAGAGCGAGCATTGTGGGCGAGCGTTATTAATGCCGAACACAATGGCGAGGCCTAATTTTCTTTTAAATCAGAATTGTTTATTTTCACACTTAATCTTACTTACTGCTTTGCTTATTCGCCCATCAAATTAGAAAAGTATTTAATGAAATTATCAATAATCCCAATAATGCAAAAGATACTTTTAGACACGAATTTCCTGCTGATTCCGGTGCAGTTCAAAGTAGATATTTTCTCTGAAATAGGCAGGATAATAGCGTTTGAATTCAAGCTTCTGGTTCTTGATAAAACTATAGAAGAACTTAAAGCAATTGTTGAAAACCAGAAAGGAAAGCACAAAGAAGCTGCTAAGATTGCCCTGCAGCTGTTGAAAATAAAGAAAGTCAATATAATAAAAACTGAATCCAATAAGGGAACAGATGATGTCATTGTAGATTATGCCAAAAATGAAAGGTGTTTTGTAGCCACGCAAGACAAAGATTTAAAAAGGAGGCTTGTTAACCAAGGCAATAGTGTCATAATTTTAAAGCAGAAGCAGAAATTGGCAGTAATTAATGACAGGGGTTTCAGCTGAAATCCTCCCTTGTGCAGGGAAAGTAAGCCGCTATTTATCGGATTTATTTGCACAAAACTTGAGAAAAAGTTTATAAAAAGCCATATTGCCCATAAAAAAATGTACTACAAAATAGAGCTTAAGGACCATATCAGAATACCTCCAAACCTGTTTGAACTGGATGCAGAGGAAGCTGTAATAAAAAGAATACAGAAGAAATATGAAGGGCATATTTCAAAAGAGCTTGGCATTATAATAGACATAGCCGGAGTAAAGGAAATAGGCGAAGGAGTCATAATACCCGGGGACGGCTCTTCATACTGCGAAACAACATTTGAGGTATTGACTTTTAAGCCTGAAATACAGGAAGTTATCTTAGGAAGGATAAGGGATATAGTTGATTTTGGGGCTTTTATAACTTTGGGGCCTATAGACGGGATGATACATGTCTCTCAAACAATGGATGATTTTGTAAGCTTTAGCAAGGATAAGACACTTGCAGGAAAAGAGAGCAAAAGAAGCCTTAAAGTTAATGATGTCTGCAGGGCAAGAATAATAGCTGTTTCATTTAAAGATCCATTAAATCCAAAGCTCGGCCTTACAATGAGGCAGCAGGGCCTGGGAAGACTGGACTGGATAGAGGAAGACGAGCAAAAAAGCGCTAAAAAAGAAGAAACTAAAAAAGGGCCAAAAAAAGACGCTAAAGGCAAAAGCAAAAAGAAGTAAAAGATAAAATGAAAAAAAAAGTATGCAAAAAATGCAAGATTTTTGTTGATGGAAGCAACTGCCCACTTTGCAAAGGCAATCAATTTTCTACAAACTGGCAAGGTAGATTATATATCATAGACCCAAACAAATCAATGATAGCTGAAAAAATAGGAGCAAAGGCAAAAGGAGAATATGCTATAAAGGTGAAGTGATTTTCTATGGAACTTAAAATAATACAAAAAAAGGAAGAGCCATTGCTGTCCAGGACAAGAGCAGATGCAGAAGTATCATTTGAAAAAGCAACCCCTGCAGAAAAAGAAATCAAAGATTCATTGGTAAAAGCTTTAGGTAAGGATGAAAAACTGATAGTTATTCGGGGAATATATACAGCATATGGGCTAAAAAAGGCAAAAATCATTTCTTATGCTTACGAAAATGAAGATTCATTAAAGAGAATTGAGATAGCCAAAAAAGAAAGCAAGGAAAAAAAGCCTAAGGAAGCAAAAAAGGAAACTAAGCAGGAAGCTAAAAAACCAGAAGCGAAAAAGGAGCCTGAAAAAGAAAAAAAGCCTGAAGTTAAAGAAGAAAAAAAGGAAGCTAAAGAACAAAAGCCGCAAGAAAAAGAGCAGGCAAAAAAATAAATAATATTATTAAATAAAAATGGGGAAGAAAAAAAAGAATCCAAAAAAGCCAATGCAGGTATGGAAACTCTACCAGTCTTCAGGGGATAAGACAGAAAGAAAAAACAAGTTCTGTCCAAAATGCGGAGAAGGCACTTTCCTGGCAAATCACAAAGACAGATTGACTTGCGGCAAATGCTCATATACTGAAATGATTTCTAAGAAGTAATGTTCTAAAGTTTGTGCTTATGTGTAATTTGTCAATTCAGAGGTCTAAAACTTAAATTTATAGATATTCTAAAACTTTTTATCCTTAACAATATCCTGAAATGCAAGAAAATCTTCTGTAGTTATTTTTTTGCCTTTCTTGATCTTCTCCTCTATTTCATGCTCCTTGCTCTTAATAGCCATGCTTTCCCTCAATTTAATTTTTTCTTCTTCTTCCAGCTTGAACTTATTGATTTTTTTTCGTATCTTGCCCATCTCACCGAGCTTTTCCTTGAGCTTGTAGTTTATATCATTAAAACTTTTTTTAAGTTTTGAAAAATTTTTGAATGCCTCTTTTTCCTTAATTCTAGACTCGTCTATGCCTTTTAATCTTGTGATTATGCTCAGATGCAGCTCCTGGCTTTTAGTTGCTAATGCCTGGACTTCATTGTGTGTTTTATCAGTATCTTTTTTAGAACTATTTATCTCCTGGTTTAATTTTTTTATTTTATTTGAAGCATCCAAAATTACAGATGCCTCGCTTAATGATTTTTTTAAAGCTTTAAGCTGCTTGGAAAGTTTTTTTTCGTTTTCAAACGGCATTGCCTCTGTCTCTAATTTCACCTCTATCTTATCTATTTCCCTTTTTAGCTCATTGGGATTATTTATCCTGTATTTTTTCATTAAGCTCTTCTTCTCATCACTCAGATTTTTAAATTCAGAAATATTCTCTTTTGTCTTCTGGCTAAGCTTTGATCTTTCACCCTTGAGCTCCTTGACCTTTTTAGTCAGACCATCTCTTTTAACCCTGTTTTCCTTTACGCTGCTGATTTTTTCCTCTATCTCATCAAACAGCTCTTTTTTCTTCTCAAGCCACGATTCTTTTTCCCTGTCTATAGTATTAAGCTCCCTTCTCAAAGAGTTTATTTCATTCCTCAGCTTATCGAAGCTTGCAAACAGTTCTTTTTTTGTCTGCTTTTGCTCGATATTATTGTCAGAATCCATTTTTTATATTTTTGATAAAATTTATTTGGTTTTTTTGTTAATTAAAGTAATAAGTATAAAAATATTGTTAAAACTAATGAATAATTACATAACAAGGTATAAGAAGACTGTAAACTGATTAAGAAAGTTTCCAAAAAAAATAAAATAATGGAAAAAAGCTTTATCCAAATAAGCTTCCTAATCCTGCAGCTGCCTGCTCTTCGCTTTTCTTCTCTTCTGCTGCCTTTTTCTTTGGGTCTTCTGTTTTCTTTGCTTCTCCGCCTTCAGCTCCTGCGGCTGGTGCAGCTCCTGCGGCTGGTGCAGCAGCTACTGGCACTGCAGCCTTCTCGATTGCTTCATCTATGTTAACTCCGTCCAAAGCGGCGACTAAAGCCTTAACTCTTGCCTCATCTGCCTTAACACTTGCAGCTTCAAGCACTTTTTTTACGCTTGCCTCGTCAACTTTCTGCCCGGCTTTACTAAGCAGCATCGCGGCGTAGATGTATATCATATTTCATCCCTCCATATATTTTATATCTTCTTTTTTTTCCTCAATGTGCCTTTTTCCAAAAGCTCTTTTGTAAGATTCTCTACATCTTCCATATCTTTCTCTTCCTTTTGTTTTTTCAGATCATGAGTGCTTGGAACTTCTTCTTTAGCCTCTTTTTTCTCTTCTGGCTTTTCTTCTTTAACTTCTTCCTTAGCTTTCTCTTCTTTAGCTTCTTCCTTTTTTACATCTTCAATTATGTCTGCTGCAGTCTCTTCTTCTCCCTTGGCAAATTTTTTAGTTTTCTCCACCATCTCCCTGACTTTTTTATCAATATCATCTTCCGGCTTTATTTCCTTGATCTCTATCTTTTCTTCCTTTTTCTCTTCTTTTTTAGGCTCTTCCTGTTTTGCTTCTGGTTCTGGTTTTTTTGGCTCTTCTTTAGGCTTTTCTTCTTTTTCCTGTTCTTTTGGTTTTTCTTTTTCAGCTGGTTTTGCTTCTTCTTTAACCTGAGGTTTTTCTTCTGCTTTTTTCTCTTCTTTTTTAGCTGGCTCTTCTTTAACCTCTGGCTTTGCTTCGGTCTTTGGCTCTTCTTTTTTTACCTCTGCTGGCTTTTCTTCCTTAACTTTTTCTTTGTTTTCCTGTTTTTCCTCTTTTGGCTTTTCCTGAGCTTCGATATTGGCAGCATTCTTCAGGCCAAGCATCTCTCCCTCTGCCCTGCCAAGCAAATCTCCAATAATTCCATCATCAATTATTTCCTGGCTTAACCCAAGAGCCTTTGCATCATTAAACGCTTTTGCTATTAATGGTTTGATACTGTCCTTTGTAGTATAAGCAATATTGAACGCAAGGTTGAATGCCTGTGAAGCTGCTCTATTTAAATTATCTAAATATTCTTTCTCATCTATCTCCAAAATATCTTTTGAGTAGACAATTCCTGATTCATAAGCAGCAACTAATCCTAATCCGACTTCCATCGGCTTAATATCCAGCCTTGTAAGGATTTCAGCGACTTTTGGCTTTATCTTCTCTCCTTTTTTGGCAACAACACTGTCTTCCTTGATAGCAACCTTTCCATTTTCAACCCCTACCTTTAGTCCAACACTAGAAAGCTCGCTTATGACCGGGCCCGGAGCAAATGGCGTAGGGCCTTTGTTGATTGTTATATCATTCGGAGCGGTCTGCCCTGATCTTGCCGGAGCTGCTGTCTTGCTTTTCTGCAATATTTTACTTAACTTAAACGGGCTGTCATTTGTAAATATAAGCGCAGGCATTCCCCCTAAGGATTCTTCAAGTTGCTCTATTCCCTTTTTCTCGCTTTTTATCTTTTCAATGGCAATCTTCATGAGCCTTTTCTTTGTCATGAACATATCCACTTTTCCCCTTAACTCAGCCCTCATCACTTGTAATTGGGATGCCGGAAGATTTTCCATATTTACAACTCCAACCATAGCATACTGCTTTATCATCTTTAGCATATCTGCCACAATCTTCTTTTTGTATTCTGCTGCTTTTGCCATTTTTATTTGATTATGATATTTTTATTCGGCTTTAGTTTTTGGATCTTCTTTTTTTTCAGTTGGTTTTTTTTCTGTTTTCTTTTCAGATTTTGGCTTTTCTTCCTTTGTTGGTTTTGCTTCCTTTTTAGCTGCTTCTTCCTGTTTTCCTTCCTTGACTTCTTGTTTCTCTTCAGGCTTTTTGACATCTTCTTTTGGCTTTACTTCGCCCTTACTCTTATCTTGCTTTTCTCCGCCAATAACAAATGCAGGCCCCATTGTAAGCTTCAGCATAGCGCTCTTTACATTCTGCTTCTCATTCGGAAGCTTATGGATTATAGTATTGTAGACAGTAATAATATTATCAACAACCTCATCATCACTCATCTCTTCTTTTCCTACCCTGCACTTGACAGTTGGCTCATTTTTTGTTGCCAGGCTTACTGTCTTCTTTAGTTTTTCAATTAGAGGCTTTACATTAGCATTCGGAGGCAATATACATCCGATCTTGGGGTTTGGCATTTTTCCTTTGGGCCCTAAAAACCTTCCAAATACAGTAGCTATCTTTGGCATTATATTAGCCTGAGCAATAAAGAAATCGTGCTTTCCTGCCAGTTTTTTTATCTCTTTCTTGTCTTTAAATTTAGCAAATTGGTCCAGAAGTATAACTTCATCGCAGGTTTCTTTTGCCCTGCTTTCCAGCTCCGGGCCGATAAGAGCGCACACAGAAATCTTCCTGCCGGTATTATAATGTAGCATAGCAAACATATTTATCTGGTGCTCTGCCTTCTTTAGATCTAATCCTTTAAGGTTTAGAATTAAGTCTATGCTCTGCTTAAAATTTCTTTTTGGAGAATTCTCTTTCAGATCCTTTAATGTATTTGCTATTACCTTTTTATCCATCTTCCCTCCTACATTAAGTAGTGATTAACGGGTTAATTATGGAAAATTGTTTTTATTTATAAAGTTAATTATTTTTTACAGTATAAATTCCCATTAGTTAAATCATTGCGTTATTATTCAGTTTATTTTTATTATATTATAAAAAATATTATTCGGGACTGATTTTGCTTAATTCTTTTCCTAAAGAGCAACAAATTTACCCGAACCCACATTGGTTCGCTATTTATTCCGCTGAGTTGCTTGATGGTTTTTTTACAGAAAAAGAATAAAACCATGTCAAGAACCACTCATAATTTTTAGTGGAATTCCGTTGTTTAAAAACAATAATTCTAAACTGTTTTTACATAATGTTTTATGACTATTTTTTTAATACATATTTAATACATATTTAATACTATTTTAGTACTGATTTAATCCTTTATTAATTATAGAAGCATACGAAAATTTGCCATTTTCACTATAACAATAGAAAGATTTATATATTAGTATGCCAATAAGTAGAATTTCAAGTCCATATTTAGTCCATATTTAGTCCATATTTAAGGAAGTCAAAAAATGCCGGAAATAAGATTTACTGTAACAAAAAAGCTGAACGAGCTAATTTTGAGTCTTTCTGAGGGCTTAGGTGTTGATAAATCTGATTATGTTAAGAGTTTGATTCTTCATGATCTGAAAAATAAAGCTGAGAAAAATGAGAAAAAAGAATAATGCTATTGGAATCAGTAAAAGTGCATTAAATAGTTTTGCTGCTGCAATACTGCTGATTCTTTTCTCTGGATTGGTTTTTGCTATTCCGGACGGCTTAACTTTGCAGGGAAAGCTTACTAATAATGCTGGGACTGTGCAGACAGGAGACTTTAACTTTAGCTTTAGGATCTATGACTCTTATACTAGTGGAAATATCTTATGGAAAAACATAAACAATACAATCACAACAGATGCAAATGGAATTTATGATGTCATCCTGAATAATTTAAGCGGCCTAAACTTTTCCGAGCAGTATTACCTTGGCATTACTGTTGGCTATGACAATGAGAGTGAGCCAAGAATCAATTTAACTTCCTCTCCTTACAGTTTCAGGGCTAACATATCAGATGATCTAAATAAAAATAACAGGTATACTATAACAGGCTTGAATATAACCCAAGGATTGAATGTCACAGGTGGATTAAGGGTTTCTGAGCTTGCTAGCTGCGATACAATAGACACTGATTCTG
>Ga0187827_10000478_pt1 | contig 63117 bp, 61 predicted proteins | sample ETNtaG_39_FD_167969 | JGI IMG/M metagenome (GOLD analysis project Ga0187827, IMG submission 167969) | Marine microbial and viral communities from oxygen minimum zone, Eastern Pacific Ocean - ETNP2014_SV_150_PacBio MetaG (Illumina Assembly) | ecosystem: Environmental > Aquatic > Marine > Hypoxic... | reverse complement strand
AACTGAAGGAGGATTTTCAGTCTTTTTTTGGAAATTACAGAACTTGGGGATGGACCATCATCCGGTGAGTTCGAACCTGACTAGAAGGTCATTTCAAGCTCTAGCAATAAATAGAAGATTATATTATGAAAAATCCTGGAACTTTTCCTAAGGACTATTTCTGCAGCAGGCAGATGAATTTTCAATGAAGATAACAGGAAAGATGAACCGGGGCTGGCACCCCGGTTTTATCAATTAGTTGGAAGGCTTTGCATAAGTTGCAGCGGTTGAACTCTCAAACTCATAGGCAACACAGGGTTCATCTCCAAGCACCCAGCCATCATGTCCAGGTTCGAAGATATAAGCTTCTCCAGGACCTACTTCAATTTCACTGCCATCATCATGAACCACCTTCATTCGACCAGAATGAAGAACACCAACATGACGTGCTTGACAACTTTCTGTTCCAACAATCGGTTTAATGCATTCAGACCATTTCCATCCAGGCTGTATTGTCATTCTTGCTGCAGTTACTTCTCCCAATTTTACCACTTCTACAACCGCTTTATCGGGTTTACGTGTATCATCCGGGGAAGCAAAGTCTTTCTTCTGAAGTGAAGGCATATTTTCCTTTCAAAATGCAATTTTGAGACGTACCAGTGTATTTATAGGACTTTCATTTTATTTTGTCCAGTAGGCCAATTAAAAATCACTCATGGCAGGGCGTCGATGCATGAAGGAAATGTGGATTCCTTAACCCAAAACTTGGGTTGGATATTAAATCATCAAAAAGGCCGTAACTTTCCCCTCTAAAAAACATCAAATGTTCTCCTAATGCCGGTATGCTATCTAGCATCATGCGGAATTTCATAACAGCAGATCTGTCAAGCAATGGGCTTTTCAGAAACATGTTATGATGAAACCAATCAGCAAAATCCTGAATTTACGGGAGGTAACAACAGAGGACATGCCAAAGAAATTACTGAGATCTCAAATGTGATCCACGTAGAGGCAATTGCAGGATCCAAAGGAGTAGACTGAGTGCGTTGGAACAGAAATTCATGGGAATTTGACTGATGATACCGTAGATTTCATTACTGGGACGTGGGGATCTGTAAAAACTTCCTATAAAATATTTCAAAACGACTATTTTTATCAAAATAAAGGACATTATGCTTTGGCACCTTGAACATAGGCACACAGGCGCAACCTGTTTTTCTAAAGATGAAGAGAAGAAAGCACTTTGGGATGAAGCGATGGATGCTGCAAAGGAAAACGGCGTAACGGTTCACCATTTTCTCCTAAACCCTTCGGCCCACAGATTTTTCTTCGTGGTTGAGGCACCGGATTATGAATCTCTGGAAGAGACCTTTGGGCGTTGTAAAACATTGGGTGAAATGGAAATGACACCTGTTAGTGCATGGGCAAAAAGTTAAAAAATGATTTCTGACTATGCCCATGATCTGATCAACTCAATAGCTTTTTGGTATTGTGTCACAGCGTTATTTGCCTATCTGTTGGGCACAGTTGCCAACCGGTTTTTTTTGAAGCAGCCTGGATGACTTCAATCGGATTCTATCCGGATCGTTCGCCTTCCAAGGGATGGTGATTCTCATCGAAGCATCTCTGCCATGGCACCCCGGATCCAACCCTTTCCCAGGCATCCTCTTCCAAACAAAAGATGGGTGATTTTTTGCCTTGGAAGATCAAAACAAAATAGTAAGGTAAGTTTTTTTTATCAGATGAGTATTGAACATGCTGACTCAAATACAGCAGGACCATTTTCGTGAGAAGGGCTATGTGATTCTCCGAAACATGGTTCCTCATGAAATCAGGGAACGTTTGCTCGTTGAACTCAACAAGTGGGTTGAAGAAAGCCGTTCCTATGATAAAAATTACTGTTTTGACACATTGGATGGCAAAGCCCGTTTTGACCTGGAACAAGGGCATAATGCTTCAACACCCCGGTTACGCAGGGTGGCGAATCCATGTGATATTTCAGAGGTTTACCAGGAGGTTTTGTTTAAGGGCATCCTACCTGAAGCCGTTGCAGACCTGATTGGTCCCGATGTCAAGTTTCATCACTGCAAATTGAATAACAAGTTCCCTGGAATGGGAACACGGGTGGAGTATCATGCCGACCACCCTTATGATCCTCATACCAATGATGATGGCATCACTTTGCTGCTCATGCTCGATGATATGGATGAAGGCAATGGCTGCTTGCGTATTGTTCCCGGTTCACAGAAAGAAAGGTATACTCACTTCAGAGATGGAAATTTTATTGGGTCTACAGAACCGGAACTGTTTGAAACATTTGATCAACATTCCAACAGCATCATCGGCAAGGCAGGGGATGTCTGCCTGATGGATATCTGGGCTCTGCATGGAGGAGGCCCGAATACTTCCCAGGACAGGCCCCGCAGGCTGTTGATTGCAGATTATCGGGCTGCAGACGCTTTTGCCCTGATGTCTCCGGCAGTCCCTTCAAAATTCTACTGCAAGATCGTCGCAGGAAAACCAACTCATATTGCACGCCTGCGCGAAGGAACCATGGAAATCCTCGAACCCTACAAGGATGATTCTTTTTTTGGCCTGCAGGGACAAAAAGCTGCAGGAGAATACTGAATAAGTGACCTGATCCGTCAATCCCTTCTGGCGGATTCGGGCGAAAATCCAATATTTTTTTCATTCCTTGCACCTTATTCTTTTTCTCAAGTTAGCAATTCATGGAACGCATACTTGACATTGCACAAATCGGAGCCCCTGTTCTCCGCCTACCAACAGAAAGAGTCAGCAAGGAAGATTTGCTCAGTGAACCCATCCAGGATTTTATTGATGATCTCATCCAAACGATGAGGGCCGCCAAGGGAGCAGGACTCGCTGCCAATCAAGTTCACCAGTCCCTTCGAATCTGTGCCATTGAAGTCAACCATAATCCACGTTATCCCTACCGGCCCAACATCCCCTTGACGGTCTTGGTCAACCCTGATCTGAGTCCTGCAAGTGAGCTTATGTTTGAGAACTATGAAGGTTGTCTCAGCGTTCCTAACCTTAGGGGCAAAGTGAATCGGTACTGTGAAATCCAGGTAAATGCAATGGATCGGTTTGGGAATTCGATTTCAACCATCGTGAAGGGAATGACCGCGGCAACCTACCAGCATGAAGTTGATCATCTGGAAGGCAAATTGTTTGTCGATCGGGTCGAGGATCCGAAAAGTTTTGTGACCTGGGACAACTTCGAACGTTATCACCAGCAGGAGGTTGCCATTAAGGTTCAAGAACTCGTCGAAAGATTCGGAAGTTGAGTTGTTCTATCTCCAGCAGAAGCATTTCCCGATCCAGGGTCTTTTAATCGTTCCTCAACCCTGACACTTCCTGTCGGTTTTGGAATCCGAACTCTTGAATGGAATTAAATCTTCTCCTTTGGCAGTGAGAGGATTTTAGGCAAATCCTTCACACTTGGTATGACCCTGTGATTTGGACAGGCTTCCAGTTGTTTCAAACTGTGAGCACCACTGAGCACTCCAATCGCGAATCCTACCTGCGCTTTTTCAGCCGCTTTCATGTCAGCCTGAGTGTCTCCGACTGCGGCAACCCTCGAGGAGTCCTGGCAGTTTAAGCGCTTCATCGATTCAAAGATCAAATCCGGAGCCGGCCTCCCCTCAGGAACTTCATCTCCACAGACCACTGTATCGGCAATTTGACTCCAACCGATCCTTTCCAGAAGCATCAGTGTGAAGTTCCGTTCAAAACCAGTGTTCAGAGCAAAAAGAATCTTTTTTTCTTTCAACCATTGGAAGGTTTCTTCAGAGCCTGGAATAACACGTACTTCTTCTTTGGCGAACATTGCCTCGAGCAATTTCAAAAAACCCTGATGGAGCGTGTCCGTCATTTTGGACGAGGAAGGTCCAAGGTGTTTGACAAGCAACATTTCAATGGCCTTTGTTTTGGAAAGCCCACGGATACCAAGAACCTCACTATCGGTGAGCCTGATCCCGTGTTCCTGGAAAATGCCCTGAAAAGCCTTGGGGATCAGATCTCCAATTTGAAGTGTGGTTCCTGCCAGATCAAATACGATCAGATCCAGATGTTCAAAGAGAGGTATTTCTTCCTTCATGGTTCAATAATGCAGGCTCATCTTTCACACTGAAAGGGGGTGTTTTGTATTTCAATGGTATCAATCCTTTCGATTTGCCTATTCCCGGGATGTTGTAATGATTCTCCAACCATTGAGATTAAAGATCTTTCAAACATTGTAATGGCTGCTCAAGATCCATTCTGATTGTTGAGATGCTGTTATTATTCCATGGTTCGTTTATTCCTGTAACTTGAAATCCATGATGGACTCACACTTCATTCAAATTTTTCGATGATGAAATTTCTTCACATCACTGACACCCATCTGGTTGAGCCGGGGAAGATGCTTAAGGGGCTTGATCCTCAAAACCGATTCAACGCATGTGTCAATGATATCATCCTTCACCATAGTGATGCAGAATGCTGTGTGATCACCGGCGACCTTGCCGACCAAGGCGAGCCTTCTGCGTATGAGTTTCTTGCCCAGGAATTGGAACACTTCGACCTCCCCTGTCATGTTTTGATGGGCAACCATGATCATCGACAAAGTGTTTTATCTTTCTTTTCCAAAACTGGTGTAGATGAAAATGGTTTTGTTCAATATGAAATAAAAACATCCGCGGGTATTTTTTTAATCCTTGATACCGTTCAATCAGGAATGGACGGTGGGGTTTACTGCGAATTACGTCAAAAATGGTTGAAGAAGAAGTTTCAGGAACATTCGGACAGTCCCATTTTTCTATTCATGCATCATCCACCATTTGATCTTCATCTCCCCAGCATTGACCGAATCGGCTTTGCAGACAAGGAACCCTTCACTGACATGATCAAGAATTCCAACCCATCCATCCGGCACATTTTTTTTGGCCATGCTCATCGACCCTTGAGTGGCCATTGGATGGGCATTTCATTTTCATCCTTGCGCGGCACCAACCACCAAGTCCGTCTTGATTTCAAGAGTGAACAGATCGGGTTTGTGGATGAACCTCCTGAATACTCTGTGGTTTTTATTTCGGAGGATCGCCTTGTCGTCCACTCTCATTCCTACCCATTGACGGGAAAAGAGTAACCCCTCTTTACCCGCTACCTCTTTCGTTCAAGAATGCCTCTTTCCGCTTCGATATTGGCCATGCTCTGTTTGCTGGCTGCGGGATCTTTGGATTTGGTTTTGAAACTCTATACTTCCAAACCACGTTCGCAGGGTATGCTGTTTTTAGGGATAGGCCTGATATGGGCTATGCTGCAGTGGTTCAATATGGAAATTACCGGCGATTCATTCAGTTTCGCTCCCCCGACCCTTCTCTACGGTATTAGTGCAGCGGTTTTTGTCACCCTCTCCAACATCCTTTTACTGGAGTGTATGGCTCACCTGCCCATCAGTTTGGCCTCAACCATCTATCGGTTGAATACCATCCCCCTGGTGGTATTGGCATTTTTCTTTTTAGATGAACAAATTACTTGGATTCGTTTGCTTGGAATTGGATTCGGCCTATTGACGGTGTTCATACTTTATCGGCCTAAAGAAGATGGGAATGAATTATCCCCAACAAATTCAAAATATGTTGGTTTGATAGTCTTGGCCTGTATCTTAAGGGCATTTTATGGCCTGTTTACGAAAACAGGCATGAGTTATGGTGCTGATGTGAATACAATGATTTTTATGGGCGCTTTAGGATGGTGTGGTGGAGGCTTGTTATTGGCTTTTTTCCGGGAGAAACGGATTCTGATGACTCTTGAGAAATTGAGATTTATAGGCATCGGAGGACTACTCGTCTATGCTGTGGTCTGGTTGCTGACCAACGCCTTAATGCTTGGTGATGCGAGCTTTATCCTGCCTTTGACCAATATGGGTTTTGTTGCAGCATTTTTGTTTTCCATCCTGCTTCGTCTAGAATCTCTCAATTTACGGAAAATAGTTGCAATCGTTTCCGCAGCAATTGCAATTGTGTTGCTGACATCCTCTGCATGATGTTTTCTGTCAGGAAGAATAGTGACTCCCTATTCAATTCAGACAAGCCTGTTGGATCAAAAAAAGAAGTTAGTGGATCCATCCTTCACAAAAACGAATGTTTAATACACCGGATAAATGGAAGTCAGAAAATAGCCTGGCTTATTTACTCTTGCTAACGACCACCCTCTGCTGGGGCTGTAATGCCGTATTTGCAAGACTTGCTGTGGGTGAGGTCTCTCCGATGCTACTGGTGAGCATTCGCTGGATGGCCACGATGTTGTTGCTGATTCTGTTTTTTGGAAAAAACCTCTTCAAGGAATTCAAGACGATCTACGCCCACTGGCGTTATCTCTTTTTAATGGGAACCGTAGGTTTTTCAGGATTTACCACTTTGTTTTACCTGGGCGCTTATTCCACCACCGCCGTCAACATCGGGATCATTCAGGGAGCAATGCCGGCACTGGTGCTTTTGGGAAGTTATCTGTTTTTCAAGACCCCGGTTACTTTCACCCAAATTACCGGTGTCAGTGTTACCATCCTTGGAGTCATCATCGTCAGCAGTGGCGGGGATTTATCAAGGTTAACAGAACTCATCTTCAACCGTGGGGATCTGCTGTTGCTGGTTGCAGTGGTTTTATACGCTGCCTACACTTTGGGGTTGCGCAAGAGACCAAATTTGTCCTCGATAGGGCTTTTTATATCTCTGTCGATCGCGGCCTTTGTCTCTTCTCTTCCAATGGCGTTCCTCGAAGCCTCCTGGAATCAGTTGAGCTGGCCCACGACTCGTGGGTGGATCATCATAGTGCTGATTGTATTGTTACCTTCTTTTTTGTCTCAGATTTGTTTCATCAAAAGCGTGGAGTTGATTGGGCCCGGAAGGGCTGGAGTCTTCGTGAACCTGGTTCCGATTTTTTCATCGATATTTGCTGTTTCCTACCTCGGAGAATCTTTTGAATCCTATCATGGCCTGGCCCTTCTTTTGGTATTCACCGGCATCTTTGTTTTTGAAAGATTCAAACCGCTTTGAATCCCAACGTCTAAAGTTAATTCCTTACCGATTCGGGATGGTTTAACTGAAATAGGATGATTTTGGACTCAACTGAAATCAGGAAGCCCAATCAGATATGATCGGATTCAATTGCTGAGGAGACGAGATCAGATATTCGGCATGGGCTGACTGAAGTTCATCCTTTGATCCATAACCCCATAACACGCCCAGCGTTGTTATGCCATTTGCTGATGCAGCCAGCATATCATGTTTTCGGTCTCCTACCATAATTGCATCGGAGGCATCGATGTCTGAGGACTTGAGGGCATATCTGAGGAGTTCCGATTTATCCGAACGAGTGCCATTCAGTTCAGCTCCATATTCCGTTTTCAGAAATGGGGTCAAACCAAAATGTGCTGTGATTTTGACTGCATATGCATGGGGTTTTGCCGTTGCCAAATACAGGGAATGCTTTGCTGCGACAAGAGATTCGAGTGCTTCGGGAATTCCATCATAAACCCTGTTTTCGAAGAGGCCTACATCTGTGTACCGTTCTCGGTAATAGCCTATTGCATGGTCCAGGTCCTCTTCAGCAAGTCCCAACTGGCGGAAACTTTCCCAAAGTGATGGTCCTATCGTCCAATCAAGATCCTCATCTTCTGAGAGGGGTTGTTCCATTTTTTCCATGGCATAACGGATGGAACGGGTGATGCCAGGTTGAGGATCGGTGAGAGTACCATCCAAATCTAAAAAGATTGCTGCCATGGTTAATAGTATTCTTTTTGATCCAATTTAAAATTAAAACTAATAGTCTGTTCTTCTGTAGTGAGTCCGATATTTTTTAACCGCCGTCCTCAATCAGAACGCATTCTTCTGCAGGATACTTCGGTTAAGCAGCAAGGTGGGAGGAGGTTCCTTCAATTGATCCGTGAGAACCATGAATTTCAACCATTTGTTTCATGGATGGATCAAAGCCCAGGTGACGAACGACTTTGATTGCGGAACGAACAGCAGATTCCAGGAGGGGGACACCCGGGGCAGCATAAGAACCACAGAAAAAAACATTCCGGGAAGGAAGTTTATGCAAGAGATCCAATTCCCTGAGCAGATTCTGACTGTCCTGATTGATAACCGCTCGTTCCATTGTAACCGCAGCGATGACCTTTTCCGATTCGGGTTCAAATAGAGGATCCCAGGTCTGGAAAACCGGTTGATGATGAGAAATGGTCGGCTCTATCGGATTGACCCAAACACTGAACATGGACTGTCTGAACTCTTTATCCATCTGATAATGAAGAGGAGACCAATCCTGTTTTCTTTCGGGCATGAAACGGACATCACGATGCGCCCACAAGGTTCCGGAATCATAGGGGAACGAATTCAGGAGTTGGCTCTCACGGGCATACTGTTCCGGAAGGAAATCCAGTTGATTGGCCTGAACAGCACAGATCACATAATCAAAAGGGCCGAAACCCGCATTTTTTGAATGCAGAAAGATTCCTGAGGATTTTTCCACCAGCTTATCCACCCGAATCCCATTTTGCCAGTTGAGTCCTTCACCAAGTTTCTCTGCAAGTGCTTTGGTACCTCCTTGAAGTCTCAGAAGTCTAGCCCCGAACACAATTGTTTGAAGCAAGTCGAGAATTTGCTGAGCAGGCCACTGGTCGAGGGTTTTTTCGTCACAGGTACAGATGGTGGTTAAAATGGGATAGAGCAGCCCTTTCCAGAAAAGAGGATCCGTACGGTGCTGATCTGCAAATTCCTTGAGGGTTAGACCCGAATCCTGAACCTCCGGAACTGACCTGGAAAGTCGAATGAAGCCCAAAAGCATGCGGTAGGTTTCCGGGCGAAGCAGATAATTCAACGGAGCCCAGGGAATCATCTTCGAGCCAAACTGGAGTTTGCTACTTCGGAACCATGTCTCGGCATTCAGCCAACTACAGGCAACCGTTGTGTCCACTTCGAAGGTTTGCACCCCTACCTTTTCACACAGTTCAAGCACTGTGGGCCATGCATGAGGGCTCATGACTCTCAAGGGCAAGTCGACATAGCCTGACTCACCTCCCTCGTCATTCAAGAACTGGGTATGCGAGTCCATGCCCCGATTTGCGAGAGCTTCAAGGATGGTGACTTCCGCACCTCCCTCTCTGCACATCCACCCCGCTGCAAGACCAGCCATGCCGCTGCCAATGACCGCAATTCTATTCTTCATCAATGCATCTCCTTTTATCCTTAAATAATAATCTATCTTGTTTAAATGACCATTCAAAATTGAAGGAGAGTTATTGTTTTGATTTGTTGAAAGGGAATTTTCTTAAAGGTCATATCTTTTTACAGATTAATGATGTCAGTGGATCTATAAAGCACATGATGAACTTTCTCGAAGACATTTCATCATGAGTTTATTTTTCATGCGTTTGCTGTAGTATTTCAGGAAATCATGTAGGGGAAGGTTCTCCGATTCTGGATTACAAACAATAATGATGAAAGGAAAAAAAGATGACTCTTGAAACTAAAAGTGTCTCTTTCATGGCGGATGGGAAGGAACTGTTGGGACACCTCGCCTGGGATACAGAAATTGAAGGGGAAAGACCTGGAGTACTGGTCTTTCCAGAATGGTGGGGCCTGAACGACTACATCAAAAAACGTACTGAGCAGGTAGCTTCACTGGGATACTTCGCGATGGGGGTGGACATGTATGGTAACGGGAAAACGGCAGACCATCCTGAAGAAGCCGGAAGCCTCATGAACGGGGTCCTCGGGGACCTGGACCTTTTGAAATCCCGGGTGGAAGCGGCTTATCAAGCCCTCAGGAATGAGGAACTTGCGGATTCAAATCGGATGGGAGCGATCGGTTACTGTTTCGGGGGAGCACTGGTATTGAACATGGCCCGCTTTGGGATGGATCTTCAGGGAGTCGTCAGTTTTCATGGTGCGCTGGATTCGATGCAAAAGCCCGGACCGGGAGAGGTGAAGGCGAAAATCCTCGTTTGTCACGGCGCTGCCGATCAGTTCATCCCTGACGAGGCCATCGTCAATTTTAAGAAGGAAATGGAGGAAGCGTCAGCAGATTTTGAATTCGTTGACTACCAGGGGGCACTGCACGGTTTCACCAATCCTGCCGCAGATGAACGTGGCAAAGCCTTCAACCTGCCCCTGGCTTATGATGAAAAGGCAGACCTTCAGTCATGGCAGGCAATGGAATCACATTTTGAAAAGGTGTTTTAAAACAAAATTCCAACCGACGGTTCCGGGTGGAGCATCCACCCGGATTGAATCGGTCAACTCAGGAGGCTGCACTCCTTTTGACGCCCACCGCAGTTTTGTAAAGGATGCTGAGGATGAGAAAACCAAACGCCCAGATTCCCAAGGTGATGGTCAATTCAAGATAACTCGGCACATACTCCACCACGTCTTCCATCGGACTGGGCACGAATCCTCCTAATACCAGTCCCACCCCCTTGTCGATCCAGAGCGAGACAAATAGGCCTGCACAGGCGGCACCCAGCCAAGCTTTGGACTGTCTCAGCCCTGGAAAAAGCAATACCAGCAGCGAAAGCAAGCCAATGATGAAAGAAAACCAGAGAAAGGGAACGAGATTGCTTTTCCCATCCAAACCGAAAAACAGGTACTCCAAGCTATGCATGTGGGAAGGAATATTACTGTAAAAGGCGGTGAAGAATTCCATTCCAATCAGGAAAAAATTGATCACCGCCGCATAGGTGACGATCACAGCCAGCTTACCAATCGCCTTCTCACCAATGTCATAGCCTGCGGTTCGACGCAGCAATAGAGCCAGCAAGATCAGCAAGGCCGGTCCCGCAGTGAAGGCAGAGGCCAGGAACCTCGGCGCCATTACTGCCGTCAGCCAGAGATGACGGCCCGGCAGGCCCGCATAAAGAAAGGCCGTGACGGTGTGGATGCTGACCGCCCAGGGAATGGAGAGGTAGACTAACGGTTTAAGCCAACGCGGTGATGCCACCCCCTTTGATTCTGCGGTCAGCACCACCCATCCGCAAATAATGTTGATGACGAGATAGCCGCTCAGAGAAATTACATCCCAGAACATCACCGATCTCGGGCTGGGATGAAGCAGTATGTTGAGAACCCGTTCGGGTTTGCCCATGTCTGCCATCACAAACAACAGGCACATCAACACTGCGGCCACGGCAAGAAACTCTCCCAACAGGACCACCTTGCCGAACTCCTTGTAGTCATGGAGGTAGTAGGGCAACACCACCATCACCGCGGAAGCGGCGACGCCGACCAAGAAGGTGAATTGGGCGATGTAGATACCCCAACTGACATCACGGCTCATGCCCGTAACCGTCAGACCTTCGCTGACCTGCATCGAATAGGCGAACACCCCGATCAGCACCAGCAGCAGGAGCAGGGTGATCAGGCCCCAATATTGTCGATTTCCTTTTAATGCGTGTTCAAGCATGGCTTCCTCAAGTGATGTAGAAGACCGAAGGTCGTGTGCCCAGTTCGGGTTTGCGTTGAATCGTGGTCTCTGACGCAAGCAGTTTTCGGATGGAGGATTCCGGGTCATTCAGATTGCCGAAGGTCAGAGCCTTTTCCGGGCAGATCTCAACGCAGTGGGGCAATTGCTGTTTCTCGACCCTTTCGACGCAGAAATTGCATTTTTCCACCACCCCGCGTTCCCGGGTCGGGTAGGAGGGATCAATGCTGCCGATCGCCGGACGCGGGTCACGCCAGTTGAAACTGCGGGAACCATAGGGACATCCTGCCATACAGAAACGACAACCAATGCAGCGATGAAAATCCATCTGCACGATTCCGTCCGGACGCGAAAACGTCGCCCCGGTCGGACAGACCCTGGTACAGGGTGGGTCCGCGCACTGATTGCAGAGGGTGAGAAACGGTTTTTCCTTCCTATCACGGGAAGCGAACTGCATGCTCTTGCTGGGAAAAACCTTCTTTTGGAGAGATTTCCAGATCCACTTGACCTCATCCTTTGGATCATCGAAATCCGGCACATTATGGGCGCTGTGGCAGGCCTCAATGCAATCTGTACAGTCATCTGGACATTTGCGCATATCGATCACCATCCCCCAGCGGACCGTCCCCTGAGGAGCTTCTGTTTCCAGGGATGCGGAGGCCTGTTCTTTGATGGTTGTCGTCAATCCAGCTAGCACTCCGGCTCCAGCGAGTGCTCCCAGTCCAGACTTTTTCAGAAAGTCCCTTCGTCTTTCAGCATTCATTGGACCTCCATCGACGTGATGTGGCATTCCCAGCAATAGGTCTGGACATTCATCGTCGCGTGACATTGTTCACAGAATTCCTGGCGGTTTTCATGGCAGTTCATGCAGGTGTGGCTCAAGCTTTTTTCAAATTTGCGTCCGTTGCTCGAGACATGAACCCTGTCCCCGTGACGCACGACATCATCCCTCCATTCATCGAGCAGTTGCATATGATTCGCCCTCATGTAGGCGGTTGATTCGACACATTGAGCACCTGTCGTCGTGATGGACAAAGCCGGGGGACGAAGTTCCGGATCATCATCCCTGAGCCAGAAAGGAAGCGATACCATCACCAGGAACACAGCCAGTCCAGCAAAAATCAAAACCCTTTCATTCATCTTCCTCCTCGATTTCGAGCATCTCGTCTTCGCGTAAATCCTCCGCCCGTTCCTCCTCTCCTTCCATCACCAAGGCATTGCCTACCAGTTCATGGAGCCCGTAGACCGAAACTTCGGGGACCCAGTATTTCATCAACGGAGGCAGAGTGGCGCGGTCGATGGCACAAATACATACCAGCGCATTCACATCATGGTTTTCCTGCACATGTCTCACCGCATTTGCCCTTGGAAAGCCTCCCCGCATCCTGGCATCCATGAACTCGTCGGTGTTCAATCCACTGCCTCCGCCGCAGCAGAACGTCTGTTCACGAATGGTGTTTTCAGGCATTTCATGAAAGTTGTTGCAGACATTGCGCAGCACATAGCGCGGTTCCTCCAGCAGTCCCATGGCGCGTGCAGGATTACAGGAATCATGATAGGTTGCGATGATATGATCGTTGCGCCTGGGATCCAGTTTGAGCTTGCCCTGATGAATCAGGTCCGCGGTGAATTCGGCGATATGCACCATCTTCGTCGATGCCGCGTTGCGGAATGGGGTGCCGGTGATCGGAGAAACCGGTTTCTCGAGGAAATCAGCAGGGCCGTTCATCGTGTCCATGTATTGATGGACCACACGCCACATATGACCGCATTCCCCCCCAAGAATCCACTTCACGCCAAGACGCTCGGCTTCGTGATACATCTTGCCGTTGAGTTTTTTCATCATCTCGTGGGAGGTGAAGAGGCCGAAATTCCCGCCTTCGGACGCATAAGTGCTGATCGTGTAATCGAGTCCGATGTGATGAAAAAGCAGCATGTACCCCATCATCGTGTAAACTCCAGGATCGGCAAAGAGGTCCCCGGAAGGGGTGATGAACAGGATTTCCGCTCCCTTTCGGTTGAAGGTCGGTTCAACCTCGATTCCTGTCAGGTCCTCGATGTCTTCCACCAGGGATTCCACCACCTGCTTGAAGGTATGGGGTTCAATTCCAAGATGATTGCCTGTCCGGTTGCAATTTGAGGCAGGTTCTAGGATCCAGTTGATATTGAGCCCCAGCAGGTGCAGCAGTTCCCGCCCGAACATGGTGATCTCGGCGGTATCGATGCCAAAGGGACAATAAACCGAGCATCTCCGGCATTCGGAACACTGGTAGAAGTAAAGGAACCACTCCTTGAGCACCTGTGGAGTGAGCTTGCGTGCTCCGACCATCTCGCCGAACAGTTTCCCTGCCAGGGTAAACTCTCCGCGATAAACCGAACGCAGCAGTTCGGCCCGCAGGACCGGCATGTTCTTCGGATCCCCTGTTCCCAAAAAAAAGTGACACTTGTCGGCACAAGCGCCACAACGGACGCAGACGTCCATGAAGAGTTTGAAAGAACGGAAGCGCTTTAGTCGGTCGCGCATACCCTCGAAGATGATTTGCTCCCAGTTTTCCGGCAGTTCCCAGTCCTCCTCCTCAACCTTCCATTTCCTTGGATTTGGAAATCCCAAGGATTTCACAACATCCGGTTTAGCAGGATAACACCAGCGACCATCATGTTTTTTGACAGGCATTTGATGCCAATCCATGTCCGGGACTTTTCCAGTGAGCAGATTGCTCGACTGTTCGATTTCCTGTTTCAGTTCTTCAACAGCGGGAGGATTACTCGTCATGTTGACCTTTCCAGTGGAAGTTCGGCTTTTTCCATTTTCTCCCTAAATTCATCTTCGTATTCTGCATAGGTGCGGATTTTCACCGGCTGGTTCCAGGGATTGATGTGACGCACTTCCCGGTTGTTATTGGCCAGGTTTCGTGTTGGGCTGAGAAAGATCCCACCCATATGCATCAGTTTGCTGAACGGGAAATAGGCGGCCAATACTGAAACCAGGAACAGATGAACGTAAAATATGCCTCCGATCGGTCCCGGTACTGCAGGCTGGAAACTGATCAGGCTTTGCATCAGCAGTTTTACGTGGGCGACATCGATTTTTCCAAAATACCTCATCCAGATCCCGCTCAGGCCTATCCCCAAGAGCAAAAAGAGAGGGAAAAAATCGTTGGCCAATGAAATGTAGCTGATCTTTGCATCAAACCAGCGTCGTGCTACCAGGTAGGTGAGGGCGGCAATGAATAGTAAATCGGTCAGGTATAGCGCTGGAAGGGTTATCTGAAGGAAACCGTCTGCTGCATCCAAAATTACCAAGAATCCCGGAATGGGAGCCAGGAAAAAACGGTAATGACGGAGGACTATGATCAGCATCGACCAGTGGAACACCAACCCGCCCAGCCAGAGCCATTTGCTCGAACCATAGACAAGGTTGGGGCCCTGGCTAATTTCAGCCTTGGTGTTGCGGAAAAGGGAGCGGAAGAGGAGTACTTCGAGAAGCACCCTTCCGGTGGCGCTCCAGAAACCTGAAGGACTCTCAAACCTTTCCTGTTTGATCCACTTCAGCGAACGTGCCTGTCCGGTGGTGGTGGTGATGCGGAAAGGTACCGGTGATTGCATCCAGTCCAAGATGCGGAAGAAAAATCCCCCTACAAAAAGTGCCAGAGCAAGATAGGGAAGGATGACTCCGAATAGCAACTGAAGCCCTAAGGAATTGGTTCCATAATAGGCCAGCAGGGACAGGAGAATGACCGTCAGCAAAGGTGCGATGGTTTTCATGAGGAGGCCCTCCTGAGCAGCATGTAGTTTTTTTGTTTCATCTCATCTCCCTTGAGCTGGTAGATGTGTTCGCGGTGTTCCATGTACTGATCGAACAATCCCAAAGTCCTCTGTTCTATCCAGAGTTCGAATTCTTTAAGTTCCTCCGTTTTGAAGCCTCCTTTCCGCCCCTCACTTGTGGCCATTTTTATCAGTAGGGGCTTCAGTCCGAAAATGAAGCCCAGGCATTTCGAGGGCGGCATTTCCTGGACCCCTAGCAGACGGCCCAATTCGGTCAGCGCCTTTTCCGGACAAGCCTTTTCATCTCCGCAGAGTTCTCCCAGCAGTTGTTCCAGTCCGTGAGCCAATGCGCTGGATATTGGATTGCTGAAAGGATCCCTATTGTTCAGCATCAGTGAGCGCGACTGTTTGGGATACATCTCCAGCGACTGACTAAGCCATTCTTTGAGCAGGACCTCCCGATGCATGCGGATGAATTCTCCAATTTCTTCCATTTGTTCTTCCACCTTTTTCAGTTATACCACTTCAACCTGGAATGGAGTTTTACCGTCTCTCCAACGATAATCAGTCCCGGCTGGCGTATCTTATGGGTGGCAATGGTTTTTTCAAGCTTCTCAATCGAACCAAGCACCACCTTTTGGTTGATGCTGGTTCCATTTTGAATCACCGCCGCAGGAGCCTTTGCCGGCATTCCGTATTCGATCAGTTTTCTACTGAGCAACCCGGCGTTGCCCAGTCCCATGTAGAACACCAATGTCTGCCCAGGCAATGTAAGGCTTTCCCAGTTCAGTTCGAGCATGTCATCCTTGCCATGTGCAGTGATAAACTGACAGGACTGGGCGTAATCACGGTGGGTAAGGGGGATCCCGGCATAGGCACAGCATCCGGAAGCGGCCGTGATTCCTGGTATGACCTGAAAATCAATACCAGCATCAAGTAGGGCTTCCAGTTCCTCTCCACCGCGACCGAAAATGAAAGGATCTCCGCCTTTGAGGCGTACCACCTTCTTTCCCTGCCGGGCCAGTTCGATCAGTTTTTCATTGATTTCACTTTGGTCACGGAAATGATCCTTGTCCTTTTTACCAACATAGAACCGTTCTGCTTCCGGGTTGGCATATTCCATGACCCCTTCTGAAACCAGCCGATCAAAAACTAAAGCGTCTGCGGTCTGAAGATGCCTGAGGGTTCTGAGGGTCAGCAGTTCGGGATCTCCAGGTCCTGCTCCGGCGAGTAAAACCGTCCCTCTTCCTCCAGATTTAACAGGATTGTCCACTTCATGACGCATGACACGCTGTGCTGTTTCTTCCTGTCCAGAGAGGAAAAGATCGACCAGGGGCCCTGAGAGCAACCTTTCCCAGAAGCGTTTCTTTTCTGCATAACTTCCTGGACGCTTGAGCACCTCTGAGCGGTACGTTCCAATCATCTTTGCTAAAGAACCGTAAGAAAGCGGAAGCATGGTTTCGATCCTTCGGCGAACCACTTTTGCCAGGGTTGGAGACTGACCACTGCTGGACACTGCCACAATCAATGGCGAGCGGTCGACAATCGAAGGAACGGTAAAGGAGCAGGATTCTGGACGATCCACCACATTCACTGGGATGTTGTGACGCATCGCCTGATCCGACAGTTTTTGGTTGAGCTGATCGTCCTCTGAGGCCCCAATCACCAGACGGTAATGCGTGAGATCAAGCTCTTCGGCTGGCTGGTCTAGGCGATTCAGCAGATTGCGGTGCTGCAATTCGAGGATTCTTTCGCAGGGTTCCCGTGTCAGCAGGTCGATCCGGGCTCCAGCTTTGAGGAGGAGTTCGATCTTGACCAGGGCTTTGTTTTGTTCTCCAGCCACCAGACAAGGCTGTCCCTGGAGATTCATGAAAACCGGAAACTGTTCCATCTCCTTTTTATCGTTTCAACCCTATGAACCTAAAAAATAAATCCTTCTCCTTGTTTCACCTTGAGCCTGGAGTTGTCCCTGCTCTTCAATGTTTTCAAATGCCCACAACGGGAGCCGCCCTTTTTCAAAGGAATCACTGGTTTGGAGGTCAAAAATCCATCGGCGCTTGGGACAAGTAAAAACGAATGGCCTCCATTGAAAAGTGAGGAATGTTGGAAAGCTGGTGGGGCAACTGCTGTCAAACACCTTGGTTTCGTTTTCACTGTGGTAGACAAAAAACTCTTTTTGTTAGACTTTGACCCCACTGGCCTTGACCGGGTAATTCAACGCATCACTCATAAACCTCTTTTGACCAGGACTTCGATTTCAGGAGTACGCATCGGTTTTCAATAATTTTTTGGAAAAAGTGCAAATAGCCTGAAAGAGTTGGCTTCCTAAAAACATAAGAAGTCCTAAAGCCAGTTGCTGACTGGATGCTCGGCCACCAAATCGACGAAACCTGCATGATCAATCAGCTTCACCCCCTTGCCTGGATTGACTATCCCACGTGCCTGCAGATCGGGTTGGAGGGCATAGACTGGATTGCTCTGCTGTATTTCTGAGATCCTCTTTGCAAAGCGATTGGTGGATTGAACGGCATAGACCCCATCCTGAAGAAAAAGAATCGGGTCTCCGTGTTGGACAAACCTCAGAACAGTATTCAGAGAATCCGAACCAAATGGTGACTGGTTGATTGTATGAAGCATCGTTTTGTTCTAAATGGGGTTTGACAATCTTGATGAAAAACAAACAAGGAATCAGAGATTGAACAAATCTCACTCCTCAACCGAAGCGTATTCAGTGATGGAACACCGCTTCCTGTTCCTGCATCAAACAACCGATCTCTTCGGCTTCCATGATTTCCACAGGTACCACCAGGTCCTCTTCCTTCAATCCTCGTTCTTCCAGAGATTGTCTCTCGACATAAAGCTTTTCCACGTCGTATCCGTCCAGGGCAAGGAAGGTTTTGACAAATCCCTTGATGCCGATGGCGTCGGTTTCCTGCCCTTTTTTCAGTGCATAGACCCCGTCATCAATGAAGACCAGGGTAATATCCTGGTCGTAGGATGCCATAATCAGGACCATTTCAAGTCCTTCATAGCTGTAGATCGAACCGTGAGGAGGACGTCGCATGACATGCATGATCTTTTTGACGATTTCTTCGTCGTTGTAATCGATCTTTTCCATAGCTTAGTCTCCAAAAGTAATCATCCGATCTGCACGAATGGTGAGGTCCGTCAATTCTCCAAGACCCGTGATGGTCATATTCGGGGCGATTTCCGTCTCAATGATTCCACGCCTTTTGGCTGCGGCAATGCAGACCATCAATTCCTGCCCGGTCCTTTTACCCAGTTCGGACCATAGCTTGGAAAGGTTACGATCATCCTGGGGTGGGTCCATGTGCCGGGTGGCGTTGATCACCCCGTCGTTATAAAAAAAGACCCCTTCAATCTCATGCCCCTTTTCCAAGGCAGCCGATGCAAACCGGTAGGCGCTATCAGAAGCCTGATGGGTGTATGGGCCTTCCTTGATCAGGATTCCGAATTTCATCTTCTCTCCTTTTCAGTGTGTTCTTAACATTCAATCATGCAAAGGCATCATCCTTCACTTGCGTTGGATGAAGAAAATATAGGAATTTCCCTGGTCTTCCTGTTTCAAAATCGGATTGCCCGTGCGTTTACACCAGGAGGGCATGTCCTTGTTCGAACCTGGATCGGTGGAAGTGACTTTAAGCACCTGCCCTGAACTAAGAGCATTGATTGCTTTTTTTGTTTTCAGCACAGGTATCGGGCAGGAAAGCCCACTGCAATCCAGTTCCTGGTCAACCTTGATTTCCTCAGTCATGAAATTTCTCCACTTTTGTTGATTCAATACATGAGGATCAAAGAGTCCCTGTTGAATCAGGGACTCTTTGCCTCGTTTTGCACAGACTCATACACCGATTTCCAGGTCTTGCTCCCAAAGGCATAAGGCCTTTCGATATAAAGCGATAAATAAACCGAGTCCAATGCACTTCTTAGATCATCACTTTTCAGGGCTTCTAGAGCCTGTGTTCCGGCCTCAGTAGCGTCCTTCGAGGACAACTCCACCTGGTTCCAGTAATTGATGGCTTCTTCGCGGAAGACAAAGGAACGAGGGAGTGCCTTGGCCTCAGAGAGGGAGTTGGCATTCAGAGCCCGATCACCAAAATTCATCTCCCAGCCTTTGTGGGCCCAGTTCCTCGAAAGTGCAACGGCTTCTTCCACCTGGCCGATCAGGTCTTCATACATGGGTTTCTCCATTGATTGGTTGAGGGTTCAGCAGCCAGCTTGTTGATTCTTTCATGCAATGACATGAATCCTCCAAGACATGTGGATTGAACCCCTCAGAGTTCATCAGACATGCCCATTTGAATGTAGTTGCAGGGACAGACCTCTGCACAGATATGGCAGCCTACACACTTGTTGTATTCGGTGAACATCACTTCTCCGGCAGGGTTTTCCTTAAAACGTGTGATTGCAACCTGAGGACAGTACAGCATGCACTCATAGCACTCGAAACAGAGTCCACAGCTCATGCAGCGCTTTGCCTCGTTTTGGAACTGTTCTTCAGAGATACCCTGATCAATTTCAAGGTCGAGTCCACCCTTGAGACGATCTACAGGAGGAAGGTAACTCCGTTCGGACCGTGCATTAGGATCGTAATACTCCAACGAGAGCTGATTGGCTGAAGTGAGCTTGCGATCATCTTTGGAAGATTTCTCGCCACTGAACAACCGATGAATGTTTTCAGCCGCTTTACGGCCATCACCTATAGCGTTACAGGCCAGTCCCAATTTGACCGCATCCCCTCCGACGAATACTTTTTCATCAACTGTCCAGTCCTTACCAGGTTTAAACCAATCTTTATCATTGACATAACGCTTGGCGTCTCTCCATTCAGGCTCTTGGCTGACGGCGGGAATCAAAGCACTACATGGCACCTCGAATTCAGAACCTTCGATGGGAACAGGTCTTCGACGACCGCTTTCATCCGGTTCTCCGAGTTCCATCCGCAGGCATTTCAAGGCCACCGCTTTACCGTTTTCGGTGATGATACCCACCGGTGCGGTGAGATACAGGATTTCGATATTTTCTTCGATCGCCTCTTCCACTTCGGGATCGATTGCAGGCATTTCTTCACGTGTGCGTCGATAAAGGATCGTGACTTTGGCTCCCATTCTTTTGGAAACCCTGGCCGAATCCAGTGCCCACTTCTCACTCGTCAATGAAGACAGGCGCTTCGAAACACGTGCCGCGTCAATGGCCGTATCTCCGCCTCCAATGACCACCACCTCTTCTCCAACGTCTACCATTTCTCCAGAATTCACTTTGTTGAGGAATTCTACTCCGCTGAAAACATTTGGAGCGTCCTCCCCCTCTAGCCCAAGTCCAATGCCCTTATGGGCACCGATAGCCATATAAACCGCATCAAATTCCTGCTTCAGTTCATCGAGGCTTGTGTCTTCACCAATCACCGTATTGCAACGGATTTCGACCCCCATCCTTTCAATGGCAGCGATTTCGGCATCGATGACATCACGAGGCAAACGGTAGGGTGGAATACCATAACGCAACATACCGCCAGGTTTTTCAAAGGATTCAAAAATCGTCACAGGATAGCCTCGACGAGCCAATTGAAACGCACAGCTTAAACCAGCAGGCCCCGAACCAATCACAGCGATTTTTTGAGGCTGAACCTCGTCGGTGAGTTTTTCATGGTCAAGCCCCTTCTGGATGGCATAATCACCAATCCAACGTTCATAGGCATTGATGTTGATCGCTCCTTCCTTCTCATTCCGATTGCAAACGGGTTCGCATGGATGAGGGCAGACGCGTCCGCAAACAGCAGGAAGCGGTTGGGTCTTACTGACTTCCTTCCAGAGCAAACGGTAAGACTCCTCCGGGGTGCGCTGTTTGAGTTCAGTATGCTGCACCGTGGTGAGCCAGGCACGGATGTCATTCCCGGCCGGACAGCCATCGTTGCAGGGTGGTTCCTGACGGAGATAAACCGGACACTTATGACTCTGGTCGCCGAATGCAACCACTTTCTTGATTCCTGTCTCGATATCGTACTTGGGGAATTCCCAATTCAGGGCCGAATCGAGAATCGGATTGGATTCCATGGATTTGCTATTCATGATCAACTCCTTACGAGGATTAAAAACGGACATGCGCGGACTGATTGAAAGTCGTCCTCGCATGCCTGTAGTTATCAATCATGTCTTCATCAAATTTCAGTCCGGTTTCTTCGAAAAAACGTCTCCAACCAATTCGGTCGATCCACTCATTCATCCTTTCCCATGGATTTCCTCCATCCTTGTAGGCGTAAACGATGCGTTTCACCACATCACTGACTTCAGGCCAGCGCGGAGGATTGTTGGGAAGTTCGTGTGCCACGAGACAACCTTGGGCAGGACGACTTCGGGCATTGGAATTTTTACCACCGACCCAAACCGCAAATTTGGAAAATTCAGGATGATTGATTTCCATCGCCGGACACGCACCGAAACAAGCACCGCAGTACATGCACTTTTCATCATCAACCATCAACGATTTGCGTCCGTTGACCACCGTCGGCCGGATCGCTGCCACCGGACAACGCGCAACGGCTTTGGGCAGTTCACAGATTTCACTCAGGATTTCATGATTGATTCTTGGAGGCCGTGTGTGTTTAACGATGATCATGATGTCGCCTTGACCACCGCAGTTGAGTTCACAACATTGGGTAACAAGTTTGACCTTGTTTGGCATGTTCATGCCTTTGAATTCGTCAATCAGTTCGTCCATCAACGCTTTTACCACCCCTGAGGCATCTGACGCCGGGATGTCACAGTGCAACCACCCCTGGGTGTGGGCCATCTGCGAAACCGTAGGACCCGTCCCACCAACAGGAAGCCCCATCCCTTCCAATTCATCAATCAACAGTTGTACTGTATCTTCGTCGGGAGTCATGTATTCGACATTGCTTCGAACCGTAAAACGTAGGAATCCATCGGTATATTTGTCGGCAACATCACAAAGCCTCCGCACAAAATCCACCGAATCCTGGCGAGGTGTCCCAGCTCGGACGGTCCAGAGCATATCCCCGTTTTCAGCAACGTGTTTCAGTACCCCGGGTTTCGGTTCTTCGTGGTACTGCCATTTTCCGTAGTTTTTGACCATCACCGGATGAAGACCTTCATGATAGTCATAGGGTCCGGATTCCACCGTTTCCCAAGTTTGTTCGCTGACCATATCGTTCTCCTGAAGCTGAAGTTGGAAGGTTAGTGTTTTGCCTTGAAGTAGGGGTTTTGACGTGGATGGAAGACCATATCGGCTGTAGGCTCCAGCCCGATTCCGTTGAGAAAGGGTTTCAGTCCGACACGTTCCAATGTTTCACCCAACCTTTCATGATCAAATCCATTGTCGTCCCACCATTCCATGACGTTGTCCAACAACTCGATGAATGCATCGTAATCATCATCTGTCTCCATTTTCATATAAGGAACGATCATCGTACCGCCCATGGCACCGACTTTAAGAACATTTTTTCCGCCAAAGAGGATACTCACACCACGTTGTTTTCCTGGAGATAGGGCTTTGGGCATGACGTTCAGACAGTGCATGCAGCGCACACAGTTCTTGTCGTCTATTTCCAATTCTCCTTCCTTGAGTGAAATTGCATTGGTTGGACAACGACTGATCACATTGTTGACCAGGTTGTCCATTCCTTTTTCCTCAATCCAGGCCTTGGCAGCTTCACGGTTGATCTGGATTTCATCTTTCCAGGTCCCAATTACCGCACAATCACAACGAAAGATTGCATTGGTGCAGTCGTTCGGACATCCGGAAAACTTGAACTTGAATTTGTAGTTGAATTCAGGACGGTGAACATCGCTCACATAATGATTGAGTACACGTTCATGGAGTTCAAAGGTGTCATAACAGGCTTGTTCACAGCGAGCCTGGCCTACACAGGAAACTCCAGTACGCATCCCCGCGCCAGCTCCTCCCATGTCCCAACCTGCTTCGTTGAGTTCATCAAAACATTCCTGGGCCTTCTCATCCTCAATCCCCTGAAGCATGATGTCCCCAGTTTGACCATGCAGGGCAATCAAACCAGAACCGTACTTCTCCCAGATGTCACACATCTTCCGAAGAGACTTGGTGTGATACACCAGTCCTGGAGATGCCTGGATTCGGAAAGTGTGGAATTCAGTGGCTTCTGGGATTTTGTCATTGACCATCGAATAACGTGCAATGACACCGCCTCCATACCCCTTAACGGTGACGAGTCCACCCTTCCAGTAACCCATCTTGGTTTGATAGGAGTATTCGAGCTGGTCCATGACCCCCCGAAGCATCGGTTTCTGGGTCCGCTCCGCCAGTTCCTTCAGCCCGGTGATGAAACTCGGCCAAGGGCCATCTTCCAGTTCATCGAGCATCGGTGTTGGATTCAAAAATTTTTCGTCTGATGTTTTGTTAACATCAGCCTGATCTTTGCTTTTTTCTGCCACTTCCATTTTAACCCCTTTACGATCAACAATTGATTTAGGTATTAAACGCCTTCACATGAATTTGGCTCAAGCAAAGGTTTCAACAACATAAACTTCTGATTCTGAATCCCTGCCTAAATATCAAGATGTTGGTTGCAGGTGTGAATACCCATCCCCTGCAGCTCTTGGGTGATCTGGATTCAAACGCATCCTGTCGGTTTAGGAAGCCCGGCAATTTTGCATGCCTGCAGGGCTGGTCCTTTGGGAAACAAATCGTATAGGAAGGTTGAGGCTTCCTTGCGTTTTATGTCGTTCAATTTGGCAATTTCCTTGGTCAATACTTTTACCGCCGGAGCGATTTGATACTCTTCATAGTAATTGCGAAGAAAATTAACGATTTCCCAGTGTTTATCGGTCATATCGATGCTTTCCAATTCGGCCAGTTTCCCAGCTAGGTCATCAGACCAATCAGAGAGGGTAATCAGATATCCGTTTTCATCGGTCTCGTAACTTTTGCCTTCATGTTCAATTGGCATCTTTCGCTCCTGATTAAAATTTATAATAGTAGAGAGCTTAGATGCTCTCTGATAACGCCAGGACTCAAAAGAGTCCTCCAAAAGATTTGTTGTTTCTCACCCACCGGAAAACCTTCCGAATTCACTTTTTTCAGAAATCCAAAGAGTTTGAGAGAAGAGTTCTGCATTAATTGGTTCGACTTATTGCAATTCATTCTTCCGATCTTCATCCATGACCTCCATGATATTTCCTTGACAGATCCGAAAAATTCCTTGCCCATTCCGGGGTAGAAAGGGAATGAATATGGGAATAAGAAGCCAGTATATTTTTTTGAAGCATCCCGTCATGCATTCCATCAACGCCAAATCCCCTCAAAACCTTAAATTGACAAGATTGTTCTGAGGCTAAGCCATACGGTTTCGAGTAATGGAATTCATGGGCTTTGATTTGCTGGCCCTTTTTGAACCAGGGAGTTTCGTGCATGCTTTCTAACTTCATGTAACCCGTTCCAAAGGGACTTTGCTGGAATCCGATGGTACCTTCTATGATTCCAGTAAGAGGATATTCCTGACCCTGGTATTGTGTTTTTTCAAAGAGGTAAATCAAGCCTCCACACTCTGCATAGAGTGGAATCCCGGATTTTACCCGTTCCCTTAGTTCCTTCATCAGTCTTTGGTTTGCACCTAATTCCGTGAGAAAAGATTCAGGAAAGCCTCCACCCAGGTACAGCCCATCAACATCCGGCAGTATCTGGTCTTGAAGTGCATCGATGTAAATCAATTCGGCTCCCTGGCGTTTCAATGCATCCAGATTATCCGGGTAATAAAAACAGAAGGCTGCATCACGAAAAACCCCGAGCCTGAATTCTTGTTTCCCTGATGAATCTTCTAATGCTTCCTCAGATCTTTTCTGATTTACGTCTTTCTCGCTGTGGACTTGTTGTTTGAATAGGAATTCTGCATTTTCAGGCAAAGGTTTGGCGGAATTGAAAAGTTCAAGAATGGCATCCACATCACAGTAAGTAGAAACAAGGTCTGCAGTATCCTTCAGAAGTTGGCTGACATGACTGCTTTCCTCGACAGTGGTCAAGCCAAGGTGACGCTCCTTGATGGTCATTTCACCTTGTTCTCTCAGAGCTCCAAGTACCGGAATGCCACAGTGTTTTTCGATGGCAATTCGTTGTTTGTCTTCCTGTCTTTTACTGCGGATCCTATTAAGAATGACCCCGGCGATATTCACCCTCGGTTTCATCTTCTGCATGCCGAGCACTACGGCTGCGGCACCGCGGTTCATACCCCGGCTGTCGAGTACCAGTAGGACGGTGACTCCCAGGAGTTCTGCTAGGCCGGCACTGCTGTCGGATCCGTTTAATGAGACTCCGTCATGCAGTCCATGATTTCCTTCGATGAGCGAAAATTGATCTGGATCGGAATGTATCAGGAAGGATTCAAGACAACCATGGCCACCCATCATGAAAGGATCGAGGTTATAACAATCCTTTGCTGAAGCCCTTTTTAACCACATTGGATCAATGTAGTCAGGCCCCTTTTTAAAAGCGCCCACCTTCATGCCTTTGGAGACCAGGTGAGCAAGTAACCCCAGACTGAAGGTGGTCTTTCCAGAACTCTTTTGAGTGGCTGAAATCAGCAGACGTGGTCTTTGTAAACTCATTTTTGAGTTTTTGCCTCGACAGTCCACTTTCCTGCTTCAATTTTTGTCAACATCATATTGAAGCCCACAGAATTTATCTGAATTAAAATGGGATGTGGCGGGGTCAATGCTGCTGGGATGACATTCGATCTGTTCACCGCAGGGGTCTTCCTACGGTCATTATAAAGATGTCGTTCCCTTGTGCTCTTTAAAGAGCACTCAGATGACCCCTCTCCACCTAGGATTCCATGCTAAACCATTGATACCAAAAAAAAATTCGTAAATTTACCAAAAAACTTTGAATTCCAAGTTGCTTTTCTAAAAGGCGATCTGAAAGGATAAAAACATGCTGTTTTTTTAGCATTTCAATTCAGGAAAAGAGGTTTTCTGCAAGGTCTTTTCGCATCCTTTTGCTATGCTCTTCCATGCTTCGAGCTGTTTCCATAAATGCTTGTGTATTAAAATCCGGGAGGTTTTGGAGTCGCAGGTTGAAGTTGTGTTCGAAATGCTGTAATCGGTTTAAAAACAATTGAAAGTGTTTCCGACTGTAGTAGACCTGCTGCACCAGTTCTTTAAAACTTCCCCCTTCGACAGAAGCCAGTTTGCAGTAGTGCTTGGAAAGTTCCTGAAGCCACTCATCATAAACCGATCGTGTTTCTTTGGGGGGAAGAGTCAGTTCACAGATGGCATCAACCTCAACCTCCCTTTTCTCTTCAATTGCGTCACAAGCCTCGTCGAGGGTGGCCCGCCGGGTAATAAGATAGTGACGAATAAATTCTTGTCGTCCTTCTCTTACCTTGTTCAACCGGAAGAAGAAGAAGACAAAAAATATTGGAATCAGGATCATCCAAAGCTCAGGTTCGGGTTTGGGGATCAAGGCTGAAGCAAGTCGTGTTGCGAAAAGCTGCTCGTGTTCAATGATCAGCGCTTTATTTTGATCAAGGGAATTCATGCTTCACAAAACGCAGTAATGCTTAAAGGAAAAATCACGGCCTTTAAAAAACAGTCGAAAAATTTAATCGAGGGGCAGTTTATGAAATCCAAACCAGAGCAAAACAAGGCAGTAGGCAACCCCAGCTACAAAAAACCATCCCACACGCCCTTCTTCGGCCGGGGAAAGTTCAAGCGCGTCTATCATGTAGCGTTCCCCGTCATAAGAAGCCTCAATCTCGGTGTAGAAATAGGCGTTGGCGTTGATCTCCCGTTCCTCGATGATCTGGACGATCTCGTTCATCACGGGGATCCTCTTGGCCAGCCAGGGCCCCACGTAGACCCCGAAGACCCACAACAGGAAAAAGCTGGCCGCAAGGATTGCAAACGCTTTTGGTTTCCGCATGGGTTCGCGGGTTTCCGCGAACCCGTGTTTGGAAACTGAACGGGTTTTCATCTAAATCCCGATCAGATTGTTGCCGTCAGTTCTGGGAAGACCATGTAGAACATGATGTAGGCCATCACCAGCGTCAACATAAGGTTGAGTGACTGTCCACAGACATAAAGGATCAGGGGTTTACCCCCTTTGAAATGATGTCCGAGTTCCTTGAAGTTGGTAGCCAACCCGATGCTGACGAAAGAAAGTGTGAAAAACCAACCCCGGAACAGGTCTCCCATGCCCTTGATGATTCCCTGATCGATTATGCTCGCTCCCAGTCCACTGGACTGGTTATTGTAGGCGGAATAGAACATGGAAAAAACGACCGAAGCCACGATGAAACCGAGGACAAACTTCGGGAAGCGGTACCAGATTTCCATAGGCCCCACCTGTGTGCCGGTTTCGACCGCCTCCACTTTGGTCGTGAAGTAGAGGGCGACAAAGAAAGCAATCACCCCGATCAGCACGTTTTGGATCATTTTGATGGTGGCTGCAACATAGAGGGCCTTTTCCCCCAAGAATGCACCTGCTGCAGCAACGGCGCCGGTGGCATCGATTGTTCCACCCATCCAGGCTCCACCAAGAATCAGTTGCTTGTCGATGGGAAAGGTCGCTTTGATCACGGCCGGCATGATGATCATCATCAACGAGGTGAAGATCAGCGACAGCCCGACCGCTAGAGTCAATTCCTCCTTTTTCGCCTTACACGCGGCGGCGGTGGCGATGGCCGCGGAAACGCCACAGACCGACATGTCCGAACAGATTGTTGCGTTCAGACGCTTCGAAGGCATGCCGACAATCTTCTGACCAAACCAGTAGGTAACGAGCCACACTGTTGGAGTGACCACCCACGCGACGAAGATTCCGGCTGTGCCGATGACAATGATCTTCTCGAACAGGATCTTTGCGCCCAGCAGGACCAGCCCGGTCTTGATGTAATACTCGGTCTGCACCGCCGGCATCGCCCACTTCGGTGTGCCCACCGTGTTGCTGATCAGCATGCCGAGGAAGATTGCCCAGAAGGCGTAACCGATTCCATAGGATTTCATCGTCGCCTGGGAACTGCAGAGCTGTGCAACCACGGCCAACAGGAAAACAAAGACAAAGGCTTTGCTAAACTCCCCGAAGGAACGTCCCATGAAGGCCACGCCGATACCGAAGAAAACAGCAAAACCAATCCCCAGGAATATCATCCAGAGCACCTGATTGTAGGGTTTTGCAGTGGTTTTGCCTTTTGCCTTGCCTGACACCAGTTTGGCGTCCCTCCAGTCTTCGATCGCCTTTTTGGCTTCTGCATTCAGTTTCGCATCTTCAAACCCTTTTGCTTCGGCAAACTGCTCCGCCTGTTGGGCTTTGCTGAAAGCAGCTTTTTCTGCTGCTGCGGCCTTTTCATATTTTGGAAGACCCGCTGCGTTTTTTGCATCCGCTTTCTCTTGGGACATATAAAAAGCATCGACCGGATTTGCAGACCATTTACGCGTCTTCTTACTGAAATTAGAAAGCCACTTGCCTGCGGGACTACTTTTCGCTTTGACTTTCTTACGTGCATCGCTGAGTTGGAACCAGGCGATGGTTTTGAATTTATCCGTGCGCTCGGCCTGTTGACCGTACTTTGCTTCAGCTTTATCCAACTTGCCTTTCAAGTCTGGTGCGCTTGGAAAATACATGATCATTCCTGCCACCAAAAGAGCAAAGCCAAGCCAAACGGCCCACCAATCCTCTTTCTTCAGCAGCTCTGACCATTCCCACTTACCAACATCGGCAACGATCTCAGACTGGTTTTGCTGTCCCATAATTTTATTCTCCATTCTTGTTGAGTATCAAGAGGGTAACCCCTTTCCTGTGTTGTAATTCCAACGCTTACCACCCTGCAGATTTCAGATACGAGGTCTCCTTTTCGTTCTCGGTGACATCCCTGATGATTAATGAATTAAGAGGGAACTGCCCATCCAAGAACAACACTGTTAGCTTAAACTCTTTACAAACTTGTCATATTAGTAGAAATACCTAAAATAATTCATGTTATCAGTCATTTATATTGATATTTTTTAATTTACCTAAATTCATTTATCCATGTTTATTTGGATTCTGAAAAAAATGAAGACAGGTTCAAAGTGAAAGTAACTAAGACAACGCTAATTCAGGCACGTGGGACTCTGGTGTGGGAAGAAAACGGGGTGCTTCATCGTGATGCCTGCCATCTTCCTAAACTTAACCTTTGGCGTGATCTATTCCCTCCAGAATTAGAGCAAAAACTTTTGGGGGCAGAAGCCGGAGAGAAAATTGAAATGACCTTCCCTGCCGGAAACCTGATTCCAGATCATGATCCGGCAAAGATTTTCAAGGTTTACTCCGGGCAATTTGATTTCAACGAGGAGGATCCGTTCATAGAACCCAAACTTGGTTTGTTTTACAGGCTTGGTTGTCTCACGGGCATGTCTGGTGTCTTCCGTTCAGACCTCCGTCCCTTCCGAATCATCGATCAAGATGCCAACCAGATCTGGATTGACTGCAACCCTCCTTTGGCCGGTAGGGACCTGATGCTGGAATTAGATTTGGAGACGATAAGTGCTTCCCAACAAGAACGGGGGGGACAGTGCATTGATTTGGCTTCAAAACTGAGCGAAGGTGGTCCAGGAATGCAGGCTGGTCTGAATGGCCTGAAAACAGAATTTAATTCAGGAAAATCGTATTTCCGCGAGGATGAGGACAATGATTTGAATTTCTATCAAAAACCTAGACTGCTTCCTCATCTGGACATAGGTGCTCGGGCCGAACTGGAAGGACTCTATGCCCGACTATTGACAAAATCTAACCGCATTCTGGATCTGATGAGCAGTTGGCAGTCTCATCTTCCCCAAAACCTTGAAACTTCAACAGTGGTGGGTCTTGGCATGAACCGTGAGGAACTGCGTTTGAATCCAAAGCTAGACCAAAATCTCGTCCATGATCTCAATCAAGATCCAGAACTGCCTTTTGAAGACCAAACCTTCGACACGGTGCTCTGCAGTCTTTCCATAGAATACCTGCTTGAACCCGTCAAGATGTTAGAGGAAGCACGAAGGATTTTGGTTCCTGGGGGGCTGTTGTTGATATCTTTTTCCAACCGCTGGTTTCCCCCCAAAGTCATCCGTATTTGGACCGAGTTGCAGGAATTCGAAAGAACTGGAATGGTCCTGCAGTGGTTGAAGGAGTCAAGTGGATTCCACACCCTGGAAACCTTTTCCCTTCGTGAACTTCCACGTCCGGAGGATGACCGTTACCGGAAACTGAGTCCTTTTTCCGACCCCATCTATGCAGTCTGGGCGTACAAGGCCTGAATCCTGTCAAAGGCTCGATTCAATCAACCAGACGAATTCATGCAAAGCGGTTATTGGTCAAAAAGATCAAATCAGCTATAAAAAATAAAAAAGTACCCCACAGCAGGCAGGAAGTATTTTAGGATTTGGGCTTCAGAGGACCTTCTTGGAAAAACATGAATTTTAACCAGTCCAGTGCGAGCATCAGCAGTGCTTCATCCTTGCTTTCCACCTCCAGGATTCTGGTCTCAGGGACTGCGAACTTGGAGGGGAAACTGCTTTGGGTGACGAACTGCCTGAAGGTATCGAGGTCATAACAGCCCATCAGGAACCAACTGCGCTGCTGCTCCTCTAGTTTTTTCCCGGCAAGGGTTTTTAACCTCACCAGCAGTTCGATCCAGGGTTGATTAAACGCATCAAAGTTTTCTAACTGCTGATCTGTTTTCCATTGTTCAAGGGTCCATTTTTGTTGTTCACGATGACCGTGACAGAGTGACTCGACGATCATGAAATTCTTTTGGTGGTCTTCCAGAAATCGTTTGTCGGCAAGCCCGAAACCAATAGGATAACTGCGACAGACGGTGGGCCTGTCGTGGTAGAACGAACAGCCCTCGCTCTTGAGAAAAATGCATGATGCCTGTTCATCTTCCTGATTTTTCAACTTCACCAGAGGGATTTCGGTCCCTGGAAGCTTGAGGTAGTTGACCCTTGTCTGAAGAAAATCCGCGCAAGTGATACCCAGTGCCTGCCGGAGCCTGAGGATGTCATAAGGAGTGAGGAGGATGTCCGTATCTTTGCAACAGCGGTTGTAACAGGAAATTCCAGGGTAACATTTAAAAGGGAATTCCCCCTCCAAAGTGATTGGTTTGAGTGAAAATTCTTCGCTGCGTTTTTCAGCGTCCGGATTTTGCGTGATGTTTTTTTTCATATTTGTTCTAGAATGTAGATAGCTTGATTTAATCAGGCTGCACGGCCCGCCCACCGTTTTCCTAACATTTCTCTTCTCACTGAAACCAGCATGACTGCAGCAGACTCAACCCCAAACGTGAATCCATCGACGGACGAAGAATCCGCCGGAATACTGATTGAAGCCCAAGAAGCCCTCGTACAAGGCAGACTTGTCGAAAGCATCGATGGTTTCAGTCGTGTTCTTGAAAAGAATCCCTCTCACCAAATGGCTCTCTTCAGCCGTGGGACCGCATTCTTCAGGAACGGACAGTTCGATCAAGCTCATGCCGATTTCAACCAGGTTCTTTCAACTCACCCTCGAAAAGAAAAAATCCTCTGCGCTCGCGGAAATGTCTATATGGTCCAGGAAAACTTTGAAAAAGCCCTGGAAGACTTCAACAAAGCCTTGGACTATAATCCTCAGTATGCAACTGCCTACCTCAACCGTGCTATAGTTTTTGACCGACTGGGCGAAAGCGAATTGGCTGAAGAAGATCGAGAAGTTGGAATGCGGATCCAAAAACAGATGTCTCATGCCTACCTGGAAACCCAAGGCATCGTTTTCCAGCAAACTCCCAACTGAGCTTTCATCCTCATGTGTGATACCTCCTGAAAACAGGGGCGTATCAACTCCATGAAGGATTATTCAAACCTGGAACACAGGAAAACCTCCAAGGTTTCATCAAAGACTTCTTTCATTGATGATGCCCACTTCCTGAAACCACTCTCCTGAATAACAAACATTCCAAAACAATTGTTTCGTACAAACTGAAAACGTTTCTAATGATTCAAGTTGTTTCCAAAGCAGCTTAATCTTGGCTCTTCGTTTCCTCTCCTTTTACAGATTTGGAGGATGGTTCATTTTTTGAGGCTGCTTGATCCTGATAGAAATCCATCATGATTCTGGCTACTTCAGGACGGGCAAATTCTGGAGGTAAATCTTCACCTGCTGACAGCATGGCACGCACTTTCGTTCCTGATAATAAAACAAAATCTTCCTTGGTATGTCCCTCAGGAGCTTCGCGCATCATGATGACTTTTCCGATTTTTTTCGAAAATGCCGTGTGATCCGCTTCAAAAATTTTAAGTTCCAGTGCGTCTTCGGGAACTTCTTCATGGAAAATCGTCTGTGCATCGAATCCTCCATAGTAGTCACCGACACCGGCATGATCACGGCCGACTATTAAATGGGTAGCACCCATATTTTGTCGGAAAATAGCATGTAGAACTGCTTCACGTGGCCCAGCATAGAGCATATCGAAACCATAACCTGTAATTTCTATTGAATTTGGCGGAAAATAGAGTTCCACCATCCTTCGAATACAAGCATCACGAATATCAGCAGGAATATCCCCTTTTTTTAATTTGCCGAGCAGCATGTGGATGATTGCACCGTCTGCATTCACACGTTCCATCGCTATTCGGACCAGTTCCTCATGGGCACGATGCATTGGATTGCGAGTCTGGAAAGCTACTATGGTTTCCCAGCCATTTTTCACAATCATTTCACGAATTTGGACAGCAGTACGGAAGGTCTCAGGGAAATCTTTCTCAAAATAAGACAGATTGAGCACTTGTATGGGACCTGAAATAAAAATATTACCTACGGTATTGAAAGCCGACACACCAGGGTGATTCATGTCTTTCGTACGATAAATTTTTTCAGTCATCCATTCCATCTGCTCTGCTGTTGCTTCTTCTATGGCTTCGATATCTTGTATGGCTACTACCGGATTCCCTTCTACATTCGGGTCACGAAGCGCAATGCGTTTGCTCCCTTCAACAAGACCAGCATTTTGGACAACATTTACTACCGGAGTGGGCCAAAAGAGTCCGTGGGTAGTATGCATTTTTCCCGTGACGCTGAGAGCATCAGCGAGATTCATAAATCCTGAAAGGGGATTGAAATATCCACTTCCCATCATAACAGCATTTGCTGCTGCAGCTGAGCAGACAACTATGGAAGGAAGGTTGGCGGCTTCTTTTTGTAATTGAGAAAGCCTGGAAGGACTGCTAACCAACAACGGATTAAGGGTATCAGATCCATGAGGTTTGATCATTTTGTTTTCTCCTTGTTTCTAGTTAGGATGGGAATGCCATAACAGTGGGAAATGATGGTTCCTTGTTAGATTGTCAGTCCTCAACTTCAAAGAGTAAGAAAGGTCAATCAAGGCGGTCTTCTTCAGTATCCTGGTCAACTTCAGGTTAATCATGCCATCACTTCTTTCCTGTTTGCTGAGGATAAAAAAAGTTTTTCAAATCAGAGAAACCAGCCTCGAGGGCAGCTAGGTTTCTTTGAAATTTTTTGATGGTTCCTGTTTTATCAAGCTTGTTTGAACCTCAAGCTGCCATTTCTTCAGTTTTGGTTTTTTCATCCCATCCCAGTTCACGTGTACGACCTGAAAATCGGGCATAGATGAGTGCCACGGGGCGATAGAAAATATGTCCGAACTTGGTCTGCGGCGCATAAGCCAGCAGGTAAAACACAAAGATCAGATGCAGGTAGTAGGTGAAAAAAGCCGCTCCCGCCAGATCGGCTACACGCAGTATCTGGCTCATGATGCCGCTGAACACGGTGAGCAGCATGTTAACGATGAAGATCCAGTCGAAAAGGGTCAGCACCGAGTTGGTTTCACGCATGCGGTCACGGACGATCAGAAACACTCCTACAAAAGCTGTCAGGGCGCTGATATTGCCCAGCAGTTTGACCGGATGGAAAAAAGGGAAAGGGGTGTCCTGGATGTCAACACCGAATTCATGCAGGTAATGAATCACGAGCACCAGGTTGGTGGTGATGAACAAACCGATGAAACCGTACATCATCATCATGTGTGAGAGCTTCCTCGATTGATTGGGGCCACATTTTTTAAAATCGACGTGGGTCAGGATGTCTTTCAGAGTTCCAACTATAGCCTGCTGCAGAGATTCTCCTCCTTTGTGAGGCGGATAATGTTCCTGCAGCCCGCTGATGAACTGGCGCAAACTGACGATGATGTTGTAGAGAGCAAAAGCGGCCGCAAGCAGAAAAACCGTGTCGATCGCCGTGACCGGGAACATGTTCGCGTACACAATGGGCTTGGCATCAAGGAAGGCGAATCCGTTTGCCGAATTGAGCATGTAGATCAGGAGCGCCAGCAGCACCACGGGAAAGAGATAAAGCTTGAGATTCCCTGACCAAGAGTTGGCTGCTTTTGCTACAGACTGCATATTGGAGAAATGTTCAATCGTCCTTGCCCGCAAAACAGACATCACATCTCCTGGTTTTGCCCCCCTTGGACACTGATCCGTGCAGTCATTGCAGTTGTGACAAAGCCAGAGGTCCATGTTCTTCACCAGCCGGTCACGCAGTCCCCATTGGGCTTCAAGCATCTCTTTACGGGGATACGGCAACTCATCCGGAGTCAATGGGCAGACCACCGTGCAAGTGGAACACTGATAACATTTCTTCAGATCTCCACCGCCGTGATACAGAACCCCTTCGACAAAATTCAGATCCGCATTGAGTTCAAATTGATCGCTCATGATTTACTCATTGTGGTTGTCAAGAATCCAGGAAACCTGAAGGACTCAAATTTCCGGTCTCCTGCAAGCTTCAATTTTTTCTGCATAATTCCACGGAATCCATCCCGGAAACCAATGACAAAATACTGCCGCTTCATTCACATCCCCTTAAAGGGGTTCGGACCAAAATCCTCGAGTTCTTCTACAAACTCATCCATCATTTGAGGAAGTTTTCGAAAATCATTCATACTCACTTCAAACTGTTTGATTCGTTCCGGTTCCAAATTGAGCCTTTCGATCGTTTCCTGCACCTTGGAAAGCCTGATATTGCAGAGCTCGCTGCCTTTGACGAAGTGGCATTGGTAATCGTCTCCGTATTTGCAACCCATGAACATCACCCCGTCGTATCCCACAGAAAGCGCATCGGAAACATAAACCAAATTCACACCTCCAAGACAACGCATTGGTATGATGCGGACATGAGTATTGAAGCGAAGACGATATAAGGCCGCCATGTCAAAAACTGGTAGTGCATCATTTTCACAGGCAAAAATGAGAATCCTCGGTTTTTCATCGAACTCGTCAGGCATTTCGATGCTGTTCATCATCTCGTTAAAAATCATCGGACTGTAATCCTTGAAGGAGATGATGCGCACCGGGCAGGCCCCCATACAGATCCCGCAACTTCGACAGCGTGCGGGATTGTCAAAGGGAATCCCTTTTTCATCCTCATCAAGCACCCCGAAAGGACATTCCTCCGTGCAGCGTTTGCAGGCAGTGCATCGGCTGAGTGCAAATTCAGGGTAGGTCAAATCCCCAACACGCGGATGCACTGTACGCCCCTGGGAAGTCAGTTCAATCGCCTGAATCGCCTTCATCGCAGCGCCTGCCGCATCGAGGCGGACATCATTATGGTCCATGGGCTGGCGTACGGTTCCCGCCGCATAAATTCCCGTGCGCCGGGTTTCATATGGAAAACAGATGAAATGTGAATCCGGATAACCGTATTTCAGTTCCGGCAGATCCGGTCCCTGACGGTATTGAAGGTTGAGGGCCGACTCTCCCTCCAGGGTGGAAGGGACCTGCCCCAGAGCCAGCACCACCAGGTCCGCTTTCAACTGCAGAGGTTCTCCGAAAAGCGTGTTTTCCAGGGCAATGCTGAGACTCCCATCATTGTTTTCACAGACTTCGGAAACGTCTCCTCGTGTGAGAAAAACTCCGGGATCATCCTGTCTTTGACGATAGAAGTTTTCATAAAGCCCCGGAGTACGCATGTCTCTGTAGAGAATGTGGGCTTTGGCGTCGGGATCGAATTCACGCACATACGAAGCCTGTTTCAAGGAGTCCATGCAGCATGTTCCGGAGCAGTAGGAAAGATGTTCAGGATCCCGAGACCCCGCACATTGGATGAAGGCGATTTCACGGGCAGGTTTCCCGTCCTTGCGTTGGATCATTTGCTCGAAGGCCATCTTTTCGAATTCGCTGCTGGTCACAACGTTGTCATACTGGATTCCAAGCCCTGTCAGCTTGGTTGCGTCATAGGGGTGCGATCCGGTGGCAAGAATCACCGCCCCGCTTTTGAATTCGGTCCGGCCTTCATCTTCATCAAGCTCCACGGAAAACTCTCCAGGCTGGCCTGAAATGGAAGCCACCCGTGACAAGGTATGAATTGTAATCAGACGCTGCTGCTCCACTTCATTCACCAGAGCAGGCACATCGTTTGCTTGAGGTTCGGCAAAAGGACTGGCTGCCGGCAGCAGTTTGTATTCTTCCAGGATATTTCCTCCGAGATGATCCTTCTGCTCCACCAGGTCGACGGGAATCCCGGCTCGAGCCGCTTCGAGGGACGCGGTCAGACCTGCGACCCCGCCGCCGATCACGAGCAGCCTACGCTGGGTATCCTGGCTGAACGGTTCGTATGGCTGGAGCTTGCGCATCCTTGCACAATGCATCAGAACATAGTCTTCACCCGCAATCTGCGTGTCTTCGTTGACCTTCCCCTCTTCATTTTTTGTTTCCTGGGTCCAGGCTACGTATTCCCGAATGGGAGCACGGGAAATGAGGCTTTCCGGGCCCATATCGAAGGTTTGCTCATGCTGACGCTGGGAACAGGCGGCAATCACGAAACAGTTCACTCCTTCCTGGTCGCGGTCCTGCCGCATCAGTTCCAGTCCTTCACTGCCGCAGAGATGGGGATGGGTGCGGGCCACCGGAACTTTCATTTCCTTTTTGGCGCACTTAGCCATCGCTTCCACGTCCAGGGCTTTGTCAATATCACAACCTGTACAGATATAGACTCCGATTTTCTTTTCCATGCTTAAAATCCCCCAGCGGTTTGAATCGCCTTCAAGGCCGTCCCTGTTGCATCCTGAATTGACTGATTGACGTCCACGGGTCTTTTGGCCACTCCAGCTGCATAAATACCAGGCTGTTGTGCATCAGGCTGCAAGAAACCTTCGTCATCAAGGTGGATGCCGTCAAGTTTCATCCCCTTGAGATTGGGTTCCATGCCAGTGGCCAGTACCACTAGATCCACGTGTTGTCGCATCATGCGGCGGTTCATGACGTCTTCAGCAACAACGGTCATCCGCCCTTCAGGGCCCTCTTCCAGTTTAGCCACCTTTCCTTTAATCATGTTCACATTTGGCATCTCCTGCACCCGTCGAACGAAATCCTCGTATTTGCCTGGGGTGCGAATATCGATGTAAAAAATGTAAACCCGGGCTTCTGGATTCTGTTCCAGCACATAAGTCGCCTGCTTCAATGAAGCCAGGCAGCAGATGGCAGAGCAGTAGGAGAGGTGATTCTCATCCCGTGAACCGGCACATTGAACGAAGGCCACACTCTCAACAGGCTTTCCATCAGAGGGCCTTTCGAGTTTTCCTTCAGTTGGCCCGTTAACTGCGGACAACCTTTCCATCATCACGTTGTTGATCACATCAGGCTGACCATGAAAACCAAGCTGTGTCAGATTACTGGTCCGGTAAGGGCGCCACCCGGTTGCAAAAACCAGGGAGGCAACTTCAAACTCAAGTTCTTGCTCCTCCATTTCCAGGTCTATGGCTTGATAGGAACAAGCCTCCACACACTTGCTGCATCCCGATTGGCAGGCTTCGCGGTCGATGACGTAAAACGGGGGATAGGCCATTTTGTGAGGCAGGTAAATTGCTCGGGTTTTATTCATCCCACAATTGAATTCATTGCCACGTTCCACAGGACAGGCTATTTCACATTTTCCGCAATTGACGCAATCTGAGGTCACATAACGAGGCTTCCTGCTCGTTTTGACCTTAAAACTCCCTGCCTCACCCGAAATGGAATTGACTTCGGTTCCCGTATGGATCTCGATTTCAGGATTGCCACGCAGTCTGCGGTAATTGATTTCAAGCCCACAGGTTGGTGGACAAAGTTTGGGAAAGTATTGATGGAAACGGGAGACTCGTCCGCCAAGACTGGCGTTTTTTTCGATCAGAATCACCTGCTGACCAGCTTCTGAAGCCTCAAGTGCCGTACTGACACCGCTGATCCCTCCACCGATTACCATGATCCTGCTTTGATTAATCATAGTTTATTATTCCTAGAAGCAGTCCGGCAGGAACTCCGGACGGAATGGATGGATTCATCACCCAAGAAGATGTTTTCAAAACTGATACTGTTTGAGTCGATTCATTTCCCGGAACAGCATTGGGATATGTCCCCGGTTCAAAGGAGGAACCGGGGATGGAGATCCACCTTCAGAGAGGCTACGGACTAGAGGCCTGTTCCTCATCTGAAGGTCTTAGGAGATCAACTGGTGGTAATCGCGCTTAAAGACATTCCACTCTCCGCTCTGCTTGTCGTAAGTGGAATTGACGAAACACTTCCAGTTTTCATCATCAATGGGCAGGAAATCTCCGCGGTAGTAATACCCCGGATAACGTGTTTCCTCTCGGAAGTAGATATGCCTCGCATGGGCTTCCCCAGCCAGGAGCCGGTGGAAGTTTTCCCAGGCCCGTAGAAGTTCATGAAGGTTCTCTGCACACATATGCGATGCATCCTCCTTCACCATTTGCAGGTAATTGAAGCCTTCCTCCAGCATGGCCTTGCTCGTCATGTACCAGGTTGAAACCCCGCCTACGTACTCATCCATCATCTTTTGCAGACGCTGCTGCAACATGGCGGGACGGATGTAGTTCGGGTTGATGTCAGGATCAGTGCTGTAATCACTGTACTTGCCATAGGTTTCCATGGGCATGAAAATTTCCTTGGCCAATTCCTCAGGATCTTCCGAGAATTCAACCGTTTCCTGATTGTCCATGCAATAAGATACCATGGCCTTTCCAGTAAGACGTCCTTCGGCATGAGAACCGGAGGAGAACTTGTGACCCGAAGCACCACAACCGTCTCCTGCGGCAAAAAGACCTTTGACGGTTGTCATCCGATTGTAGCCCCAATAATATTCTTCGGGTCCGAAATCACCGGGTCCGCTGGTCCAGATTCCTGCACAACCCGCGTGGGATCCAAGCAGATAGGGTTCGGAAGGCATCAATTCGGAAGGAACATTTTCGGGTTCCATGTTGTTTGCCGCCCATACGCCAGCCTGTGAAATGGTCATGTCGAGAAAATCCTCCCAAGCCTCGGCTTCCAGGTGCTTAATTTCCTTCTTCGACATCGTTTCCGAAAGAGCGCCAAGGGCCTTATCCGTATGAATTTTGATCGGTCCCTTGCCAGCCTTCATGTCAAGGATCATCATGTGGTTTCTCATGCAGGTCCCCATTGAGTCCACATACTTGCCGTAAAACTTGCGGCTCTCTTCCTCGTTGGTCACCTGATAGTCCTCACCCAGTCCGTTTGTCGCCTTGGCTTTAAAAAGGAGAAACCAGGCACCGACGGGGCCATATCCGTCCTTGAAACGAGAAGGAACGAATCGGTTTTCCATCATGGTCATTTCTGCACCAGCTTCTGCGGCCATCGCGAAGGTTGAACCCGCATTCCATACTGGAAACCAGGCACGTCCCTGGCCTTCTGCCGTTGAACGTGGTTTAAAGACATTTACGGCACCACCTGCAGCCAGAAGTGCAACCTTGCATTTGAAAATATAGAGCTTATGCTCACGCACACTGAAGCCCACGGCTCCAGCAACTTTTTTTGGATCATCCTTGTCGAGCAATAGCTTGACCACGAAAACACGTTCAAAAAGGTTTTGATCGACACCGGTTTCCTTACGGTTGTTCTCCAGCGCCAGCTTGCCGGCTTCGGCAACCACAACCTTGTAGGATTCCCCGTTGATCATCAACTGCCAACGGCCTGAACGAACTGGAATCCCACCATCTCTCAGTGAAGGAATTTCTTCCTTCTTGGCCTGGGCTCCGTCGAAGGATTTGCCTTCGGCATCTTTCTTCCAAATCGGAAGCCCCCAGTCCTCAAACAGATGAACCGAGTCATCCACAACACGACCCAGATCATAAACCAAATCCTCACGAATGATGCCCATCAGATCGTTTCGAACGTAACGGACGTAATCATCGACACTGTTTTCGCCGAGGTAGGTGTTGATCGCTGAAAGGCCCATCGCCACAGCCCCACTGCGGTCGGTGGCGGCCTTGTCGACCATCGTCACCCGCAGCCCCTGTGGGGTCGCCCAGCGGTCTGCCTCATAGGCTGCCCCACAGGCAGCCATACCACCTCCAATCAGGAGTACATCCGTCTCGTGAACGACAATCTCCGGTTTGGGGCAGAATTCAAAGTTATTGACTTTTGGTTCCATAACGAACTCTCATTTTTGATGTTTTGCATTCAGCCCCTCCTAGACCACACCAATTGGGGCTTCCCTGATTGTTTGGGAACATCTTCATTCCCACCACAGAACTGCTCAGGCCGGGATCGAAAAAGTCGTGCCTGCAGCCTGTTGGGTGAACAACCCGGGTTCTTTGATTTTTGTCGGATCTGCGTTAGCGCTTCCTGCACCCGCATAGATGTCCACTTCTCCTTCCGGTACCGTACGGATCGGGAATTTGAAACGTTTGATGTTTCCGTTGCGGAACTTGACGGTCCACATGATGGTGTCCGAACCTCGAAGAGGTATGACCGAAGCGCCGAGAGGTGTGAATTCAGCATAGCCTCGAACCTCGATTGCTTGCTGCGGACAAATCTTGACACAGTTGTAACATTCCCAGCATTGGACTGGTTCCTGATTGACAGCTTTCTTTTTGCCCTTGTCCAGAACCATCAGGTCGTGGGGACAAATGTACATGCAGGCTGTTTTGTCCTGCCCCTGACAGCCGTCACACTTTTCGGTGATCACAAAACTTGGCATGAATGACTCCGTGATGAAGTGTTGCTAATGATTGCCGGTTTCCTAACTCCACCCTGGAGCTATCCACCTGCGGTGACACGGGAAGGCCGAATTTTTCCGAACGTCCCTCCAGCAGTTTCTGAATCGGCCCAGCGGACTCAATAGGCCGGGATTCCTCTTACCCCCTTCCCTGTGTGTCCCTATCCCTGCTTCCAGACTGAACTGCCGGTATGATGCCTCCTGTCGAACTGCCCTGTAGAATCTCCGCTGCTTTGCCGTGAACCCCATGGTGGAATCGAATTCTGTTTCTCCTGATCCGGGAAATCAAAAGCGGCGGAGGTTTTCGGGGTTCCTTCAATCTTCAGCCGATACAGATGTATAAATTTTTTATAATTTTCCCATGAACCCTGGGGATTGTCACCGAGCAATAATACATATTGACAAATATCGATATTTGTGAAGTTTGATATGTTTCTTTCCCCGGAAAATCAGGTTTTTGAGAAACAGTAAGGAAAAAGGAAGTGGGAACTTCGAGGATGGCCAGTTAAGATCATTGGCAGAGATTAAACCAGAAGAGAAATGCAATGCCATTCATTGAGATTGAGGGTTCATCCGGGCAAAGGTACGAAAAGCTTGAAGCAGCAGTAGAAAAGCTGGCTGTGGAAGAAGGAGAAATCCGGCAGGCACTGCTCCGACTGGAGGAAGTCTGTTATGTCTTGAGGGACGACGGTTCACGCACGGGAGTCTGCATTGAAAGCGAAATAGAAGAGGGATCCGGCAGAACTTCAATGGAAGTCCTGGGTTATCTCCTCCCTTTATTACCCCACCAATTGGGTGACCGAGGGTTCATGAAAGACCATGGGATACGGCTGCCCTACATGAGTGGTGCGATGGCCAACGGAATTGCATCGGAAGCGTTGGTGACGGCGATGGGGAAGGCAGAGCTTCTCGGCAGTTTCGGTGCGGCAGGCCTGGTTCCTACCCGAATCGAAGAAGCAATCCACACGATCCAGAATGCCCTGCCCGAAGGACCTTATGCCTTCAACCTGATCCACAGCCCCGCAGAAGACGCAATCGAGAGGGCCGCCGCCGAACTCTTCATCCGTCACGGTGTAAAAACCGTGGAAGCCTCGGCCTTTCTGGATCTCACCCCCCACATCGTTCAATACCGTGTTAGCGGCTTGAGTCTAGGCCATGACGATCAGGTTCAGATAGGAAACCGGGTGATTGCCAAAATATCACGCAGCGAAGTCGCAGAAAAATTCATGCGTCCTGCACCAGAACGGATGCTGAAGAAACTTTTGGAAGAAGGTCGGATCACTGAACTTCAGGCAGGTCTCGCAACTCGGGTGCCGATGGCCGATGACATCACCGTCGAAGCCGACTCCGGAGGTCACACGGACAACCGTCCTCTTGTCGCACTGTTACCTTCGATTCTGACATTACGTGACCGAATTCAGGCAGAAGAGAATTATGCACAACCGATTCGGGTCGGTGCCGGTGGAGGCATCAGCACCCCAGCCTCGGTTCTCGCGGCGTTCATGATGGGTGCAGGATACGTGGTGACTGGATCGGTGAATCAGGGATGCACTGAGGCAGCAGCCTCCCAACATACCAAAAAACTACTGGCCCAGGCAGAGATGGCAGATGTCAGCATGGCTCCGGCCGCAGACATGTTCGAAATGGGGGTCCAGCTTCAGGTGCTCAAGCGAGGAACTCTTTTCCCGATGCGAGCCCAAAAGCTATATGAACTGTACCGTAACTATGAATCGATCGAGGAAATTCCCCTCGAGGAAAAGCAAAAGCTGGAAAAGCAGATCTTCCGCAAAAGTCTGGACGAAGTCTGGGCGGAAACAGAATCCTTTTTTCTTTCCCGGGACCCACACCAGATCGAACGTGCGCGAAATCATCCGAAACGGCGCATGGCCCTTATATTTCGCTGGTACCTCGGCCTCTCTTCACGTTGGTCGAATCATGGAGAATCAGGAAGGGAAACAGATTACCAGATTTGGTGCGGACCAGCGATGGGAGCCTTCAACGCATGGGTCAAAGGGTCTTATCTGGACGACACCGAAAACCGCCGGGTAGTTGACGTTGCCGATAACCTGATGCGTGGAGCGGCTTACCTCTTCCGTCTCCAGCAGTTGCAGGCCCAGGGCATCCGGCTGCCTTCCTCATGCTTTCACTTCACTCCGGTTCCTCCCGCATGATCCCGGCAAAATCGGTTGAGACTTCAGGGCGTTCGGCTTACTATAGTTTATGAGGGTCAGAGTTGCTTTCCGTTTCGATGAAATCCCCCCTGATGAAAGATAAACCTGCTGGAACGAATCCTTTCCACAAAATTCGATTGCCCTAGTGAATTTCTTAGCACAAAACATTTCAGATCACTTTGACATCTCTCGGAAAGTGTATTAAGAGACAATGATCCTAGAAAGGCTGAAGCTATTACCCCATTCAGGACCTAACTTATGCATCTGGAAAAATAAACCGTCCGTGGGTGAAAGGTAAGTTCCCTGATACGCCTAAAATGACAAATCGAGCGGATCATTATCTGCTTGCGGACGGTATCCCCTCAAAAACACCATGAATCGATCAGTCATTATCGTTTATTTAATATTCAGCATGCCTAGGTGTTTTCAATCCATTTTCATACCATTTTACCCTGGATTCCCAAAAGATGTTTTTCCCAGGAGAAACATCAAACTGCTCGCTTAAACTTCCAGCAGGAATGACAAGTTTTGTCCCAAGCCTGTTAACATAAGGTACTCCTGAACCACATATTGAACAGAACTGTTTCATAAATCTCTCTGCTTCAGGAAGCTCAAAACGTTGAATCAAACCCTCTCCAGACAGCCATTTGATATTTTCTGGCATTGTAAAAATGTTGGATGCATGCGCTGATCCTGTTGATCGCCTACAACGCGTGCAATGGCATAGATAAAAACCTTCTACATCTCCAAACAACTCAAACTTGACACTCCCGCAAAGACAGGAGCCTTGAACATCATTTAACTTATTTATCAGTTCCATAAATATTCAAAAAAAAATTAAACCTGATTCTGTGTTTTGCTGATTCTGAACAGCAATCTTTTTCAACCGCTTTGGGTTACTATTTCAAATTGCCACAGTCTTATCTTTTGATTCTTCTCCTATCTTCTCAATTAACTTTAGATCCTTATCCAACTACTTTTCCAGTGAAGCAAATTCTAAGGATTGGTTCTATCTTGACGTGGTCACATTGGACAGCTTTTATTTTGTCATCTGATCACCTTGTATTGCTTTTCCATTCCTGCAGAGTTCTTTGTCTTAGTTATCTTACCTATTTAAAAATGGTGTGAGATTATCATCATTATATACATGCCACAGCATTCCTAATACTTGTTTGGGATGATCCTTGTCACCAGGGTGCCCCTCCCATGTCATATTGCTTTTTTTATGCTTTGAAGTAAAAAGTACATGATGACGTATTTGACCATCCACTATAAACCACTCCTCCCAAGGAATTGAATCAGCCCTAGAAATTTTTGGAATTGCATTAATAACTTCTCCTACTTCGTTATTGTTGATCACGATCCATTCATGATTGGAATAGAACTCTGCCATTCCTGGATCAGTGAAAAGATTTCCATCCATTCCTAATTTATGAGCAATAGCTAAAATATTTCCCCTTTTTATCATTTCTGAATAGGCTTGTTGGCCAGACATTATTATCCTTTAGAATTCTTTCCATAAAGGTGTTTTTCCTATCAACCCATAATGCATTTCAGTTCCTTCTGCTAGATCCAGAACATAGTCACATTGAAACCAGCCACAGACGAATCTTCTTTCATCATAGCGTACTCCACTTTAACCCTGTCTAGGTCCCGGAAGAACCCAACTGCATGAAAAGTTGCCAGGGCCTATTTACCCTTGGCAAATCCATTGTCTTAACAAAAATCAAAATGCCTCCGATCTAGATACTGGTTTGAGGGGTCATTGACATTCAACAATCAACCATTGTTTCTTCGGCCAATTGATCCACAACAGCTTCTAGACTGCCCGTTTGCTCGTAGCATGAAATCTGTCTATCGGCACTGGATCCTGTTTTGAGAAGCGAGAAAATATATTCAACATCCTTGCGGGTGCCAAGAGGGTCAAGGACGTCGTCGATCAGTTCAATTAACTCTTCTGCCAAATCGCTTACTGGAACTTCGGTTTGTTTGCCGAAGTCGATGAGTTTTCCATCAATTCCATCCTTGATGGCCCGCCATTTATTTTCGGCAATCATGGAAGTCCGATAGGATCTCCAGGATTGATTTAAACGACGCAAACTGATCAGTTTTGCAACAATGGACTGAATCAATGCTGCGATTGAAATGACTTCATTGACACGGGTGGTGCAGTCGCAGATTCGGAACTCAAGGGTTGGGAATTTTGGATGGGGTCGTATATCCCACCAAATTTTTGTCGGTTCATCGATGCAACCACACTTAATGAGGGTTTCGATATAATGATCATATTCGACGGAGGACTCAAATCTCTCAGGAATTCCTGTGCGTGGGAGGTCTTCGAAAACAATGCTTCGGTATGATTTAAACCCGGTCTTCCGCCCCCACCAGAATGGTGATGATGTTGAAAGAGTTAAAATATGGGGCATGAAGTACCTCATCTGATTCATGATATCGATCTGCAGGTCACGGTCCTTGATGCCAATGTGAACATGCATCCCAAAAATCAACAGGCGTTTAGCTACGATCTGCATGGAATCCAGCAAGCCTTTGTAGCGTTCCTTATTGGTTACCAGTTGATCCTCCCATTTTGAAAATGGATGGGTTCCTGCCGCAACAATTTTGCAATGATTTCTGGCGGCAATGTCTGAAACCATATTTCTTAAACGGCAGATTTCACTTCTTGCTTCATCAATGTTTTTACAAACCCTGCTCCCGACTTCTATCTGCGACTGTAGAAATTCAGGTTTTACATGATCGCGAAAAAGTACTGCCCCCTGTTCCATGAAGTCTGAAATAAAAGAGGTCAGTTCCCGGGATTCCGTATCGATGATCTGGTACTCTTCTTCGATACCAATGGTTAAATCATCGAAAACATTCTTTGCATCACTCATAGAATTTGATCATCCAGTAAATGAACTGATTATTAAGGAAACCAACACACCTAAAAGCGGCTTAACAAATAATAGGCGAATTGATTCTTAAACGCCCCAGTGTGGCAAAGACCACTGGATCATTTGTATAATCGAATTCTGGCCAAGCATCAAGCATCACCCCAGCATCCAGTAACAGCTTTAGTGTTAAGTCTATCCGTAGATTTTCATGATCCTCGTTAACGCGCCATTTGATAAATACAAGAATAAGTACCAGCAATTCATTGCTGGTCAGCGGCGCAAAGGGTTTCCCTAGGCTCACCATTGCACCCCACCGGCCAGCCAAGTCACCACCATTAGAAACATTGGAACTCTGTTTACTTAATCTTCCCCAGAGTAGATGGACAGGAATTTCTATTCATTGTTCTCAGAATTTCACCTAGCGATCAAAATAATATTCAGTAAATTACATTGAACCTTTGATACGGCACGTCAAGGGTCCAAAGAAGAGGTGTTTAGTCCAGCGATTGGCGCCTCTTCGAACCCACCCTACCCACTTTTTCGCCTAACAATTTCCCCTTTTAAAAAGATATATTTTTTGTGCCGGCTTAGATCAGCACACGGACGAACAAACTTATCAACATCAAAGAAGAATCTAAGTCAACCCAAGTCATTTGAGGCCATGGCGTTCTTTTTCTCGGACGATCAGAATATAGATTGTTTTGTATAAGCTCCTGTATTTTTTCGCAGACTCATTCTTCGGAGTGTGCCTGTGAATGCAAACTATAAGTTTCTATTACTGACACTTGTACCATCCTAAAGTCACACCAGTATCCACTCTCTACCACCCATCACCCACGTACCAACAGGTACCCTCTTCCATAGCCAAGGTACTCCTTACTTCTCATTCTTTTCCACCCTCTGTGTTCAACAACAGGTTTGACTACCAGCACCCCCTCCCCCCGGGCACCCAAGGGGCCGCACTTCGGCTTGGTAGAAAGAGTTACAGGCGAATCTTGGTCAATCTTTCAGGCAGTGTCTTGGTTCCTGAAAATTATTGGTGTATAAAATATGAAAATGCAAAAAATCTTGCGACTCATTATTTAAAAATAGATGTTATATTATAACCTTATAATATAAGAGATGATTACTTTGAACCTTCAAAAACCCGTTGTCTTCATTTTGGTTCTAAATCTGCTGTTTCATGGATCTATTCCCACGGCAGCGTTTAACAGAATAGTTCTTAAGGATTTTGCAAATGCAATCAATGTAAATTGCAAAAACCCAGATCATTCTCATCCTCCAATGGCCCCATCAGGGGAAGAACCAGTAACTGAAGATTTTTGTGTATATCATAAGGATCTTCCTCCGTTAATTCTGCAGTTTTATGCGTTTCAAAGTTTTCAGTTTCCTGATGAAGTGATTTGGACGGAGCATTTTTTAATCTCACGCTTTAAGGAACGTTTCCAGCAGGCCCGAGCACCCCCTTTGTATAAAGTTTGAGAAATAACAATATTTTTTTTTAAAAAACTTCATACAAAATAAGCCAAAATGAAAAATATAATCATTATTTTAGCAAGTCTTCTTGTATCCTTACAAAGTTATGCCCAAACCCGTCAGCTTGAGGCTCATGAACACGGTGCTGCCATGGTCATGATGGCCATGGAGGGTGAAAAGCTTCATCTGGAATTTGAAGTACCCTCTGAAAGCATTGTCGGTTTTGAACATTTTCCAGAATCAGACAAGGACCGTATGGTTTTCGCTTCTGCAATGGCTCTGCTTTCTACCCCCTCAAACCTATTCGGTATTCCTGATGAGGCGGAGTGTATACCGGTTGGAATCAATGTTTCGCAGACTCTTTTTTCTGGAGAGAGTAAACATCATGAAGGGGAGCATGATGAGCACGGGGATGAACATGATGAAAGCAGATCAGACAAGGATGACGATCATGAAAAAGTGGGAGATCATGATGAGCACAAGGATGAAATCCATTCCGAGTTTCATGCAAGCTACCTCTGGAACTGCCATCACGCGGATGATCTGAAAGCTGTACAAACCCGTTTGATGAAGGTTTTTCCCCGAATCGAAGAGGTCCGAGTGCAATGGATCGTTGGAGACCTTCAGGGAGCGATGGAGCTTGAGAATCAAGACGGTTTTATCCGCGGTTGGAATTAATGATCGAAGTAGCGGTTCTTGAATTAAAGGATGTAAAATTCCGCTGGTCCCGATCAGAAAAGACAACAATCGATCTTCCTGAGTTGAGAATCAATCAAGGGGAACGTGTCTTTCTGCAGGGCCCAAGTGCCAGTGGCAAGACGACCCTGCTCTCTCTTGTGGGAGGTATCCTGGTACCCGAATCTGGCAGCCTCAGGGTGCTGGGAGAGGAACTGAAGAGTCTCTCCCGTGCCCGCAGGGATGCCTTTCGGGTCACTCATCTTGGTTTCATCTTTCAGCTTTTCAACCTGCTTCCCTATCTTTCCCTAGAGGAAAACGTCCTGCTTCCTCTGCGCTTTTCCAAGGAACGAGCGCAAAGAGCAGGTGGGAATGAGGTTTCGCGAATCGAAGAGGCCCGCAGGCTGCTTTCAGCATTGGGGCTTTCCGAGCCGCTCAAGGAGGGACGTCCGGTGATGGAGTTGAGTGTTGGTCAGCAACAACGTGTGGCCGCTGCACGTGCTTTGATCGGCCGGCCTGAGCTGGTGATTGCAGATGAACCAACCTCTGCCCTCGATGCGGACCTGAGGGAGGTTTTTCTGAATCTGCTTTTTGCTGAATGTGATAAGGCAGGCAGTGCCTTGCTCTTTGTCAGTCATGACGCAGGACTGGGTCGATTTTTCGGAAGAAGCCTTGCTCTTCCTCAAATCAACAGGGTTTCGGATCTGGAGGCTGAATGATCAATCTTATTGCAAAAAGCCTTTGGAATCGAAAGGGGACGGCATTGCTCACAATTTTTTCTATTGCCATAAGTGTAGCCTTGTTAATTGGAGTGGAACAGATTCGAAAAGGGATTCGCATGAGTTTTTCCAGTGCGGTTTCTGGAACGGATCTGATTGTTGGAGCCCGTGGAGGATCCCTCCAACTCCTTCTTTATTCGGTGTTCAGAATAGGTAATGCCCCAAACAACCTCACTTGGGAGAGTTACCAGGATTTCCATAACGATTCCCGAGTACGCTGGACCGTTCCCTTCTCACTTGGGGATTCACATCATGGTTATCGCGTGTTGGGGACCAATCTTGAATATTTCAAACGATTCCGATACGGAAATCGACAGCATCTTCAATTCACTGAAGGAAAACCTTTTTCCAGGGTGTTTGAAACCGTACTTGGGGCCGAAGTGGCTCGCAAGTTAGGGTATCGATTGGATGATCAGATCATTGTTTCCCATGGAACCGGCAGCAGTTCCTTTCTCAAACATGAAGACCGGCCGTTTACTGTTGTTGGTATTCTCAAACCGACTGGCACCCCTGTGGACCAAACGGTTCATGTCAGTTTAAAAGGCATCAGCGCAATGCACATTGATTGGGAAAGTGGAGCTCCACCTATGGAAGATGATCGGCTTAGCTCCGAAGAGGTGCTTAGGCGGGAACTCTCCCCTGAGGCAATCACAGCCTTTTTGGTTGGACTTCGCACGAAGATACATGCCTTCAGTTTGCAGCGTGAAGTGAATACATATAACGAAGAACCACTCAGTGCCATCCTTCCCGGAGCAGCGCTTCAAGAACTATGGGAATTGCTTCGAACTGCAGAAACAGGACTGCGTGTGATCAGTGGTTTTGTTGTGCTGGCAGGTCTTTTGGGAATGATGACAGCTCTCCTTTCAGGGCTAAATGAACGCAGGCGCGAGATGGCCATCTTACGCTCAGTGGGAGCCGGTCCAGGTAATATTTCGGGACTTCTCATTGGTGAAGCATTGTTGCTCACCGTATGTGGGATTGTGGCTGGTATGATACTGGTTTATCTGCTTCTGTTCTTGCTTCGACCCATTTTGCAAACCCAGCTAGGACTTTTTCTTCCTTTGGCGCCTCCGGGAATTCAGGATTATTGTGTTCTTGCTGTCATCACCATTTCTGGCATGCTGATGGGGACTTTCCCAGCCATTCGTGCTTATCGCCAATCACTGGCTGACGGGATGAGTATAAAACTCTGAATCGAAAATCCTAAATGACAAAACCATTAATTGTTTTTTTTGTGATTCTAATTTCATTTTCTTCAATACAAACATCGGGATCAATCTTTGAAACACAGGAAATATCCTGGAGAGATCTTAGGAAACTAAATGTCAAAACTGGAGAGATGCCTAGAAGTTTAAAAAAAATGCTAGGGAGGCCTATTAAAATTCCAGGTTATGCCGTCCCCATCGAAGGAGATGGAGGTTTTGATTTTATAACTGAATTTCTATTGGTTCCTGTATTTGGAATGTGCATCCATGTTCCACCACCTCCTCCTAACCAAGTTATTTTGGTGAAGATGAAAGAACCGGTCCCCTTCGAAATGTTGTTAGATGCGATCTGGATCAATGGAGTGCTTGAAGTAGGAGAATTTATGGTGGGTGGAGAAATGATTTATGAAACTGAAACCAGCTATGTTCTGAAAGGGGAAAAAGTGGTTATTTACGAATCAGAATAATCATTGATGTGTGACCCGCCCGCTAAAATTGGTCCATACGTGATTTGACAGCTAATACTCCACAGCTCACCAAAGGAGCTGGCCTTCGAGACAAACTAATCCGATTAGCCCAATTCTTCCCCGTATACAGGGACGGGATGCCCTAGATAGATGAAAAAGCCTGTTTTGTTCCTCACCCCCTTTAAGACAGAAAATTCTCATCAAGAGCTATTTCAACAGATTTTGACTGAAGACCCTTTTGATTGGACCATGGTAAGACGTTATTAGATGAGGGCCATCTTCAGAAGATTGTTGTTCCTGAATTTTCCCAAGATAGATGACGGCCCCCAAAATTTTGAGGAGGATCATGAAGAAGAGCAATCACGATCCCCCCGGAGTACCAAAGCTAAATGTAAGAGAAAGCGATTTCGATAAAAGAAGCCTGCTTTTGATGCAGCCAAATGCAAGCGGAGGATCTCAATCGCTTTCAGGCGGATGTTTTAAGCCACCGTCCGCAGGGACGTATAGATCTTTTCTTTTACGGAAGGTATGAGAGATGTCAAGTAAAATATATCAGATGGTATTAAATGCAAGTATGAATGATAATTATTTATATCTCTTGGAGCAAAATTTTGAAGCATCTTGAACAGATTTCTTAACCCCCAAGTTTTTTTTTATGTTTCAATATGATAATGAGATTGTTGAGATTGAAGGAAATAATGGTTTAAGTAAAAATTAATATGCTCAAGGAACGGATCGAAATATTGAGGATAAGGGCGACGCAGGAAGCTAATAATGGAAGCGCAGATAATTATGGTGTTGATACAACCAAAACCTGGAGCAGGTGGTTTTGACGTTATAGATTGAGAATGTCACAACGACTGAGTGCAACACTTAAGTTATTCCTCCAGCCTGAAAGCCGCTAAGGTCGAAAACATTCCAATTGCATATAAGCCTGCTCCAAGGACAAACACGAAATTGGGTGTTCCGATAAGCTCATACGCTCCCCAGCCGATGACAGGACCAAAAGCCGCACCCAGATCGCCTGCTGTGGCATAACGGGCAAAAACCTTTGCACCCTGACGACTGGCTTCAGCAGATACGACCGTCGATAGGGCAGTGCCGCACATGAAAAATACAATCATACCCAAAGCCAGGCCCGCAAGGTTTTCACTTAAGTTCAGCAGTAACATAACAATCATCCCACCAAGAAAACAAAGTGGCGCGCCGAGGCGTATACCGGTTCGATCAATGAGCGCCCCGTAAATTGGTGCACCCAACGTATCAAGCACCCAGCGGCAGCCCAACAGAAGACCATTAAGTGTTGCAATCCCAACAACAAACCCCATTAGGGCCACTTCAGTGCCATATCGACTAAGCAAGATAAAACCAAGCGTTGACATAATCAGACCCGGCCCAACACTACCGATACAGAATCCACAACAAAGCAATGCGGAGTACCTTGTGGAGGACTGATTGTTTTGTTGCGGATCGGTGATGATGCTGCTCGTTTGTATACCAGATCTCATCGCGAAAGGTACTGCAAACAACGAAAAGAGACAGAACAGAGCCAGTGTTGTGCTAAAACCAATTAGATCAAAGAGAATGCCGCCGAGGACGATGCCGAGTACACTGCCAATGTGTGAAATGCCATTGTAAAAACCCATTATCTGACCCAGGTTCTGAGGTTCTGTTGATGAGGCCACGCCCATCACGCTGATGTGACGGATAAAGGACCAACAGAGTCCCCATAGACAGCGAGCAACCAATAGCACCAGAAATGATGAGATATAGGCATAGGCTAACGACAGCAATGCCCCCAGTGCCAGACTCAAAACCAGCATCAGGTTTACAGGGAACCTGTCTACCAGCCGTTCTGCGAGGTGGTTGGTTAGGAGCCGAACCCACCGATTCGCGGAGAGCAGGATGCCAACCTGGATTGGCAGGAGTCCGATTTCCTGGAAATAGAGTGGCAACAGCGCATACAACGCCTGGTCACCCAACAGCGAGAGTGCTGTTGCAGTTGCGGTGAAAACGGTTGTTCGGGAAGGTCGCCTCAGCATTCTTTACACTCTACTTCATCATAGATACCAGGTGCTACCATATGGGCTGACGTCACACAAGGTTGACTTGGGTAGCCTGAGTGCTTAGTTCAACGCCAGCTACTGCTTTTTAAGAGCTTACCGGAGTGGATGCGTGTCATCCACAACCATCCCGTCCACGGAGGAGGAGCGTAAAGATTACGTGAAACAACACAAAGTTCGTGTAGCAATTTCTGGCTGGCGGAGATGGAGGTGACGTGGGGGCAATCCCGGTCGTTCGCAATTAATGACGTATTTGAGAACTATGGTTGCTGATGAAGTCCTCTACACAGGTCTGATTGAGATGCAGGAGTTGGATGCTCCTGGATAGTCCCCCCAGGGGCGCAACCTACTCCACCCCCATTTACATAAAGTAGTTAGTCTCATTTGTACTCCGACAACAACTTATCCTTTTGTCATCTCCAACCTACTGGCGCGACCATCAGTCAGGTGAACGATGAGATGTTCTACAACGGGTTGATCTTGATGGTCCCTAGAGGTTTCTCCTTTAACCAGAACCCCATGGTCCTGAACTTCACTAACGTGGTCCTTTACATAGAAGAGGATAAGTTTACAGGCCTACACCAGCGTGAGCTTTTCCAGAACATTCAGTTCCCGTTTGATTTTGATCGTGACCAGAAGTGTCCCCAGTGGTTGGAATTTTTGAAGTCATTGAAGTTCGATGATGAAACGGTTATGCGTCTTCAGGAGTGGGTGGGCTACTGCCTATTGCCTAGAGTAATTGGGACACTTCAGAAGTCTTTGTTTATCATTGGGGAGGGGGCCAACGGTAAAAGCGTGTTTCTGGAAACCATTGCAGCTGTTCTAGACAACGTTTCACATCTGGAGCTTTCTGAGTTGTTTGAGAGGTTCAAGATTGCCGAAATTGAAGGGAAATTGGCCAACATCTGTACTGACGTAGAGACCTCAAAATTACTGGATGCCAGGTTCAAGAAGATTGTTGCAGGGGAAACTATTTCAGCTGATAGGAAATTCAAGCCGCCATTCGAGTTCCAGCCTTTTGCAAAGATCCTCTTCAGTGCCAATGACTTTATCCCGACTAAGGATCGCACCCATGGTTTTTATCTCCGTTTCGACATTGTCAGGTTTGACAGGATTTTTGGACCTGAAGAACAGAAACCTGAACTGCTGCAGGAACTAAAAGAGGAAGTCACTGGTATATTTAACTGGGCGCTAGAGGGACTGGAAAGGTTAATCAAGCAGGGTTGGCAAATGACCAGGTCCAGATTCATGGAGGGTTGTCATGACGAATTCAGAAGGGCTACAAACCCTCTTCAGATTTTCCTGGAGGAGGAATGTACTGTTGAAAAAGACTCACTTATTGATGCAGTTCTTTTGCGGGAGGCCTACAAAAACTACTGTGAAGAACGTGGATATAAGATCTTGTCAGATAACAACCTGGGTCAGGAATTAAAAAGACTGGGAATCGAAAGAAAGAGAAAAAGGCTGGATGGCATTCGTGGGTACGTTTACGAGGGGCTAAGTCTGTTGAGTGGTGGTGCCCCCAGCTGTCCCTAGACTGTCCCCAGTAAAATGATAGTGCCGGGGACGGCTGAAGCCTTGCAAATACACGAGTTACAGATACTGTCCCCAGTGTCCCAAGTACTTTCTATTTAACGGGGATTTTTTTAAAGATAAAGAAGTAAAAGAAAGAATTGTAAAAAAAGAGTAAGTATGCGTTTTTACTGGGGACACCCCCACGATGTATTGCAAATACTGGGTTTGTGATGGGTAAAACCCAAATTCTACTAGGGACACCTCTGGGGACAGTAGGGACAGAATAACGAAAACATTTAAGCCCATGCTCAAGATCAAGATTCCACCCAGGTCTGAACACGCAGAAACCGATCAGTTGCCAGTTTCCGAAGCTATAACTCCTACTGCTGAGTTCTGGGCCTGGTGGCAAAGGGAATTCGAGGAACCAGCAGACTTAATGGAACACGATGTTGGAGATTTTCAGACAGCTGTTCAGCTCAGTTCGGTTGTTGAGAACTATGTCTGGCCTGATTTCAAGGTGGGTGTAGAAGGCACCTGGGTTGTCTTCAGGAGGGTCAAAGAAAAGTACTACCCACGAAAGAAAAACAAACAACCAGGGCTAATCAATGCCGCCTGACAGGATAAAGAAAAATAATTGAATACATGCTCATGTGAGGTCTAATCGGAGACATACTCATATTCAGTAGATGCTGTAATTGCAGGGCTTCGATAGTTCTACTGAACCTAGGCACACTAAACCAATCACCTATATTCACTCTTCCAGCACATGCTTATAAATGCTGATATTCAGGGGGATAAACACAGAGGAGAAAAAATGCTACAAGACCCACGACTGCACCGGGACCGAGTCCGTGTTCCCAGGCGTGACAGCTACGAAAAACGCCCCGTGCTTTCAGCCACGATTCATCCAGATATCAAGCGGACTCTTGTGGTTATTTCAGAGCGAACAGGGATGACGGTCAGTCAGGTTGCTGATGAAGTGCTCTACACTGGACTGGTCGAGATGCAGGAAATGGATGTTCAGGAATAGGCCCCCCAAGGGAGTAAAAAGGTCACACCCAAATTTCATTTTTTGTTAACTAGTTATCGATTTAGTAAGAAATTTTTGGGAAAATATGTTAAATCACGAACAATTTTTTGTTATGAAGGGTTGTGGACCGCGGATAACAGCGATAGATTGTATCCAATTTATAAAATTTCATCAGAAAAATTCATAAGATGATACATTTAGAAACAATGATAGTATTTATCGGTGTAGCCACTGCCCTCGCTGCCGTACCGGGCACTGACAACATTTTCGTTCTCACTCAGTCTGCTGTTCATGGTCGAATTACGGGACTAATTGTAACTCTTGGCATAGCGCTAGGTTTGTTTGTTCATACAACCGCTGTTGCACTCGGCGTTGCTGTCATTTTTCAGACATCGCAATACGCATTTAGTGCACTGAAATATGCAGGCGCAGCTTACCTACTTTATCTGGCGTGGCAGGCATTTACAGCGTCCAAAGGCAAGTTTGAAGGTGACAAATCAAAGTCCGAAACGGCACCAAAACAGTTTCTGCGTGGGTTTACCCTGTGTATTGCCAACCCGAAGCTCACGATCTTTTTCTTGGCATTCTTCCCTCAGTTTGTCGTTCCGGAAAACGGACCAATCATCGCTCAGTTTTATCAACTCGGAGCATTGATGATTTGCGTGACTCTCGTTGTTTTCGGTGCAGTAGCGATTGCGGCAGGTTCACTTGGCGCATGGATCAAAGGTACTCCAAAAACTCAAATTTGGCTCAACCGAATTTCTGGAATCGTCTTTGTATCGTTGGCCGTCAAATTGGCGACCGCTGAAAAGTAGTTTCTCATTAGAGATAGTGAACCCTCCAAGGGTGAAACGGTTGCTCCATGCTAATACCGCTAAGTTGAACTGCCATTAAAAAAATGGTCTAGGCGAGTTTTGACAACCTTGAGGCCCCCAACCCACCCAAGCGCCCGCCCTTGATACATAGGAATCCTGGCCTGATCGAGATGCAGGAGCTGGATGCACAGGGATAGGCCCCCACCCACACCTAGGCCCCCCCTTTTACATAAAGTAGTTAGTCGTTCTTGCACTCTGGCGACAACTTAACCTTTTGTCATTTTAAAACGCACACCCGTGACAGATAGCCAAGTTGTGGATGAAGTACTCTACGTCGGATTGATCGAGTTCGTTTCTTAAAAGGCTACATTTTCTGGTGTCAATTCGTAAATTTACTAATAGCCATCTCGATCCACTTATTTAGTATTGGCCCTATTCATTTTGTTTTTTGTAGATGCCCAGCGGACGGTGGCTTTGAAACATCCGCCGGAGTATCTGATTTTTTACAGACGGAAAGTGTCAAAAATCTTCGTACTTCACCTCTAATCATCTGGGGGCAATCATGGGAGTGATTTGTCTCCGGGAGTTGTAGATATCCGACAATGGGTCGGGAGCCATTTCGGCTGCATCCTTTGTGGTTCACGCTCATCTTCTAAAGTCGGCTACTGATTCTTAAAGTCAATCAACTATTAATATTACATTTCTGTGTAACTTGTTTTAAGGGCGCATTTGCTGGAAGGAAATTCAACCCCCTAGAGTCGCAGGTTGACCAGTTGTTTGGTTTGCGTCAAAGGTGGCTTAACTTAGGCAGGTAATATCGCGATTTATCCGCCTGCTGTATAGAGGAAGTATAAACATGAGCAATATGGAGTCATTGGTTGAAGCCGTAAAGGCGGGAGAGGAAGAGAACGCTGCCACTTTTACTAAGGTGGTGATAGAGGAGGGGCATGACGTGGTAAAAATCGCCGCTGCGCTTACCGCCGGGATGCGTGAGATAGGCGACGCATTTGGAAAGATGGAAATTTTTCTGCCGGAAATGATGTTGGCGGCCGATGCCATGATGGCGGCGATGGATGAGTTAAACCCGCTGATTAAAAAATCGGCTGAGGGAATGAAGGCTAAGGGTATCGTGGTCATCGGAACTGTCGAGGGCGATGTTCATGTGATCGGCAAGGAGATAGTGGTCCGCATGCTTCGCGCCAATGGCTTCGAAGTGCACGACCTAGGCTACAACGTCAATACTCTGGATTTCATAAAGAAGGCAAAAGAAGTCAACGCCGACATTATTGGCGTGTCTGCTCTTATGTCCACGACCATGCCGAATCAAAGGGAACTCGTCAAAATGCTCACCGAAATGGGTTGCCGCGACGATTTTCACGTTATCATCGGTGGGGCACCGGTAACGCAAGAGTGGGTAAAAGAAATTGGTGCCGACAGTTGGGGTGAGAATGCGGCGAAGAGCATTGAGATTCTTGAAAGAGTAGCTAAAGAAAAAGGATAATAAAATGTATAGAATGTGGCAGATACTGGACCGTGCCAATACCGGTCCATTTTGTGAAGTAGAGGACTTCAACAAGAAACTCTTCATGCCCAAGTTAAAAGAGGTAATAAAAAAATACGGGATCAAGTATGACCCAGATCATCCGGTATCCGATGACGATGACGTCGCCGACCGGGTCTGGCAGGCGGCATGTGAGTTATTTCTTGAAGTCGGAGTGCTTAACGTCGACACGCATCGTCGTATCATTATCGAAGAATCCGAGCTTAAGGAAGCCCTCTACCATGCGCCAGGGCGCTATCTGGTCGGGGAGGGGAAAGATGCTCGCTGGTGGCAGGACAGGCGCCCAGAAGACAGCGCACCGCCGTTTTGCATTTTCAGTGGCGACATCACCTGTGATGAAGAGATCTTCCTGCCCATGACTGTTGCCTATTGCCAGGAACCGCTGGCCGACGGTGTTTGCGCGTCGATCCTGGAAGAAAGCATGGGCCTCAAGATCAAGGCAGGCTCACCGGTCGAATTAGCTGGGGTAACAGAACACGCCATGAGCTTGCGCCAGGCTGCCAAGCTGGTGGGGCGGCCGGGAATGTTCCTAGTGGCGGTTGGGACGGCCCTGTCGGCCATGGCTCAGGTTGCAGTCAGCAACGATCAGTGGGGAGTGCGTTATACCGACGCGCGCTTGATCGGCGGCCTGTCCGAACTCAATTTAGATAACGATGCCATGAACAAAATTGCCCACTGCATGAACTATGGCTGCTTCATCGGCAACTTGACTGGCTCGATCTACGGTGGCTACGCTGGCCGTGCCGAGGGAGTGGCGGTTCTGGAAACTGCCTACCACCTCATGGGGCTGACGGTATATCAGGCTAACTTCCAACAAAGCTTCCCCTTCCACCTTCACTTCACCTCGAACAGCGGGCGCGAGATGCTGTGGTTGATCAGCGTTACACATCAAGCGGTCAGCCGGAACAGCAGAATTCTGTCGACCTCGAATGGTTTCCTTAACGCGGGCTCTGGCACTGAAATGGTTCTCTACGAGGCGGCAGCGCATGGCTTAACCAGCACAGTCTCAGGTGGCCATCTGTGGGAGACGGCAGTCGCCCGCAATAAAACGCGCAACTATGCCACGCCGCTCGAGGCTCGCCTCGCATGCGAGGTCGGCCATTCGGTAGCGCGCCAGGGAATGACCCGGACACAGGCTAACGAGATCGTTAACAGGCTGCTGGCAGAATATGAAGAAAACATCGCCACTGCCCCCCAGGGCAAGATGTTTCAGGAATGCTACGATCTGAAGACCGCACAACCGACATCCTGGTACGAAGATATGTTCGGCGAGGTCAAGAAAAAGGTGGCGGCTATGGGGGTCGACTTCGTTTATTGATGTTTATCAAATTCCTGTGACCCCCGAGGGCAACCGGGCTGCCACACCCTCGGCTGCGAGCATCTGTTCGGTGTCGAAATTGGGTACCAGCAGCGTACTAAATAGCACTTCGGTGTTGGGTGAGGGAAAGTATGCAAAAAGTTGTCTGGGGCACTCCTTCTTTCTGGATTGAGCGGTTTCCGCTTTACTGGGGTATTGAGCAAAGTTTTTTTGAGAAACAGGATATCGATCTCGATATCTGGTATGGCTACGGTGCGTCCAAACTGACCAGGGCAGTCAGCAATGGTCACATTCACATCGGCGAGATGGGGTTACCGCCCTTTGTAACCGCTTTTCGACAGGGGTTGCGGGCAAAAATAATCGGTAGCAGCGTTGTCCAGAAATTGGACCACTATCTGGTGGCCCGTCCCGATATTGCCTCCACCGCCCACTTGGCCGGTTGCCGCATCGGCATCCTGTCGGTTGGCAGTTGTGATGATTATTTTATCCGTAAAATACTGAGTGCCCACAGCATCGATCCCGATAGTGATGTTAATTTGATACCGCTGGGTGAAGACTACGGCAAACTTGACCTGTTTATCGACGGGCACGTGGACGCCGCCTTTATGGTAGAACCCCAACTGACTCGTGGTGAACATGAAGGTCTAATGCGGGTCATCGATCGAGTGGCAGATTATTACCCTAATTACCAGTGGGGGATTATCCTGGCCAGCCAAGCGTGGCTGCAGCATCAGGAGGACCTCCTTGGGCGGCTGATATATGCTTTCCGCCAGGCCTGCCGCTCGATTAAAGACCAACCCGGGCAAACCATCGATCTCGGCAGCCGTGTGTTCGGGGTAAAGCCTGAAGTTTTTGAAAATGCCCTAAAGCGGGATTTGCCCCGCTGGGAAACCGATGCGCGTCTGGATATGGCTGGCCTGCAAAGTGCCGTGGAGGTCCAGGAGACGATTGCGGCGCCCGCGGCAGATCTTTCCCTAGATGAGATGGTGTTTCAACTGTAAGGGCCCGTTCCCGTTACGGCATCGCCAATGTCACCGCGATCATCTGCGGCCGCAAAATTGACAGGGTGGTATTGATGGGGCGTGCTATAATAGTTACATAGTATGTATGTTGGCCAGGTTTGTTCGGGAGGATTCAACTCGATTCGTAGAATAAAGTAGGTATAAAATACGATCTTTGCGGTGGTGATCTCCAATGCGTAAGGCATGACTGTCGAGGTGCCTTTATTTTTGGGGATAAGAAATATTTTTCCGACGCAATCGGAACTATCACGACTGATAAATGGCGCCCTTGCTCGGTGTCGGGTTTACGCGAGGGAAATAGGTGACAATAAAATGAACGAAACCAGCAGCAAGACCAGTTTCATCCCTACTTTGTGCCGCATGTGTGGAGATCGGTGTGCCATCACTGTCGAGTGCGACAGTGCGGGTCGGGCAGTGAATATCGACGCTTTTCCTGATCACCCTAGAAACCGAGGCCGCATCTGCAACAAGGCCGGCGCCGCAATCGACGTGGCCAATCACCCAGAACGAATCCTGAAGCCTCTTCGGAAAACCGACGGGGGCTGGTGCGAGGTCGAGTTGCAAACTGCGCTTGACGAAATCGCCGAACGCATTGGCAGTATCCGTGAGTGCTACGGCTCCGAAAGCCTGGCGGTATGGAAAGGCGAGGGCGTTGGGTTCAATCAGCAGGAGGGCTATGCCAGGCGGTTCTGCCGAGCTGTTGGCTCGCCCAACTATCTGTCCAACGACTCTATGTGCTTTTGCGGCCGCTATATCGGGCATTCGTTGGTCTACGGTTCATGGCCTCAGGCCGATTTCCGCAACGCCCAGTGCATCCTGGTGTGGGGTTCGAACCCACCGGCCTCGCATCCGCCCATAAACTACGCAATCATGGACGGTTGTGCCAACGGGGCGAAGTTGATCGTAGTCGATCCTAGGCTTTCCACTATCGCCCGACAGGCCGATCTTTTAGTGACACCCAGGCCAGGAACCGACGGTGCCCTCGCCTGGGGACTCATAAATACCATGATTGCCAATGGCTGGTACGATCGTGATTTTGTGGCCGAACAAACCCTCGGATTCGATGCTCTGGCGAACTACGCCGTCAAGTTTACTCCTGCAGTGGTAGAGGCTGAAACTGGAGTCGAGGCCGAGACGCTTCAAGCCATGGTTACTATGATTCATCAGGCATCACCGCGCCTGGCCCAATATGTGGGTTGCGGGGTCGAACTTTACGACAATGGTATAGACACTATCCGTGCCATCGCTTATCTGATCGCCTTGAGTGGCTCGCTCGACATAAAAGGCGGTGGCTTTCTGCCCGAATCCCTCGAACTACGCTCGTTGATGCTTGAGGACGAAATCCCCTTGCAGGGCCTGACCCGTGTCGACAACGACAAATACCCGGTACTCCATGACTTTCGCGGCGAAACCCAAACCATCGATACCATGAACGCCATTCTCACTGGCGATCCCTATCCGCTCAAGGGTATGATTCTGACTGGCGCCAACCCGGCCCTGACTAATCCCAATTCGCCCAAAGTGGAGCACGCACTGGCCGGGCTCGAACTGCTGGTCGTTCGTGAACTGTTCATGACCGAGACCGCTGAGTTGGCGGATTACATCCTTCCGGCAGCCTCGTTCCTGGAACGATCCGAGGTATTTTGCCATGCCCCTTCACAAACAGTGACCTTGACCAACCGCGCTTTCACTATTCCCGGAGTTCAGGACGAATATGATTTCTGGCACGACCTGGCCCACCGCCTCGGTCACGGTGAATATTTCCCATGGCGGGATGAGGACGAGGTAAACGCCTGGCTTCTCGAGCCCACAGGTATTTCTGTTAACGAACTGGCCAGCCATCCGGAAGGTATGACCTACAAACCGTTACGCTACCACAAATGGTCCGAGCGACCCCTGGCAACGCCCTCGGGCAAGGTCGAATTCAGCAGCGAATACCTTCAATCCAAGGGGCACTCCGAGATCGGTGAATACCGGCCACCCTACTATATCTCCACACCCGAACCTGATTTCCCTTTCGTTCTCATCTCGGGTGCCCGCAAAGCGGTTTATTGCCACAGCCGGGGCCGCAATATCTCGCGCTTCCTAGACGAGGTGCCTGGGCCAAGAGTTGAAATACATCCAGACGATGCCTTGCGCCTGGGTGTCGCCGAGGGTGATAAGGTGGTTATTCGGTCGCGCTGCGGCCAGGCCGAATTCCCCGTCGAGGTGATGGCTGACAATGAAATTATGCCGGGTTATGTTCAGGCCACCCACGGTTGGAAGGAAGCAGCCAACATCAACCAGGTAACCTTCGATGACAAACCCGATCCCATTAGCGGATTTCCGACCATGCGAGGTGTACCGGTTCAGATCGAGCGGGCGTAACCTCCCCGTGCCCGTGATGATCATTGGCTGCAGCGCGGCGTTTGAGCTTTCTATTTTTAACTTGAATTATTCCTCTGTTGCGAACAATAAAGACTGTAAACATCTCTATATTACTGATATAATTCATTAAGTTAATAATTAATGGAGGTGTATTGATGATTCATAGTGGTGAAGAAAGAACCAACGGAATTCGTTGCCGTTTCAACCCTTCGATAGGGATCAATTTTCATGGAGCAAAGATCAGCTCAGACACAGGCATCTTATTATTAAGGGAGATAGATGAGCGTTTTGGGATCACTTCTGCCCTTGAAGGAATTCTTCAGGATTCAAGGAACGTGTCAGAAACCCAACACAGTTGTACTGACCTTCTGCGTCAACGTGTCTATCAAATCGCAGCAGGCTATGAAGGCTGCAATGACGCCAATGAGCTTCGCAAGGATCCGTCCCTTCGTCTGGCTTTAGGAAAAAACAACGCCTATGCGGCAAGCCAGTCACTCTTGTCAAGATTTGAAAAC